>Ga0194123_10000885_pt1 | contig 51025 bp, 52 predicted proteins | sample TA2MahsurfametaG_5_FD_155479 | JGI IMG/M metagenome (GOLD analysis project Ga0194123, IMG submission 155479) | Freshwater microbial communities from Lake Tanganyika, Tanzania - TA2015023 Mahale A surface | ecosystem: Environmental > Aquatic > Freshwater > Lake | place: Tanzania: Lake Tanganyika... | reverse complement strand
GAGTACGTGGACCTCATCCCCGCGCGCCAACAACTGGCGCGCCACCACGCTGCCCACAAAACCTGTGGCGCCGGTGACGAGCAGCTTCATGCGCGGCGTCGGAGCAGCAGGTACTGCCCCAGCACGATGAGGAAAGCCAGCGGCGCACCGATGGAGGCAGCCTTCAGGAAACCGGGCAGCACATCGAACAGTGTCACCAGCGGCAGGAGGTAGAGGATGTCCTCCGCCTCGAAGCCGGCAAAACGCGGCTGCGCGGTGGCCTGCTTGCCGTGGGCGTTCTCGATGAGATTGCGGAGGTGGAATATCCCGGCCACCGCGAGACCGGCGGCGAGGCCCAGCAGTGCGGCCACCTGGCCGAGACTGTCGCGCAGGCCCCATCCGATGCACACGAACAGCCCCACGGTGACCAGGGCATCGGAAGCGAGATCATAGTTGTGGCCAAAACGGCTGGAACGTCCGCTCATGCGGGCAAGTTCGCCATCGGTGTGGTCCAGGAAGTTCGACAGCACGATGACCAGTGCCGCGAGATTGGGCGACTCTCCGCCTGCGAAAAGGGCCGCACCGTACAGGCCAACCATAAGGCGGACCGTCGTCAACACGTTCGGGCTCACCGAGGTGTGGCAAAGCGGGCGCACGAGAGCCGCGGCGAGGCGGGCATCCCAGGGCTTGGAAGAAGCGGAGCTCATCGTGATGTGACCTCGGAAAACAGTCCGGGCGCATTCTCCATCAACAAGGCGGCGCTGCTAAGCATGTGCAGGCTGCGGCGGTACCAGAGGGCCAGTTGGCACAGGCTCGGCAATTCCCAAGGCCGCCGCGCCAGCGCCCGCAAAGTCGCGCGTGTGGCCTCATCCGGATTGTCCATGCCGGCGAGCGCACTGACCGGCAGATTGCTGCCTGCCGGGTCAAGCACGGCACGCAGGGCAATGAACGGCAATCCTTCGTCACGCGCAACGCGCGCGATGGCCGCGGACTCCATGTCCACCACCGTACATTCATGGGCCACGTGCAGAGCTGACTTGCGGTCTCGGGTGGTAACCGCCATTCCAGTGGTAAGTCCTGCACCGGTCACTGCGCGCAGCGGCTTGAGGATTTCCCCAAGGCGCGCGACAAGTTTCGGTCGCGCCTCAAAGTACTGGCCGGTGGTGGCGTCGACGATGCGTGTGCAGATCACCAGTGTCCCGGGCTTGAGAGCCGGATCGAGTCCGCCGGCGGTGCCCCAGGACATGAGCAAGGATGCCTGGCCGGATGTCGCGACTGACTGCGCAGCATGCATGGCGGCGGAATCCCCCACGCCGGCAAGTACGGTATGGCAGCGCTTGGCGAGAGGCTCACACGAATTCAGCTCAGCCGGCATGGCCGCCAGGATGACGGGCTTGCGCGAGGCTTTCGCGCCCGCGCCGTGACTGTGCGGGGCGGCGGGCTTCACAGGGCGTGAAGGGCTTCCATGCCTTCGATGAAGGTGGGGCCGCGCGGTATCACGCGGCGATGGGGCAGGCCGCGGGCCGCCAGGGCAAACAACCCTCGCAGCAAGGGGTCCCGCGCGGCACAGGTGCTGGTTGCGAGCACTGTGGCCTTGACCGCCCGGCGGGAAATCTTGACCTGCTGGCCATCAACGAAGTCGGGATGCTGGTCGAGTTTGCGCAGGGTCAGGACGGCCATGCCCAGCGCCCACAGACAGAATTTGCGCATGCCCGATTCGCGCGCAGGGATATGCAGGGTGTAGTCGAGGGCATTGCGCAGGTGTCCATGAGTGATGCCAATGAGCGCGCGTATGCCCTCGTTGAAGGCGCTTCCGCCCTGGCCGGGAGTCACCAGACTCAGGGTGATGCCGCGTGGCTCGAATTCACTGCGCGGGAGCCAGCAAGCGCCGCGTGCGCGATCCTCCCAGATGTCCTTGAGTATGTTGGTCATCTGCAGGCCTTGGCCAAAGGATACGGCCAAGGGCATCAGCAGCTCGCGCTTGTCGCGCATCTCCGGGCAGAAATCGCAGAAGAGTTCGGTGAGCATTTCTCCCACCACCCCGGCGACGTAATAGCAATAGCGATCCATCGCGATCTGGTCCGGCACGCCATCGAGCGTTTCCTGACCCTGATAGTGCACCATGCCGTCGATCATGACGCGTACGCAGCGGGCGAGAGCGCGCTGCTGTCCGGCGCCCAGCGAGTGTGTCACGCGCAAGACCTGGGGGGTGTGGGCGATGAGATCCCGTTCGGCCGGGGAGTTGTGAGGAGCAAGCCTCGGTGCGAGGTCCGCGGCAAAACCGGCACTGTCGTCTTCACCGGTCACGCCGCGAAGGAAGCGCGCGGAGTATTCGCGTTTCTGCTCGAAACTCAGTTCCGCATCGTCCTCAATCGTGTCGGCGATGCGGCAGAGCAGGTAGCCATTGGCCACTGCGCGATACAGCGCCGGCGGGAGCACGGGAATGGTGAGAGCGAAAGTGCGGGAAACGCCCTGAAGGATATGCGCCTGGTAGGCGTCGTCGGCAGATATTGTCACGCTTGCCTCGGCGCGCCCGACGAAACTTCGCCGACGCCCGCTCCAGGCCTGCGGCCTGCAGCGCCCCGGGGAGTGGTCTCATCCTGGACAGCGGGATTATAAAGTTGGTCGGGGTGACAGGATTCGAACCTACGACCCCTGCCTCCCGAAGGCAGTGCTCTACCAGACTGAGCTACACCCCGACGAATCATCTTCAGCGCGAGAAACCAGACTGACCGGTGTTCAGTACTGGCGCTGGACCGCGAACCGCGCAAGCCCCGACAGCACGTCCCGGAATTCCGAGGGTGGTATCGCAACCAGCGCGGCATCAGCTTCAGCGGCCTCCCGCTCAGCGAGCGCGAGAGTGTATGTGATGGCACCTGTCGATTCAATTGCCGCGCGGATCTCCGGCAGCTGCTCCCGACCTCCCTTCTCGATCGCTGTCCTGATGAGCTCTGATTCGGCCGCATTCCCGTTCCACAGCGCGTACAACAAGGGCAGGGTTGGTTTGCCCTCAGCGAGATCGTCCCCCAGATTCTTGCCCAGCGTGGCGCTGTCCGATTGGTAATCGAGTGCGTCATCCACCAATTGGAAGGCTGTTCCGAGATGTCTGCCGTAGGCCGCCAGCGCCTGCTGCCGTTCAAGTGAGCCGCTCGCGACGACCACGCCGAGCTGGGCTGCCGCTTCAAACAGTCGCGCCGTCTTGTAGCGGATGGTATCGAGATAACGCTGTTCGGTGATGTCCGGATCGTGGCAGTTGGCGAGCTGCATCACTTCGCCCTCGGCGATGATGTTGGTGGCATCCGCCATGATCTCGAGCACCCGCAGGTCGCTGAGAGCCACCATCATCTGGAAGGCCCGGGAATAGAGGAAGTCCCCGACCAGCACGCTCGCCTCGTTGCCCCACAGGGAATTGGCCGTTTCCCGGCCACGTCGCAGGCGCGAATCGTCCACCACATCGTCATGCAGCAGGGTGGCGGTATGGACCAGTTCAATGATGGCGGCGACCTCAACATGCCGGTCACCGTTGTAGCCCAGTGCACGGGCCGCCAGCAGGGACAGCGCCGGGCGGAGGCGCTTGCCGCCCCCTCCGATGATGTAGGCGCCAAGCTGGTTGATCAGAACCACCTCGGACTGGAGGCTGGCCTGGAGGCGGCGATCGACCGCGGTCATGTCGCCACCAATCAGGGCCCGGAGCTGGTTCAAGGTGGAGTCGGAATTCTGGGGGTCCAAGAGCATTTCCTGTCTGCAGAACAGCGCATCCGTCTCCCGAGTCTTGCCTGGGGCAGGGAGAGCCGATTAGAATCGCGGGCCCCTTCGCGCCCGACGCGCAAGATTACTTCAAGAGTTCCAAGCAATGCACGCCATCATCCGGACCGGCGGTAAACAATACCGCGTAGCCGAGGGCCAGACCCTCCGCGTTGAATCACTGCCCGTCAACCCCGGCGATTCCATCGAGCTCGGGGACGTCCTCATGATCAGCGACGCCGGCCAGACCCTGGTCGGAACGCCGCTGCTCGCGGGCGCCAAGGTCGTGGCGACGGTAGTCGCCAACGGACGGGGCGAAAAGATTCGCATCGTGAAATTCCGCCGTCGCAAGCACCATCGCAAGCAGATGGGCCATCGCCAGAATTTCACCCAGCTCGAAATCAACAGTATCGTGAAAGGATAATCGCCATGGCACACAAGAAAGCCGGAGGCAGTACTCGCAACGGTCGCGACTCACAGGCCAAGCGCTTGGGCGTCAAGCGGTTCGGCGGCGAGCTCGTGGACGCGGGCAACATCATCGTTCGCCAGCGTGGAACCCGTTTCCATGCCGGCCCGGGCGTTGATTGCGGTCGCGATCACACCCTGTTCGCTGTCGTCGAGGGGCGCGTGCAGTTCCTGACCAAGGGACTGGACGGCCGCAAGTACGTCAGCGTGGTTCCCGCCTGAAGCGCGGCTGTACAGCCTGAGCGCATCGAAACCCCGTCGTTGAAGGGGTTTTTTGTTTGAATCGCCCGGCCCCGACATGAAATTCATCGATGAGGCATTCATAACCGTCCATTCCGGCAAAGGCGGAGACGGCTGCCTGAGTTTCAGGCGCGAAAAGTTCATCGAGTACGGCGGGCCTGATGGTGGTGATGGTGGGGATGGAGGCAACGTCTTCATCGTGGCCTCCGCGCGCCTCAATACCCTCATCGACTTCCGGCACAAACGCAGCTTCAAGGCAGGCAACGGCCAGCCCGGAGCTGGCCGCGACCGCATTGGCCCTTCGGGTGACGATCTCGAGATCCCGGTGCCCGTGGGTACCCTCGTGCGCGATCAGGAATCCGGCGAACTGCTGGGCGATCTCGACCGCGATGGCAGCCGCATTCTGGTCGCCAAAGGCGGATTCCATGGCTTCGGCAACGCCCATTTCAAGAGCAGTACCAACCGCGCACCCCGCAGGATCACCAAAGGCATGCCGGCCGAGAGCCGACGCCTGACCCTGGAGTTGCGCCTGCTCGCCGATGTGGGCCTGCTCGGCCTGCCCAACGCGGGCAAGTCGACCTTCATCAGTCGAGTGTCTGCAGCACGGCCCAAGGTGGCCGATTATCCGTTCACCACGCTCCACCCGGTTCTGGGCGTCGTGTCACTGGGGCCTGATCGCAGTTTCGTGATCGCGGACATCCCCGGCATCATCGATGGCGCGGCCGAAGGCGCTGGCCTAGGCCTGCAGTTTCTCCGGCATGTGGAACGGACGAGGATTCTGCTGCATGTGCTGGACGTCTCCATGACCGACCCGGAACGCGACGCGGTCAAGGATTTCGCCACGGTGGGACGGGAACTGCGCAAGCACAGTCGGACCCTTGGTTCGCGCGAGCGTTGGCTGGTGCTCAACAAGCTCGACCTGCTGAGCCCTGAGGACCGCGCGCAGGATTGGCAGAAGTTTGCACGCAAGCTGCGCTGGAAAGGGCCCGTGTACACCATTTCGGGAGCTACTGGAGAGGGCTGCCAGGCACTCGTCGAAGCCCTGGAGCGGCGCCTCCGCGAGATTCAGGAGGAGGCTCTGGAACGGGCCGCAGGCGGAGCGCGCTGAACCGTGGTTAATCAGGACATGGGGGATCAGGGATCCATGCCGCCGACGGCGGCCGATGCCCGGCGCTGGGTAGTCAAGATTGGCTCGGCCCTGACCACCCGCCAAGGCGCCGGCCTGGATGCCGATGGCATCCATGATTGGGCAGCGCAGGTGGCCACCATCCGCCGCGCCGGACACGAGATAGTCATCGTGACCTCAGGCGCGGTGGCGGAGGGCGCGGTGCGCCTCGGCTGGCGGGAACGTCCGCACGCGCTCAATCAGCTGCAGGCGGCCGCCGCAGTGGGGCAGATGGGTCTGGTACGCGTGTGGGAACAAGCATTCCAGGCTCAGGGCTGCGTGGCGGCGCAGATCCTGCTCACTCACGACGACGTCGCAAGTCGCGAGCGCTATCTCAATGCGCGAAGCACCTTGTCCACTCTGTTGGGTTATGGCGTGATTCCGGTCATCAACGAGAATGACACCGTGGCCACCGAAGAAATCAAGCTGGGTGACAATGACACCTTGGCCGGTCTCGTCAGTAACCTGATAGAGGCTGACCTCATGGTCATCCTGACCGACCAGGTGGGGCTGATGACAGCCGATCCCCGCCACGACTCGCATGCTGAACTCATTTCCCGCGCCAATCTCGACGATCCCGACCTGCTCAGGATTGCTGGTGACGGAGGCGAGTGGGGCAGGGGGGGCATGCGCACCAAGATCACCGCAGCACGGCTGGCTGCGCGTTCCGCGACATCCACGGTGATCGCCAGCGGCCGTCGGCCCGGCGTTCTGGTGGACCTCGCGCAAGGCGTCCCCGTTGGAACTTTCCTGGCCGCTCCACCCGCCAAACTGGCAGCGCGCAAACAATGGCTGGGCAGCACACTCCACGCCAAGGGGAGATTGTTTCTCGACGAGGGCGCGTGCCGGGTACTGCGTGAAGAGGGCCGCAGCCTGCTACCCGTGGGTGTGCTCAGGGTGGAAGGCGATTTCCTGCGAGGGGAACTCGTGGCGTGCGTGGACCCGCAAGGACGTGAGATCGCTCGTGGATTGACCAACTATGGCGCGCGCGAGGTGGAGTCGATCAAGGGGATGCCCAGCACCCGAATCGAGGAAGTCCTGGGATATGCGCAGGAGCCCGAACTGATTCACCGCGACAATCTCGCGGTGTTGTGACGGAGAAAGTGATGTTCTGGCCCGCTCGTCCACGCAGCACTGACGCGCTGCGTGGGGCAGACTGGTCACGCCATCGCGAGGATGCGGGCGTTCAGACGGGATTTGTGGCGGGCAGCCTTGTTCTTGTGGACAAGGGCGGTCTTGGTCATGCGATCGATCACGGGCACGGCCGCCGCGTATGCGGCCTTGGCAGCGGCCTTGTCGCCGGACTCTATGGCCTTGATGACCTGCTTCAGGCGCGTGCGGAACTGGGACTCGCGGCTGGCGTTGTGCAGGCGCCGCCGCTCGGACTGTTTGGCACGCTTGCGTGCCTGGGCGGTATTGGCCAATGTAGGCTCCGTCGAACTTGGAATAAAAGGGGCCGAAATATGCTCGGTCGGGCCTTCAGTGTCAATCCCGAACCTCTTCCGCGGGCTGCGGGCACTCCGGTCTCCATGTCATCCCCGAGGGTCTTGCCCTGAGCCGAAGCCTCTTGCGGTCCACCCTGCTGGTGGGCCAGATGACCTTGATCTCGCGCATCCTCGGGCTGGCCCGCGACGCCGTCATTGCGGGTGTTTACGGGGCCTCTGCCGCCACCGATGCCTTTTTCGTCGCGTTCAAGATTCCCAACCTCTTTCGCCGCTTGTTTGCCGAGGGGGCGTTCGCGCAAGCCTTCGTGCCGGTTCTTGCCGCATGGAAGACCGAGCGATCACCGGCCGAGGTGCGAGAATTGCTCGGCGCGGTCGGCGGCGTGCTCGCAGGCATCCTGCTGTGCCTCACCGCGGTGGGCGTGCTGGCCGCGCCGCTGATCATTGCTCTGGTCGCGCCGGGTTTTCTGGAAGACGGAAGCCGCTACGGACTCAGCGTGACCCTGCTTAGGCTGACCTTCCCGTACCTCTTCTTCATCTCGCTGACGGCCTTTCTCGGTGCCGTGTTGAACACCCACGGCCGCTTCGCGATCCCTGCGATCACGCCAGCCCTGCTCAATGTAGCCTTCATCAGTGCAACACTCTGGCTGGCGCCACGTCTCGCGGAACCGATCATGGCCCTGGCCGCCGGCGTACTCTTGGGCGGCGTGCTCCAATTGGGCCTGCAAGGCGCCGCAGCCTGGCGGGCGGGCCTCCTGCCGCGACCTCGATGGCGGTGGCGTCACGAGGGTGTGCAACGCATCCTGCGCCTCATGCTGCCCGCCATTTTCGGCGTGTCGGTGGCGCAGCTCAATTTTCTTGTCGACACCCTCATCGCCTCTTTCCTCCGCGAGGGAAGCATCTCCTGGCTCTACTTCGCCGATCGCCTGATGGAGTTCCCTCTCGGCATCTTCGGGGTTGCGCTCGGCACCGTGATCCTGCCCACCCTCTCCGTGCATCATGTTCGACAGGACGAGCGGATGTTCTCCCGGACACTGGATTGGGCCTTGCGTCTGGTGCTGGTGATCACCCTGCCCTCGGCGGTGGGCTTGGCCGTGCTGGCGGCGCCAATCATGAGCACCTTGTTCCAGTATGGCCGGATGGGTGGAACGGACGTCCTGATGTCGGCGCAGGCCCTCATGGCTTATGCCTTCGGTCTCAGTGGATTCATCCTCGTGAAGGTGCTTGCTCCCGGCTACTTCTCGCGGCAGGACACACGCACGCCGGTGAAAATCGGGGTGGTCGCGCTGGTGAGCAACCTCATTCTGAACCTTGCGCTGATGGGGCCGCTGCAACACAGCGGTCTCGCGCTGGCCACGTCGCTGGCGGCTTTCGTCAATGCAGGGCTGCTGTTCTGGGGACTGCGGCGGCGCGGTGTCTACACGCCCGAGGCAGGATGGGGATTCTTCATGGTGAGGCTGCTGGCCGCGGCTGCTGGCATGGGGGCAATCCTTCACGCCCTGTGCCAACCCCATGCGGTGTGGGCGTCATGGACGATGGGCGAGCGCATCAGCCATCTGGCGCTCCTGATAGCCGTTGGCATGCTGGTATATGCGGGGCTTTGTCTGTCGCTGGGCTTGAGGAAGTCCCATGTGGCGCAGCCCGTGGCGAGGCTATAATCCTACCCCTCACCCGTGCATCAGGACGACCCAGCCTACATGCAGATCATCCGCGGCCTCCACAATCTGAGACCCGAGCACCGAGGCTGCGTCGCTACCATCGGCAACTTCGACGGAGTGCATCGTGGGCACCAGTCGGTGATCAAGAAACTGCTGCAGCAGGCGCGTCTGCACGGACTGCCGGCCACGGTGGTCGTCTTCGAACCACAGCCCGCGGAATATTTCCGAGGGGATGCCACACCACCACGACTCACCAGCTTGCGCGACAAGTGCCTGCTCCTCGCCCAGTACGGCGTGGATCGCCTGCTGGTACTGCGTTTCGACGCCCAGTTGGCCGCCTTGACCGCAGCCCAGTTCATCGAAGGTGTGCTCGTCGAGGGGCTGGGCATCAGATCGCTCATCATTGGTGATGACTTCAGGTTTGGTTGCGATCGTGGCGGTGATTACTCGACGCTCAAGGACTTCGCGACCAGGCACGGTTTCTCCGTCGATTACACGAGTTCCTTCCTCGCGCTCGACGAGCGTGCGAGCAGCACCCGCGTGCGTGCAGCCCTGCAGGCGGGGGATTTTCGCGCAGCCACCGAACTGCTCGGCCATCCTTTCCGGATCTCCGGTCGCATCGTCCATGGCAACAAGAATGGCCGAGCCATGGGTTTTGCAACCGCCAACCTCAATCTTTCCCGACGACGCTCCCCGCTGCATGGCATCTTTGCGGCGTGGGTGCATGGGCTCCGTCCGGATCCGTGGCCTGGTGTGGCCTACGTCGGCACGCGTCCGATCATCGACGGCGTGAAGTGGGTACTGGAAGTCCACCTGCTGGACTTTGACGAGGATTGCTACGGTCGCCACATCAGCGTCGATTTCATCGAGAAGATCAGAGGGGATCTGCCATTCACCACCTTTGACGCACTTGCTGCGCAGATCCGCATCGATTGTGAGCAGGGCCACAGGATCCTGGCCGGGGTGAACAGACGGGTTGCCTCGTGAGCGCGAGCGCCGGTCCGGTTTTACTCGCCGGCGCTCTGGTGCTGGTCGACCAGGCCACCAAGATTGCAGCGGTGAAATGGCTCACCTATCAGCAGGCCTTGCCTGTCCTGCCCGGCTTCAACCTGACCTTGATGCACAATCCCGGTGCGGCGTTCAGCTTTCTGGCCGATGCGGGCGGCTGGCAGCGCTGGTTCTTCGCGGCCCTCGCGCTGGCCGTGAGTATCTGGCTGGTTTTCCTCATCCGGGCCTCGGCACCCTCGGGCCGGCTATATCGCCTCGGGCTCACCCTCATCCTGGGCGGAGCCGTGGGTAACCTCATCGACCGTCTGCGTCTCGGTTACGTCATCGACTTCGTGGAACTCTACTATCGCGCCTGGTCGTGGCCTGCGTTCAATGTGGCAGATTCGGCAATCACTATCGGCGCAGGGTTTTTCCTGCTGGGAACGCTTGGCTCCACGCAGGCTGACGACGCTGTGAAGGGCTGAAAACGCCGCCTATAATGCGCCCTTGCCCGGCCCGGGCCAGCCAACAGGAACCGACACCCCATGGAAATCCATCTCGCCAATCCCCGAGGTTTTTGCGCCGGCGTCGACCGCGCCATCGGCATCGTGGAGAGAGCCCTGGAGCTCTTCGGCGCTCCGGTTTATGTACGCCATGAAGTGGTTCACAATAAATACGTGGTGGATGGACTGCGTGACAAGGGCGCGGTTTTTGTCGACGAACTCGATGAAGTGCCAGACGATGCAACCGTAATCTTCAGCGCCCATGGTGTGGCCAAGGCCGTGCGCGAGGAAGCCGCGCGCCGCAAGCTGCGGGTCTTCGATGCCATCTGCCCGCTGGTCACGAAAGTCCATATGGAGGTGGGACGCTACCAGCAGGAAGGCCGGGAATGCATCCTCATCGGCCATGCCGGCCACCCGGAGGTGGAGGGCACTCTGGGCCAATACCGCTCACGCAAAGGCAGGGGCGGCATGTATCTGGTCGAATCCGTGGAAGATGTGCAGAAGCTCGAGGTGAAGGATCCGTCCTTCCTCGCTTTTGTCACCCAGACCACGCTTTCCATGGATGACACTGCCGTGGTCATCGATGCCCTGCGCAAGCGTTTCCCGAAGATCGTCGGCCCCAAGAAGGAAGACATCTGCTACGCCACGCAGAATCGTCAGGATGCGGTCAAGACCTTGCTCAAGAATTGCGACCTCATCCTGGTGGTGGGCTCACAGACCAGCTCCAATTCCACTCGCCTCAAGGAGATCGCCGAGAAGCAGGGAATTGCGGCTTATCTCATCGACAATGCGGGCGAGATCCAGCGCGAATGGCTGGAGGGCAAGCGCAGTGTGGGCGTGACCGCCGGGGCCTCGGCGCCGGAGGTGTTGGTGGAGGAAGTGGTGTCCCGTCTCAAAGCCTGGGGTGGCCTGGCTGTCAACGAAGTTCCGGGTATCAAGGAGCAGGTGGTCTTCAGCCTGCCGAGGGAGCTGGTCCGGGCAGGTGATCAGGAGGACGCCGCCTGAGCTCGAGGTGAGAACCGGCGTCAGTCGCACCAGTCTTCGACGCTTTTCCTTGCGGCTGCCGTGCGCTCCGCGCGTTCTTCGTCAGTGATGAAATAGGGCTCACCTGCCGCGTCCAGTGCCTTCAGGCGCGGACGCGTTTCCAACTGGGTCAGCACAGCCTTCGCCTGACGGCAATTCGCTGCGCGCAGCGCCGGATCGTCGGGCAGTCTTTCCACCCCCCCAACCGCCGGACCGGCTTCCGGAACCGGCTGCTGGCCCGCCGGCCTCGCTTCTGGCTTGCTCTCCACCGGCCTGCGCGGCGCTGAGCGGGTGGAGATCTTCTCCGCCTGGACGCCGGGTGGGACCTTCTCGGAAAACACGACCCTGCCGTCTTCATCGGTCCAGCGGTAAACCTCCGCCGCCATTGCCGGCAGGAGTCCCGCCAGTACCCCCATCGCCGGGAGCAGGATGCGCAGGGGGGTGCGACGACTCAACGCCAGCACTCCCTCGCGACTCGCTCGGCATCGCCGCCCGACAGTTCGCCTCCGGCCGTCAGGCCGGCCATGGAGGCGCCGCGAGTTCCACGCGAATTGAGCGTGAGCGAGCCGCAGTCCGGATCCCTGTGAGGAGCCCGTTCACGGGGAATCCGCCGGATGGCGCAGAATTTGACATGAGCGGCGTGCGTGACCGGCGGTTGTCACTGCAAGCCGGGGCACTCGGACCTGCCGTGGGAACCGCCTTGGACTGGAACTTGTCGCCCGTTATACTCGCGACCCCATGGAGTCGACCGAATCTTTGCCCCCGGATCGCGCCCGTATCGCCGAGCTGCTGGAGGAAAAATGCATCCTCCCCACGGTCCAGCGCGTCGAGATAGCCGGGCTGATGCTCGCCGAACCCCATCATCTCTCCGCGGATCAGGTGCTGGCCAGAAGTCGGGCTGCGGGTCTAACCGTGTCCAAGGCCACCGTCTACAACACCCTGGGACTGCTGGTCGAAAAAGGGCTGGTGAGGGAAGTCATCGTGGATTCCACCAAGGTCTTCTACGATTCCAATACGGGGCCGCACCATCACTTCTTCAACGTGGATGATGGCACCCTGACCGATATCTCGCCGGTAAGCCTCCCCGTGGACCGCCTTCCGGCACCCCCGGAAGGGACCGAGACGACGGGAGTCGATATCGTCATCAGGATTCGCAACAAATCCTGAACCTTCGCACGCCGACGTAGCTCAGCTGGTAGAGCAACTGATTCGTAATCAGTAGGTCCGCGGTTCGATTCCGCGCGTCGGCACCATCCAAACCCTTGTGTTCACTGGCCCCAAGCGGTGTAACCCCTTCAATCAAAAAGCATTACCCTCGCGGTTCGCTCTGTGCGAAAGGTATTTTGCGACGAATGGCCTTGCCACAAAGAATTGGGCTGCTAATGGACTGTCCACCATCCGCTAGAACAAGCCGAGGTGGGTCATGGCGGCCTGAGCCAATAAAGGGTTTTCCTGGATGCCTTGGTCGATTCGCACAGACCAAACGAGATGGCGGCAGGTCTGTCGCCTCTCGGCTAGAGACACTGGCGCCTGAGGAACTCGTTGATCACCGCGGCCACGTAGACGGGTGCTTCCTGCTGCGGGTAGTGCCCGGCATTGCGGCACACCGCGAGTTCGGCGTGCGGATACCACTGCAGGAAGGTGTCGCGCGCGGTGGCCTCGGTGAACGGCTCCATATCGAACTCGCCAACGACGACGAGCATCGGCGTGCGGTTGCCGCGCATATCGTCGAGGAAGCCCTGCTCGACGGCACTCTTCAGATACGCGTGATTCGCGAGGCGGTTGCGCGAGGCGCGCTGCTGCCGAATCTTGAAGCGCTCCCACTCGGGCCCGAGCCGATTGCCGGTCAGTGCAGCAAATGCTTGGCCTAACAGCTCATCGCTGTCGATCGAGCCTTCAATCAGCTTGAAACCTTCCGGCGAGAAGCTCAATCCGGACGCCGCGACCGGGGTGGTTAGCACGGCTGACTTGACGCGTGCACCGCCGTCTAGCACGACTCGCTGTGCAAGCATGCCGCTCAGCGAGTGGCCGACTACGTGAAAACGCTGCCAGCCGAGATTATCCGCCAGATGGAGAATATCCGCCGCCGCCTCGCGGGGGGTGTACTCACCGGGCATGTTCTTCGATTCGCCGTAGCCGCGGATTTCCACGAAGGCATAGGTGTAGCGATCAACATCGAAAAACTGGCGCGCGAAGGCCCAGGTATCGCGGCAGCCGTAGAAATCGTGCATGACGATCACGCCATCGGCGCCGCGACCGTAGAGTTCATGACCGAGGATCATCGCGCAACTCTCCAGTAAACTTCTCGAAACGACGCAGGCGGATTGCTGCACCTGAGAATTTAACCGGCATCGAATACCAAGCGAAAGGATCAATCGACATGACCAACAAGCACGAAGTCACCCCCGAATTTCTGGCGCGCTTCACCCAGGCCTGGAACGACCACGACATCGACACCCTGATGGCGCATATGGATGAGGACTGCGAGTTCATGGCCTCCGTGGGCGCAGGTGTCAACGGCGCGCACTGGGTCGGCAGCGAGGAGGTGCGCAAAGGCTTCGCGAGTCTCTGGGACAATTACCCGGACGCGCATTTCACGCCGGTCGGCGAGGACTTCATCACCGGCAACCGCGGCTGCTGTGAATGGATTTTCACCGGCACGCGCCAGAGCGACGGCGCGAAGGTCGAGGCGCGCGGCTGCGACGTCTACACGTTTCGTAACGGCAAGATCGCGATCAAGAACTCGATGCGCAAGCAAAAGCCCTGACCGCGTGCCGACGCGCCCGGTACGGGCACAGGGTCTGGAGCGCCGATGAAGCGCAATTTGCCGCCGCCGGCTCGCCCGGGCAGTTGCGGAAATGCGCTATGGTGTCAGCCTTAGGAACGCTTTCTGCAGAAGTATCCCTTCGAGTAGCTTTTCCCAGGGGTTATTCCGGTAACTATTTGTAAAATAAGGTGCAATTACTGATTCGTAATCAGTAGGTCCGCGGTTCGATTCCGCGCGTCGGCACCATCTCCAGTCAACAAGCGGGAGTCTTCTGATGGCCAAGGGATGCCGGGACTGTGAACGCTGCACAGAATCCCTGTTTTTCAGCCTGATCTGGTGGTTTCCCAACCTGCTGTACAGGATTCTGTTCAGCTGGAACTATGGAATCTTCAAGAAGCACTGTCCCGAGTGCGGGCACTTCATGTCCCAGCATCTGCGCCGTGCGGATGGCTCGCTCAAGGACTGAGCCAACCCTGCCCAACATTCCTCAACTGTTTTTTCGACCCGGCTGTGCGACGTTGCGACCACGCGGGGCTCGCGTCAGCTTGCCAGCCGCTTCTTTCACTTTCTCTTCCAGGCTCCGCTTGTAGCACTCCAGTGCCCGGGTGAGATTTTCATCGCCGGTTGCCAGAATCTGCACGGCGAGCAGCCCCGCGTTGGTCGCGTTGTTGATGGCAACCGTGGCCACCGGCACCCCGGCGGGCATCTGCACAATCGAGAGCAGGGCATCGTTTCCGTTGAGGAGGGTCGCCGCGACAGGCACGCCAATCACCGGCAAGGTGGTGAGTGAAGCGGTCATTCCCGGCAGGTGGGCCGCGCCGCCCGCACCCGCAATGATCACCTTCAGGCCGCGCGCCGCCGCCTGTCGGGCATAGTCGAACATGCGATCCGGCGTGCGATGTGCCGAGACGATTTCCACCTCGTGCGGTACTCCGAACTGGGTGAGCGTGTCTGCCGCGGCCTGCATCACCTGCAGGTCCGAAATACTGCCCATGATGACCCCCACCCGTGGGGGGGCGGCTGTGGTGCCTCTCTTGACTGATGCCTTGCCGCGGGTCTGAGTCACGCCTTGTCCCCCACCACTTTGAGCACCCCACGCAGCGCATTCGCGCGGTGCGTGGCTTCGTCGAGTGTAGCCCCGATCACCGTCACGTGCCCCATTTTCCTGAAACCCTTCACACTGTGCTTGCCATAAAGATGGACAGCCACGCCGGGAGCGTCCCCGGCAGCTTCAAGGCCCTGCATCACGGGTCGGCCGCTGGCTCCCGGTTCACCCAGCAGGTTGAAGCTTGCCGCCGGCTGCACCAGGGTGGTCGGCCCGAGGGGCAGGCCCGCCACCGCGCGCAGGTGCTGCGCGAACTGCGAGGTTGCGCAGGCCTCGATGGTGTAGTGGCCAGAATTGTGTGGCCGGGGTGAAATTTCGTTGATCAGCACCGCGCCATTCCCGTCCAGGAAGAATTCGATGCCGAAGATGCCGACCCCGTCCAGCGCTTCCACGCAGCGAATGGCGAATTCCATGCAGCGGGCGGCCACTGGGGCCGGCACCACGGCGGGTGCCCGGATCAGGTCCAGGATGTTCGCACGGGCGTCAAATTCGGCCTCCACCACCGGATAGGCCGCAATCTCCCCCGAGGCACTGCGCGCCACCATGACAGCAAGCTCCTTGTCGATATCAACCAGACGCTCCGCCAGACATGGCACGGCGAGCATGGGTACCGCATCGTCCTCATTGCGCACGACCTTGACCCCGCGACCGTCGTACCCGTGACGTCGTGCCTTCATGACGCACGGGATCCCGAAGCCCTGCAGCGCCGGAACATCGCCCGCATCCACGGCCACGAAATCGCTGGTCGGCAGGTCGTGGGCTTGCAGAAACCGCTTCTGCTCCAACTTGTCCTGGATGGTTGCGAGGACCTTGGCGGAAGGGGCAACCCGCACACCGCTTTGCTCCAAGGCCTCCAGGCAGCCTGCGCTGACTGCCTCGATGTCCAGAGTCACGACATCCGAGGCCCTGGCCAGCGCCGAGAGTTTCTCCAGGTCGTCGAAATCACCCACGATCTGGGTTGCAAAAGCACTGGCGGGACACTCGGGGGTAGGGTCGAGGACGGTCACGTCCAGACCCAGTGAGGGCGCTGCGTCCGCCATCATGCGCGCGAGCTGGCCGCCACCGACGATGCCGATACGCTGGGCTGGAAACCGGGAGGAGGGGATGGACATGGTGTTCAGGCAGCCGGGAGACGCTGCGCCGCATTCAAACGCCTATCATAAGGCCAACCACGACCAGAAAAAACCCGGCCGCGGGCCTCTTTGCCAGGCTGCATGCCCGGTGCAGCCGGCTTATCATGGAGCCCTCTTCACCGGTCAATCTGGAGCCCCGAATGAGCGCCAACCACAACCGCCCGCTCTCCGATGTGGAGATTCGCGTCAAGGCACTGGAGTCCCTGCTGGTCGAAAAGGGGCTCGTCGACCCTGCTGCCGTTGATGCCCTCATCGACACCTATGAACACAAAGTGGGTCCCCGCAATGGCGCCCACGTGGTAGCCAAGGCTTGGATGGACCCTGCCTACAAGGCGCGCCTGCTCGCCGATGGCACGGCGGCGATTGCCGAGCTCGGTTATTCCGGCATCCAGGGCGAGGACATGGTGGTCATCGAGAGCACGCCCGAGACCCACAATGTCATCGTCTGCACGCTGTGCTCCTGCTATCCCTGGCCCACCCTGGGCCTGCCCCCCGTATGGTTCAAGTCCGCGCCCTATCGCTCCCGCGTGGTGAGTGATCCGCGCGGTGTGCTCAAGGAATTCGGGCTCGAACTGCCCGAAAAAATGCAGGTGCGCGTGTGGGACAGCACTGCCGAGCTGCGCTACATGGTGCTGCCGGAACGCCCGGCCGGCACCGAGGGAATGACGGAGGAGCAACTTGCGGCCCTCGTGACACGAGACTCCATGATTGGGGTCGCGCGCGTCGCGGTCCCCGGCCAGGAAGGAGCACGCACATGAACGGCGTCCATGATCTCGGAGGCATGCACGGCCTCGGCCCCATCGACATCGAGCAGGATGAGCCGGTTTTCCATCATGAGTGGGAACGGCGGGTCTTCGGCATGTTCCTGCCGGTATTCGCCACCGGCGCGTTCAACATCGATGAATTCCGTCACGCGATCGAGCGCATGGGCCCGAAGTATCTGGCGACCTCCTATTACGAACATTGGTTGGCAGCCTTCGAGACCCTGCTGGTTGAGAAAGGGGTCATCTCGGCTGATGAATTCGCAGCCCGCCGCGTAGCGCTCGCCGGAGGAATGAACTGATGGCCATCAATGCTGAACAGGCGCTGGCTGCCACCAAGGTTGGAGCCACTGCACGCGTGGACGCGGCGGTTTTGCCCCGCTTCACGCCGGGGACGCGGGTACGGACCCTCAATCTCAACCCGCCCGGACACATCCGCTTGCCGCGCTACATCCGCGACAAGGAAGGCGTGATCGAGCGCGATCACGGTGTGTTCGTGTTCCCCGACACCCACGCGGCTGGCCTCGGAGAGAAACCGCAACACGTCTATGTGGTGCGCTTCAGTGCGCGCGAGCTCTGGGGACCTCAGGGAGGTGCCAAGGACGAGCTGCTGGTGGATGTGTGGGAAGACTATCTGGAGCCCGGCTGATGGAAACCGGGAGTTGTCCGTCCCTGCCGGATTTCGGTGCCGTACCTGGAATACCTCGTGGCGAAGAAGGCGCGGTGTTTGCGGCGCCCTGGGAAGCCAAGGCTTTCGCCTTGGTGGTGCATCTCCATCAGCGTGGTGCCTTCGCCTGGGCGGATTGGGTGAATACCTTGTCAGCTGAAATCGCGGCAGACCGGGAGCGTGCCACTGAAACACCCTACTACCTGCTGTGGCTTGCTGCGGCAGAGCGACTGGTTGCCAGTCAGGGACTTGTTGCAGAAGAACACCTGCGCGCAACCCGCGAGGCCCTGCACACGGCCCAAGCTCTCGAACACCACCATGATCATGGTCATGATCATCACCATCACGGCGGTCATGGGCATCATGACCATGAGGAACATGGGCACGAAGGGCACGCCCACTGATCAGAGGATTGCCGGCGGCGCAACGCCGTGCTCAGCCTCGCGAACGAATCCGGGTTCCGTGCTCCAGTGCAAGCTGCAATTCTGCCGCCGGAATCCCCTCGGGAAAGTAACATCTGGAGACATGGGCCTGGGCGAGGCTGGCCCCTTCGAGGCGCGCCTCGCGGAAATCGACGCCACGCAAATCGGACATGCGGAAGTAGCAGTCCCGCAGATCGAGGCCTCGGGCATCGAGCTAGCGAAGATCGAGCCGGCTGAGGTCGGCGCCGCGCAGTTCGCAGGTCTCCCCAGCGGCACGACGCCGGTTGAATTCCTCCACCTCGCCCGCTCGCAGCAGGGCGTAAAGCGCGCAATGTTGGATCTGTGGCATGGGTTCGCTCCTCCAGTCGAATTCAGTCGGGGCGCAGACGCTCGAACACGTCTCCAAGCGTGCCGTAATTCATGTATCCCAGTCGTGCCAAGGGACGCAGTGCCCGTTCGTCCACCCGACCATCCACTATCAAGGTGTCGTCGATGTGGATTCCGACGACCGCACCTATGACCACGTGATTCTCGCGCCCATCCGGGGTGGGGGGCAGGTGAATCACTTCGTGGACCGTGCACTCCAGAGCGCCCAAGGCACTCGCCACCCGCGGGGGGCGCACCATGCGCGAGGGAGAACTGGCAATGCCACAGGCAGCAAATTCGTCCACATCCGGCGGATAGGGTTTCGAGCTCGCATTCATGGCGTCCAGATCGTGCTCGCCCACGAGATTGGCGACGAACTCGGGCACTTCGCAGATGTTGCTGTAGGTGTCCTTGCAGGTCCCGGGCCGCGCCGCGTTGGGCGCGAACATCACGTACGGGGGCTCGGCGCACACCAGGTTGAAGTAGGAATAGGGGGCCAGATTGACCACCCCGTCCCGGCTGATCGAGCTGATCCAGCCTATGGGTCGCGGCATGACCAAGGCATTCATCGGGTTATGGCTCAGCGGTGCCGGGCGGAGCCCATCGGCGACGGCGAAAAACATGGGACGGGCTCCGGGTGGCTGCGACAGTGGTCCGAGGTCCGGTAACATAGGGATTCGTCGCACGACGTGTCAAACCGGCCACCATCTACACCCCATGCATTCCGCGGCTCCTGCGCGCGAATCCCGAGAGATTGCCATCCCCATGAATGTCCCCTTTGCCAAGCGTCCTTTCGATCGGGTATCGATGCTCCTGCTGGTCTTCGTGACCAGTACCGTTGCTGCGAACGACCTCGACCTACCAGACGTCTCGCTGGTGGCTGCGGCGACTGAAGCCGGAATGCCGGAACCCTCACCGGGTGAGGTACATGAGTTCACGGGCTCGGTGGCAACGATTCCCTGCAGTCGCTGGGAGGTTCTCGAATCTTCCGATCCCGCTCTGGTGGAGAGCGCGTGCGGGGACTACCGCATGTATTTCAAGCGCGAAGAGCAGATGAATCTGCATCGGGTCACCACTGCGGATGGCAAGGAGCTGGTGCGCTTTGACCCCGCCTATCCATCGCTGCGGTTTCCGCTGGCCGTAGGCAAGCAGTGGCGCAAGGCCTACGCAGGACACTCCCTGCTGGAGGACATTGCATGGCAAGGAGATGTCAGCTGCGAAGTGGCTGATTTCGCGAAAGTGAGCGTGGCGGCCGGAGATCTCGATGCCTTCCGCATCGAGTGCAAGGATCGCTGGAAGGTGGCGGATGCGGAGAGCAGCGTCACCAGCACCACCTGGTACGCGCCTGCGCTTGAGGCCGTCGTGAAGTCAGTCAACTACGAAGACCCGCGCTGGAATACCGAACTCAAGCGTGTCTCGCGCTGAGTCACTGCACTCCGTCGGTCGCACGGCAATGCCGGACAATCGTACCTGGTGGGTGAGCTGCACCCTCCTCGTGTTGCTCACCCTGGGACTGGGCCTGCCGCGCATTGCCAGCGTGCCCCTGGATTCACACGAGATTTTCGTCGCCGGCACCGCCAGGAACATGAGTATCCGCAACGACTGGATACTCCCATGGTTCAACGGCGCGCCGCGCCTGAACAAGCCTCCCATGAGCTACTGGGCGGCGGGCGGAGTCGCGGCCCTCGCGGGTGATCTGCCTGAGGTGGAAGCCTGGCACATCCGACTGGTGTCCGTCCTGGCCGGCTGCATGCTCATGCTGAGCACCCTGGCACTCGGTGCCTTGTTGTTCGATCGAACCACTGCACTGGCCGCAGGTGGGCTCTTGCTCGGAAGCGCAGGCCTCTTCAGCTTCATGCATGATGGTCGGCCGGACATGCTCTATGCCGCCTTCTGCAATCTGATGCTGCTCGGGTTTGCGAAATGCGCCAGCACGCGATCATCTTCCGCGCGGCAGAGACTGTGGTGGTGCGCGCTGGCCTGGGTGGCGTGCGCCACGGCCATTCTCACCAAGGGGCCTCAACTCCCTGTTTTCATGATTCTTGGTGTCGCTTTTTTCCTCTGGCGTAACTGCGATGTCCGATGGAAACCCCTCGCCAGCTTGCACTTCGTGCCCGGGTTGCTGCTGACAGGGCTCCTGTGTGCGCCTTGGTGGTGGGCCTTGGACCAGCGATTGAGCGGTCTGAGTGTGGAGCGGAGCCAACTGGGCGGGAGCTTGCTGGTGCCATCGCTGGCGCATCTGGGCGAGTTCTACTACGCATGGAGGCCACTGCAATTGCTGCTGCCATGGCTTCCGCTCGTGGTGCTTGCAGCAGTTTTCGCCTCGCGCAATCGCGGGGCGCGTGCAGGGTTGGGTTTTCTGTGGACTCCCCTGATTGCCTCGGCACTCGCGCTCAGCCTGGGTCGCCAGTCTCGCTATTTCTATCTCCTGCCTCTGCTTGGGCCGATGACCTTGCTCATTGCCCGGCCGTTGGTCTGTGGTCTTGCTGGCTCGGGTCGATGGGCACTCGGCACAAGCCTCGCGTATCAGGTTCAAGGTCTCCTGCTGCTGGCCTGTGCGGGCTGGGTGATCTCGGCGCGAGGAGATCACGGTCTCTGGATTGCCGTGCTCTTGATTGCCGGTCTGTGTCTTGCCCTTGGCAGTATCCGCATGCTGCGCGAACCCCGTCTCTTGCAGGCAACACTGGCCTTGGCCGTGTTCATGAGCGCTGTCTGGTCCGCAGCGGCCGTGACCGGGCGCCTGTGGGATGAAGAGCGTTACGCGTCACACGCGCTTGCACGCAAGGCGGCGCAGCTTTCGGACAGCGGGATCAGCTTGGCAACCCTCGATGTCAGCCCTACCCTCTATGCGTATTACGCAGCGCGGGATGTGCCGCGGGTCGAGAGCCTGGCTCAACTGCAGACGCTGCTGGATTCGGCGCCTGATGGAATGAGCGCGCTCGTGATCCCTGCCTCACGCCTCGACAGCCTGAAAAAGATCCATGAGGTGGAGACCATCGAGGGATTTGCCCGCCGGGGGGATGGCGAAATGCTGGTGCTGATCAAGCGGACTCAGTCGCCCTGAGCATCACCCGCCCTGGGTCTGGAGTCTAAGGCGCCGCAGGCGCAGGGCGTTCGATATCACCGATACCGAACTCAGGCTCATGGCTACTGCTGCGAACATCGGGGACAGGAGCCAACCGGTGACGGGGTAAAGCGCGCCAGCCGCTAGCGGAATCCCGAGCGCGTTGTACAGAAACGCAAACCCGAGGTTCTGTCGCATGTTGCGACTGGTCGCGCGCGCCAGGCGGCGAGCAACGAGTATGCCCCGCAAATCACCCTTCAGCAGGGTCAGGGCAGCGCTCGCAACCGCCACGTCGGTACCGGTACCCATTGCGATTCCGACATCCGCCTGTGCCAGCGCCGGGGCGTCATTGCTGCCGTCGCCCGCCATCGCGACCACCCGACCCTCGGACTGGTAGCGAGCGACCAGCGCACGTTTGTCTTCCGGCGACATGCCGCCCCGCACCTCAAGCAGAGGCAGATCCGCCGTCATGGCTCTCGTTGCGCGCGGGTCATCCCCGGACGCAACGACGATGCTGAGGCCCTCCGCTCTCAACTGTTCGAGAGTGGCGGCTGCTTCGGGCTTGAGGCTGTCCCGCAGCACGATACTCCCAAGAAGACGGTCACCCAGTGCAACGTGAATGACCGTTGCACCCTGCGCAACGGCGGTATCCAGTGATTCAGTGGCAACAGGGGTGACGATGTTCGCCTCCCGCAGCATGAGGGCATTTCCGGCAGCGCAGGGTGTGCCGTTGACCAGTCCTTTCATACCGCGACCGATGACCGCGGCAAAGCCCGACACTTGAAGAAGCTCCAGACCCTGAGCTCGCGCCTCGCCCACCAGAGCACGCGCGAGCGGGTGTTCACTGCGTTGGCCCAGACTGGCTCCGATGCGCAGTACGTCCTCCGCGTTGGCCTCGGGGCAGGGGATGATATTCACCACGGCCGGTTTGCCGGCTGTCAGTGTGCCCGTCTTGTCGATGACCAGCGTGTCAACCGAATCCAGCCGTTCAATGGCGGCAGCGTCGCGAAAAAGCAGACCGTGGAGCGCACCGAGTCCAGTCGCCACCGTGATGGACATCGGTGTTGCCAGGCCCAGAGCACACGGACAGGCGATGATCAACACAGCCACCCCGTTGACAAGGCCGGCGGACCACCCGGGACCCACCAAGCCCCAGGCGAGGAAACTGGCCAAGGCCACGGCAACGACCACCCAGACAAAGATTCCGGCAACCTTGTCTGCCAGACCCTGCATGGGTGCCTTGGAGCGTTGGGCCTGCGCCACCAGCAGGACGATTTGTGCCAACCGGGTCGAAGCCCCAACCCGCTGCGCTTGCATCAGAAAATTGCCGGTCAGATTGAGCGTCCCGGCGCTGACTGTATCACCGGCCTCACGCAGGGCCGGCAGCGGTTCCCCCGTGAGCATGGATTCATCCACTTCACTGCGACCGTCCAGCACGACACCATCCACTGGAATCTTTGCGCCCGGCCTCACGCGCAATCGGTCACCCACCATCACTTCGGAGAGCGGGACCTCTTCTTCCGATCCGTCCGGCGCCACACGGTGGGCGATCTGGGGCGCGAGTTCCAGCAGCGCACGCAAAGCCTCTCCGGTCCGCGCGCGTGCCCTCAGTTCCAGAATCTGTCCGAGCAGGGTCAGCGTGATGATGACCGCCGTGGCCTCGAAGTAGACACCCTGCGCGCGCCCGCCCGCCGCCGCGGACTGTTCCGGGAACAAGGCCACCAGCAGGCTCCACAAAAAGGCGCTCACTGAACCCATCCCAATCAAAGTCCACATGTTCGGGGAGCGGAGGCGCACGGATTGCAAGCTGCGTTCGAGAATCGGCCGGCCTGACCATCCCATCACAGGCAGCACGAGCAGAAGCTCCACCCAAGGTTGTGGCAATGGCAGTGACAGCGGCGAGCCGTGGCCGACCATCGCGAGGAATGAAACCAGGAGCGTGAAAGGCAAGGCGACGAAAAACCTTTGCCGCATGTCCTCAAGCTCTGCCCGCGCGCCCGTGTCTTCCAAGGTGGGGAGCATCGGTTCCAGACTCATGCCACACAACGGACAGTCACCAAAACGATCGGTGACGATTTCGGGATGCATGGGGCAGGTGTATTGGTCGGCATCCACTGCAGCTTGGGCATGGCCCTCATCGGTCTGCGGCGAGAGGATTCTGGCGAGAAAACGTTCCGGCTCGGCACTGAACTTCTGCAGGCAGCCCGCACAGCAGAATCGCCAGGTTTCGCCATTCAGCGTCAGGACATGGGGTGAATCGGCCTTGACCGCCATGCCGCAGACGGGGTCCTTGAACGCCAGCACATCCTCTGTCGGTGCACTGGTGGAAGTCTTACCGCAGCAGGAAGTGGATCCGGTCATGTAATCACCACTCCGTTCAGAGTGTCTTCACGATAACAGAAATCGTCAGGGGCTCTCTTCTTGCAGGCGCTGCGTGCACCTCGCGCGGGTGCAGCTGGGCTGGAGTGAAAGTGGACTGTCCAGTGTTCCCGGAGGCGCGGGGCGCTCACCGGATTCCGCAGGCCGTGAACCTTGTTCAGTAGATCTGGACCTTCAGGGTATTCGAGTCACGGACATTGCCCCGATGATCCCGAACCCGCGCCAGGAAACTGCGGGTTCCGGTCTTGGTCGGTGCCGTCCAGCGGCAAGTCCAAGGTGCGGAAGTGTCGGTGCAGAGAATCCGTGTGCCCGAAATGAGGAACTCGACCCGCTCCACACCATAGGTCGGCTGGTTGGTCAGTTTCGCCGTGAAGGTGACGTTGCCCCCTCGTACTACGGAGGGCTTGTTGGCGCTGAGCGAGATTTTGGGCAAGCGATGTGATGCAATCGTCACATCAAGGACGGCAGGCTTGCTGCGGTTTCCCGCAGCATCCACGGCAATAGCGAACAGGCGATGCACGCCCGTTGCCACGCCCCAGGTATCCCAGTCGAGTATGTAAGGTGACTTGACGGTCGTTCCCAGCTGCTGGATTGGGCTTTCGCCATCCAGAAAAAATTCCACATGAGCAACACCACTGCCATCGGTGTCATCGGTGGCAGATACGCTCAGCACATTCACACCGCGCAGGATGGCTCCCGGGGCCGGCCCCGACCAACTCACATTGGGGGCTGTGGTGTCTGCGGCGGGGCCATTGCCCGGCAGCCCCACCACATAGGCTGAGGTGATCCCGATCTGGCCATCATCGTCCGTGACCTGAAGCAACAGCCAGTGCGGTCCCGGCCGCGTGAAGGTACAAGTCCCGACGCCCGCCGTTCCGCTGTAGAAACCAGCGGCCCCGCAGTCGATGATGTAACTCGCGATACGGCCATCAGGATCGCTGCTATCCCGCATATCGATGCTCACGGTGAAAGGAACGCGCCCTGAAGTCGCACTGAGCGCGGCCCTGGCTTCCGGCGGAATCTTCGAATTGCTGGTACCAACGGCGATCGTGGCGCTGTAGGTCTGGGACAGGTTGAGCTCGCGGTCCATGGCCTGCGCGCTAACCCGATAGATGCCCGGAGCAGAAAAATAAAGGGTGTTTTCCTCGCTGGTATAACAACAGCTGCCCATCGCGATATTCCCTCCAGCCACCCAGCGCTCCCAAACCACTGGTCCGCCCTCTGGATCGCTGGCGGGGAATCCCAGAACGACCGGTTCATTCACGGCAGCCTGGTCGGGTAGCCTCAGGCTTGCTGTGGGCGGCTATCCTGGGCTGGTCGAGGCCTCCACCGTCACCCAGCGACTGGCAGTCGCGCCACCACCGCGACCATCCGCCACAGACGTGAAGTAAGGCATGGCATAGGCCCTTGCGAGTAGCGGGGCCGCGTAGGGCGTGGTCTGGTGAAAAATCTGCTCTGCCTGCGCACCGACCAACCACGCCGGGCGGTCCACCGGTTGGCCTCGTCCATGGACCACACGCAAGGGGTCGCCATCTGCATCCATCGCATGCACTGAACCCGAAAAGTCGACTCGGGCGCCTGGCATGACTTCGATATTTTCGCCGGGAACCAAGGACGGGAAAGTATTGGGTACCGGGTTATAGGCATAGGCATCGTTGGCCTGGACTTTCGCGTAGTTGAGACGACCTCCGGTAGAGGTCATCAAGGCCTTGCTCTCCTCCAGCGTGTCGTAGCTGTCCGGGTGCAGGAGCAAGTCGCGCGCCTGAGTTGACGTCAGGCCGGGATGGCGAGCGAGCAGAGCAGCAGCAACGCCAGAGACATGCGGTGTGGCCATGGAGGTACCGCTCAACCGACGATAGCCTGAAGCATCGCAATATCTGCACTGGCCCAGACCGGCAGTGGACAGGATCTCGACGCCCGGTGCCGCGATGTCGACGCTGGCTACCCCGTAATTGCTGAAACTTGCGGCCGCGTCCGCGGTGGTGCTCGCCAGCACGGAGATGATTCCCCGGTTGTCGAAGGCCGCGGGATAGGCGGGAGTGAAGTCTGTGTTACTGGCGCTGTTGCCGGCGGCGCAGATGTGCAGGGTTGGGAGTGGCGCTTCCTCGAGTGCAGCCAGCGCATCCTTCAGCGCCTGGCTGTAGGCGGAACCACCCCAGGAATGGTTGGCAACCCGGATATTGACGCCACTGGCCTTGAGTGCCCTGACCAGTTCAAGTCCAGCGATTGCATCCGAGACAAGACCCGAGCCATTCGCGGTGAGAAACTTGATGGGCATGAGCCTGACTTGCCAGTTCACGCTGGCCACACCCATAGCGTTGTTTCCACGTGCGCCGATGATGCCCGCCACATGGGTTCCATGGCCGTTGTCGTCGGTACCGCCCCGCGCACACACTCCCTGGGCGCACGTGTAGCCGCGTATTCCCGGGTTGTCCGGATGTGACCAAAGATTGTCAAGCAGTTCGGGATGGTTGAAATCGATGCCGGTATCGAACACCGCAACCACCACATCACCTTCAGCGGCCGATTGTGGCCAAGCCGTTGGAGCCGAGATCACACCAAGATTGGGTTGGTCTCCGGCAAGCCATGCGGGATCATCAGGCAAGTTATCTGCCTGCACCACATAGTCAGGTTCCGCATAGAGTACATTCGGATCCCGCCGGTACTTCGCGAGGACCTGTTCAACAGAGAAGCCGGCAGGGGTGGCGACCCGATGGAGCCTGCCCGCACCCACTGCGCGAGCTGTGCCCGCGCCGGACAGATTGGTGGGGCGGCCCCTGAATCTGACCAGAACATGAGAACGAGCATGTCGCCGCGAGATTTTGGTTGCCGTCACAGTCACATGCCCCATGCCACCCTGATGGAATACCTCGACCGGATGACCTGATTCGGCGGCGGACAGAGGCGAGCTTGCAATGGCGCTCGCCGACAGGCACGCCAAGGCGAAGATGCTGCGCAGAAAGGCTTGCATGCGTGAAGGGTCCCTTCCATGAGCACTGCGTGGAGTGCTCTGGAATGATAACCTCGTCACACTCCAAGGGAAGAAAAAACGTGATCAAATTCGCGAAAATGGCCGAAAAAAGTGAGCTGAAAGGCGTGTTTCAGACACAGTTTGATGAGAAGCACAGGCAGATTGTGATCTTCGTCACAAAACGCATGTTTTTGTGTCCGGACCGCACTATTCCCACCTTGGCCACGGAGCGAGCAGCGATCCATGCCTGAGGGACACACGATCCATCGCGCGGCACGTGACCATCACCGGATGTTTGTTGGGCAGAGGCTCACCGTCACTTCTCCGCAGGGGCGCTTCGATGTGGGCGCGGGACGAATCAGCGGACGGATCTGCGAGGCCGTCGAAGCCTGCGGCAAGCACCTGCTCTATCACTTCAAGGCGGCGCCTTCGCTGCACATCCATCTGGGACTCTTCGGGCGTATCCTCAAGGGCAAGGTCCCTGCCGGCGATCCGCGCGGAGAGGTGCGCGTGAGGCTCGCGGGGGAGAGCCATCATGTGGATATCAACGGGCCCACCATCTGTGAAACCCTGTCCAGCGCGGAAGTGGTCTCGCTGCTCTCTCGCCTCGGCCCTGACCCCCTACGCGATGATGCAGAGCCGGAACTTGCGTATGCGCGCATCACCCGCAGCCGGTTGCCGGTGGGACAGCTGTTGATGGATCAGTCAGTGATTGCGGGGATAGGAAACATCTATCGCACGGAGCTTCTGTGGCGTCAGCGTGTGCATCCTGAGCTGCCTGGCAAGGATCTCAGTGCCGCGAGCTTTGAGGCAATCTGGCAGGACGCCTGCAACCTGTTGGCCCTTGGCGCAAAACGCAACGCCATCATCACTGTCGAAAATGCGCCACCCGCGCGTTCACGCTATCGGGAGCGGGTGAACATCTTTGGCAAGACAGACTGCCCCGCCTGCGGCTCGGCGATTCGGCGCTTCACTTTGGCTACCCGCAAGGTCTACGTCTGCGAGCATTGCCAACCGCGCTGACGAGCCGCGCCGCGGCTGCCGCGCCAGCGTCGACAGTTGACCGTGTCAGCCGCCCACAGCGAGTGAGGAGAGCACTGCCTCTGCAAGTTCGTGACCGGACTGCCAGGCCAGTTCCACCCGAGGACCGAGATGCCAATCCCCGCAGGTCCCCAGGTGAAGATCGGCATCCCATTGGAAGGACACCCCGAGCGCGCGCTCCACGAGCGCGTGACGCCAGCGATGTGTCCCTATAAGCCTCGGGCGCACATCCAGCTTGAGTTCGGCCTGCAGTGCCGTGACGAGTGACGCTGCGACCATGCCAGGGTCATCTTCCAGGTGTTCACGCGACCACGCCGCACTCGCGTGAATCAGCCAGATCGATTCAGGGTCCGCCGATCCGCCGTCCTGCCGCGCAATCCAGGCGAGCGGACCCTCATCGTCCAGACGCAGTGCATCGAAGGCAGGAGCCGGCTGAGAGGGGAGCGCGCACCATGCGGCCCAGCACGGTGCAAGCTGCGCAGTCCTCGCGGCAGCCGCAAGATCGGGTGCGGAATCTGCCAGCAGATCTGCGGCCTGCGGCGCAGGTATGGCCAGGATCACGGCGTCGAATTGTTCGCTCATGGAGCCGTTTCGCAGCCTCAACGCATATCGACTCCCGCGCGACAGGATGGCCTTTACTTCGCTATTGCTAGCCACATCCAGATCCTTGGCAAGCTCCGCTGCCCATGCATTCATGCAGGGTACGCCCACGAATCCCGTGTCATCCGGCAGCGGGCGCTGGCCATTCCGGTCGCGCATCTGGGCGCGGAAGGACCATGGGCTGATCTTGTTCTGGTGGACGAATGCTGCAACCTCCTCTGCAAATGCCGCCCCGCGCGCCGTGAAAAACTGGGCACCATGGTCGACAAATCGAGGACCGTCCGGGGTGCCGATTTCGCGGGAAGCGAGGCGCCCCCCGGGCCTTCGGCCCTTGTCGAAAAGTTTGGGCTGCAGTCCGGACGCGGAGAGTCGTCTCCCGCACGCCAGGCCGGCGACGCCCGCGCCTATGATTGCAACCTGCGGGGGGTGGCCACCGTTCACGATGCAATTTCTCGTGGCGAGTGCTCCAATCCCGTCATGAGTGAAAGATCCCGCAAGAACGCCAACGGACGCAGTGTTGCCAAGGCCAATCTACCCAGCAAGATCTGCGTGCAGTGCGCACGCCCCTTCATCTGGCGCAAGAAATGGGCCCAGACTTGGGAGGCCGTCAAGTTCTGTTCGGAGCGTTGTCGCCGCACGCACAAGCCCTCATCGGCCGCCTGAGCCTCAGGCAGCAACGTCGCGGCCACGCGTGACTCGTCCTGGTTCTCAAGATTCCAGACCGTAGACCCGGCTGGCGGTATCCCGGAACATCGCATCCTTCTCCGATTCCGTATAGCGCGCGGCCATCTTCTTGAAGGCATTCCACAGTACCTGATAGGAGACAGCGCACTTGTCCACCGGGAAGTTGCTTTCGAACATGCAGCGCGAAGGACCGAAGGTCTCGATGGCGTAGTGATAGTAGTGCGACTGTCGCGCCACGATCTCGTCCGAGGTCGGCGGGCGCGGGGCGAGCTCGAAGCCGAAACCAGTCCACGGCATGGCAAGCCCACCCAGCTTCACGTAAACATTCGGGCAGCGGGCAAGGGCTTTCAGGTCCTGTGCCCAGATCTGCCAAATCTCATCATCGCGGTTGGCGTAGGGCCCTACCCCGAGTGGTGTCCCAAGATGGTCGAGCACAATGGGCGTGTCTGGAAATGCTTGGGCCAACGTCGTCAGGTGGGGCGTCTGGTGGTAGTAATGATAGGCATCAAACACCAGCCCCATCCGGGAGAGCACATCGAAACCTTCGCGAAACCCCGGTTGGCCATACAGATTTCCATCCTCGAGGCCGGGCATGGAGAGCAGATCCGGGCAGGGGTCCCACGCCGCAATCTGGCGTATGCCGCGAAACAGCCGGCTTGCGGATTGATGGGCTTCCAGCACTTCGCGTACGGCGGTGCCCGTGCAGAGATCGGCCGTCGCCATGATGGCGCCGATCCTTGCGGCACCCGGAATCCGCGATGCCTGTGCGGCGAATCCGTCCACCCATTCAGTTTCACCCACCACTTTGAGGTGCTCGGGACCGTCCGTGCGATAACCCTCCCAGCACTGCAGATAAACCGTTTGCTCCACGTGGTGCGTGGCGGTGTCTGCATGCAGGCTCTCGAGGTCATAGCGCGGAAAGTCGGGGTTCTGCGCAAAGAAATGGTGGTGGGGATCGACGATCCTGCGGGAGGGGTCGATGGTCTCTTCCTTTACCTGTGCAAGCCATTCGGGGCGAACGACGATAGCCATGGGATGCCTCCTCGTGTTGGGTTGATGATCTTCCGAAAGTCTCTCAGGGATAGACGATGCTCAATCCCTCGGCCACCAGCGCCGGCTGTGCCTGACCCTCGATCTCGATGGTGTTCTCGAAGGTCAGGCGCACGCCATCGCCCTTCACATCATCGGCGGCCAGCAGTTTCTGACGTAAGCGCACTTTCGAGCCCTCCTGCACCGGGGCTGTGAAGCGGACCTTGTTGAGTCCGTAATTGATGCCGCGGCTGCGATGCTCGATTTTCCAGAGCGTGGCGCTCAGGCGCGGCACCAGGGACAAGGTAAGGAAGCCGTGCGCAATGGTCTTGCCGCCGGGCATTTCAGCTTTCGCCCGTTCCACATCCACATGGATCCACTGGTGATCACCAGTGGCCTCGGCGAACAAGTTGATGGTGGCTTGATCGATGCTGACCCACTCGGACGTTCCGAAGTCCTCGCCGAGGTGGTTCTTCATGTCTTTGGGAGAATTGATGACGCGCATGGGCATTCCTGATGCTGAAACGTGTGCCAGGCGGCACTGACGGAAGCTGGAGTATAGGCGCGAGGGGGAGTGCGGAACAGGGAGGACCTGGGGGTCGGGATTCCCGGCCCCCAGGGAAGACAGAACAGAATTCGATGCTCAGACGGCCACCGAACCATTCATAGCTGCGATAGGCGCCGCCCAGTTCACGGTTGTAGCCCACATTCATGGTGACCCGCTTGGCCGGCTGTACATCGAGCCCGAGTTCGACGAGGGCCGTGTCGCGATCGTCATCCAGCGGAAGCGCTGTCAGCATGACGGTTTCCCCTGCGAGGCGACCCTGGACGCTGCCGATACGATCAGCGAATTCGTGCCGCCAGGCAGCACTGAAGTTGGGAGCGATCTTGACGTTCCCGAGCAGGAAGTCGCGACGCAGGTCGAGCCCCACGGTCGTCAGGGGAACGGTCTGGCTGAATTCAGCGCCGAGTACGCTGACGTTTGCTGCCGCCCCTCGCTCACGCCAGTCGTCAATGTTCACATGCCAGGCGCCCGCGGACGCGAAAGGCGAGATCTTGACGCTCTGGAACTCGAAGGTCGTCGCCACACGTGCCATGCCCATGATGTTCCAGGCATCCACGCCATCCGCGAAGACCTGCTCGCCGGTCGGGAGCAGGGACGTGCGATCGCTGTCGCTGTCACCCTTGCCGCCGGAGATGATCAGGCTGAAGAGATACGCGCGCCCCAGAAGGCCGACGTTGTGATCGCCGCGAACAGCAAAGTTGTAGGACTCCGCATCCCAGCGACCGGAGTCTTCAGCATCAAGCTCGGCATCGGTGTAGCCGAACTGAGCGGTGACCACCGGGCCTTTGCAGAAGCCGTAAGAAGCCCCGACGGTGGTGGTGTTCGCGGAGTAGTCGCTGGCGCCCTCGACGGGGGTCGTGGAGCGCTCATGATCCGTGTGACGCACGTCCACAAAAGTCTCAAAACCGCAGGGTTCAGGCACGACGCGAGGCGCGTAATGCAGCAGGTCGTACTGGTTGGAGACCAGGGTCGTCCAGGCTCGCGCCATCGTGAGATTCTGGCGGGGCGCAAGAATGGATTCATACAATCGGGCTGTAACGGTACCTGCCACTCGCAGGCCGGCCACGTCGTCCTCATTATCCGTCTCAAAATCGATTGTGTTCATGCCTTGGTCGAAGCCCGAGGTGATTTCAAAATCGGTGAAGGCTAAAAACCCCGTGGCCTCTGTCTGCTGACCTGTACTGATACCGTTGATCAGGATGTCGGAGCCGAATTTGTCCGCGGCCCATCGGCCCTGTACCCGGGCTGTCGAGGGGTCGTAGCCCTTCAGATCAACGCTGAATCGATAGCTTTGGCCGCCCTCGGGTGATGATGTGGTGCCCAGTTGCACCGGCGAGCTGTAGCCGGCGAGCTGCTGTAGGTTGAGATCCACTGGGATGACTGGTCGTTGACAAACCAAAAATTGACTGGGTAGTTACTGTTGAAGACGTCCGGCTGCAAAACATACAGTGTGCCCGCCGGCGACAGCGGCACGCCGCCGTCCATGGTGATCTGATACCGGGAGTCAATACTGCCGCCAGCGGTTGGGATGCCGTCGGCATCCACGCCGGTGTTGAGTATTGCGACGGTAGCAGCGCTGGTGACCGGTGAGGCTAGGAAGGAGCAGGCGCCGACGAGGGCGAATCCGCTCAAGGAAAGACGGCAGGGATCTTTACACAACATGGACAGACGGTCTCCGGTATGAGTGGGAAGAGGCCGCGTGTCGGATCTTCCATTAACCGGCGACTTGAATCTTTATTTGTCGGACTCCAACTCCGGAGTCTCGCCAGCCGGGCTTAAAGCTCAGGCTTTGAGAGATTTGGTGGAGCTGAGGGGGATCGAACCCCTGACCTCTGCATTGCGAACGCAGCGCTCTCCCAGCTGAGCTACAGCCCCCACGCAGGGGGCGATTCTATCCGTCCCGGTCGGGCTGCGCCAGCCTGCCCGACTGGCTCTGCGCACTCCCGCGTGCCAGCCCGTGAGCGGCTGGCTACACTTGGGGCCCGCGCCCTCAGGCGTACTTCCCCGGATGCCCCCCATGTCGGCCGTCCCCATCAGTCACATCCGCCGCCCGGATTTTCCGCCAGTCACGCGAGGAAAGCTCCTCACCCTGCAGGTCAACCTCGGCTATCGCTGCAATCAGGCCTGTGCGCATTGCCACGTCGAGGCGGGCCCGTCACGGACCGAGGAAATGAGCCTTGCCATCGTGGAGCTGGTACTGGAGTACGCGAGGCGTCATCGGCCCACCACCCTCGATCTGACCGGCGGGGCGCCGGAGCTCAACCCTCATTTCCGATTTCTCGTGACTTCAGCCCGGGGCGCGGGTCTTGCAGTCATTGACCGCTGCAACCTGACCATTCTGGAAGAGCCGGGGCAGGAAGATTTGGCTCGCTTTCTGGCATCCAACGGCGTGAAGGTCGTTGCCTCGCTTCCCTGCTACAGCGCCGTTAACGTGGATGCTCAGCGCGGGAAGGGTGTGTTCGCGGCCAGTATCCGCGGTCTGCAGCGCCTCAATGCCGAGGGCTATGGCATGCCGGAGAGCGGGCTCGAACTCAACCTCGTCTACAACCCTGTGGGAGCGCATCTCCCGCCAGGCCAGGCCGGGCTCGAAGAAACCTATCGCCAGCAACTGCGCGAGGCTCATGGGATCCACTTCAACCACTTGTTGACGCTCACCAACATGCCCATCGCGCGCTTCCGCCACCAGCTGGAGCGCGAGGGCAAGCTCGCGAGTTACATGCAGCTGCTGGTTGAGAACTTCGCCGAGGAAAATCTTGCCCGCGTGATGTGCCGAAACCTCATCAGCCTCGATTGGCAGGGATATGTCCACGACTGTGATTTCAACCAGATGCTCGGCATCCCTCTGGGGGCGACGGAAAAGACCGGGCAGGCTGTCCATTTGAGAGATCTGATGGAGCGTGACCTGAGCGGCACCGCGGTGGCGGTGGATTCCCACTGCTATGGCTGCACTGCCGGGCAGGGCAGCAGCTGTGGTGGGGCGTTGCAGGACTGAGCGGGGAACGGGTCCCAAGGAATGCCTGAAAACCCCTGGCTCTCCATCATCATCCCCGCACTCGACGAAGCCGCCAGCCTTCCGCAAACCCTGGAGGCGTTGCAATCATGGCGTTCCGAGGGCGTTGAAATCATTCTCGTCGATGGTGGCAGCACAGATGGCACTGTCCGGCTGGCCCAGCCCCTGGTCGACTCGCACCTCATCACAGCCAGAGGAAGGGCACATCAAATGAATGAGGGCGCGAGGACGAGTCGCGGCAATCTGCTGCTCTTCCTGCACGCCGACACCTCGCTGCCCCCGGGGGCGCGCAAGGTGTTGCAGGACATTGCACGTTCCGATCGCGAGGCAACATGGGGTCGTTTTGATGTGCGCCTGTCCGGTCCCAGTCTCGCGCTGCGCATGGTGGAAACCCTGATGAACCTGCGCTCGCGACTGACCGGTATCGCCACTGGCGACCAGGCCATGTTCGTGTCGCGCACACTCTTTCTTGAGGTAGGTGGTTTTCCGGAGCAGCCCTTGATGGAAGATATCGAGCTCTCTTCGCGCCTGAGGCGCCACCGCCGACCCCTTTGCCTGCGTGAGAAGGTGGTCACGTCGTCCCGACGCTGGGAGCAAGGTGGCATCCTCGCGACCATTCTCCTGATGTGGCGCTTGCGGCTTGCCTATTGGTGGACTGGTGACGCGGCGGCAGTGGCGGCACGTTACCGCCAAGTGCGCGGCAGATGAGTCAGCCGGTCATCCTGGTCTTTGCCCGCGCGCCGGTGCCCGGGACGAGTAAGACCCGGCTCATTCCCGCGCTGGGTGCCTCTGGCGCGGCTCAGCTGCAAGCGCAGCTGCTTGCACGCACGCTTGATGAGGCGTCGAAAGTCCGGGATGCCAGGAAAGTCCTCTTCGCGGACAGCGAGGAATCCGGTGCCTGGCTGGCCCGTCGCGCGTTGCCAACAGGCTGGCAGCTCATCGTTCAACGAGGCGAGGATTTGGGTGGACGCATGCACGAGGCGCTACTTGCCGGTCTGGCAACAGCGGGTGCGGCAATTCTCATCGGATCTGACATCATCGATTTTGCTGCGGAGGATCTCGCGCAAGGCTTGCTCGCGCTGAAGGAAGGCGCCGAAGTAGTCCTCGGCCCTGCGGCGGATGGCGGCTATTGGCTTGTTGGTGCCCGCGTGAAAATACCCACGAGTCTTTTCACGGGACTCGCCTGGGGTGGGGCCGAGGTCTATCGCGAGACCTGCCGACGTTGCGAAGTGTTGGGCTTGCGTCTACAGCAGCTCGCGCTGCGTCATGACATCGACGTGCCGGAGGATCTGCACACGCACGCGGCCCAGCTCGGGGCGCTCAAGGATCCGGCGTGGTGGGGGGAACCTCAGGGAGATCTTTCTCCATTGCTGTGAGCTTTTCGGCAATCGCGGCAGCATCGACCCCATAGTCACCGCTGCCCAGCGCCTCGCGTATGGCTTTCACGCGCGGCTCATCCACCGGGTCAGCGGTGGCCACGGCTTCCGCCAGCGCTTGCAAAGGTGACCCGGGGTTGTGCAAAGACACCACCGTACCTGCGGATGCCACCTCATCAGGCATTGGGCTCACCGGCCCGTCCTTCTCCTCCCTGGAAGCCTTGCGCAGTACCACCACCTTCAAGCCGGAACTGGTCTCGTCTTCCGCCATCCACCTCACTCCACAACTGACCTTGAACCTAGCGGCCCTGCTGTCCTGGGCTTGAGTCCTATGAGACCCACGGGTTCAAGCGGGGAGCAGCATGGGCAGGGTGAGTTCAGCAGAGATCTCCTCAAACCCCACCCGCAGCGCGAGCCCCCGAGTCAGTCGCGCCGAATCACCCCGGAAAGGCGCCAGCAGACGAACTCCTTCGCGCAAGGTCGCGGTCACCACCACACAGGGGATCAGGGCCTTGAAGGCCGGATGAAAGGCGTGATGGAGGGTGGTCCAGCTGCAGACCTCGGCCTCCCCGCTGACCGTGACCCATTCGGCTTCAAAGCAGTGGCAGTGAGGGCAAAGGGGGCGGGGGTAATGGCGGTAAGTGCCGCATCCAGGACAGCGCTGCAGGCGCAGCTGATGGTTCCGCAGGCCTTGCCAGTAGGGCGGGGAATCGACGGAGGCTTGGGACTGGGGTTGAAGCAGTTCGGACATCTCGTTCACTCCCTTCCCAGGATCGCCACGGTGCCATCGCCCAGATCGCCGTAGCCGGTAACGAGCCCCACTCTCGCGCCGGAAATCTGGGTGGGGCCGGCGCTGCCCCTGAGTTGCCTCACCAGTTCGACGATATGGTTCATGCCCACCATGTGCGCCTGAGAGAGCAGGCCGCCATGGGTATTGATGGGCAGCCTGCCTTCGAGACGAATCGCGCCCGAGGCGACGAAAGCTCCCCCTTCACCGCGACCGCAGAAACCCAGTGCCTCCAGCTGGCGCAGGACCACATAGGTGAAGCAGTCATAAATCTCGGCGACATCGATGTCATGAGTGGCAACGCCTGCCATGGCAAAGGCGCGCGGAGCGGCCTTGTCTAGCCCGATCTCGATGAGGTCTTTGCGCTGGGTGATGGAGACCGGCGAATCAGGGTGGCCCTCGGCGGTTCCCAGTACGGTAATCACGGGATGACGCAGATCGAGCGCGCCTTCAACACTGGAGACGATTACAGCGGCCGCACCCGAGCTCTCCAGACTGCAGTCGTGCAGGCGGAATGGGTCCGCGATCATCCGGGAGGCGAGGTAGTCCTCGAGCGTCAATGGCGCGGTCATCATGGCATTGCCGCGTAGACAGGCATTGTGCCGCGTGGAGATGGCTATCTCGGCGAAATGCTCGGGCCGCGTGCCGTATTGCTCCATGTGCAGTCGCGCCATCGGCGCGTAGAGCTGGGCCGGCGCGAACACGCCGACCGGCAGCTCGAATTCGGCCACGGTGTTGAACTGCGGCATCTGGCGCAGACGCTCGCTGATGCGCCCACCGGTCGCAAGATTACGGGCCACGGGAATCAGTACATGGCGGCAGAGACCACTGCTGACGGCAGCGCTCGCACACTGCACGGCTGCCACCGGGCTCGCGCCGCCCAAGGGCGTGGTCGCGGAGAACCTCACCCCATCCAGTCCGAGGTTCACGATCAAATCCTCGGCCACCACGCCCATGCCGGCATAGGGGATGAGTCCGTCAATTTCCCGGGGCTGTAGCCCCGCATCATGGATGGCGGCAAGCGAAGCCTCCAGTGCCAGTCTCAACACCGATTTTTCCGATGACTTCGCATAAACGGTCTCACCGATACCGGTGACGGCAGCGCGTCTGGAGAGGGACATGACAAAAATCCTGATGCCTGCTTCGGGTGCGCTCGACCTTACGGACCTGCTCTCATCCTGGCAAGGCGATGGCCTCTCGCTACGGGTTCGCTTGTGTCCCTGTGATCGCGCAGTACACTTGCCGCGGTTGAAACGTCAAATCCTCGACGCAACAGAGGCAAGCGAACGGTGGCCAACATTCCCGTGCTCTTGATAGAGGATGATTCCGAGATCGCCGGGCAGGTTGCCGACCTGCTTCGCTATCTGGAATTCCAGGTGATTGCCTCTGCGTCCGATGGCCCGTGGGCTTACCAGTTCGAAGGTGAGCGTACGCCTTACATGGTGCTGCTCGGTGAGTGTGGTGGGGGACCGACCCGGCTCTCGCTGCTGCGGGAGATCAAGAGCTTCGACCCCTACACACCACTCCTGTTGCTGGAGAGACCCCAGGCGTCCCATGAGCCCGGAGAGGGCTTTGATCGGGGCGTGCTGGCCCGCGTGTTCCTGCCGCTCAAGCATTCCCATTTCGACAACGCCCTGCAGAAGGTCCAGCGTTACCGCGAAGCGCGGCAGATGCCGGGCTCGGAGCGCAACCCGGAGCTCTTCCGGAATCTCGTTGGAAACAGTCCAGGGGTGCTCCGGGTGCGCAGCATGATCGAGCGCGTGGCGGGCAGCGATGCCAATGTGCTGGTGATCGGCGAGTCCGGCTCGGGCAAGGAAGTGGTGGCGCGACACATCCACTATCAGTCCACGCGCCGCGGCAAGCCATTTGTGCCGCTCAATTGTGGCGCGATACCGCCAGACTTGCTCGAGAGCGAGCTTTTCGGTCATGAAAAGGGCGCCTTCACCGGCGCCGTGAGCAGTCGCCAGGGCCGTTTCGAACTTGCCGATGGCGGAACGCTTTTTCTGGATGAAATTGGTGACATGAGCCTGTCCATGCAGGTGAAGCTGCTGCGTGTGCTTCAGGAGCGGACTTTCGAACGGGTGGGCAGCAGTCGCAGCATCACGGTGGACGTGCGCATCGTCGCCGCCACGCATGTGAATCTCGAGCAGGCGATTGCCGATGGTCGCTTTCGGGAAGATCTTTATTACCGCTTGAATGTGTTTCCCATCGAGACCCCGCCCCTGCGTGAGCGGGCGGAAGATCTTCCGCTGCTGATTCGCGACCTCACCGAGCGCATGAAACATGAGGGACGCGGCTCCATCCGGCTCAGTGAGGCCAGCATCGAAGCTCTGAGTGCTTACCCGTGGCCAGGCAATGTGCGCGAGCTGGCGAATCTGGTGGAGCGTCTGTGCATCCTGCATCCAGAGAGCGAAGTGGATGTGGGGGATCTGCCGGCCAAGTACCGTGCCGGCAATACCGCGTCCGCGCTTGCGGGTGATGCGACCAACGTACAGCCGTTACCGCGCCTGCCGGGGGCGGCGGCTTCGCTGGCAGAGTTGCCCTCGAGCGCCATCGACCTCAAGGAGCATCTCGCGAAGATCGAGACATCCCTCATCACCCAGGCCCTCGATGCGGAGAACTGGGTGGTGGCCCACGCGGCCCGCCGCCTGCAGCTCGGCAGGACCACGCTGGTCGAGAAGATGCGCAAGCTGGGATTGAACCGTCAGGAAGAAGTCACCGATTCTTGACCCGTCGCCGGATTGCCATCGCACGCCGTCGCCTGAGTTCGGGACTGCAATCAGGCATTCAAGGCTTCAATGAACTGCTCCGGAGAGATGCCGGCCTGTTTGAGAACGCCAACCAGCGTGCCAATTTTCAACTCGTCATGGTCAGGAACGACGCAGCCTGTCGGACCGCGCGCATCATGACATGGCTTCCGCGTTGGCGAGCTACCGCGAAACCCAAGCGTTCGAGGGCGCGAACCACCTCTCTGCCGGCGACTACCGGGAGCTTAGGCACGCTCAGGCAGCTGGAAGGACGTCAGCAGCGGACGCCCAACGTCCCTGAGTGGAAACTCCTCCAGATAAAGCGCAGTGGCCTCCCGCAGGTTCAGCAACGCGTGCTCGACGGTTTCTCCTTGCGACGTTGTTCCTGTCTCCGGATTGAAGGCGACATAACCTCCTTCGGGAGCTGGAGTCAAAACGGCTGAGAGTTCCATGGGTTTGTTCCTGGTTGGCGAATCGAAACCAATATCCGACGTCGGGCTTGAGCGCGGATGGCATTGTCTCGCCGCGCGTCCAGTCAACACAATGCAAGAACTGTATCCGGCCGAGCAAATAGAGCGCATCCGTTCAGTCTCGCGCCCAGCGTCAGGAAGAAGTCACCGATTCTTGACGCATTGCCGGGTTCCTGTCACCGGAAGCCCGACCCTTGATGCCTTTCCACGCGGCATCTCGCAGGGTCCGTTTCCCTCAACCTTCTGTTCCAGCGAATAAAATCCCGAACCCTGAAAGTGTGACGAGCCGCCGGCACAGGCTGGCATCCTGCTTGCTCCTCACCCGGAGACCCGAGAACGTTTCCGGAGCGAGCCCTGTGCTTATCTTCTTTTACATCGAACACCCCAACGGCGAGCGGGAACAATTGTGCCTGCCGCTGACCGCTGCGCTCTTCCTGCTGAATCTCTCCGCCTGACCGTCGGTCAGTACCCGCGACGCCTCCAGCTGGCGTTGCGGGTTCCAATTACCTGCCTTTCGCTTCCTTACCCGGGCTGCCGCCCTGCGTACCGTCGAGCCCGTCCCCCGCAACACAGATTCCCTGCCGGGCCTGCACTCCGGATTTCCGTCACGGATTTCTGTCGCCAATCAGCGACAGAAGTCAAAAAACCGACGCCTGCGCAACTGCGAATGACACCCCTGAGGCTACGTCGAATTTATCCAACTATTTGTTTTTATTGTTGAACGGTGCCCCTTGGTCAGGAATTGGCCTGGTTGGTACACCGCTTGCTCTCTCCTGTTCGAACCCCACACGGGGCGGATCAACGACCAAGCCTCGATGCCGGGTCGCAAATGGAGAACACCGAATGATTGAACCGACCGGACGACGCGCAGTGACCCGCACGCGGGCTCTCGCCGTCACCAGCGGGAAGGGCGGCGTGGGCAAGTCCACGGTCGCTGTCAATCTTGCTGCCGCGCTGGTCGCCAGAGGTGAGCGCGTGGTGCTGCTGGATGCAGATCTTTCGCTGGCCAATCTGGACGTGCTGCTGGAGCTAACGCCGGGCATGAACCTTCAGGATGTGCTTGAGGGACGTTGCGGCCTGCACGACGCGGTTCGTCACGGTCCCGCCGGGCTGCGCGTGGTCCCCGCCACGCAGGGCAATCCCAGGATGTCCGCGCTCTCGGAGCGCGAACACGCGGGACTGATCCAAGCCTTCAGTGACCTCGGCCCCGAACTCGACTGGCTGGTCATCGATACTGCTGCGGGCATGACGCCCTCCACCCTTCAGTTCTGCGCCGCCGCGCAGGATGTGTTGATCGTGGTATGTGATGAGCCGGCGTCGCTTGCGGATGCCTGTGCGATGGTCCGCGTGTTGAAGGACACCGGTCGTCGCTCCCGCTTCCGCGTTCTCGTGAACATGGTGGCTGCGGGCGAGGATCCTCGGCTCACCTTCCAGCGTCTGGTGGACCTCACCGACGCCATTGCCGAAGTCAGTCTGGAATATGCCGGCAGCGTGCCTTACGACCGCACGGTCGCCACTGCTGCCCGCGAAGGACAACCCGCGGTGGTCGCGCATCCCGATGCGCCGGTCGCCACTGCAGTCACCAAGCTCGCCCGCGATACCGGGCGCTGGCCCTTGTCTTTCACGGCAAGTGGTCAATCCGAATTTTTCTGGGAAAACAAGATTCACAACGAAGTGATGGAAAGGCGTGCACGCACATGAACAAGACAGCCAAGAAAACCGCAGTGATCAAGTCCAAGGCCGTGGCGGTCGATCAAAACGAACTGGTGAGGAACTAAGCCCCGCTGGTCAAGCGCATCGCCTATCACCTCATGACCCGCTTGCCGCCGGCAGTGCAGGTCGATGACCTGATCCAGGCCGGCATGATTGGTCTGCTCGATGCCTCCAGAAACTACGACCCTTCGCAGGGTGCGAGTTTCGAGACCTATGCAGGGATTCGCATTCGCGGCGCCATGCTCGATGAGATTCGCAAGGGCGATTGGGCGCCCCGGTCCCTGCATCGTCGAATCCGCGAAATCGCCAAGGTGGTTTCCGAGATTGAGCACGAGAAAGGGCGCGACGCACGGGATACGGAAATCGCCCAGCGTCTCGGTATGGATCTCGATCATTACTATGAGACCGTGCGCGATGCGAGCAGCTACAAGGTGTTCAGCTTCGAAGATCTGCCCTCCCGCGAGGACTCATTGTCCGAAGGCCTGACCGATCGCATCCCGGAGCCGCTTGAAAGTCTTGAGCAGGACCTCTTCCAGAAGGCGCTGGCCGAAGCCATCGCCAGCCTGCCGGAGCGTGAGCGCCTGGTGATGTCCCTTTACTACAAGGACGAACTCAATCTGCGCGAAGCGGGTGCGGTAATGGGCGTGAGCGAGTCCCGGGTGTGCCAGATTCACTCGCAGGCCGTGGTGCGCCTGAAGTCCCGCATGGCTGGCTGGCGCGCCTGAGCGGAGGACGCCCCGATGCGACAGCCTTCGCGAGTGCTGCTGGTGGACGACCATCCAGGCGTACGCAGGATGGTGGCCGCTCTCCTGCGGGAAGCGGGCTGCGAGCATATCGAAGAAGCAGCCGACGGGCAGGGCGCGTTGGCGCGGCTGGAGAAGGCAACCTATGACCTGCTCCTGATCGATCAGGACTTGCCCGGAATGACCGGCATCGACCTGCTCAAGGTGATTCGCGGTAGTGCCCGCACCCAGTCACTCCCGGTGCTGCTGGTGGCCGCGGAGGCGGGGCGCGAGCAGATGATCGAAGCCGCCAAGGCTGGATTGAATGGTTACATCCTGAAGCCTTTCGGGGTTGAGGATCTCAAGGGCCGCATCGAGCGCATCCAGACGCGCCTCGCCGCAGCCGCCTGACTGGAGAGACGAACATGCAGGCGCTTTATCAGACAGCAATGACCGCCGGGGATGAGGCAACCCAAGTGCTCGCCGGTGCGTGGAACGACTGGCAATTCGAGACCACTGATCTGTCGAGCATGCCGAGCAAAGCGCTCTCCATCGACACTGCTGAATTTTTCGATCCCGGAATTCCGGCATCTCTGCCTGTCAGCGCGCCTGCCCGGGCCATCACTGGCACCTCGGGTGCCGACCAGATCACCGAGGAGGAATTTGAACAATGGCTGGACGCGCTGCATGGTTCGAGTGCCGCTCCCGAGATCGCTCCCGAGATCGGTTCCGGGACGGAAGAAGCGACGCAGCTGTTGGTCCCCACCGGTCATGCTTCCAATGAGGATCCCGGCAAGCTGGCACAGGTGGCCGACATTGCCCTGGAGCTCATTGGTGTGCGCAATGATTTGAAAGGCCTGGCCGGGACACATGCGGCGTCCGGTATTCGCCATGTGGCGGGGAGACTCGATCTGCTTACCCGATTGCTGTGGAAGCTTGCGGCGCCTGCGGTGGATGGCAGTGCCGGCAAGCGGGTGGAGGAACTTCTTTCCGTGCGTCAGTGTGGCCAGGTTCACGCGTTGCCCGTAACAGCGGTGATCGCCGTGGAGTCGCTGGAGTCGACACGCCTGACCACGCTCGCCGGACGTCGTGTGCTGGCGCATGCCAGCGGCATCATTCCAGTGGTGGAGCGCTTTCCAGCCCCCAAAAGCGACTTCGATGAACAGCTGACGTCCGGGCAGAAAGTCGTGCTTCTCAGCGTTCAAGGACAGACCCGTGCGCTGATCGTCGATGCAGTGCTCGGGCACGAGCAGGCGCTCGTCAAACCGCTCCCTCCGGTCTTGCAGCAAGGGCCCTGGTGCGACGGGGCGGTCATCCGCGCAGACGGAGGAGTCACCCTGGTCCTGAACCCCGATGCCTTCTGAATATGAGTGGCGCGAAAGCGCGCAGCCGGACGCGCGACCCGGCCAGTGGGTGGGCTTTTCACACGCCGGGCAGCACTATGCGGTGCGTGCACGCCAACTGCTTGGTGTATTGAGGGAGGCCAGCATCACTGCCGTGCCGCAGGGCGACGAAAGACTTGCTGGCGTGCTGGCTTGGCGGGGCGACGTGCTCCCCGTGCTCAAGACCGAGTGCGTGCTGGGACCTCCTACGGTCCCGAGTGACGCCATCCTTCTGCTCGAGTGCCGTGGACGGACTTTGGCATTACCGGTGGAGAAGGTCTCGGGCGCCATAGACCTCCCGGATGATGATGTTCTCGACTCGGCGCAGGCTCCCACAGGTACACCTCAGCATTTCCCGGCCGTGCGGTTGGTGGAAGAAACGCTGGTTGCGATACTGGAGCCGGACGGCCTGTGCGATGGCCACGGAGCCTTGTCGCCGGCGCTCCTTTGATTGCGCCCCAGGCACCCCGTGGTTTACCCTTGCGGACTACGCTCGCGGCGGGTTCGGCCGGTCACTCGCTCACTGGCTGCGACAAGTTTCCCGGGAGAGGTGTCCGAGTGGTTTAAGGAGCACGCCTGGAAAGTGTGTATAGGTTCATAGCCTATCGCGGGTTCGAATCCCGCCCTCTCCGCCAACCAACAAAAGAGCCCCCTCGCGGGGCTTTTTTGTTGGTTGGGAGATGGTGTGCGGATGAGAGCCCGAGGTTCGACCGATTTGCGCAGCGAATCGGGCCGCACGCAGTGCGCCCCGCAGGGGCGAGAAAACGCATCAGCGTTTTCGAGGCAATCCCGCCGCCTGACCAAATCCAAGACCAGCCCGCTCGAGGGGCTGGGACCCGCTCATTGACCAGTCAGATGTTCGTAGGCCCCGCACCCATATTCATTTCCGAAGTCACAGGCCTTGCGATACGCCTCCAGGGCCTTCGCCGGATCGCGATCCGGATTGGAGCCGTCATCGTGAATGAGCGCGATGCCGAAACAGCCAGTGCCGCTCCGCCCCTCACAAGCCATTTCGTAGTACTCCAATGACAGTTTGCGATCCTGAGGCAGTCCGCCCGTACCCCATTGGTAGTGGGATCCAACGATTGCGCAAGCCTCGTAATTCTTCCCGGCGCATTCGGTGAGCAAAGCGGTGGAGTCGTCTGCCGAGACCGGCAGTGTTGAGGCGAGCATGAGGCCCAGCAGCAGGTGTTTCATGGCATTAATCCCGAACAGAGTGAAGGTGTGTGACAGGCGGCGACGGTATCGCAGGTCCATAACGCGCCCGGCGCGCAGTGCGCGCATGCAGATGGTGACAGGAAACCCTACACGCACAAAATCCTGATTGTCACAGAGCTTACACATTGCCTCCCTATCCTGCGCCGCAAGTCGGGCAGTGAGGGCGCGACCGGAACAGCGCAAGGAGCGCAGTGCTGGTCAGGAATATCCCTCACGGATGCCCGGTTGGATCGCAATCACACCCCAGAAGGAGCACCCCATGAAATTTCCCACCCCCGTGAAATCACTGGCCGCAGCCATCGCGCTGGCTGCCACCGGCAGCGCTCAGGCGCTCAACATATCCCAGTTCAACGAGGCCCAGACGGCGAATCAGGTCACCATTCGCATGTCTGGCGCCACCGCCCATGACAAAGGCCTCCTGACCCTGCTGCGCGACAGCGCAGTGGGTGCGCAGATCTGCGTGCCGGATACTCTGGACGTATACATCCTGGCTACCAAGAACGACGCGCTCTACTTCTGCACGGGTGGAGATGCCTCAGGCGCGCAGGGCAAGCGCCTTGCGATATTCAAGGAATCTGATGGTGGTTCCGGCGTGGGGGTCGGTCCGCTGGTGCGCTCCACCTCCACGTTGAATATCGTGGATGGCTCGACCATCACCCGCAATTTCATCGATCCCACCGCGCCGGCACTCGCGAATTCCACCGGCACGCCGAAAGCGGCCGAAGGTCCGCTTTCGGCTTACACCGAACACGCCAATCTGGATTCCAGTGCGGTGGTTACCAACCAGCAGTCCGAAGTTGGCATCTCTGATGTGGAGCCTGCGCAGTTCAAGCAGATCTACAGGCCCAACCTGACCGATGCCGAGCTTGCCAACCTGCAGGTGAACGGCATCTCCAGCGTCATCTTTGGCGTACCGGTTACGAAGGTGGCTTACAAGGCTCTGCAGGCGATCCAGTTCCCGCCAGACAATAAATGCAATCCTGGGAACGCGGGTTACGGCGACCTTGACGCCCTGGGCTCGGTGGCAAGTTCACAAGCCTGCATGCCCAGTCTGAGTCGTGACCTGCTTGGCGGCATCTACACCGGCCGCATCACCAAGTGGAACCAGATCTGGTCGCCAACCCGCCCTGTCAATGCAGCGAATGTCGCGACATTTGGTCTCCCGAACACCGACATCTTCATCCAGCGTCGCGTTGCAACGTCGGGTACCGAGCGCAGTTTCGAGATTTTCTTCGCAGGAACCGATTGTGTGAATGGCGCACCCCCCTTCCTGAGCAATACCAATGCGCGGGTGACAGAGAACTCTGGCACCAGCAACGTGGTCTCCGGCCTGAATGCTGACAACACAGCGCGCAAGGGCTCCATTGGCGTGCTGACCTCGGAGCGTGTTGCTGCAGTCAGCGATGGCTGGCGCTTCATCAAGGTGGACGGCGCCGCCCCCAGTGTGCTGAATGCCGTCAAGGGCAGTCACGAGTTCTTCTTCGAGTCCACCATCCAGTGGCGCAAGACGACGATCAACAGTGACCTGCCGGCACTGCCTCAAGCCAAGCAGAATGTGGCTCAGGCCATCGTGAATCAGCTGGGCAAGCCTGACGTGGTCTCCCGCCTCAACACCGCGTTCGGACACCCGTTCGGCCGTGCAGGATTGCTTGGGAATGCGGTGAAAAACAAATCTGCGGCGGCATTGACGCCGTACATCGCGAAGGGTGCGGATCCGGCCGCGAAAAACGATGTCTACAACCGCCCAATCGCTACCAGCACCCGCGGCGTCACGGGCACTCCGAATGCCTGCCGGATGACGGTGAAGGTCAGCAACAGGGCCCAAGCCGGCCTCTAAGTCCTGACCTCGGTGGGAGGTTGGAGCACAAGGTTCCAACCTCCCTCTTTTCTGTCACGCAATCGTCACATTTCCTCCCGATCATCGCAGCGCCCCGCAGGATTGTTTTGCGCACACCGTCCTCCCTCCCTGAACCGACTGGATTTTGAGGAATTTCCGCTTGCTTTCTGAGACGCATCTCGCAGAGGCGACACGCCCTCGGTGGCGGCTGTCGAGGTTCGCGGCTCGCACATTTGCACTGGCTTGTGGTGCCTTGCTTCAGGCACTGGTTCACGCGAATCCGCCGCTACCCGTCCCTTCCAGCGTGTTCGTGACTTCCGGAGCGGCCAATGCCCCGGTGGTGGCCGGGCAGACCATGAACATCCAACAACTTTCTCCCAGTGCCACCTTCAACTGGGAGAGTTTCAACATCGCACGCGAGCATGCCGTCAGGTTCGAGCAACCGGATGCAAGATCCATCGCGCTGAATCTGATCAATCAGGCTGATCCTTCTGTCATCCGGGGCAGCCTCACTGCAAATGGTGAGGTCTGGTTGCTCAACCGCAATGGCATTGTTTTTGGCGCGGGTAGTCAGGTTGATGTGCGTGGTCTCATTGCCTCATCCCTCAGTATCACTGACGACGCGCTCGCCAATGGCATCGCGCCACCGAATGCCCAAGTCAGTGGCGCGCCTGCCTTTCGCGGCAATGTTGCCCGGGATGGGACGCCGGAAAGCGGTGCGGTGCGAGTCAAGCAAGGCGCGCGGATCCAGACCAACGGACCCAATGGCCGCGCCTTCTTGTTTGCGCCGGAAGTCAGCAACGAAGGCACCATCACGGCTAACGATGGGCAGGTTGCCCTTGCCGCCGGCAGCGAAATCCTTATCCGCCAGCCAGGAGAGGGGCAGGGCAGTGGCCTCATCATCGAGGTGGGCAAGGGTGGGACCCTCACCAACGGCTCGGCAGACAACGCCGGCGAAACGGATCCCACGAAGCTCATTGGTCAGGTCGTGGCTGATCGGGGCACGGCCACCCTGGTCGGACTTTCTGTCAACCAGTTGGGGCGGGTGAGTGCGAGCTCAGCCGTAAGGCAAGGCGGGCGCGTTCGCCTTCTCGCGCGCCAGTCCGTGGCACTGCCTGGAACTCCACAGCTTGTGCCAACCCGCGGCGGCCAGCTCACTCTGGGCGAGAACAGCGTGACGGCAGCGAACCCGGAACTCGATGAAACCACGCTGGCGGTGGATGCCAGCCCGGTGCTCAAGGGCAAGGTGGACTTGACTGGCAAGACCGTTGAGTTCCGGCAGAACAGTCTGCTGCAGTCCAAGGGCGGAGACATCTCCATAACAGCCAATGACTCCGGTAATGAGCGGCTGGCGGTGATGGATGTGCCTGCCAATTCCGAAAGCCGGATCCTGGCGCGTGCTGGCAGTCGCGTGGATGTCTCCGGAACCGACGCCACTGCGCAAACCAACCGCAACTTCCTGAAGGTCAAGCTCCAGGGCGCGGAGCTGAAAGACCGTCCCGAGCAGCGCACGGGTGTTCTCCGAGGCACTGAAATCACGGTTGACCTGCGCCGAGCCGGAATTCTCGCCGATGGCACCCCATGGATAGGCACTCCGCTTGCCGATTTGCGGGAAGCTGCGGCGGCGGGGCTCTATCGCACAAACGCAGAGCGCCACAGTGTCGGGGGCAGCGTCAGCCTCGCCAGCCAAGGTGCCATTCTTCTGGAACAGGGCTCCTTGATCGATGTTTCGGGTGGCGTGGTTCATCACTCCGCCAGCACCGTGGGTAGCTCGCTCGTCGCAATAGGTGGACGCTTGCTGGACATTGCCGAGGTGGACCCCGGCCTGCCTATTCAAGCCGTCATCCAGCGAGTGGAGGTGCAGGACCGCAAGTGGGGACAGAGCATCAGCTGGGATCTTTTCGTCAATCCTGCAGGTGACGCCTACACAGAAGGCAAGGATGCCGGCAGTCTTACCATGAACGCCCCACGCATGTTCCTGGCGGGAGATGCTCGTGGCTCTGTGCTGGCAGGGACCTACCAACGACTCGCACCTGACTTTGCGGCATTGAATGGTCTGGCCAGGCCCTACGACCAGAGGCCGCGCGGTGGCCAACTCCGGATTGGCTCTGAGGTCTCCTTCCAGGAGCCGGACCCGATGCTTGTTGCTCCCGATATTCGACTCGGTGGCATTGATCCGTTCCGCGCGTCGGGTAACGCCAACTTGCTCACCCTGCCGATATCCAGGATCCCGCGCGCGACGCGTCTGCGGCCCGATTGGTTCGGCCCCGAAGGATTCAGCGAAGCAACCCTGTTCAGTGCCGGCAAGGTTCTGCTCGAGGCCGAAACGGTTCTCGATCTGGGCCCGGCGGGCCGCCTCCGGGTGGAAGCGGGAGACATCCTCATTGCCGGCGCCGTCTACGCCCCTGGCGGCAACATCGAACTTTCAGCACGCGATACGTCCGAGCCGGCGGGGGTAACGCCTGCGACGGGCGGATTGAGGTTGGCGAGAAGCGCAGTGTTGGATGTGAGTGGTCTGTGGACCAATGACCTGCGCAGCCAGAATCCGGTCGCCCCGGGCGGTGAGAGTCCGCGCCTGCCAGACGCAGGACAGATCAGTCTTCTCGCGCAAGGCAAAGGTCCGGGGCTCGGTGGTCTGGTACTGGAATCCGGCAGCGCACTGCGTGCCGACGGTGGCGCCGTACTCTCCGCTGAAGGCCGTCTGCAGGCGGGTCGTGCAGGGACAATTGAACTCGTCGCGCGGGCCGACGCATTGCAGACTCCATATGCGGTGCCTCTCAATCTCGCCGGCACCTTCTCGGCCTATGGGCTCCTGGATGGAGGCACGCTCGAGATCACGGCTCCTGATATCTGTATCGGGAGCTGCGCCGGTAACCCCAAGACTCGACTGGACCTGGCCCCGAGGTTTTTCCAGCAAGGTGGTTTTTCTGCCTATGAACTGAATGCAGTAGGTGGCGGGGTCCGGATAGAAGATGCCGTGTTCATCACGCTCTCCCAGCAGAATCGGGTGCTGGATGCCGACTTCCGCACCCGGACCAGTGGTACCGACCTGCGCGCCTTCTCCTCACTCGGCACCTTGCCCGAGTCCCAGCGACAGCCCGTGGATCTAGGTCTGCGCGTGCGCGCAGAAACCCCGCTCAACCAATTCACAGACGCCACCCTCCAGACACTCGGGTTTCTCGATATTGGACGCGGTGCAGGGATTTTGGGCGAGGCGGGCGCGACGATCTCCTTGCTGAGTGACACGCGTCTCCTGATTGACGGCACCGTGAGCGCTCCGGGCGGGCGGATCCATGCGGAGCTGACCAGTGGCATTTCAGGCTCGCGCCTCCTGCAATTCCTGCCTTCCCAGACCCTGTGGCTGGGCTCAGAGGCCCAACTCCTGACACCGGGTGTGTTCATCAAACAGCCCGATGCGAGAGGACTGCTGCGCGGTGATCTGCAGTCTGGTGGAACCATTGATCTCATCGCACGCAGTGGTGCCCTGATCGTTGAACCCGGCGCGTTCCTCGATGTTCGCGGCAGCAGCGCCACCTTGGATCTGTTCCAGGATGACGGAAGCAGCCTGCAGATAAACCGACAGCTCGTGGGCAGCGACAGCGGGCATATCGCCCTGCGGGCGGCAGAAGCGATCCTCTTTGGAGGCCGGATGGCCGCTGGCGCCGCTCTCCCGGGAGTGCGAGCGGGGTCCCTCTCCATCGTGCTCGATGCCCAGCAGCGCAATGACAATCTCGAACTTTCCGCCGCCGGGCTTGGCCTGCCACAAGGGACTCGCGAGTTGCGGGTCTCGGAGTCATTTACGGCCGTTATTCCAGAGGGTTTCGTTCCGGGGAGAGCCCTGCCGTCAGAGCTGAATGGAATCGGCCTTTTGAGTGAGTCCCAAGTGGCTGACGCCGGTTTTGGTGAAATCTTTCTCCAAGCGCGCAATATTTCACGCGACGGACGCGCTGTAGCGCCCGGTGTCATCAGCTTCGCCGGCGACATCACGCTGTCCGCGAGTCGCAGCATCACGCTTGCAGCCGCTTCTCTCTACGGTGCCGAAGCACAGCTGAATCTCATTCGCCCCCGGGTGATTCTCGGTAATCCAGACAACAATGCAGATAACCGGCACAGGGCACCCCAGGCAGTCAACACGGCAGTAGGCACTGGCAATGGCAATCTACATGTCCACGCTGGACTCATCGATCTGGTGGGAAACTGGGCGCTGGACGGTTGGCGGAATGCTCACTTCGAAAGCGCGGGCGACATTCGCTTCAGTGGCGTGCAGGTGCTGTCCAAGGCTGATGGCACCATCGACACGCGTGGTCGCGGGAGTCTTCTGTCCTCTGCCAACCTGCTGTTCACCGCGGATCAGAGCTATCCGGTCACGCTGACCGATTACCTGGTCAGCACCTTCGATCAGGCCAACGGCAGCGTATCGTTCACGGCCAATGCGGGTCTTGACTCATCACGGGCGACGGTCCTGTCAGCTGGCGGCAATCTTCTGGTCAAGGCTGCAGAGATCACTCAGGCGGGGGTGTTGCGAGCCCCCATGGGGGCTTTGTCCCTGGAGGCCACCCGCAGGATCGATTTCGCGTCGGGCAGCCTCACCTCGACTTCGCTTGAGGGTGCCACTGTGCCCTTCGGCACCATCGAACTCGCCAAGGATTGGGTATATCTCCTGGATTCTCCCGGCCTCAATCGACCGCGACTGGTCTTTACTCCCCAATCCAACAGGGGCGTGGACCCTTTCCCCGAACCGGTGCTGTCACTGTCCGCTCCTACCGTCAATCTTTCGGCGGGAGCTCAGGTTGATCTCTCTGGTGGCGGGAATCTGCAAGCGTATGAGTTCTTGCCCGGACTGCTCGGCAGCAAGGATGTCCTGCCTCTGGATGGCAGCTTTGCAGTGCTGCCCTCGCTTGATTCAGCGTGGACGCCTCTGGACCCGCAGGAACTGAGGGGCTTCGGATACACCATAGGCACGACGGCCCAGTTCAGTGCGGGTGCCCAAGGTTTGCTCTCCG
>Ga0194123_10000882_pt1 | contig 51149 bp, 60 predicted proteins | sample TA2MahsurfametaG_5_FD_155479 | JGI IMG/M metagenome (GOLD analysis project Ga0194123, IMG submission 155479) | Freshwater microbial communities from Lake Tanganyika, Tanzania - TA2015023 Mahale A surface | ecosystem: Environmental > Aquatic > Freshwater > Lake | place: Tanzania: Lake Tanganyika... | reverse complement strand
ATCAGCATATTTTTGTTTATTACCAGCAAAGTATGCAGTCTCAACTACTGGGTTTGAACCGATTGGCTTATCTGTAGCTAAGTCTCTTCTACCTAGCTCACCAACCCAAATTTCATAATCGGGTGTGTTACCAATGGCCTTGACACCAAACGCATAGGTTTCACCTGCACTTAGATATACGAGTTGTGGAAACGTAAATGTTGTTTCTGAAGAACCATCTGTTGAAACTGCTACATTTTCTGAATCAACTGATACTAAAGAATTTTGAAGAATTTTATCTGAATCTGGTAAGTTGTTTGTTACCTGCATTAAAAAAGCCTGGACACCTAACGAATCGGATTTCTTTTTGAAGAATAGGCCAAGCTTTGAAACATATACTCCAGGAACTCCTGGAGGAGCTGTTACTCTAAATGTTTGCGAAAGACTTGTATATTTAATTGCATCTGTCATTGTTATTCCTCAATTATTTTGTTTTCACATACGTGCCGCCAGTACCTGGTAACCCAATACCACCCCAGTTGCCCACATTGATAGGTGGGCTCACGATTGGTGTCTCTGATGTTGTCTTCAATGTAAAGTGTTGTGACGTGTTACCAATTGAATTAGCATATCCATTTGAAAGATAAAAATCACCTTTAACAAGTACAATTGTTTCTGTATCTGGACCTGTGTTTGAGTACAATGTAATTGAGTCATTAGCAACTCTTGGTGAATCAGTTGGTGTTGAATTAAATACAACACCAGGTACTAGCGTTAATATAGCACCAGTACCACTAGATGTATTACCATTGGTGCTATTAGCAGGATTTGTTGTATTAGCAATTTGTACTCTAATTTGACTTGATGGCTTAAAGTTAGTACCTGGTGTTACTCCTGTTACATTATAAGAGACAACAACAACATCTGGACTTACGGCAAAATCAAGAGCATTTGTAAATGCTAATGTTGTTCCACCACCAGTCACAGTATAATCTGTTGTTGGTGTTTGAACCAGTCCATTAACTGTAACTAGTATACTTGCAGTTGTACTTGAAACAGACAACGTAAAGTTTTGATTGACGGTGCTATTTGCAGTAAATGTTTCTTGCGTAACTGGAGTACCATCTGTAAAGTTGCCACGTGATGCTAGCTCAACATATGAGATGCTACCAACATCGTCTGTAAAGATTGTTGCAAAAGCATCAACCTGACCATTAGAGAATCTAATTGTGTCATTGTTTGAGTAGCCGCTACCACCTGTATTAACATAAACTTGGGTTAAGTTTGCCTGGGTAAATGTTCTCAATGATGTAGCGGAAACAGGTGTTACAGTCCAGCCAATGTAGCCTTCATAATCAATTGATGGCTTAGCAATAATTTTAATAACTGTGTTTGTGCCTAATGATGTACTTGTGTTATATGTGAGACCATAGTATGGTAGATTTAAGCCTCCGATGAGGAAGCTTGGTTCAAATTCACGTATACCCCAGTGATGGTAAATGAATGGATCTGCAATTGAGTTGATTTCTGATGCTACAAATGTTAAAGCCACATTTGGTACAGTTGGTGGTGTAGCTGGTGGTTGAACAATAATAGGTGGCTTGACTAACTTAGTCAATCTGATTAACTGACTGTTACGCTTAATTTGGCTTGCTGAATCAGTAATTGATAAAGTTACTGTAACGTCCTGGATAGCCTTGTCAGTCTTAAATTTAATATCATGTGGACCCACCCCAGTTAGTGTTGTATTAGAATCTAAAATTTCAATCTCTGGAGAATTATCAGTATTGAAATTCCATTGATAAGCTGTAATTGATCCATTCTTAACAAAGCTATCATCGGTGAATACTAAGTTAAATATACCATTGGAAACATAACCATTTGCATCCTGCTGTATTGTTATATAGGTATCACCAGTATATGTGAATCTTGCAAATGCCTCAGGCAATGAAACAACAGTGTTTGTTGAATTATTGCTTGGAGGAGGTAAGTTAGTATTTGCTGGTGTATTAGCATCTGGTGGTGGTGGACGAGGTGGATCAACAACAATAGGTGGTTGTTGTAATGTAATATCGATTGTAAAATATGCATCTGCATATGATTCATCAATACCACGGTTTAATGTATTTCTATTTCTAAGTGTTAATTTGTGAGTACCTGATCTTAGAGAAAGTGATGGTACAATAAACTTACCAATAATCTCACCACGAGAATCTGACTCAATAACAGTACCCCATGGAGTAGTTCTTGTTACAAATGTTTCATCTGCTGCATTTGGTGATGCACTTATTTCACCAAGAGCAGCAAACTGTGAATTATTATTATCATTAATAAACAAATAATGAATTGTATTTGGCTTTAAACCAACAGCCTTGAAGGCATACACTCTTTCCTTTGAAAGGAATACAATGCCAGTCTGATTTTTTTCTCCACTTTGAGTTGTTACTGACTTATTTGATTCAATTGGAATTGATGTTGCATTTCTTGCATCATTAGAACTAGATTTAATATTGTAATCGTCATTATTCTGAATTCCTTCTCTCCACCAACCGTATTGCGTAATACCCGGTGTAACAGAGGCCATTGATTCATAAGATTGAGCAATTTTAGATGTACTACCAACTGAAACTGGTCTTGCTAGGAATTCAATATCATTTCTGACTGTTGGTCTTACATCAATTGTACCCCTGAAGGCAATTGGTATACCTGATACATTAATTGGGTCAGAAGCATGTGGTTGGTCAATATACACTTCATGGACATATGGAAGTGTAACCATATTACCAGTTACTTGAACATTATTAGAGGAAGCTGGATTATTATCAAACTCCATCTCAATAACCTGTGGTTCAAACAATGGTCTTAGAAGACCATTCTGTTCGTCGATAGCAATTTTATAATCTGGGTCTTCTGTTCTACCAAATGCGTGGCTATTGAATGGATCAACAAAGAAACCATTCTGAAATCTTTGGTCGCCATTATTATCAGCAATTACAGTAGATAGTGCAATATTTTCCAACATATTGAGAGTAGTATAGTACTCTAGTCTTTCTATTCTTTTCTCAAGAACTGAAATGTCTCTCATGGTGAAGCGTTTATTTGTCAGAATATCAATCTGAATACTGTTATTTGGCTTATTTACAACTAATTTTTCTGTATCAGATAGAGATGGATAAGCTGGAACATTTACTTCAGCAACATTTAGAACATCTGGTAACATTGGTGAAAATCTTGGATTGATACCAGGTAGACCTTCTTCAACTTTAAATGCACCCTCTGGTGTTAGAACTAATCTATCTTTTCTACCAATATAATAAGTAAAATTTGTTACTAATGTAGAACCAGGATATGGAATGTATGATGTTGTATTAGAATTAAATGTATTTGTTGAAGGTGGATTAATTGTAGCGCTAGTAAATGAAGATGTAATGTTTGCTGTGTTAGCCTTATAAGGTCTGAAGTCAATAATATCTCTCAAGTCATATGTTACTGTTGTATTGGCAATAGTGGTTGTATAAGACGGAATCTCATACGTTCTTAAAGTCAATTCTGTATTGGCTGCAAGTGAATCATTTGCTTGATATGATTCAACGGAGAAAAATCCTTCACCAGTTGTAACATTTGCTGTAAAACAATCAAACTGGACCAGCAAGTGTGTATTTACTGAAAGTGTTAGAGCGGATGTTGGTGCAAGAAGGATTTTGGCATGGTCATAATGTGTATCTCTTTGACCATTATCAAGAATAAAATCATTCATTTTATTTGATTGTGTTACGAAGTTTGATGAATTGGAGCCAACAAATACACCAGTTAATCTTAGAACATCAGGAACACCCAGTGACCATGGACCTGTTGTATTGGCAGCATTATTTGATGTATCAATAATAACTACCGTGTTTCTTTTAACTGTTTTAATTATTGGATTGGCTTCATTATTAAAAGCTTGGAATCTAACAATAACATTTGTTGTACCAACATAGCTGTTACTAAGATTAATTGTGGCTGTTTCCGTACCTGGATTGACAACCATTGTTCTCTTTGAGCCAGCAGCTGGATTTAATGCAATAGCTGAACCTCTCAAGTGCACTCTAGTATATGTATTTGCTGCAACAGTGACAGCTGTGTTGATTGTCATTGATGTTGCATTAGTAATAGATACAATTCTATGGGTGTTAGCTGAAGGTAGACCACCAAATCTAATACATTCACCTGGAATGAAATCTTCTGTGAATAGTGTACTTGTACCTGTAATAACATTTGTGGCTGATGCTGCTACAGTGCCAACTAGAGCGCTCGCACATTGAGCATTAGCATCTGCGACAATAATATCAACTTTTAATTCATCTGTGTTGCTACCACTAGTAAACCCAAGAATGCCCTTTAGAGCACCAATACCAAATGTTAATATACCAGTTGATTGAAGTTGAGCACCTGAGGTGTTAGCAGCTGTATAAAAATAATTTGTATCAAGGACGTTATTACTATTCCTTAAATTTTTAACAGCCTTAGCATTTAGATTGAAGAATAACGGAGTTTGAGTGCTTTCTTCTAAGACAGGAAGACCGTTTGTTAACACAAGATCAGCAAACGCTTGATCATTTGTACCATCATTATAAACAACTGATCTTGCATCCTGAAATGTGAAGTTAGATTCAGCTCTATAGTTAAAAATGTATAATCTGTATTGAGCAAGGTGTGAACCTTTAGGGGCAGTACTTGAATCAATGTATCTTATTGCCCTAATATTTGCATAGCCAACAATTGTACCAGTTGCAGTATTAGCAACAGGTAATCTTTCACCTGTTACAGCATTTTGAGCAGTATTGTAGAATCTTACTTCTACTGATTGATCAACTGGGAAGTACCCTCTTAAATCATCAACAACAACATAGTTGCCATAAGCCATAGTGATTGGCTGTTCTGATTCAGATACTGTATCAACACCTTTTCTTCCTTCAATATTTTGGTTGTTTTGAAATTCAATTCTTTTACCTTTAACATACGACAAACCCTGACCAACTTCATATACAAACTTGTCTGAATCGCTACCATGTGGTTTTGTTAGAATTGTAAATGGCTTGATAACATAATGACCTGACTCTTCATATGTCCTCTTTGCTAATTCATCACCGATAATATTATATTCAGTGTTTGTCTTTTGGAAAATTGGACCGTTGTTACCAAACTCAACAATTGGGAATGCAATGTCTGTATTAGAGATAGTGTTAGCACCATTTTTATCTCTAGCAATTAATGTTGATGTTAGCTTTAATCTATGAGAACCTGGTGCATTAATGTTTGTTGTACCAGAGGCATTATCATAAAGAGAGGAATCATCTGTTTCTTTGATAACACTTTCTTCTGTCTTGAAGTATAAAATTTTACCACTTGGGTCTGGTGTGTTTTCATTTGTAATTGTTGTATGGGTATCGACTTTAACAAAGTGACCTTTATGGAAAATAATACCAGGAGATACAACGACACCATGAGCAAAGCCAAGAGAGGTGTATCCAAGTTCCGCATTATTAGAAAGTGTTGTTATTGTATCAATTAACGAATTTGCAAAACTCTCAAAATTTACACTAACAACATTTGCACTAACTGCCGTATCTGTTGAAAGCACTAGTTGATTACCAACTACAAATGTTTTTCTTACATTTCTCAATTCTATAAAGTTACCAAGTGTATTAGCATACGCATTGATAACAAAGCCACGAGCTTTGTTTACATTATTAATTAGCTTAGAGCCAACAGGGAAGTTTGTTGTATTAACAGTAACTGCTGTATTAACTTGAACAATAACTTTATCGATGTATGATTTACCAGGCTGATAAAGACTAATAGTTTCATTTTGATCAAATGTTCTCTGATCGTTAAAACCAGGCTGGGTGTATTGAATAAAGAATCTGGCTGGATTAGATGAAGCCTTGAAACCTTCTCTTGCTGAAATAATCTGGGCAACTACACCAGAATTTGCACCAACTGCAATAGCATTAACAAACTGACTATTAGTGGATGATAATGATGTATTACTATTAAATTGGTCATTAATAGAAACATAATCAATTCTATCAAGATAAGAAAGACTACAACCCTTGATAATACTACCGTCTTTGAAGATATGCTGGCCAAATCTCTCAATTTGATTTTGAAGAATGGACTGTATTTGGTTTAGTTCACGGGCTTGGACAGCAACAGATGGTCTAAAGAGAACTCTATGAAAGTTCTTACTCTCATTATAGTCATCAAAATAAGGTGATGCATTTAATACTGTGTTTGCGATATCAAGAGCCATTCTTAGAACCTCTAGAACTTAACTACTAGTCTAATTTGTTCGTTTGTTGTATTTGATCTTTGTATTGGTAATAGGTTTTGTAGATACAAAATTTCACCAGTATACAATTTCAAATCAGGAACCGTTGTAATAGCTGAATTACCAGCCGCCTTAGAGTATTTAGCTCCCGATGCAGTGATAGTTGGCGTATCAGCGCCATTTACATCGTAGCCAACCCCATCCATAACAACATCATTAACAAATGTTACAACGCTATTATTACCTTGTGCTTGAGATCTATCTAAACCAGTTAATATTACTTTAGACGTGTTAGCAAATGCAACCTTAGCTCGTATCTGAGAACCACCGCCGGCGCCATCAGATCCTAAGATGAATTCACCTGGTTCAAATACAGATGGTGTTGTATTAGAAGCTGTAACAGCTACTGTTTGATTGAAAAATGCATTGAAAAATCTTTTTCTAATATCAAATGATTCAGCTACCACTGTGTATGAAAATGGGTTTTTTATTGTCAAACTTGTGTTGTTGGCAATCGACTTAATTTCTTTTTCTTCATCAAGATATATGATATTATCACCAATGTTTAATTCAGTTGTAAACTTGGTGCCAAGTCCAACAACACTTAAACTATTAGCAACAAGATCTACAGTCCCTGTACCATCTAAAGCTGTAGAAGAAAGAGGATTTTTTAAGATACCAACTGTTCTAAATTCAACATCTGATGAAAATGAAAATGTAGCTGTATTTGAGAACTCTACACCAATACCAACAGACTCACAATACAGCTCATCTTTAACATTTGAACCGTGGCCACCAGACGGGGATATAATAGCTCTTACTTGGGCGCCACTACCAAAACCAACTGATGTTTGTACTGTAACATTTGCTTGCTTATAATTTCTGCCTGGATTAATGATATCAACCATTTCAACACTACCAGTAAAATTGGTATTTGAAATATTTTGCATTACAGCAGAGGCAACACAATTAGAACCAGTTTTAGAATCAATCTTAATAAATGGACCAATTGAATAAGGGTTATTATTTGATACTTGACCTGTAGAGAATGGTACCTTCAAAATAATAAAGTTACCTGCTGCATTACAAACATAGTCTCTAATTTCCTTAACATGAGTCAAATTTGTTGAATCATTAATAATAGTAATTGCGCAGTTAGCAAAAAAGTCATTAGATGTTGATGTTCCTGTTCTAATTTTAATAATATGATTATTACCATCTGGATCTGTTTTAATATTACCATTATCTGCTGGATATGAGGAACCATTGGCTTCTACTATAATATTAAAAATAGAACCATCAATAGCTGAACTTTTTACGTTAGCATTTTCAATAATAGGAATATAATTCTCTGTAGCATATGTTAGATAATCAATATTATCAATTGTATACAAAAACATCCATCTATAGCCATCTGACTCTACAGGCGGGAATCCCAATTGTGTGTGTGATGGTTCAACTGTTGATTTATCACCAAGGTTATTGTCAATACACTTATAAACTTTATTTTCTGATGTTATAATATAAAAAATTTTGGATGTAATCTCTTTATCTTTATCATCATAAATGGCATATATTGTATTTGCTTGCCATTCTCTTTTTGTTGCCATTGGTAATACATCATCATCTGTAATTTTCATACCAAACATTAGTTCATCTTGAACAAATATTTGAGATTCATAATCATCATCAATTGTGTTTGCTACAACACTATCATTTTCATATGGTGACTGCCTGGCAGCAAAAACATAATAACTATCATTTTCTAATCTACCTTTTTTATAGGTGTTAGCAGAAGCATTGGCTGAGTAAGCTGAACCGACAATCATTAATGTATTATTAACTATTGAAATAATCTGTCTAGATTCAGAACCAATAAACAAACGATCATCTACTGTAAAATCTACAGTAAAGTTTGTTCCTGAACCAGTTACGTTGGCAGAAGAATTGTTGACAGTTACAGTGCCGGATAGGTCTGTGCTTAGCGTATTAGCCACAGAATCTATAAAAAGGTCAACTACATTTCGCTTAAATTTGGTTAACATTACGTGTCCTAAATCCTATGCTCTAGTTATTTATAATAACAGTTTCATATGTTGTTTGAATAGCTGTATCGTAATTTGTGTCAGTAGATTTATCAGTTACTCGAGATGTTGCTTTCATTGTACCAGCTCCAGAGTCTGTTTGGTATGATGTAACAACAGAAGTAGTTCTTGTCGTATCAATTACAAGCTCTGATGTTTCAGTATTAGTTAGTATCTGAGTTGTTCTATCTGTTTGACGGTCTCCAGACTCATAAACAGTATCCGTTTCAATTGATGTTAAAGTTAGATATTCAGTATTTCTAATGCTGAAGTCAATAACCGTTTCAGTGCTAACGGATGTTTCAAATACTGTGGCGCCGCTTGCTGTTGTATACTCAGTTTCTGTACCGTATGAGGTTGTAGTTGATGTATTAACTAACGTTCCCTGATCAGTCTGTGTAGTTGTAGATTTACTTGTTAGAATATCACTGATAGTTACAGTTGTTGTATTGAATGAAGTTACTGTGCCAGTAAATGTATTTCTAGATGTGTCATAAAGTGTACCAGCCCCTGAATCTGTCTGGAATGCAGTAGACGTGCCTCTAGCTGTATCGGTATCAACTGTAGTTGTTGTAGCAAATTGAGTAATCTTACCAGAGCCAGTAATTCTGGCTGTCTCAGTAACAAACGCAGTTGATGTTGTTAAGAATGTAGCTGTTTCTCTTGTTGTAGGAATACCAGTACTATAGACAGTGTCGTAGGTTGTGGTTGTTGCCTTTTGAGTCAATGGACCTGTGGCATAGATTGTATCAAACGCTGTGGTTGTAGTTTTACCAGAAGTTGTCGTTGTGTTCTTAGAAGTTCCAAACTGAGTAAAGAGAGTTGCATAAACAGTTAGTGTGTTCTTAGATGTACCAAATGATGTTGTTACAAATGGATTTGTAGCATATGCTGTAGCAAACACGGTAGATGTTTGCTTACCACCAGCATATCTTGTATAGCTTGTTATTGTATTCTGAGATGTATCCTTTAACGTACCGCTGCCAGAGTCAGTTTGGAATGTGGTAGCTATAGAAATAACAGATTGTGTAATTAGGTAAACTGTGTCAAATGCTGTTGTTGTATTCTTAACTGTATTGAACAATGTCCCACTAGCTGCAGCTGTCTGGAATATAGTTTCTGTAGTCTTAGATGTACCAAATGTTGTTAAAGCTTGCGTCTGTCTACTTGTATCAATTACAGTTGAATAAGATGACAAGTAAGTTGTTGTTGTATTAATTGTTGACTGATAAGCAGTTAAGTAAATTGTTGTAGTGTTTTGTGATGTGCTTGTCTGTGCAATAGTTAACCCAGCAACTGTATTTCTTATTGTATCATAATTTGAAATAGTATTTTTAGATGTAACATAATAAGTGCCACTTGCTGTTAATGTATTTCTTGATGTTGCTGTTCCTTTATTTGTATTTGTTGAAATATTAGTTGATGTGGTCTTAGATGTACCAATCATTGTACCAGTACCAGAGTCAGTCTGGTATAATGTTGTTGTATTAAAGACAGAAGATGTCTGGAAAATTGTTTGTGTATTAAATGTTGTAGTTGTATCGTATGCAGAACTAATAACAGTTTCAAACACAGTAGATGTCCCAAAACTACTTGACATCAAGTATTGAGTTTCTGTACTTTTTGTTGTATCAATTGTAGTTAGCTTAGCTGTAACAGTTGATGTTAATGTGCCTGTTAATTTGGTTACTAAAGAAGAAACAGTTGTTAGTGTACCGCTACCTAAATCAGTTTGGAAAGTTGTCTGGTATGTTGTACTTGTATTATTAACAGTGCTCTTAGATGTATCATACGTTGTAGTTACAAGAGAGGATGTTGATGTAAATGTGTTTGTGTTTGTTGATGTTGTTTTTGATGTAGCAAACGTGGAATCAAACAATGTAACAAATGTTGTTGCCAACTCACTCTGGGTTGTTCTCGCTGTTTCAAATGTTGTGTTGCGGTTTGTTTGTGTGTCGAAAGCTGTTGTTGTATCGGTAGATGTAGCAATGTTTGTTACCTTAGATGTACCCACCAAAGTATTATAATGACTTAGCGTGCTCTTGCCAGTGATTGTTGTTGTAGTCTTGTTTAGCGTTGTAGCAAAGCTAGTTAAGAATGATGTTGAGCCATCAAACACAGTTGTTTGATTTGTACCTCTCTTAGTATCAAATGCCGTTGTTTCAGTTGTTGATGTGTTGAACTGAGTTGTACGAGATACAGTGGTGAAGTCACTAACATAAACGGTTTGGCGTGTTGTGCTTGTAGGCTTAAATGTGGCTTGTGATGTACCAAAGAACGTAATGATCTCTGTATCTTTTGAAAGTGCTGTATTTCTTGATGTCAGCTGGCTTGTATTAAATGTTGAAACAGTTAAGAATGCTGTAACAAATAATGATGTTGTGGTTACGTTTGTATCATAACCTGTATTGTATATTGTTGGTGTGTCAGTTTGATATAAGGAAGTTGTTGTTCTAGATGTGCCAGTAGCATATATAGTTTCTCTACTTGTATTAAATACAGTTGAAGAAGTTATTAGAGTATTGCGAGATGTTGATGATGAAACTACAGTTAGTGCGTTAAATAAAGTTGTAGTATTAAATACAGTCGATGTTGCCTTATCAAATACTGTTGAAGTATTCTTACTTGTTTCAAATGCAGTGTTGAATGTTACATAATGTGTGACCTGATTTGTATTATATGATGTTTGAAATAGTGTTGTCGTAGCAATCAAAGTTGGATTTGTTGTTTGAAATGCTGTATCTCTTAGAGTGTTTCTACTTTCAAATGCAAAAGAAGTGTCTGTTGTCTTATTGGTAATAATGTTAGTATCAATTGTTGTTAAGACACCAGCAATTGTTTCGTATGTTGTTTGGATAACAGTACTGAATAATGTCTGAGTTACAACAATTCTATATTCAGTTAAAATAGATGTATCAGTATTCTTTAATGTGGTTGATGTGGTAGCATAAACAGATTGCGTCAATGTATTTCTTGTTGTATTTGGGCTCGTGTCAAATACAGTAGTTGTGGCATATGCTGTGTTATATGTACTTGTTGTTGATCTGGATGTTAATATTACGGTTGCATAACCAGTTTCAAATGTTGTTGATGTTGTTATATTAGTTAGGTTTGTTGTAAATCTGGATGTTGCCGTAGCAATGTTGGTTGCATAGGCAGTGTCAATTGTTGTATTAAATACACTTGTAGTGTTCTTTGCTGTGTTGAACACTGTATTTATTGTAGACTGAGTTAGTTTGTTAGTTTCATATGTTGTATCAATGGCAGTTTCAAATAATGTTGAAGTGCTCTTATCCGTCAAGATTACTGTGACACTGGATGTATCAGTAACTATTGTAGTATCAAATGTTGTATTTTTATTAGTTTCAAACGTAGTGTCTGTGTTGTAGGCAGTTGTCGTTTGAAACACAGTTGATGTTGATTTATCTGTTGATTTTGAAGTAGCAGTTGAAGTGTCTGTTGTTTTATTGGTTTGGAACAATGTACCAAACACTGTATCATAAGAGGTAGTTGTAGCATAGGCAGTGCCATATACTGTTGTTGTGGCAGTACTTTTTGTTGTAGCACCAACAGTGTTAAATGCAGTGTTGAATATAGTTGCCGTTAAAACACTTGTACCAAGGTTAGTTTCAAATATTGTAGTTGTAGATTTTGATGTGTCTCTAGCTGTTGCAACATTTGTATCATACGCAGTAGTTGTATCAAATACTGTTGTTGTTGATGCGCTTGTTGCAGTTACTCTATTAGTTGAAAGTGCTGTGGCTACTAACGTGTTGTATGCAGTTGATGTTAATACGCTTGTTCCGGTAGTGGCGGCAGTACTCCTTGCTGTATCAAATACTGTTGTAGTACCTTTAGACGTTGCAAATACAGTTGTTGTAGCAGATTGATAAGTTGTAGGAAATGTTGTAGATGTTATTGATGATGTTAATGTATTTCTTAAAAACACTGTTACTTTATCTGTACTTGTGTTTCTCGCCGTGTCTTTTGTTGTATCAAAGACTGTTGTTGTGCCTCTCAATGTCACAAATACAGTTGTTGTAGCAGATTGATAAGTTGTAGGAAATGTTGTAGATGTTACTGAGGATGTTGATGTATTTCTTAAAAACACTGTTACTTTATCTGTACTTGTGTTTCTGGCCGTGTTTTTTGTTGTATCAAATACAGTTGTAGTACCTCTATTAGTACCAAATACTGTTAATGTTTGAAAAGCAGTAACAAACGCTGTGGTTGTTTGGTATGTTGTACCAAATGTTGTTGTTGTATTGAAAGCTGTAGTTGTATTTTTAGATGTTGCAGTAGCTTTAGATGTTCCCGTTGCTCTGTTTGTTGAGCCAGTTGTGTCAGTGGATTTAGATGTGTCAGTGGATTTAGATGTATTGAAATAAAATGTGGTATCAAATGTAGTATCAAAACCAATATCGCTTGTTATCTTGCTTGTTAAGGTATTTCTACTTGTTGCTCGGCTTGTGAATACGCTAACTGTATAGAATTGTGGTTCTTGCCACAAGTATCCACCTAATTCTACATATACTGTACTAAATGTGGTTGTGAACGTCGTTTGTGTTTCATATGTTGTTATAAATTGAGGAATTGTTGTACGGGTAGTGACGCTCACCCTTGTTGTGATGAAGGTTGTTGTTGTTTGGAATGTTGTCGTTGTGGCAAATACGGTGCCATATACTGTTGTTGTATTAAATGATGTTGTGGTGTTAAACGTAGTTGTTGTTGATCTGGATGTTCCTGTAGCCTTGTTTGTTGAGCCAGTTGTGTCAGTAGCAATATTTGTTCCGCGGTTGGTTTCGGTTAAGAAGTTTGTTACAAACGCTGTCTCGGTACCAAAATTTGTGGCATATGTGGTATTAAATGTTGTGGATGTTGTACCACTTGTTGATGTGGCAACAGTTGTTAAGGTATTAAATATAGTTGTTGTGTTTCTTGCCGTATTTTTAGTTATAGTTGTTTGAGTACCAAAGTTTGTTATAAACGCTGTCTCGGTACCAAAATTTGTAGCATATGTGGTACCAAATGTTGTGGATGTTGTACCACTTGTTGATGTGGCAACAGTGGTTAAGGTATTAAATACCGTAGTTGTGTTTCTTGCCGTATTTTTAGTTATAGTTGTTTGAGTGCCAAAGTTTGTATCAAACGTTGACGTTGTGGCAAAGTTGGTAGCATATGCTGTATTGAATGTGGTTGTTGTATTGAATAGTGACGTTGTTTGTTTGCTAGTGTTATAACCAGTATCAAAAATTGTATCAAATACAGTTGATGTATTAAATATAGTTGTCGTTGACTTATTAGTGGCTGTTAATTTGCTAGTACCAAATACTGTATCAAACGTCGTGCCAAATACTGTTGATGTAGATTTAGATGTATTAAATACAGTTACAAATAAGGAAGTTGTATTTCTTGATGTTGAGCCAGTTGTATCAAAGATTGTAGCAAAAGCAGTTGTTGTGTTTGTTGCTTTTGAGGTATTAATAACTGTATCAGTAGATTTAGATGTTAGTATGTTTGTATCTTTGGATGTGTCAAATACTGTTGTTGTTCCATAAGAAGATGCATACAATGTGTCGTAAACAGTTGACGTTGATTTAGATGTGTCTGTGTTCTTGCTTGTTTGAGTAGCAAAATTTGTATTATAGATTGTATTTCTAGCGGTATTGTAAGCAGTCTCAGTGGCATATGTTGTGGTATAAGCAGTGCTATAGATTGTGGTTGTTGATCTGCTGTTATCGTAAATTGTTGTTTTTGTTGTATTATAGACAGTAGATGTGTCTACATTTGTTACTCCAGTTGTCTCAAATACAGTAGATGTTGTTTTTGTTGTTGCATATGTTGTGGCAATAACAGTATCAAAAGTTGATGTTGTATTAAATACAGTCTGGTAGGCTGTAACAAATTGGGATACAGTATTTCTAGATGTGGCAACAACTGTATCAAATTCTGAAATATATGCTGTTGTCGTTGATTTAGATGTGGCAACAGTTGTGTCGGTTGCCTTAGATGTTGAATATGCTGTAACAAATGTTGTGGTAGTACCTGTGCCAACATTAGTATTAAATGTTGAAGATACAATTGTTTGTGTAGCGTATGCAGTGAGTAGTTCTGTTAGTCTTATTTGTTCAATTTTAAAACTAGTCTCTAAGACACTTCTTGGTGTTTCCTTTCTAACCTCAATAGTATCACTTGCTCCTGGAGCATCGGCAAATACAATATTGTTACCGGAAATAGTATAGTCAGTACCTAGTACCTGTACTATTCCATTTACTTTAACTATTAGTGTACTCACGCCCCACCTGGGATAGCAAACGTTGTTGTTGATCCATCGCCTATATATGCTTGCTGTACAACATCAGGTGTGGCTGTTGTTACTTCACTACTTACAAGAACACGTCCAAACTTTTCAACACCAGCTGGGTGCCAAAGCTTTCTTAAAAGATCGCTATACTTGTTAAATACAATAGATGATCTTACTTCATAAGAAAAATCTTGATAATAATAGCCATCGTGAATATATTTGTCGGAGTTTAAAAATCCACGAGATGATTTAAAGTTACCCTCACCCTGCCCCTGTCTTGTTAGTAAGACAGTACCAGATGTAATCAAGTTTGTATTTGCCAAGGATACCAAAGTTGCTTCTTCTTCTTGCTCATATCCTAGACCTGAGTCAATGACCTTAACTTCACCTAGAGCATCTGAACCAAATCCACTAACACCAATTACAACTGCATTATTGCCAAGATATCCATTACCCAGCTCACCACGACCTGCTGGATGTTCTTGGTCTAACAATTCCATTAATCCTATTACAGTATCAGTTACAGTAATTTGGACGTTAGTTGTGTAATCTTGGCCTGGATTTGTTGTAAAAATCTTAGATATTGTACCAACCTCATAATTTTGAAAGCTAAGAGCATCTTTGAGGATTGTATCAAAGCCAGCCGCTACATTAGATGCTAACCCATAACCCGTACCAGTTGGGTAAGATAGTTCACCAATCAACATATTATCAACATTATTGGCAGTGCCAATATAGTTTAGTGTTTGACCAATTGTACTAATCTTTATAGCTGAAGAGAAAATGTTTTTAATATTGGATAATGCGCCAATTCTCAATCCAGCTTCATCACCACCACCAGCAATTATTGGAACTAGGTTTGCACCACTACCTGCCGAAGCTCCTCCAGTGGAGTTTGCTATTGTAACCGTAACAGTAAATACATTTGTTGTTAAAAATCCATTCCCGCCATTAACTACATTAATATTGTTAGCAAGAATTGCGCCGCCACCACCTAAAGCACTAACTAAGGTTATTGTTGCATTTGCTGTTCCATTTGAACATGTAATAACATCCGTATTACTATAACCTGAACCACCAGCCTCTACAACAAGTCCTGTGACAGGGCCTTTTATTAAGAAGACAGTATTGTTAGCTGTATAACCAGAACCACCATCTTCAAGCGTAAATGTGATTGTGCCATCGAGCTCCTTTATCTTTGTTACAACTACCCTACCACTTGATCCCCTACCTTGAACTTGTAAAATATCTCCTACTGTGTAACCAAACGGTGAGCTTCTATTTGAAACATCCACCTCCGACATAGAGCCAACAATTTTTGGAGAATTGATTGCTGATACAGCTGGTACCTCTCCATCCAATAATTTTGATTCATCAATCAAAACAACCTCATCATGTCTAAAATTACCAACAACATCTGTTAAGTAAAATATGTTTATGTTTTTATTATTAACATATTTTGTTTGAAAACTTTCTACATAAGCTCTTGCCCCAGATATACGACCAATTATAAATTCGCCAACAAATAAACTATTATATGGCTTGAAAGATACTTCTAGGTATATGTCTCTATTCCATTCTCCATCTGATAATCTTAAAACATCATCGCCTGGTCTATATACAGTTACACTATCACTAAACAATAATTGGAACAATAGTTTTAGGCCGCGCTCTGTACCCTTTGATCCATATACTTCTTTAATATGTTTTTGTAGTAAGACCTTATCACCAGCAATATCTTCTGGGATAGGAAACATATACTTCTTTTTAAAGTTATTAATAAACACATCTATTGTTTTATCAATATCTCTATACTCTAACAATCTCCTTGAATCATAGGTAACTTGGTCACTACTTTCAAGCCATTCAAAATACGCTTTAACAAAGTCAATAAATAATGGGCCTTCTTCCTTATAGATTGAAGGAAATTGACTTGCAATGAATGGCGATATAAACTTTTCTAATTCTTTCATTATGCTCTAATACCACGAGCTGTGACAACTAGGTAACTGGCCTCAATTTGAAGTACTTTATTGGCATTTGTTTCTAGGTCAAGTTTTTTTGTCTTACCATAAATTTTTAATTCATTATCTAAACCAACATCTTCAAAAATAATAGGACCAATTGATATTGTACCGTTTGTGTAATTTACAGTACCAATTCTATCTTTTAATAGTTGTACTACGCCATTAACAGTAGAAACAATCATTAAATTGCCTTGTGTGTCATCTTTAATCTTAGCAAGAAAATCAACATTATTTAAATTGAATGTAAAGAGAGAAGATTCAATTGTAGATGATGTATCCTCATAAATTTTTCTTGTTGAAGATACTTCTTGCTTCAATTCATTTTCAAAAGAAAAAGCAATTCTTGCTGGAACACCTGTATTTACTTCAACATCTTTAACAATTCTTAATTCTGTATTGTTACTAATGATAGCAGTTTCTGAATCATCAATTGCTTTAATTAATTTTGAGTATCTTAGATCAGAACCAAATTTGGCAAGATTAGTATTACCAAAATTAATAATAGTTGATTCAACAAGCGCTTCAATATCTCTCTGTGATCTTGTTGTTAAATTAATATTATAAAGAACTTCTGTTACAACTTCAGCAAAGAAATATTCCGGATCTACAATAACTGGATCGATAGAGATTGCAGATCTTTCTTTGAGGAAATTAAAAATTTGTGTTTTTAGTGGTGTAGGTAGTTTGATACCACCAATTGGTTTTGCAGCAACAATTACCTTACCATACTGCTTAGGTTCAGTCTCTTCACCACCATACGCTGTAACAATTTCTAGAGATGGGAATGCTTGCTTTGTTAATGCAATATAATCTTCTACTGTTACAGCTCTATTTTGTGTTGGGAAGAAGCGGGGTGCATTAAATTTAATTTCTTCGTCTGTTTCATGCTCGGCACCTTGAGAAGCTGGAGATACAGTTGTTAGAGCAATATTTGTATATCCTTGAATTGCATTGGGAGCTGTAAATCTTTCAACACCATTTGCATCTAAACCATTTGTTTCTCTATAATTAATTGTGACTAAATTACCATCTGTTAATGCATTACCAATATCTCCATTACCAAATACTACTTCAAACAAATGGTCTTCAGCACCTTGAATAAAATAAATATTATCAGTGTTATCTAAGCCAAATAAAAATGTTTCCTTATTAAATTTTGTTTCTATAGTTGCTGTATTTGATTCTTTCACTGTTACACTAATTGATTGAACATCAACATTAGCAGACTGTAGTAGATAGCGTGTTGAGGAGTTAGCAATAAAAATTTCTTTAACAATATTACCTTCATACACAGCAACATTGGCTGCCTTATAGACGTTATTGTTAGCTCTAATTATAATGGCCTCATCCGTGGTAAAGAAATATGTTGTATCATCTTCTGTTCTACCATTTATTTCATAATACTTTGGAATTGTAATAGAATCAGGAGTATCTGTTGGTGTGATAGTTAAGTCAATGTATGCAACCGCAGATGTTCTAGAACGAGGAGTATAGTTTAATTCCTTAGCATGAGATACAATAGATTCTCTAAGCTGGGCAGTATCCAAGAACATTTCACTACCAACAAGGTTTAGATACACACCATTCATGTAAGTATTATAAGCTAGAAGATCTAGTAACACAGCCATGTTTGATCCTTCAAAGTCATAGTCTTTGAATTGATCTTGCTGAGTTAGGAATGTCTTTAGGCTAGTTTTGTAGCTTTGTAGGTCTAGCTCTGAGGTTGTTAGGAATCCATTTGCCATATTATCTTACCCTCTCAAGAGCAACTGTTAGTGTTTGGGGTTGCTCGACTGAGTTAATTCTGAATTGTATTGTTACTTCGTACGAGTTTCTATCATAATCAGGGTCGGCAACCACCTTATCTAGGATTGCTCTCGGCTCATAATTCTTAATTGTATCGGTGATATAATCTTCTAAAACTGTAGTTGTCATTGTGGACATTGGTTCAAACAATAGTGCTCTAATGTTTCCACCAATACCAGGATCTAACAGTCTTTCATATCTATTTGTTAATATAAGACTTTTAACAGATCTTTTAACGCTATCAACTTCTGTTATCCTATTAACATCACTATTAAAAGGGTTTTTACCAAAGTTAATGCTTAGATCCGAATATCTAACATTTTTCTTGATAAAAGATGAAGTTGTTTTTGTATAGCTAGACATATGAATCCCCAGTATCAAGGTTATTTATATTAACCATTTGCAAATACATTTGGTGATCCTTCAGTGATTGTATTCTGCTCAGGGGTACCTGTGGCATAATGATCATCCTTTCTTCCTATCTCTTTACCACCAATAAAAACATTAGGCGAGTATTTGTCTAGTATAGACTCGTCAGGCTCACAGCCCTTTCTTTTATGTGGAGCTATTTTGTTTCCCTTAACAGGAATCAGTTTATTGTTGGCAAACACTGAAGCTAAATTTACTTCACCAACAGCTGTATCAACTGGGTTACCACATCGTGTACCTATACCAGTTGGTGAATAAACCTTGTCATCCTTTCTTGCTACTGCCGTCATCCTGCTCTCACCCCAGGCTTCAAGTCAATAAATTCATTGCGGGCATACACTGCATTATTTCTGAATGTAGCCATTGGCAATACATGTTTATTACCCTCTTGAAATGCAATATGAATCCAACCAGGTCCTGCAGCATACTCTAGCAGGAATTGTTTGGATATCTTACCAACAATTTGATATATTTTGTTGGCACCCTCAAACGCTGACATACCAAGAACATTAATATCAATGGCTCTACCAAAGTTATGGTCCGATGTTGCCTTACTTCCTGGTGCATCGCCTGGTCTTCTCCAGCATGATGTAATATTGAATTTAATACCAGCAGCTTTGATTGGTTCGCAAATATTCTCAGCTACCTTAACAATGTTACATAAAATATCTGCTTCTGTTGAACCCATATGAGCTTGTAATTTTCTTTTACCACCTTGCGTGAAATCTGCAAGAGTAAAGTTTTTTGATACCTTAACTTTAGAGTAATCATCAAGCAATTGAATAGCTCCACACTTAACATCTTTCTTTTCGCCACCAGCTTCTGGTCTAGCTTTATCACCTTCTGTAGCTGGTGCAGTGTTAGCAGGAGGTAATCCAGCTGCTATGAGAATTGCATTATATTCTTCAATTGTTTTTGGTTCATCATCATCTTGAGCAAGAATTTCAAATACAGTTGGACCACCAGATGACTTAGTAATTGTTTCAGGGGCATTAATAGAGCCAAGCTGTCTTGGCGATGGTTTATTGAAGTGCACCTGGCTACCTTGTAGCTCCACATTGCCACCGGAATAAATTAATGCAGTACCACCTGAGTCAATATTGGTTGATCCTGCAACAGCAACATCAAAGTTTCCACCAATATCCATTCTTAGGTTACCACCAACTCTCCATGTAGCATCGCCGCCAGTAGAGATGTTAGTGTTAGCACCAGATAAAATATTAACTGCTCCAACTACAGACATGTTCATATTACCACCAGCATATAGATTTTCATTTTCAAAAACTATATGGTAACGATCCTTTGCTCCTCTATGGACAATTGATCCATTAGGATGAAATTCAACAAATGATCCCCTCTTATGGAATATTTGGATTCTTTCTGCTCCTGGTGTATCATCTAACTCAATAACATTGCCGGCATCTGTCTCTATCACATGGTTAAATGGATATCTTGCATCAAACTCAGATAATGGTTCTGCAAACTTAGTTCCATCTGCAGAAGGAATATTTGGAGTGGCAGAGGCCCTTGAATAAGCTACAGCATTTCTATCTTCTGTTCCTACTTCACCTCTTGCATGTCTTGCGTTTGTACCTTCACCTGGAAACCTTGGATGGATTCCAGCTGGATCATAAAACCCTTGATTTGGATTTGCTTGTTCTTCTGGTTTACCAACAATTGATCCAAGAACTACCGGCTGCTGAGCTTGTTCACCATCAATAAAAAATCCAACCACCCAATCACCTTGGTTAACAAGTGGAGCAGACATTTGAGCAGTAGATGATATAAATGGTGCCCAGGGTAAATCATCTGTTGGCATTAATGTCTTATCCGCTGTGTGGTAACCAATACAGCGGACTTTTACTCTATTAATCATTTCTGGATCATTAATGTCTTCAACAACACCCATGAACCAAACCATATTTTTAAAATTAGATTGACCTGTTTCCATAATTATTGCTTAGGTTGAATTAAAATACTATTGGTGTCTTTTCTGAAGTTTGATATATCAAACTCATACCCATCCTTAAATAAATCAATAATTGTTTCATAAGTTCCAGCATCTAGCACAACATGCATAGCACTGCCAACTAAAAACTTACCATTCAAGAAAGGGTCACGTTGTTCTAGATCAGATGGATCAGATTGCGCAGCCTTGAGCTCAATTATATCGCCAGGTTTAATTTTTGGATTACCAAGAACTCTACATGATATTACAGTTTGGTTCATTAGTTCATACTGAGCTTGGGTTGGTCCCCTTTTTATACTAATAAAATCTTCTTGTTGATCATAGGATTTATTACTACATCTAGCAAAAACATTTTGTTCTTCGTCAGTTGTTCTCTGATCATCTCCAACAAGATTATCAATTTCATCTATATCAAATGCTAGATTATCACCCATTAACAAAATATCTTTATAGTTGTCTTTAAGTTTGAATGTATTTTTTTCTACCTTCCTGGATATAAAGTCAAATGTTAAAGTTTGGTTTTCTAAAGCCCCTTCTTCTACTTTTTGTCTTTGATTATTTGTTGTCTTTACTTCAAACTCAAGAATTCTAAAGTAATCTTTATCTTTTGATTCTTGACTTCTGTTCTTATCGGCTGGAATAATATAGTTAAATGTATTAGCATCCTGGACTATCTTTCTAAGTGACTTATAGATAACGCCCTCTCTTGTTTCATAAAAAAAGAAATTGTTATCGCCAGCTCTATTGGCAGTGGATATAGCTTGACTATTAACTCTCTCGATAATACTAAATGGTGGTAGGGAAGAAGCTGATATGTTCAATACACCAAACGTCTCTTCAATATTATTTGCACTAACCTTACCTGGTTCAAGGTCAAAAAACTTATCACAAATCTGTTGTATAATTTCTGATGCCTTACCAGAAAAAGATCTTTTCACTTTAGACTTCAATCCCATGAATCCAATTTTTGATACGGCTCTGAACGTAAATATCTCACCTTTACCGCTAACAAGTCTTGTGGCGCTACCAACTGATTCAATGTAAAAATCGTTTGAAATAATATCATCGAGCGAATCTTCTGGCTCTTTGAATAAGTCAATTCTAACAATGTCGCCAGCCTGGAGACCAACAGTCTTTACAAATCCAGCACCATCAAAAATCTGTCCCTCAACATACATGAACTTTGAAAACATACCTTCAAACAAAGAAAACCTTTGGAGATAAGTTGTAAAGTTGAACTGTGCTTTTGAGTTATTTGTGTTTTTAATTAATAATGCCTTGTATCCAAATTGATCAACTTGTCTATTATTAATAACAAATGGTTGGGCTACAATATTTTGTTGTGTCATACTTTATTAACCTTTTTCAACACTCTTTCTAATTCAAATGACACATCAACTGCTATCGATCTATCTAGAAGTTTAATCTTTCTTTTTTCTTCGTTTTCAAAAAGTTCATAATCATAGTTGGACACAGCTAGCCACCCAGTTCTTTCTGCAGCAGATATATTATCGTAGGTTGTCTTTGTCATATAATATGAATAATTATTATTACGATAATATGAACTTTCAGCTAGGTTTGTTGCAGCAGCCACACTACCATATTTTTTCTTAATATATTGATTAAAAATATCATCATCCATTGGAAAATCATAATATGGATCCACCATATCATTGACTAAGAAAATTAACCACACATATTCAACTGAACCATAATAATCATATGCTAAAGAAGTTGGAGTTTCACCTGCCTTAATTGTATAAGGATAATAAGAATCATACGATTGAATTAAATCTTTACCAATTTTTGCTTTAAGTATAATATTTCTAAGAGCATTTTTGTCATATTGAACAACGGGAAAATTTTTAAAGTAGTTTATTGCCATTAATTGTCTCCTGGCTTAGCCACCACCCTTATATTTTAAGGGTGGGTTGTTTGTGCCTGATCTCAATTTGTTACCAGGCTGCTCAGCACTTGGTACTGACTCTGCACCTTCTGGGGATTGTGGTCCACTTAAATCCATATTATTAAATTCAGCTTGATATGATGCCTTTGTTAGCTGTTCAATTTCACTTAACTCAATCTGCAATTCAACAGCTTGTGGAGCCCCCACTAACTTACTTTCTCCTGTATTCTTAAAGAATGCTGGAACATTTTGAGGTGCATAGTTCACCTGAATTCTTTTAATTACACATCTAGCAAAACCGTACAATGCATTGGTACCAAAGAACATCACATCTACTTCATCAGGCATAGAGAGGAAGGAGCTACTTGCAGTGCCACCAGGTAAAGCATGAAACTTTAGCTCACTAATAATCTTTGCAATCATTACTGAGTCTTCTGGCGTTTCGGGTGTTAGTCTAAATGTAAAGTTGTGTTGTCTAATTTCAACATTCTTGAAGATAGCTGTTTGGAATGGATTAGGAACATCGCCTGAAGCTAGATTCAACAATCCACCAACAGCCCCTGATACTTGAGCTAAAGATCTTAGAACAAATTCAGTTGTTCCACCAGCAGTTGTCTGGCCTGTGTCCTTACCCTCAGCTGTCTTTTCTTGACCGGCAATAAAGTTCTTTAATCCTTCAGCCGTAGTTGCTTGTTGGCCAGCTTTAAACCCTAGAGCTGCTAATCCTAAATCAGCAGTTTCGTAGTTGATACCGATACTATCAACTAAGTTTTCTGGTAATGGTAAAGCGATATGTGCTTGAGTAACATCTGTTGCAATAGTTGCCTTTTTACCTGGACCACCATAGCTAAACTTCTTAAATGCAAACAACATCCCCATCCCAAGTTTTTCCGGGGCAGCTGGAAAATGCAAGAGAGCTTCTGAAGCTCTACCGCGTGAACCTGAGCCTCTACCTGCTCTATCAGCTCCTAAAACAACGTTAGGGTTGTTGGATCTTGCAACAGTTGTACCAGCCATATAAATACCTATATGAGTTATAAGGGGCGTTATAAAGTCAAAAATCCACAAAAATACAAAGGTGACCCCACCAATGTTATTTATCGTTCATCTTTAGAGCTTAAATTGATGAACTATCTTGACATCCATCCTGACATAATAGAGTGGTCGAGTGAGGAGTTTTTTGTACCTTATCTGTCGCCAATTGATGGTAGATACCATAGATACTTTCCTGATTTTAGTATAAGGAGACGAGATAAGAATGGTAATGTTGATAGGATTGTAATAGAAATTAAACCATCTTCTCAGACCAAGGCTCCGGAAAGGAAAAGTAGAGCAACACCAAGATATATTAACGATGTTAAGAACTGGGGCATTAATAACGCCAAATGGAAAGCATGTAAAGAGTTCTGTGATGAAAGGAAGTGGAAGTTCCAAATCTTAACAGAACGAGAGATCAATGGATACAACTACTAATGTTCGTGGATTTCAAAAGCTCCTAATAGAAGCAGAGAGGGATGGCATTGTATTAGATAATTCAGCTGAATCTCTATCGTGGCTAAGGCAAAACTATGCTACACTCTCCCCAAGGGATGTCATGCCTAGAGAGTTTATTAAAGATACTAATAGGTATAGAAAAACACCATTAATTGGTAGACTATACATGTTTCTATATAAGGCTAAATATAAGAATGAGTTACCATATTATGATAGATTTCCACTAGTGTTTCCAATAAGAAGAGTTGGTGGTGGATTTTATGGGTTAAATATCCATTATCTTGCTCCAAGATTTAGAGCACTTTTAATGGATTCACTATATAGTACAATCAGCAATACAAAGTTTGATGAGACGACAAGATTGAGGATCAACTATGATATTCTTAATTCAGCATCTAAATATAGATGGTTTAGACCTTGTGTAAAACATTATTTGACACCATATTTGTCATCGCAATTACTTTATATTGACCCTAAAGAATGGAACCTAGCTTTATTTGTTCCATCAGAACAGTTTAGAGGTGCAAACAAGAACAAGGTCTGGACAGATTCAAGAGAGATGTTTTAATGGCATTCAACATAGAAAAATTTAAATCAGCAACAAGCGGCGGCTTCATTAGGCCGTCAAATTTTTTGGTTTATATTCTGCCTCCAACATGGGCTTTAAATACTGAATATGATTATGACTTAGCCTATCTGACTTCAGCGGCATCGCTTCCTGGAATGCAAATTCTTACTCAAGAAGCAAGAATATATGGTGCTGGTCCAATTGTTAAGATGCCATACGATATTGCAACAACAGATATCTCAATGACATTTTATGTTGATGCTGATGGTATTTCAATCAACTATTTCTATGAATGGTTAAGAAATGTTGTTAATCTAAGTCACGACCAACTAGAAGTAAGGTCAGGGGCATTTAGCAACCAAATTGCATATAGAAGCTGGTACTCCACAAAGATAGACATCATGTTATTCAATGATAAACCAGGTGGTAATCTTGAATCTCCTCAGGATGCAGCTCTAGCAATCTACACTCTATTTGATGTCTACCCAATTGGTATATCTGAACCAGCTCTAAGCTGGCAGACAGGCAATGAAATACTACAATTCAATGTCACATTCTCATATAGATCATTTGAAAGAACAGTAGTCAATGTACCGGCAAAAAGAACTATTAGTATTCCTGGTGTGCCTATTCCTCCAAATGTTCCGCAGGCTCCATCAAGACCAATTCCAGTGCCACCTACTCTTTCGCATGAGCCTCCTCAGTCCTCTTCAAGACAATCAGGCAAGGCATCAAACAACACTAGACTTCAGGCTGTCAATGACTTTGCTAGAAGTTTGAGAGATGGTGCAATGAAGGTACGTACAGAATCAGTTTCTAAGGTTAATGATATTAGACAAGCAACAATGGGCAATGAATTTGTTCAGACTGGTGTTAATATCCTTAACACTGCTAATGAAATAAAGAGTACATTGGGTACTCTAAAACAACTAAACACTTCGCTAAAGAAGAATCTAATTCAAGATCTAAAAGGTGCAGTGAAGGGAAAGATTCCAGGTTTATAATTTAACAATTGAGGTGCATTATGCCATTACCAAAGATTAGTCAGCCAATTTTTCAGCTTACATTACCATCAACAGGTAAAGTGGTTCACTATAGACCATTCACCGTCAGAGAAGAAAAGCTTCTCCTTATGGCTCAGGAGTCAAATGAGAAGAAAGATATTATTAATGTATATAAGCAGCTCATCAACAACTGTGCAATTGATCCAGTTGATGTGGATAATCTTGCTGCAATTGATTTGGAATACTTTTTTGTTTGTCTAAGAGCTAAGTCTGTTTCCAACATCTCTAAGATTATGGTTACAGATAAAGACGATAACGAGACATATGAAGTGGAAATCAATCTTGATAAGATTGAAATTCAAAGAAAAGAAAACGTGTCAAGTAACGTGAAGCTAACAGACACAATTGGTGTAATCTTAAAGTATCCTACTTTCAATACGCTTACAAAAATTGATGAATCTTCTCAAGTGGATTCAACATTAGCAATTCTTAGGGGATGCATTGACCAGATTTATGAAGGCGAGGAAGTGTTTGACACGGCCAACTACTCAAAGCAAGAATTAGATGACTTTATTTTATCTTTGAATAAAAACCAGATTGAAGAGATTCAAAAGTTTTTTGAAGCAATGCCAAAGTTAATCTATAATGCTAAGTATATGACTAAGGAAAAGGTTGTTAAGGACCTCAAGATAGAGGGCCTCGAGAATTTTTTCTAGTATTGGCTGGGTATAACAACCTAGCCAATTACTATCAGACTATATTTGCATTATGCCAACACCATAAATATTCTATTAGTGATGTTGAAAATCTTTTGCCATTTGAACGTGACATTTATATTGCTATGCTAATTGATTATCTTGAAAAAGAGAAAGAACGATTACGTAAACAAGGATATAAAGACGTATAATGGCTTTACCAAAATTAGACAATACAGACATAGAGAAGAACCAAAAGATCATTATCCAAAAGATGGATGGTCTTAGTGCTGTATTAACAGAAAAATTAGTTCCTACTATTCAAAAATTGTCGACAGAGTCCACTGTTGATAAAATGTTTCCTTTTGTTGTTCAGATTGCTGATAACATCTACAACATTGCTGACAAACTAGAGGCCCAAGTTACTTCACTAAAAGAAGTCAAAGATGCTATAGAATTGTCAAAGCCTAAGGCTCCGGATGAAGGAGCTAGCATTGAGGCTGAGAGAGAAAAGCAGAAAGAAAAGAAAGAGCCTGAAAGGAAAGAAAAGAAACAAAAATCCTTTTTAGAAAGGTTGGGTGAGATATTTGAGAAGGTACTAATACCGCTTATTTTTGGATTTGTTATTGGACTATCTAAAGCGCTTGGTGGATTTGAATCTACGGTTGGTAGGATAATTACTATATTTGCTGCTCTCTATCTTGCATTATCGGGATTCAGAAAGAAAGTTAATGAACTAGTAGTTTCTGGATTTAAGAAACTATTTGGTGGTGGCAAACCACCTGTACCAGCTGGAGGTGCGCCAGCCGCAGTACCTGGAGTTCCAGGTAAGGCACCAACCCCAGGAGCTCCTCCAGGCGCGCCTGGCGCACCTGGCGCACCTGATCTGAAGGGAGGCAAGCCAGGACCATCAGGACTAGATAAGTTTCTAGAAGGTGCCAAGAAAGTCGGCAAATCCATTAAAGATTTATTTGTTGGTATTGCTGATACTATCAAGCAAGTATTAGGCAAGTTGTCAGAAGGCATTAAGCAATTCATCACCAAAGTATCAGAAGGCATCAAAGCCCTATTACAAAATATAGCTAAAGGTATCGAAAGCTTTGGTAAGACATCTGTCCTCAAAGGCGCCGCCGCCTTATTGGTTGTATCAGGTGCGCTGTTTGTAGCAGCCAAAGCATTCAAACAATTTGCTGATGTAACCTGGGATGGTGTAGCTAAAGGTGTCGTAGCTATTACAGCACTCGTTGGTGTTACTAAACTATTAGAAAAGTCATCAATGAGTATGATTAAGGGTGCGTTTGCTCTTGGTGTCCTTGGTGGCGCATTGTTTGTAGCGGCTAAAGGCTTTGAAGTATTTACTAAGATAAGTTGGGAAGATTTAGCAAAAGCTGGTGTTGCCATTGTTGGATTAACAGCAGCTGTTATCGGGTTAGGTTTGGCAGCTCCTCTCGTTACGGCTGGTACTGTTGCGCTTGGTATCATGTCTGTTGGTTTAGTTGCATTTGCTGGAGCTGTAGCATTACTTGGAGCTGGGTTATCAACATTAACAACTTTCTTCCAACAAGTGGCGGCCCTTGATGGTGGTCAGTTGGCAGCAGCCGCAGCTGGCATTACAGCAATTGGTATATCTCTAGCTGCTCTTGGCGCAGGACAGGTCATTGGTGCTCTTGGCAACTTTGCATCCTCGATTCTAAGCTTTGGTAAGGACGATATATTTACTAAGCTAACAAAGCTAGGTGAAGTGGCTGGTGATTTAAATCAACTACCAGGTACAATTGAAGCTTTAGGCAAACTATCAAACTTCAAAGTCTCAAATGACTTTATGAAGAATGTCGATATGCTATCAGCTGGTCTGAAGAAGATTGCTGAGTCAGCAAAAGGATTTGAAAAGACAGGTGATTCATTAACTGCTCTAGCTAAGATTGCTGAGGTAATGAATAAGCCAGCTGCTGGTGGCACACCAGGAGGTGCTCAGCCAGGAGCAGCACCAGGTAAGCCTGCTGCAGGTCAGCCTCAAGCAGCCCCTGGTAGACAAGTAAATCCTGAAGTAGAGAAGGATGCTCGCGCTCTAGAAGAACGTGCAGCCAAGCAAGAACAACTAGCGGCTAATATGCGTAAGTCTGGTAACGAATCATCCGCAAAAATTATAGAAAACAAAGCGGCAGGTGATCGCCGCTTAGCAGCTCAGCTGCGAAATCCTGTGGATTCAAAGGGTCGCCCATTAACGGAAGAACAGCAACGAGCAATTATTGAAGGTAGACCAGCTAAGGTAGGCGAACAACTAACAACAGACTCACAAAAGGTAGAAGCTGCTAAGGGTGGTGCTGGTGGTGGTTCAACTAATGTTGTCAATGCACCACAGCAATCTGTTGTTAATGCTCCACAGAGCCAGACAGTTAATACACCACTAAGTGCCTTTGGCACATTTGGTGGTAGAGTAAGTAGAGCTGTTTCAGCTCTGTTCTAAAAAGAATGGGGGCCAGGAAACTGGCCCCCAAAACATCACCATGAACGCACTCCGTGCTTATTAGCGACGTTTATTCTTCAGCTAACTTCTTAAAGAAGTTTGGAAGATCGTCTTCCGAGTCAGAAGGCGTGAATGCCTCATCATCAGAATTCCAACTCTCCTTTTGTGCTTTGGCAGGAGCAGCCTTAGGACGGTATGCGGCAACCTCTTCCACATCCTCCTCTTCCATTTCAACAGCTCGGCCGGCTGGAGCACTTTGTCCAAGAGCCTTAGCCAAACGAGCACTCAAGTCGTTATAGTTCTTGAATTCCTTCTTGTCAGTGAATTGAGCAAGAGAGTGTTCTGATTGCCAGAGTTTCTCTAACTTACTATCATCGTCAAGTAAAGGAGCAGCTGAATCAAACTCCGACTTATCGTAGTTACGATAGCCTTCAACCTTACGAATCTTTAACTTGAAGTCAGCACCTTCCCACATATCAAATGGGTTGACAGACTTCTCATCTTCGAACTCTGGGTACATGGCGTTGTTGATCTTATCATAAATCTTCTTGCCATACTTAAACAAGAATACCTTACCTTCATTAGTAGGGTTAGCTGGATCACGAACAACATATATGTTTGAGATAAAATTAAGCTTACGCTTACGAGCAGAAACAATCTTCTTGTTTGCTTCTATACCACTGTTCCAGAGCTTAGTGTTTTCCTCACAGGCAGGACACTTCTCGTTAAGTGTAGTTGGGCAGTTCTCAATGAACCAGCCACCAGGACCCTGGAAGCCATGAGAGAACACGCGGACGAAAGGATTGTCTTCACCAGCAGGAGCAGGAAGGAATCGAATGACGGCAAAGCCGTTACCTGCTTGGTCAACACCAGGCTGCCAGAAACGATTGTCTTCGTTACCACCACCCTGCTTGTCGTTTAGCTTCTTTACCGTATCAGCCAACTTGTCGAAGTCGGTCTTACGGGAGCGCTTTAATTGATCGAATGAACTTGCCATATAATTGTATCTCCGTATTGAATGTATAGTGTATTAGTTTGTTCACAAATAAACATAATATACACTATTTATAATAACTCTAAATGCCAAAATAGTCAACAGTTATTTTCTTTATCTTTTGTTTGTCGTATTTAACAAACGGTTTGTACTTCAGAAGTTTGTTATGCTCGGTTGGCCAGATAGCCGGATCTATGATCTCCTCTTCCCAATAAGGAAAGAAGTTCAATTGGGAATTTAGCAAGATTACGGTTTCTGGATAAATAGTAGTCCCAATAAGAAGTTTTAGTAGCCTTGGATGCTGGCCATTGACTACCCTTAACGATTCATCTATATCGTTAGATAACTTCTTCACATCTTCATGGTAGGTGTATGTGATAGAGTCTTGTCTCTTCTTCCAACGAAGATAGACATCCTCACTCATCTCGGCATTAACAATGTCACCAATCCAAGCGTTAGGATCGTCGACAAAATTAGATACAAGAAGACCAATAGGATCACTATGTTTCTGAAGCTTCGAAAAGAAATACTTGTCCTTGCGAACTTCAAAAGCAGTGAACTGAACTTTGACTTTGCCATTGTATTTAAAAAAGTCGTAACTAGTATGAAAGTGATTCTTGATCGCTACGTAAAGTTGATACGCTTCGTACGCGCTTTGTAGTTGCATCTGTATACCACTTAGGAGGGGTTGTGAATCGCCAGCGAGCAAACTTAGACTTGCTGCCGATATAAAAATTTCTATAAGCTTTTACTGGGTCTGCGTCTTTATATTGATCAGGCATTGCCTGGACAAATGAATGGTTACCAAATAATCTTTTACCGATTGTATGGTTGGGAATGTTCTTAGGAGCACCAACACCAATCAAATATTCAAGTATACTATGGCAGGCATGAGTCTTTTTATACCGCTTTGTATACTCGTGATTGAGAACAAGAGTATGGGTCATTAACCACTCATAGTGAATGAGGTCTTCTCTAATCCAAATGTTACACGGATGCTTAAAGTGGACAGCATGGTAGAGAACTCCATCACGATCATCATCCAAACGGTAACGAGGAACATTCCTCTTACCAGATACAGAAGGAGCAATCTCCATCTTGCCATCTAACACTCTATGGCAAGTAGATAGCATCTGAGCGCTTTCGGTGACCATCTTAACAACATGCTGGTCACATAGCATTTCAGCCGCTATGGTTGGATTACGGTCAACTATGAAAATGTTCATATCATAAATCCAAACTGGTACACAACTCTATTCTCAGGGCCTTTGATAATGGCAGTTTTGTGTTCAAGTTTTGTAGCATTGAATACCCAACCATCACATTTACCAACTTCATATACTTTACCATCTATAATAGGATTATAACTGATATCGTCGCCCCTGTCAACCATTATATTGAATCTTAGGTTATGGTTATTTTTGTGTTCAGTCTTTGGGTAAAGGTCTCTATGTAGATGAATAAATCCGCCAGGCTTTATTACGCTAACTATCTGACCAAGCATTGGGTCAATGACAGGAACTTCAATTCCAATGGTGTTAGCTATTCTATTAAATAATTGGTTGACTAAGTCATTTGCAAGAGGTGAACCGTCAATCCTTCTGTAGTTGCGAGTACCGTATGGTGCCTTAATGTGGTTAATAAAAAGTTCCATGTCGGTAGCGTGATGTAAAAGGCTTAGCCGCTCATCCTCAGTTATAAATTTTTTATATATCCTGGGGTCTAGTCCCATACAAATTACTCATCCTGAGGATTTGTAGTAAGCAGTTTATCTCTTTCATAATGAACGTCAAACGTACGGTCCTTCTCTTCCCAATACTCTTCAATTGCCTTCTTGGCATACTCTTGCTCAATGTACTGACCAACAATCAATTCATCTGTTGCATTGATAGGAATCTTTGCACCCCAGACAATTGTATAGGCAAGGTTATACACTTGACCAATTATTCTACCATCATGGGTCTGAAAGTAGTAATGGTTGTTCTTATCGACACACCGCCATTGGCGTCTCATATTAATCCCACAATCCGTTATAGTACTTACCAAATAGCAAGAAGCCATTCTTCATACGGGCATCGTGAGCCTTGAAACCTTCCATATCCATCTTGAATGTGTGGTTTGGGCCAGGAATCAGCTGACTATACTTGAAGCCCTTTGGACCCTTGTCAGGCCACTTATAGGGTTCACCAATCTTTTGGTCGTTGTCATCGTAGGCCTGATGTAGGTAATCAGCCTTACCAGAGTGGTACTGATCTTCCCAGTCAGTAATCTTCTGACCAAATGCCCAAATCATTTCGTCGAGAACATAGTTCCAACGATCGAAATGGAATGCATCAACATCCCAGTCATTCTCTTTTGGTGGAGCACTAGTTGATTTAAGGTTATCAGGAACATCGCTATCATCAACATGAGGGGCCCCATGCGTTGATTGCTTTAGCTGAATAAGCATAGGAAGGATAATATGCGCTAGCGTATCGTCCATATTCCACGTGTCCCACTTATCAATCTGGACACGAATCTTTCTGTCGCTTCCGTTCTTGGGATAACGGCCCATGTAAATTTTCATGTGAATATTACTTTTAGTATTCCACCAAACAAAACAACGCCAATGACACCATTGAGAATCATTAGCGCTCTATCATTCCATTTGAATCCAACAAAGAACCAGCCGCAAGCACCAATCCAGCTACAGACAAGATCAATCCATTGGAATTGAATAAGACCACTAGCCCTTACTGTAATACCAACTAAGGTAATTAGGCTGGCGATCCACTTCACATACCAAGTAATATCATACTTGGGTGTAACTGAATTTACTTTTGTCACTGCTTCTTACGGCGAGCCTTACGCTTCTTAGAACCTAGCTTAGCACGGCCCTTACCGTAACCTTTGATACCTGTTTTAGCTGGCATATTAATAATCCTCTGGCTTATAATTTAAATCTGGAATAGAGCTGAAGTGTTGCTCTTTACCATTTGCATCATACTCTACCCATTCGTTTGGAACAGGAGTTTCGAATCCAAAGGCCTGCTGATAAGCCTTGGCCTCAGCCTCTTCATCACTCGTGTTGTTGGGATATTCAATATCTGGAGTCTTGAAATCGTTCGCAACATCAAAGTAGTCATCGATGTCAAAGCAATAGCCAGTAGCTCTCAAGAAGTTCATAAACTCCTCAAGCACTTCTGGCACCCTCGGATCTTGCTTATTGAAGTTTAAAGTAACTTCTTTACCATCAGACATGAAGTTGAAGGTAAAGTAAGACTTCGTATCCTTATCTTCCATCATAATTCTTTCTCCCGCCTCAATTGTTCTTTCTCAACAGCAGCCATCATTCTGTTTTCATCAAACTTTAGCTGCTCTGTACCTTCTTTGATTGCGTTTAGTAGACATGCTACCTGCAATTCAACCTTGGCATCTGCCTTTGTCTTATGGATAGCCATTAGTGCTTCAGCGCAAACCTTAGATAGTTCACTTGCCTCTAGCATTAAGTATTGTAATGTTTGTTGTCTTGAATCCATAATATTAAATTGGTGGGCCCACTAGGATTTGAACCTAGAGTCAAAGGATTATGAGTCCTCTGCATTAACCGTTATGCTATAGGCCCTTTTGTTTAGGACCTTGAAAATATTCGAGCAAACCAACCCTTCTTAGGAGGCTCAGCTTGCTCGCTTGTCGTGTATTGAGTGAAGGAATCAGCAACAGGGTCTTCAACAACATCCGTATTGACATCCATCTCTAGCACAACATCCTGGAGCGAAAAGAAACCACCTTGCGCCTTTAGAGTATCTGCCTTTTGTTTAGCATCAACAAAGTCACGATACTGTCCTTCTACGTTCCAGAAATTGAAGAACCACTTCTTGGCACGGTACTCCACATTCCACTTTCCGTCTTGGAAGCGAACGCGGACCTTATTGATAGGCCTTAGTACTAACTCTTTGCCGAAGTAGTCGATTGTGTTCATTCAGAACTTTCTTCCATTGAGATGTTCTGGCCAACAGCCATTGCACCACGCTTATTGTAATAATCACGATGGTGGGCGTGAGCCTTCAACCAGATACGTTTAAGCTCACCACGTTCGTTCTTATCTTTAACCCAGCCAAGAGCCTCCTCCATAGCAAGCATACGCTTAAGCTGGCGAGGAAAGTCAGATTGGAAGTCACTTCTATTTGCCATTCTGGACCTCTTCAGAGGGTTGGGCTTGAAGCTGCTGCTGAGCCTGGGCAGTAACCTTACTAATTAAGTTCATAGAAACTTTAGCTGGAAGTTCTGCTAAGGCAGATAGAACTAAGTTTAGTTCATCTACAGTCAGGGCAAGGTTTAACATCTTTTCGTTAGACACTTCAATACCTCAAATAGAAATATTTATCACTATACTATATGTATACAAGAAACACAACAGTTATTTAATACTCTTCGAATGATCAGCCTTGTCCTTATCGTTTCTTACTTCGATGAAGACTGGGAGGAACAAACTGCTAACACCAGATCTAGTATCTACAATACGACCATTATACTTGATAGCAATGACCTTACCAATAACTTTGTTACTGATACGGTCTCTATCGTGGTCAGTAAATCCAGTGCCGACGTTTACCTTAATCGCACCGTCGGAAGACTCAAGAACCAGGGCACCTAAGCGACCGGCATTCTTACCAGTGCCCTCGACCCAGTCGACGCAAACCAAGTCGCACTCGAGTTCACCTTTGAACTTGATCTGATGTTTAGCCCGCTTGTCCTCCCATTGAGCGACCAGGTCTTTTAAAATAATACCTTCTTGTCCTTGTGTTAGCATTTCTTCAAATACCTCTTGAGCCTGTTGAATGTTATTAACATTTTTATTCCAAACCTTATGAACCTTGCCAACCTTAAATTGATCCTTCTCGAAGTTAGCGTTATCCATAGAAGCGAACAATGAGTTCAGACGCATGCGGTATGGCATAGTACAAGTGCCAGTTAAGAAGTTAGCATATGGAATCCAATCCCAAACAGTAGCATGGATCAGAGTAGCATCGCCAAGTGTCAATGTGCCCTTCTGTGCCTTTGATAGAATGCCGTTGCCAATCTGCCTTGCCATGAACTGCATTGTGTCGTTATCCATGACATTCAGCTCACCATCGAAGACAACTTCGTCGTTGCCAGCAATAGCCAAGAACTCTTGCTCAAGCTGACCAAGAAGGTTCAACAACTTACCATTCCGGGAACGAAATTCAACAGTCCCCCTCTTAACGATAGCATTGAACCTCATACCATCCAACTTCAGCTGGACGTTAGCTGGCCAATTGATCTTGCTGACAAGTTTATCATCATAGCCAGAAGCCAACATACAAGGATATGTCGGAACAAGGTCAGGCCAAATCTTATTGACCGTAGCCTCAGATACTCCACAGCGAAGATCCTTTTCGATTACTCGCTCGACAACCTTTGCATCTTCTGGCTCAAGTTCTTCTAACACCTTTGTTAAGAATTCGATTGCAGCATTGCCAGTTACCTGTCTCATCGAGAGAGCAAGCAACCTATCAAGAGCATGCTGCAAAGTTGTATAGGGACCAATTCCTGTCTTATACTTCGGAATCTTCCTAATGTAAAAGTTAGTGAATGGGTCAAGTGCTAAGAAACATGCCTGCTTCAGCACTCGGTTGTTCTTGTTGGCAGTTAGAATAGCCTCTTTCTCAAGACGAGAAGATGTTGCAGCCAACTCATTAAATATACTGTTAACCATTACCAAATGTCCGCATCAGGTTCTTCTAGTAGACCATACGTTACACCAATCTCACGGAGATCACGCTTGCTACTTACCTTATAATAATCCAACAATTCGAAGTATTTGTCAACAAATTCTTCATCATGGTCATCATAACCAAGGGCATGAACCATCTCATGGATCAAGACATACTTCTTACGCTCACCGCGAGCAAGTTCTATACGTTCGCCATCGCAATAAGAATAATACCTGCCATTATACCTAATTCCTTTACCGGCCACAACAGCAGGCATTGGCTTAACTTTGTCACCATAGTAGTGACCAGTATGTCCAGCTTCTTTCCAAATATCATATGCAAGATCCTGTAGTACCTTCATCGGAAGGTTTGGCTCACCACGGAACCATTCCTTCTCAAACTTGTACAGACGACGAGTGTCGAGTGTACGCTTACGTTGGCTCTTAGTAATGTTCATCTCCTAACCACTCCGGTTCGTTTACGAGGTCATCGTAACTAACCACATCCCCATCGAGAATGCTGTGGTCAAACTCTTGACCAAAGTACATATCGAGTTCTCGTTCAGATAAGAACGGATACTTTGCCAGCACCTCATCTCGAGTTGCGCCAGATGAAACCATATCATTGATTTCAATATCAAGTTCGCTAAAAAAGCCCATTATTCGTACTCCTTAAAATTGCCAGCAGCTTGATTGTCCCGCCAACCGCAAATATATTGTTTGCACTCTTCGAGTGTCATACGGTCTTGACCGATCTCTTCACTCATGTGAGTGTTACCAACAAAGTAGTGGGGACGGAATGGTCGCTGATAGTAGCTATCGGCGCGTCCACGATCATAAGGACCACCATGACGGTAAAAATTAATGGCCTCGACCATAATCTCAGTTGGTGTGGTGTTACTCATTGTGCATTTCCTCATAAAGAACAAACGAAACCTCTTCGCGTACCGCAGTGTCGACAGCTTCCTCGAAGCCTTTGACCTTGCTGAGTTTCTCCAACATCCGCAACACCTCTATCCAAGAGATATCAAGGAGATGTGCTGTAGTGACAATATTGTGGACTGCAGCATTGCCTTCGTCCGTAAACATTCCGTAGTAAGGAGTTTTCATATTACTTCCACGAAGTAGGATCGTTGGTGAGAGCGTTATAGCAGGCTTGGGAACCATCACAAGAATCATCCCAACCACCGAGGCGACTCTCGGCATAGGCAAGCATCTCTTGCTCCTCTTGCTCGGCGTCCAAAACACCCTGGACGAGTTCGTACTCGAACCAGGCCTCTTGTTCAATTGCATTCATATCTAACATGCCGCCCACTATACGCGAATGGTCAACTAAGGCAACACGTAAAATCAAGGAGTTAGTAACTGCTTGATTCTAAAGGGATTGTAACTTATTGATTTTAAAGGACTTTTAGGAATCGCGTGGTTTTGCGAGCAAACATTGAGTGGCTTGCGATTGGTTTGATATGAAATGGTCAAGAACTTGGAACCTAGAATCGATATACCGTCCAAACTCTTCTAACGTCCATTCTCTTACATGGCAGATGTTATCAGGAGGACCATCATGGCCTTTTTGGAATAACATTCGCTCAGGAGTAGAGAAGACGATCAACTTTGGCTTGGCTTGTTCGATAGTATCTAAGATGCAATCAGGATCAACAATGTGTTCGATAACATCAGAGCAGATGATCATATCATAACCATGGAAGACTTCAAAACTATCAGACCAGTCTCTATTTGGATAGGTCTTCTTTAACCAATTGACAGTTGGTGTAAGATCAGTACCAAGAGTTCTCACATCACCAAAGTTTTGTAAGAGCTTATACCCTGAGCCCGTTCCAATATCCCAAACGCTTTGAAGGTTGTGAAGCTCAAATTGAAGACGAGCATAGACATAGACTTCCTTCTGCCATTCGTCCTTCATGTTCGTATCATTGTAGAACATATTCTCTAGACGAACCTTATAGCTATCTTTTATAAAATAGTTTTTCATCGTTTATGTATTACCAATGAACCATCTTCAACAGATAGGTTGTAATCATCATCAATGCTAGCTAGGTACTCATCCACAGCTCGCTTACAGCCAGGCCAGTCTGAGTAGTCATCAACAATAATATAGCCACCCCTAACTACTCTTGGATAAAGAACTTCCATTTCAATCTTTGTAGATGAATACCAATCAGTGTCTAATCTACAAAGCGCAACTTTGGTTGGTCCAAATGCCTTTAGTGTATCTTCTACCTTTCCAGAAATTAAAAAGCAGTGGTCACCGTAATTAGCTGTTACTTGGGAAAGAGTGTGTTCTACGATATCAATACCAGCCCTACACCAGTCTGAATATTCGCCATCTTTTTTCTCATGGAACATTCTAACTGCTTCTGGGTGGTCTTTATCGCCAGGCTCTGGCATCCCTTCAAATGTATCGTAAATGAAGATTGTTTTGTTTAGATCATGGTCAATAACATGCTGGAGCATCATGGCAGCTAACCCACCACGCCAAGTTCCGCATTCAACAATGCAACCAGGAATGTTTGATATCTTTTGTAGTATAGAGTAGAGGGATTGGATTCTCTTCTCACTACACATTGTATTTTTGGTTACTACTTCAGGAAGCATGAACATCCAGTTTTTTGTTTAATAAATATTGTTAATTATACCAATTCTTGGCCTAACTATCAACAGGTAAGACACATGGCAGCAGATAATACAGTTAACCTAATAATCAATCAAAAAGCCAACTTCCAAGTTAGTTTTACGATTACAGAAAGCGGTTCTGTTAAGAACCTAGCTAACCACAGTGTTATTGCTGAATACAAAATTGATTTTTCAGCTCCTGATACCAGTGCTCTATCATTCACCTGTAACACGCAAGCATCTAACGGTATAGTAACAATCTCGCTAGACCATACACAAACGGCCAATCTTATTTATGGCCAAAAGTACTACTATGATCTTGTACTAATAAACGATTCAACAAGCTTCAGAACTCGTGTTGTTGAAGGCTCTATTAAGGTCAGCCCTGGAGTTGCAATCTAATGGCTACAGTAGTTACAGTAGAATCAGGTAACGTAGTTTCTGTCGGTGTTGTCACTAGTCCAACAGTTTTTGCTGTAAATGTTGGTAGTGGTGTTCAAGGCCCTGCTGGTGCAACTGGCGCCACCGGTGCCCAAGGTCCAACTGGAGCAACTGGTGCAACTGGACCAGCTGGTGCAAATGGTGTGAGTATCACAGCTGCTAATATTGTTAGCGGTAATCTTGTTTTAACATTCTCAAATACAGCAACACTAGATGTAGGCAATGTTGTTGGTCCAACAGGTGCCACTGGCGCCACTGGTGATACGGGTGCTACCGGTGCGCAAGGCGACCCTGGTGTAAGTATCACAGCAGCAAGTGTTGTTAGTGGCAACCTAGTCATAACTTTCTCTAACACTACAACCACAGACGCTGGTAATGTAGTTGGCCCAACTGGAGCAACTGGAGCAACTGGCGATACAGGTGCTACTGGACCAGCTGGCGTAAGTATTACACAGGCAAATGTCGCTAGTGGTAACTTAATTATCACATTCTCTAATACAGCAACAGCAGATGCTGGAAATGTTGCTGTATTGGCTTCTAATGCAACAAATTTAACTACTGGCACATTAGACGCAGCTAGATTGCCAGCTACTGTCAATGTTGTCACAGCCGTTAATGTCGGCAATAGTACTTCCAATGTTGCCATATCATCTGGCAATATTACTCTAACAGGCAACATAGCTGCTGCAGCATTGAGTGGTAATGGTGCTTCCATTACTTCTGTTAATGCTGCTACGGTTGGTGGTAATACAGCTGCTACTTTAAGATCTTATAGTGACACGGTTGCTGCCACTGCATTTAGTAATGCTGCAGCTAGAGCTGATGCGGCATACTCTAATGCCATTGCATATTCTGGCAATGCAGCATTAGCTTATAGCAATGCAACATCATTTGCATCCAATGCTAGCAATATTTCTAGCGGTACGCTTAACACAGCAAGATTACCAGCTACAATAAACGTAACAACTGTCAATGCAACTAATTTAGTAACAACCACACTAACAACTAAAAAAGCTGAAGAGTCATTTACAACAATTTCAGGTGCAACTGGAACCGTCACACACAATTGCTCTTCAAATCATATATTCAGCCATTCAAGTATTGCTAATAACTTCACTGCAAATTTTACAAACTTAAATCTCACAAACAATCATACCACAACTTTAATCCTCGTTCTCAATCAAGGTGCAACAGCATACATTGCTAATGCAGTGCAGATCAGTGGCGTCTCACAAACAGTCAATTGGCAGGGAACAACTTCACCAACTGGCAGTTCAGGTAAAAAGGATATAATGTCTTTCAGTATTTTAAATTCTTCAGGGACATATACTGTGCTTGGCCAATTAACGTCATTTGGATAATTGCATGCGTGGTTTTTTTACTAAATCATTTGGATTTGGCGGAGTTGGAAGATTCTCTGGAACAATCTATAATACAATTTTCATCACTCCTGGAACATACTACTGGACAGCTCCTCAGGACGTTACAAGTGTTTGTGTTGTCTGTGTTGGAGGAGGGGGCGGGGGTATTAAATCAAGTTCTGGAAATTCTCCTCATGGCGGAGGAGGAGGTGGTCTTGGCTGGAAAAATAATATTTCTGTAGTGCCAGGACAGAATTACCTAGTTGTAGTCGGAGACGGAGGGCGAGGTGGCGACAATGTTAATGCTATTCGTATAAACGGAGGAAATAGCTATTTTATAAGTACATCTACTGTTATGGGCGGCGGCGGCATTTCCGCCGGTTGGAATACTAATAATTCTTTTGGGGGAATTCACATCGGTGACGGAGGCGGCAACGGTGGAGATGGCGGCATGGGTGGCCTAGGTGGTGGCGGTGGCGGAGCTGGTGGATACACAGGTAACGGCGGAAATGGTGGCACAAGTACTTTTGGATTTGCGGGTGCTACTGATTCAGGAGCCGCAGGCGGCGGCGGAGCTTCTGTTTCGTACGGCACTGCGGGCGGTGGTGTAGGAATTTTTGGAAAAGGAGCAACCGGAGCAGCTGGGTTTGGAGACACATTTTCTACCTCAGGACAAGCAGGTGGTGGCGGATCAGGGGGCACGGGTTCTTTTCCTTCAACTACCTCAGGACAAGTAAGTCCTGGCGGAATTTACGGCGGAGGAGGTGCTGGTTTCCAGTCATTTAGCGAAAACGGACAAAACGGTGGCAATGGTGCTAGTGGAGCCGTTAGAATTGTATGGGGTATTGGAATTTCATTTCCTAATAATGCTGGTAACCCAAATTAAATAATATTTGTTGGTTAGTCTTCCTTAACCATCTGCTCAAACTGTCTAAACAACTCTTCAAACTTGGCTTCGTAGAGAGCCTCAATACCAATTAGCATATTGGCAATCTTATCTTCACGACCAGGCTCTAATGGAGCATCCATAAGATATATGGATACTGTTTTAACATCCTTAGTAACATTCCAGCAATCCATGATCTGCTGTTCAAATTCAAATCTATCGAACTGTGTATTAAAAGGTTTATCAATTGTTGTCATCTTTGTTCTCCAAAGTTTGCAAAATAGCACCAACTGGATTTATAAAAACCTTCAAAGTCTTATCATCGTCTTGTAGATGATATTCAACTGTTTCTCTATTTGAAAGATGCCTTGTATAAGCACGACCATCAGTATCAATCACCTCAATGCGATTAACTGCTTCCATCTTATCAAAAGTATCAGCACCACACAAGGCATTGTGAATTTCTAGATAGTTTGCCATCTGAGCAGGAGCATAGGCTTCTGGACCAAACCCAAACACATCATATAACACATAGCGATAAGTTCCGCGCTCAACAAGTTCGCCCTGATAGATCCTGCGACTTACAGCACAGAATGCTTTGAGTTGTTCTTCCTTGGAAAGACTGTTCCAATAAGCTTCAGAGTTTTTTTTAACCTCAGCCATTGCTTCGTTGAAGGTCTTACTAATCTCTTCTAAAGCTTTCAGACGATCATTGTTATCACTCATCTTCTTTATCCTCTTCCCTCGTATGTTCGTCACATGCGGTATACATCCACATAACACCACGCTGTTTGCCGGGCTTGCCGCAAACTTCGCAAGTCACTTCACTCATGTATTCGGCAAATGCTACAGCACCATCTATATAGTCATCGCCACCAGTATAGTAAAATCGTAGTCCACCATACTTTTCCTTGACCTGCGTAGCAACGACTGGAGAATATTCCTTTTTATGTAGTGTTAGATTATACTCACGATTCTTGATAGTGGCACAGAGATTGTCAATGATGTTATACCAACCATCACCACAATCAAAACCCCAGCACATGGCGGTTTCACGCATGTCACCATGGCGATCCTTGAAGATCTCAGGATATTTTGCGCACAGTGCTTCGTCAAGTTCCCTTTTCATCTTTATTTCCAGTATTCTCTACTTTACGAAAATAACTATCATCTTTCCATATCATTCTAAAATAGCGAAAAACTTTTTCAGTTTCAAGTTCAGCAGGTATTTCTTTCTCACCATAAAGTAAATTACAGATATCTTGTAATTTTGGTATCTTCTGTTTGAGTTGCTCAAAGTTTGTGATGTTCGTTTCAATCGCCTCACTCATCGCATCATATATCTCTTTGCGCTCGAGTAAATATTTGTTGACTGCATCTTCGTCTATCATGAATTTCTATTTCTTATCTTGAATGTTTCATTCTAAAACATCTTAGCATGTTCTTTTATCATCAGTAACATATTGTATGCGCCGCTGCGTCTATTCATACTCAATATATTACCTAGATCAAGATCAATCATAAGATTACGATCATTTTCAATTATCTCTTTGGCTGTGCTATCTGAATAGATATCACTTACCAGTGCAACTGTACCTTTAACAATCATTGCATCACTGTCACTAAAATATTTTATCAAACCTTCTTCAAGTTTAGGTACAAGCCACACCTGACTCATACATCCTCTCACCTTAAAAGTATCTAATCGGTATTCCTCTGGAAATGGTTTTGCTTTACGAGCAATATCAATTAAGAATCTATATCGTTCAGTGTTATCATTGAAAGTGCTGAGTATATTCTGATACTGTTTAATTTTATCATTTATATTCATAGTCATTAGTCTTTATAAATTTTTATTTGGCAGTCCATTGTCGTATTGGATGTTTCATTACCAATGATGTATGATATTAGCCATGATAAAAAAACAAGTAACAATATGTATGATCACCCAAAATGTTTTAAAGAATAAGGCTATCCTTGCTTCGTTGACCGTAAGTATTGGTACATCTGGACGGTCTTCATCAGTTTGTCCCATAAGATGACCAGTAGCTCGTGCCCAAATTTTTTCTACAGTCTTCATGTTATGTACCTAAATTTGCACCTGAACCAGGATCGATTAATCCAAAATTAGAGATAACATAGATGACTGTTACACCAAGAGTGATGACAAGCCCTAAAATAATTAGAAGTGTCAAAAAATCTTTCATCATGTATAATCACCAGAATCAACTAGTTGTGACTCAATCGATGGATGTTCGTATGTGTGTTTGTGTCCGCAGTGAGGGCAGAAAAGTTTTCTTGGTTTCCACCCAGATCCAACTGAACTAATGCTCCACCAATTCTTACAAGAATCGCAGGTGAAGTGCCAGATTGTCTCTGGTGTCATGCGAACAAGATCACTCATTGAAACATTTCTAGTAGCCAACCATGATAGAATCCATGAGCGACTACCAACGGAATTGTAGAATGAAGCACGATTACTAAAACCGCGATCAATGCAACCTTATCAATTTTCATAATTTTCACCATAATATTTCAAGACAGTCTTGAATGCATCGATGTGTCGCTTAATTTCAGCAATGTCTTTCTTCTTGTTTGTGTCAAAGACAGCAATGCCAGTTCCAGCCTTGCGATTCTCGAGATCAACTTCAAGATTCTCAAGAATGCTCTTCATCGCGCAAGTTGTAACTTTATCAATCGTATCCCAATCAAGTTCAACTGTAATCTTCTTGTCCATTAGTACACCTCAAACTGGAATTCACCATCAACAACTGTCACCTTGACCATTGCTAGTCCACCAGTCGTTCGCAAATAGTCACGACCACCATCAATCATGTATGGTCCTTTCTGAACACAATCATGCCTGTGGCGACTTACAAGAACCTCACCGTCTTCTGTTTTAATTCCAATTATAGGTACACTAAATGCACTTTTAGCATCCAATGTAAATAAACCATAACCTGGCATATTATACATACCAAGGTAATTAGTTATCTGTTCTCCACTAGAAAGTGAACCATATTTTTCGGGATCTGGTAAATAAAAAACATCTACAGGTATTTCAAACCATTTGTCGTTTGATCGATACGCCCAGGGACCCATATACTTCGCTTTGTAATCTTTAACCATTCTCTTAATGGTAACATGCGTGTAATGGTAACCGTGTTTAGGTGTTTTTATAAACATTTTCATCACATAAGTATACTACAACTTCCATGGAGAGTAAACACTACTCTCCATCTTTATACTTGAACCAACGGTCGTAAATATAACTCCCAACTATAACAGCTAATACTGTCCAAAAGAATTCCATCACACAACTCCATATCGTTCTTGAGCAGCTCGAACCCATAGAGCAGCGTCTGCAGAATCAGAATCCCATTGAGCATCAGCATCATACTGCGCAAGCAGCTGAGCCGATGACCGCAAATCATCCAAGTACGATTGACCAAACTGCACAAGACGTTGTTGAACACCTTCGCATGCAAAGTCAGAATCCCAATCGAACTCAGCTTGGAATGCGTCACAATGATCACAAGAACCAAATGCGCCTTGCACCCAGCCACGCTGACCTTGGTAATCGACTAACGCAAGCCATGAGCCTTGCCAGTCACCAAAATGTTCAAACATGAGAACTTGAGCGCCAGCAGCCTCTAACGCTTCTCGATACGACATAACGTAATCCTTCCTTATACTTTCTTGAACCTTATCCTGGATCTGACGCTTACGCCATAACGACATTTAAACACCAGCCCACCGAATATTCTTGTAGCTATTCACATTCAGCACGTTACCGCGAACAAAATTCTTCGCAGGTTGTGCCCAAGATGCTGCCTTCAGAATGTCACCATACTTCCAGCCATCATGCTCCTTGATGCAGATAAAACTATGCACCGAACGTGATCCCCAACTATTGGATACAACCTTCAGAAACTTACGACCACGATCAAACGACACTTGAAAGTTGCCCTCTGTACCTGTCTTGTTATAGTCATTCCGAAGATGATCAACGTAACGACACAAAGCCATATCAAAATCATAATTTTCAATCAACATTGTACAATCCTCTCTTCATGTCGCTCACTATACGCGATTGGTCAATTGAGACAACACGTAGAATCAAGGAGTTACAGTAACTACACTAACTCGTTGATTTTTAACGATTCGTAACCTATTGATTCTAAAGGACTTTTTTGGATTGCAGGATTCAGTGGGTGTTTGGGGTCAAGGTCTACCATTAAATGGACTCTACCAACGTCTGTTGGGTTGATCACACCATGCTGGACAAGGTTGTTAAGTTCGTAGATCCACCCTTTCTTCAAATGCACTCTCTTATTAGTAAGAGTGAATATGATACCAGGATTGGTAATGATAGGAATATGAAGCCTATGTGTGTCAACAAACCAACCACCATCAGTGTGCGGAATGATATTTGTGTTTGGCTTGAGCTTAACCAGGACAACTGCTCCAGCTTTTCTATTATAGAACTTCTCAAGCTTACCGATAAGAGGCTTAACTACATTCCATAAATTAGTGTCATGGTTATATTCCTTTGGCTCTTCACCATACTCAGAGAACAGGAATGGATAAGATTCTGTGGCAGAGTGGACTTTATACCTATTCTGTCTTAGGTCCCATTCAATCCATTGTTCTTGAGTTAGTTGGTTAACATGTTCCTCAATTGTAGAGACGTCAACCTCTCCAATCTTATAAAGAAGATTTGGCAACTTCATTGAACAGGAAAGATTCTACTATGCTTAGGAATTCTACCAATCAAGAATTCCATCTGGTCAGCCAAGATCTTCCTATTCCGTAGAATCATCTTTTCGAAGATGTTAGGAACATATGGAACATAGAGAAGGTGCATTTTTGCTTCTTCTGGTGTCTTATTTCCTTTTTTGTGGTTGCAAGGCTTACAGGCAGCTACAACATTCGTCCAAAGATTCTTACCACCTCTTGAGCGAGGATGGACATGATCAATAGTTAGCTCTTTAGGTTGAAACTGATTACCGCAGTAAGCACAAAGGTGGCGATCACGTGAATATAGAACATAACGATCAGCATAGATTGACTCTCTATCATAAAATTCAGAACCGAGGATTGGTCCTGATACACCAAGGATTGAGGAGATCGTGATTTTTGATTGCTTGCCAAGATAGTTGTGACCGCCAAGAAATTCTCTTATTTGAGAACCTGCTTCCCAGAGAACTTTATTTCTGGCATAATAGCAAACAGCTGTTTCAAAGTTAACCCAATCTTTAGGCGTACCAGCACTATCAGCAATCAATACAAGAGACACAATAAACTCCTAATGGTCAGTATGTAATATTTATTATACTAGCCTCTAGGTTTAGAATCAACGGTTAACCTCTGTAGTTCTTTATTCCATCCTACAAGACTAACATAATGAGAAAATTGTTTTGGTTCGTGAATATGGTTTGGTAGCTGATTACCATATTGTTTAACTAGTTCGTTAAACTTTTGTAGAATTTCTTCGTCGTTCATTCTTCTTTTTTTTCTTATTACCAAAAATCTTTTCCCAGTTCTGTCTATAAGTATCAGATGCTAACTTTGTCTGAATGACATCTCCAGTTATATCATTTTTTGATACTTTTGTCTGAGTAGTATTTTCTGAGTTAGAATTATTTTCTGTTGCCATATTTTATATATTCTAGAATTTCGTATTTCGTTGTTCTATCAGGAGTAGTTATTATATATTTATCATTGTTTTTATTGAGAAGATCAATCATCATTTTGTCTTTGTTAAGAGCTTCATCATACTTCTGATTTCTTCCTGTTTTAGTATAATCATTACTTTGTCTCTCAATAACAACATTTATATTAGTATACGAATTCCAAACCTCATGGATAAACTTACTAAAGTATTCAGGGTAGTAGGTAGGTGAAGTGTAGGCCAACCCAAGTAAGATTGGTGAGTCAGTAACTACATAATCAACTTTATTCTTTAGTCTAACTAAACGTCTGTTTTGGTGGGCCAGGACATAAAACTCATCATCAAAATAATTAAAGTGCTCCTCCCAGGTAACCTCTTTAGCATATTCATTCACTAGCTCTACACTAAAGCCTTCACGCTTCATTATAGCAAAGAGGTCGGCTGCAACTGTAGATTTGCCAACACCAGGCCCACCAAATAAATTAATAACTTTCATTCTACTATTTCAACTTCTGATTCTGTTACAACTGCCACTCTTGCACCACAAGGGAGCAGCGGCTTATCATTACCAGAATAGATAACTTCACTTGGCCCTAAGATTTTTACTTTCTTACAGTATGTGTTCTTAGAGCCTCTTTTAACTGTAATAACTGCTTCTGACTCGTTGTTCTTTTTGTTAGAACGTATCACATGCTGGTTGACATGGATATATGTCTTCACAGCATGATCCAGTAAATTAATGTAACACCAATTATTATAGCTAACTGGATTTGTAGCCACGTGTCTTTCTTAAAGTTAGCCCAAGTTAGTTTTGGCTTATTCATTTGTGGGGCTCAACATTGCACGGTCCAATAAAGACTCTTTCATTCTCTTGATCTAACCAGCCAGCGTTTTCTAGAATATCAAATCCTTCCCAATATGCATTTTCAAACTCTGCTTGTTCTTCTGCTGGGACAGAATCAGAGTAGGTAAACCATGTGCCAACACCATCATCTGTCTCTTGGTCCCAAACATCATAATCGTAGATATTGAAACCATCTTCGTTGGTTCCGATCTTTGGCTTCTTTGTCGATTCAACCACAACATAGCCCCATCGCCAATGCTCTTCAACCTTGGCCCACTTCTCATCATTATTATCTTTAATGAAGAGCCATGTGTCGACAATTGACTTTTTATCGATTGTTGAGATTTTCCACTTTTTAGCCATAACATTACCTCATCTTTAACTTGGCGGAAGTGGTAGGATTTGAACCTACGGTCCCCGTAAAGAGACGACAGTTTTCAAGACTGTTGCAATCAACCGCTCTGCCACACTTCCCTATTCGGAGGTATAATACCATAAACATCAAACAAGGTCAACTCTGTTCTTTAGGACCAAAACAAAAGTTAATTACAAGTCTTGTTTCGTGTTTTGTTGGAGGAGATCCAGCGTGCAGCATGTTTGATCTAAACATAGCAGCAGTGCCCTTTACAGGTGGAACAACATGCGCAAGCTCTTGCCCCTCAAAAAAGTAAGTATCCCCATCGCTATCGTTAATATAGTATAATATAGTTATTAATTCGGAATTTGAAAAATCAGGGTGGATTTCGTTCAATGCCCAAGTTGGTCTAATTGTTTGTAAATTAATTAGGAATCTTTTTACAATATAATTTCTTGGAATGTATGTGGACTGAAGGTGGTCTAAGAGCTTAGCTGTATTAGGGAATTCCCTATTGTAACGTGAATTGGGATCGGCTCTCATTTGTATGAATGATGCCGGCATGCCAGATTTACTACGATGCAGCTGCGGGTTCTTTGTTGAGTTGAAGATACACTCAGAAAATTTTTGTGTATCTTCAACATTGAACTTTTGTTTTAGAGCCTCAATGTCTTTTTTGTGCTGTTCATTACTCGTTATTTCAGGATAGTTTGTTGTTCTAGAAGTATACTGCCACTTAGGCTTCACTGAACTAATTTCACGCTCGACACTGTCTGCTAATTGAGAATTTACAATTATTTTCTGAAACATTGTTGCACCATTAATGGAGCGGGATGCGAGAATCGAACTCGCGCGCGAACCTTGGCAAGGTCCCAGGCTACCATTACATCAATCCCGCTTGCCGAATATAATATTAATCACATACCTAGTTTTATTTATACTAGGAATCTGTCCTGCATGTACAACATTGGATGGAAAAAGCACACCAGTACCTTTAATTGGTTTGATCTCATGTTCAATCTTTCTGTCTTTAAAGAATACTGTAACGCCATCACTTGTATTAACGTAATACAAAAAGGAATAAAAATTATTGTTGTGGGAATCTACATGGGGTATGTTTAGCAGTTTACTACTGTCACCGTCACATAATGTCATGTTGCCCATCACTCTTTTGACCTCGTAGTTATGTGGTAGTATATTTTTTATGCACCACTCTGAGAGTGGCGCTACAATTTTTTTATCTTCATCTGGCGTCTTTGAATTGGGGTAAAAGTAATGGGTAAATCTTGGCAGATCTTTTATGATGTACTTACTTTGTTCAACTTCACTATCACCCTTTGGCACATCTCCCAAGGTGTGGTTAAAATAGAACCATGGTATCTTTGTCGATACAATCCAGCGTTCTACATTATTAACGATGTGGTCTGGTATGTTGCTTACTACGTCTATCATGTTCTTTCAGAAGGTAATTGCCATTTCTTTCAAAGTAGTTTTTGCTGTAAATAATATTAAGGGCCGATCTAATTTCATGTGTTGTTGGTATAGAGGCTGCATGTACTGTTTTTGATGGATAATATATTCCTGTCCCCTTTATAGGTGGATGCCTAAAAATAATACTGTCAGTTTCTTCATCAAAGAGAAACGTATCTCCATCGCTATCTACAACGTAATATAGAAATGTTATTGCTTCTTCATCATCCACATCATAGTGGGGTGTGGTTACACCCGACTCCACCCCTATTGTCATAATGTTTACATAGACTCGAACAATATCATATAGAGGATCAAGGTATTGATTTCTCAACTGGTATACCAACTCTGTAATACTTGGAGCTTGTACAGGAACACAATCTGGATCACGTTCAATCATTTTTTCATACGTCCCATAAATTGGATAATGGCGAAGCATTGTATACACGCCATTGGTGAATCCCTGAGATCTTATTATTTTTTGGCCACCTGCTGTTTTGCTACCGTTTCTATAATTGTAGTCAGCAGTATCTCTGAGATATGTGTACCTTGGCTTACAATCAATAATAATATCTCTTTCTAGTCTGTCAGCAAGCCCGGTGTCAATTGTGAAAGTGTTCATCGAGCCTCAATTGATTTAAATATTTCTCTATTTGTTGTAAATGCTCTTGCAGTTTCCTTCCGAAGGACAACAGACCTCAATCCAAAGATTACTTTATCCTCAAGCATTGTGTAGTTGCAATGCTCAGCCAATTTAGTAAAGAATTCCTTCCTATAGTATATCCTACAATGGTCACGCCAGGCACCGGAGTTATCCAGTTCTTCCACATCAGGTACCATGTGGATCATAATACCGCCAGCCCTTACCACATCGTGGATAATAGAGAAGCATTCATACTGGTTAGCAATTGGTTCAACATGTTCTGTAGTACCAAGGTTAGTCAGCACATCATACTCACATCTAAAGTCATAAAAAAGTTCTGGCTTTGTTAAATCTAAAGGCAGTGCTCCATCTTCTCCGTTAATATCAACAGAGGTATGTTTCATACCAATGTGTTTGAAGTATTCTTTACCGGTTGTGTACTGACCACCAATAAATCTTTGATTGCCAAGTTCAAACATAGAAAGGCCAGCTGGGTTATAGTACTCAAGATTGATTGAGTCCATAACAAAGTCTAAGTATTCAGGTAAGTATGCCATAGTAACCTCAAAAGTGGTGGGACAACATGGGCTCGAACCATGGACCTAAGCGTTATCAACACTTTGCTCTACCAACTGAGCTATTGTCCCTTATATGTATATGGGGTGACCGGTTGGATTCGAACCAACGTATACTGGGATCACAACCCAGGGTCTTAGACCACTTGACAACGGTCACATAGTGGAGCGGGTAGGGAGAGTCGAACTCCGCATTATCAGCTTGGAAGGCTGCTGGACGCCCCTTGTCCTAATCTACCCGCGTTGTTGGAGTTGCGGACTGGACTCGCACCAGCATAAAAGAGTTTTGCAGACTCTTGCATAACTTTTCTGCCACCGCAACATGGTAGCAACGGTCAGACTCGAACTGACGATAAATTCCGTATGAAGGAAGTGCATTAGCCACTATGCTACGTTGCTAAATTATAACTGGATCTGGGTATATAGGCACACGCTCAATCTCTGGTGCTTTTTCACCCTTAATGTTTTCTTCAAACCATATAACACTCAAAGTCTGCTGACCAATTTGTTG
>Ga0194123_10000879_pt1 | contig 51205 bp, 48 predicted proteins | sample TA2MahsurfametaG_5_FD_155479 | JGI IMG/M metagenome (GOLD analysis project Ga0194123, IMG submission 155479) | Freshwater microbial communities from Lake Tanganyika, Tanzania - TA2015023 Mahale A surface | ecosystem: Environmental > Aquatic > Freshwater > Lake | place: Tanzania: Lake Tanganyika... | reverse complement strand
TTTTTCTTGATATTTTCATTGCAACGTCTTCAAATCAGAGCTTTGCCAGAACTAGTTTGTATTGAGGTGCCTAGACGTGGAAAACACTGCCCACAAACTTGCCGCCCGATTCAAAGGGATGCAGCTGCGAAAGCACAGACTTGATCAAAATCTGTCGTTTGAGCTTTTGTCCGCTGTCTTGAAAGCCTCACGGCCGGAGATTAACGCGCTAGAAGAGGGTAATTTAGGTTTCTTTGCGGCCAGAGGCGTAGACTTTAGGCTGCTTCAAGATCGGTACGAGTCCGCCATGCTGGTGGGTGCCTTGAAGTATCGTAGCGCTCGAACCCCCAAGGCTCAATCCCCAGTCAACGGAGCGACCCAAGGTACGCACGATCCTCGCCAGCCTAGAGAGAGAAAAGCGTTTGTACCGCCGTACTTAAGGGACAACCCCACAAAATGAGCCCCAAGGGCTGGTTAGTCATCTTCATAATTGTTTCTCTACTGATTGCTGGCCTCATTAAAATCGCGCTGACTTAATCACAGGCCGACAGACTTTACAGCCGGCCATTTAAAAATGTCACCCGCTGAATTTCGTAACCGCGTAGCCAACGAAGGTTTCGAGCCTCCCGTAGAGGTGGTTCGTGAACCTAATGGGTTTCTTGGATCTCATTCCCATCCATTTGAAGCCAAAGCTCTCATCCTGGAGGGCGAGATTCAGATCGGTGTTGGTGCAGACGCCACCGTGTACAGACCTGGAGATGTGTTTCACCTCCCTTCGGAGCAAGACCACTGGGAGCGCTATGGTAGTGAGGGGGTTGTCTATCTCTCGGCCCGAAAGTCGCTCTCGCTATCGGGGTGACCGAAGAAAACCGGCCCAGCCCCGAGACCGTTTGGCAAGAGCAGCGGTAACCAGTCCGGCAGCTAAAGCCAGAGCCAAGGCATAGCCAAGCTTGACCCAGGTGGCGGGCTGTAGAAAGCTCTCAGCAGATAAAAGGTCAAGAAGGCTTGCCGACAGCAAGACACTTGCCAGAAGCCACGCAGTAACCGGGTAGTTCGCATCGTAGGTTCCTCGCTGCAAGTGCACTGCAAGTAATGTCTCCTGCAGCTCATGACGGCGTGGATCCTACGGTGGACGTTCTTGTTTCCCCTTAATTTCCCCGATTATCGCAAAGGGGTTGACCCAAGAATTGCCCAAACCGAGGGAAATCCCCAAGCGGCTGCAATAGCCGCAATTGCTCGCAAGAGCCATAATTTTTTCAAGTTTTAAACAGAGGTCAAATTTCCAAAGGAGAAGGCATGATGAAGGGCCGAAAAATTACACAGCTTTGTGCGATCGCCGCTTTTTTGGTGGCCGCGGGGCCGCTGCACGCGCAGTTGCAGGGGGTTACCGATAATGAGGTGCTGATCGGCTCGATCCAGGATCTGTCCGGGCCACTCGCAGGCTTTAGCAAAATGGCGGTTGCCGGCATGCAGATGCGGGTGGATGAAATCAATAACGCCGGCGGACTCAATGGCCGACGTCTACGGCTGATAGTCGAAGACTCTGCCTACACGCCCACTCGTGCAGTTCAGGTCGCCCAGAAACTGGTGAACCAGGATCGGGTGTTCGTGATGGCCGGATCGATTGGCTCTGTCGTGAATAACGCCGCTATGCCGATCCAGTTTGAGAAAAACGTAATGAATTTTGCACCGCTCACGGCCCACCGCGATATGTTTGAGCCAGTGAGTAAGTTGAAGTTTGCGGTGCTTGATGATTACTACGGCGCAATGAAAGAACATACCCCGGTGCTATATAAGCGGGTGGGTGCAAAGCGTGCCTGTGCGCTGTATCAAGATGATGAATTTGGCTTGGAGGTCTTCCGTGGCGCATCCGATGGGCTCAAAACCATTGGGGTTACGATGGCTGAGACCGCCACCTATAAGCGGGGCGCCACCGAGTTTTCTTCTCAGGTTGCGCGGTTGCGTGGCGCGAACTGCGATTTCGTGGTGATGGGCACACTGATTCGTGAAACCCCGGCTGCCATTGCCGAGGCCCGTAAGACTGGGTTTAATCCCACCTTCATGGGTTCTGTGGGCGCTTATACCGAACTGATCCCGATGCTTGGCCGTGAAGTTGTAAACGGGTTTTATGCGACCAGCTCCTCGCTGATACCCTACCCAGACTCTCCAAATCCGGCAGTGCGTAAGTGGGCAGCTGACTTTAAAGCCCGCACAAATGCTGATCCCCAGCTCTTTACGCTGTATGGCTACTGGATCATCGATGTACTTGGCCGCGGTATAGAGCAGGCAGGCAAAAACCTGACAACGGAAACGTTGGCACGTGCCCTAGAAACCATGGGCACCGTGAATAGTTCTCTGGGCCTGCCGTCGATTGCGTTTACAGAAAAGAACCATCTCGGTTCGTCTTATTCCGCCATTTCTCAGATCCAAAACGGTCGCTGGGTTGAGGTGAAGTAAGTCTGAGCAGTATAAGTAGGGGCCGGGACCGCGATAGCGCCTCCCGGCCTTTTTTGATCTGATCGGCAACCCGCCATGCTGCAAGTTATCCTAAGTGGCGTATCACAAGGCTGCATTTATGGTCTTGTCGCGCTGGGCTTTGTGCTCATTTATAAAGCCACAGAGACCGTCAGCTTTGCCCAAGGGGAACTCATGATGGTGGGCGGATTTACCGCCTTGGTCATGACGCAGTTTATTGGCCTGCCGTTTTGGCTAGCGGTGCTGGTGTGTTTGGCTGCCGTGGGCCTGGTGGGCTATGTTCTTGAGCGGGTCGTGATTCGCCCCGTTTTAGGTCAGACCGCCTTGGCGGTGGTGCTCTTGACAATTGGCTTGGGCTACGTGGCCCGCGGCCTGGTAGCCATGCTGCCCGTTATTGGTACTGAGACCCATACCTTAGCGGTGCCCTATGCGGGAAAGACCATCATTCTTGCTGGGCTCATCATTTCTTACGATCACTTGGTTGTGATTGGGTCGACCCTAGTGATCTGCCTGCTGCTGTATTTGATGTTCCATTTCACCCGGGTGGGCATCGCCCTTCGGGCATCGTCACAGAATCAGCTTGGTGCGTACTACATGGGGATTCCGGTTAAGCGTCTGAATGGACTGGTCTGGAGCCTGGCCGCAGCGCTTGCATGTCTGGCGGGCGTGCTGCTTGCGCCCATTACCTTTGTCCACGTGAATATGGGTTTTATTGGATTAAAGGCCCTGCCGGCGGCTGTAGTGGGGGGCTTTACCAGTCTGCCGGGCGCGATTCTTGGCGGCATTGTGATTGGCGTCGCGGAGACGCTATCCGGTTTTTATCTGCCGGAAGGCTTTAAAGAGGTTGCCGCCTATGTGGTGATGCTTGCTGTGTTGCTGCTATTCCCGAGTGGGCTGCTCGGCGAGCGGACCCGCAAAAAAGTCTAGTCCACTAAAGACCGCGCGATGCGATTTCTCTTTAAGACAAGCTATGAGCAGGATGTCCGGCTAATACAGCACTCCGGCCAGCTTTTCTGGAATGGTTTATTGATTATTGCACTGCTGATTTCGCCCATCGTTCTGCCGGAATTCTGGCTGGCGCAATTAAATCTGATCTTGGTGTATTCAATGGTCGGCCTGGGCATGATGATTTTGCTGGGCTACACGGGACAACTGTCTCTTGGGCACGCAGCATTTTTTGGTTTGGGTGCTTTTGTTCAGGCCTACTTTGTCAATCGCGGCTGGCCATTTTTTGGGGCGATGTCGATCACCATCATCGCCAATGTGATCCTGGGCGCACTGATTGCGCTGCCGGCGCTAAGGGTAAAGGGCATCTTCTTGGGCATCGCGACCCTTGCCCTTGGGCTGATTGTGGAAGAGGTGCTGGTGAAGTGGGAATCGTTTACCAATGGCACCTCTGGCCTAACAGTCAAGCCTGTCCAGCTCTTTGGCTGGGTGCTAAAGGCCCAGCACGAATTCTTTTATCTCGCCCTAGGCATTGTGCTGCTTTGCACTTTGATGACATTAAATTTGTTACGTAGCCCCACCGGCCGCGCCATGATTGCGATTCGCGATTCAGAGATCTCTGCCCAGAGCATGGGCATTCAGGCGGGCCGCACCAAAATCTCGGCTTTTATGATTTCTGCGGCGTTTACGGGCATCGGTGGCGGGCTCTATGCCCAATATCTGCGGCATATCTCGCCAGAGAATTTCACGCTACTTCTATCCCTTGACTTTGCCCTGATGGTCATTATCGGAGGCTTAGCTAGCATTCACGGTGTATTTTTCGGGGCCATGTTTGTTGTGCTGATGCCGCCTTTGATTGCAATCGGTAAGGATTTTCTGCCCGCCGCTATGGCCAATACCGCTGGCTTGCAAAACGTGGTGTACGGATTGATTCTAATCGGCGTAGTCTTATTTGAGCCGCGCGGCCTGTATGGCCGCTGGCTGAAGACTCGGACCTATTTTCAGATTTTTCCGTTTTATCGGCGGGGCATGTTTAGGCGCCAAAAAGCGTTTCAGAAATCAGACCGCCTGAGCTGAGCCGCCCAACTGCTATGACACAGCCCCTGCTTCGCGCCCAGCAGATTTCCCGTCAGTTCGGTGGACTGCTCGCAGTCGATGACGTGAGTTTTGATGTCACTCCAGGCGAAGTGCTGACCTTGATTGGTCCGAATGGGGCAGGCAAATCTACGGTCTTTAATGTGATTAGCCGTATCTATCCCCAGACCTCTGGTCATCTGGAATATCGGGGAAAGGATCTGGGCGGAGTCGCCCCCCATCAGATTGCTTTGCTTGGCATTGCACGGACGTTTCAAAACATTGAGCTTTTTGAGCACGCTACCGTGCTGAGTAACCTACTCATCGGCCATCACATTCGAAGCCGTACCAATCTTCTGAGCGATCTTTTGTTTTTGCCTTCGACACACCGCCAGGAAATTGCTGCCCGCGAGCACGTCGAAAAAGTGATTGATTTCCTTAGCCTTCAAAAGGTTCGCGATTCTATGGTAGCAGGCCTGCCGTATGGCGTGCGTAAAGTAGTTGAGCTAGGTCGGGCGCTTTGCATGCAGCCTGAGTTATTGCTTTTGGATGAGCCTTCCTCGGGACTAAACCCTGAGGAGACAGATGACCTGGTGTATTGGATTCGAGACATCGTTACAGAGATGGGTGTCACAGTCATGATGGTGGAGCACGATATGTCGCTTGTACTTCGGGTCTCATCGCGTGTTGTCGCGATGAACCAGGGCCGGGTGATTGCGGTCGGCACTCCCCAAAAAGTGCAAAGCCATCCCGAGGTCATCTCAGCCTATCTCGGATCGGAGTCTGCCTCATGAGCCAGCAGGCCGCTGACTTACTCGTGGTCAGCTCGGTTGAATCCGCCTACGGGCCGATTAAGGCGATTCGTGGCGTGAGCCTAAAAGTTGCGGCATCCAGCATCGTGACCTTGCTAGGCTCAAACGGTGCAGGCAAGACCACGTTACTAAAGACCATCTCGGGCATCATGGATCCGCTTCGCGGGTCGATTGAATTTAGGCACCAAAACATCTCAGGATTTGATCCTGCACGGATTGTGCAAATGGGCCTATCGCATGTGCCCGAGGGCCGCGAGGTCTTTCCGCTATTAACCGTGCATGAAAACCTGCTGATGGGCGCCTACACCCGCAGTGATCGCGATGCGGTGGCAAAGGATATGGAACGTGCTTATGGCTATTTTCCGATTCTTTCCCAACGACGCGATCAGGATGCGGGCTTACTCTCCGGCGGCCAGCAGCAGATGCTGGCAATCGCCCGCGCGCTTTTATCCTCGCCGCGGATGATCCTGATGGATGAGCCCAGCCTGGGCCTGAGTCCCAAGCTCACCAAGGAAATCTTTGAAATCATCGTGAGAATCAATCGTGAAAGCGGCACCAGCATTTTATTGATCGAACAAAATGCCCACATGGCCTTAAATACCGCCGATTATGGTTATGTCCTGGAAAATGGTCGTGTCGTGCTTGAGGACCAGTGTGATCGGCTGCGCGAAAAAGAAGACATCCGCGAGTTTTATCTGGGGATGAAGCAGCAGGGTGTGCGCGGCGATCGCCGCTGGAAAAAGAAAAAGACCTGGCGTTAAGGCAGCCGGTATGCGTTATCTCTGGAAACTTCACGAGGAATTTGAGCGGGCTCAGCGCAAAATTGCCCCGCCCCTTGCTGGCGATACGGCGCAGGCGATGTTTTGGAATGCGGTTGCATTGCGTTCCGATCAGGTCTGGCTTCGTTACAAAAAATTTGGCATTTGGCAGTCGCTGACCTGGCAGCAGACGGCCGATCAAGTCGAGGCGGTTACCGCCGGCCTTATCGCGCTGGGCCTAGCTGTTCAGGATCGGGTCGCGATTATTTCAAATACCCGCGCGGAGTGGGTCTTGGCGGATCTGGCTGCGCTTTCGGCGGCCGCCACCACCGTTGGGGTCTATCCCACTGATTCGCCGTCGCAGCTTTCTTACGTGATTAACGACAGCAGCGCGCGCTTTATTTTTGTCGAGGATGAAGAGCAACTCGATAAGGCGCTGTCCGTGATGGACGAGTGCCCAAGTCTTGGGCGTGTGATCGTGATGGATGAAAAAGGCCTCTCCAACTACCAGCACGACCGTGTTCTGGGCTGGTCGGCCTTACTGGAGCTGGGCAGGCTGGCCCTCGGCGCAGCTCCTGGCATGGTCAAAGAGCGTCTCGCGCAGCAGCGCACCGACCATCTGGCGATGCTGGTCTACACCTCAGGCACCACCGGAAAACCCAAAGGCGCTATGCACCATCAAGAGGGCCTGGTCTATGCGATTCGGGCCCACTCAAAAATCATTTGGCAAAACCCAACGGATGAGCGGATGTGTTTCCTGCCGCTTTGTCATATCGCGGAACGGATCGGCGGCGCGTTTATCTCAATGTACACCGGCACACGGATTAATTTCGTGGAAAACCCGGAGACCGTACCCGAGAACATCCGAGAAATAGCCCCCACTGTTGTCCTGGCGGTACCGCGGGTCTGGGAGAAGTTTCACTCCGGCGTGATGCTGGCCCTTTCGGAGTCCACGCCGCTGCAGCAGCGGCTTTTTCACGCCGCCATCGGTCTTGGGCTACGGATCGCTGACCGGGTCCTTGGCGGGCAGCGGGTGCCGCTTATGGAGCGGATTGGCTATGTTCTTGCCCAATGGCTAGTCCTCGCCAATGTCCGCAAATCCATTGGCCTGGATCGGGCCCGCGTCTTGCTGACTGGGGCGGCCCCCATCTCACCGCAGCTGATCCGCTGGTTTTTTGCTCTTGGCAGCCCGATGCTCGAGCTCTGGGGCATGACCGAGACCTGCGCGGCATCAAGCGCGAATCGGCCTGGCCACATCAAATTGGGGTCGATTGGCCAGGCGGCTGAGCACAACGAGATGCGGATTGACCCACAGACGGGTGAAATCCTGGTGCAGGGAAAAAACGTGTTCTCCGGCTATTTGAATAACCCGGAGAAGACCGCAGAGGCCTTTACGCCGGATGGCTGGCTGCGGACTGGGGATGTGGCGACCGTGGATGGCCAGGGATTTTTCACCATCGTGGATCGGATGAAGGACATCATCATAACGGCCGGCGGGAAGAACATTACGCCGAGTGAGCTCGAGAACGAGTTGAAGGCCTCGCCCTATATTACTGATGCTGTAGTCATCGGCGATCGTAAGCCCTACCTGACTGCCATCATCATGGTCGACCATGACAATGTGGAGCATTTCGCCCTCTCCCGGGATATCCGATTTACCAATTACGAGAGCCTCACCCGGTCTCAGGAGGTGGTCGATCTGATCGCTGCGGAGGTTGCCGGGGTCAATCAGCGCTATGCCCGGGTGGAGCAAATCAAGAAGTTTAGGCTCCTGGGCAAGAAGCTCACCCCCGAGGATGAGGAGGTGACACCGACCATGAAACTAAAAAGAAAATTGATTTTGGATCGCTATACGCCCATGATTGAGGCAATGTACGCCGAGCCCTAATTTGCCCCTGAAACCGGCGTACGCCGAGAGGTTACCGTGCCGTGATCGGTCGGGTTTCGCAGTCCCCGGGTAATTTGCTTACCATTGGGTCCATGAAACCCTCCTCCTTCCCCTCTTTATCGGTAGGCCTTGTTGGCCTGGGTGCCATGGGCCTGGGCATGGCCCAGTCCCTGCGTCGGGCTGGGTTCTTGCCCTCTGTGTTTGATATTCAGCCCGAACGGGCCCAGGCGTTTGCCGCAGAGGGCGGTACGGCCTGTGAGAGCCTTTCTGCGCTTGCCGCAGCCGCAGAGGTCATTGTCTCTGTGGTGGTCAACGCGCAGCAGACCGAGGCAGTGCTTTTTGGCGAGGGTGGCTGTCTGGCCTCTATGCGGCCAGGCACCGTCTTTATGATGTGCTCGACGGTCGATCCGAACTGGTCGATGGCGCTGGAGTCTAAGCTGGCGGCGCATCAGATTCTCTATCTCGATGCGCCGATTTCAGGTGGGGCGGCGCGCGCGGCACAGGGTCAGATCACCATGATGACAGCCGGCACGCCGGCGGCTTACGCCAAGGCGCAGCCGGTGCTTGATGCAATGGCGGCTAAGGTCTATCGGCTCGGGGATAAGGCAGGCCCGGGAAGTAAGGTAAAGATCATCAACCAGTTGCTGGCCGGGGTTCATATCGCGGCGGCCGCCGAAGCCATGGCCCTGGGGCTGCGCGAGGGGGTACCCGCAGAAGATCTCTATGAGGTCATTACCCACAGTGCGGGCAATAGCTGGATGTTTGAAAATCGCATGGCCCATGTCCTGGCTAACGACTACACGCCTTTATCGGCCGTAGATATCTTCGTGAAAGACTTGGGGCTCGTGCTTGATCTCGCACGGTCGAGCAAATTTCCCCTGCCGCTTAGTGCTACTGCCCACCAGATGTTTATGCAGGCCTCTACCGCGGGCTTTGCCAAAGAAGACGACAGCGCGGTGATCAAGATCTTCCCCGGCATTGAACTCCCTCACGGTAAGGACACCCGCTAGATGCATGTACTCATTACCGGTGGAAGCGGATTTCTGGGGTTACGGCTTCTTGACTGGTCGGTTGACCCAGTGGTGACGCGTGTTGTGGGGGGGTGGCCAAGCCGCTTTCAGACCGACCGCGCTCATGGGCTCGGACTTCTGCCGGACCCGGACTTCGCCTCAATTGTGCAGGACTACATTGCGGAAAATCCCGATGCGGTCACGCTGGCGGTGCGTCCATGAGCGCTCCTTTGATTGGCTGTATTGCCGACGACTTCACCGGCGCGACCGACCTGGCGAACCAGTTTATGCGCGCAGGCCTGCGCGTGGTGCAGACCATTGGCGTGCCGCAACGCGGGCTGGCGTCTGCCGTCGATGTGGTGGTAGTCGCCTTGAAGTCACGCACGGTTCCCGCCGACGTGGCGGTCGAGGAATCTCTTGTGGCACACCGTTGGCTTGCTACGTTGGGCTGCCAGCAGTTTTACTTCAAAGTCTGTTCCACCTTTGACAGCACGGCACAGGGCAATATCGGTCCGGTCACTGAGGCCTTGATGCAGGCCACGGGCGAGAATTTTGTGGTCTGTACGCCCGCTTTTCCTGAGAACCACCGCACTGTCTATCAGGGCTACTTGTTTGTAGGAAGTCAGCCGCTGCATGAGACCAGTATGCGAGATCATCCTCTCACGCCCATGACCGATGCCAACCTGGTGCGGGTGATGCAGGCCCAGACCCGCTGTCGTGTTGGATTGATTGCGTATGCCGATGTTGCCCAGGGGGCAGATCGGGTGCGTGAGAAGGTGGCGTCCTTACAGGCCCAGGGGTACCAGGTTGCGATTGCGGATGCCCTTTCGCGGGAGGACTTGTGGGTGCTTGGGCAGGCCGTGGCCGGGCGCAGGCTTGTTACCGCTGGCTCAGGCTTGGCAATCGGGCTGCCGCAGAACTTTGTTTTTACGCCTTCCTCGGTGGAAGAGCATTTCCCAAGACCGCAGGGTGCCTGCGCGATTGTCTGTGGCAGCTGTTCTGAGGCCACACGGCGGCAGGTGCAGACCTTCATTGATGCCGGAGGGAGTACCTTTCGGCTGGATCCTCTGTCGGTGGGGGATGCGGCCCTCTTGGCCCAGAAGGCGATCGACTGGGCGATGCCGCGTCTTGGTCAACACCCGATCCTCGTCTATTCATCTGCCACACCCGAAGAGGTGCGACGCACGCAGGCTTTGTGGGGCCAAGACCAGGCGGGTGCGTCGGTGGAACATGCCCTCGGTCAGGTGGCCCAGGCACTTGTTGCGCAGGGAGTGGGACAGTTGATTGTCGCTGGGGGCGAGACCTCTGGCGCCTGTGTGCAGGCGCTTGGAATTGATCAGCTGCAGATCGGGCTACAGATTGACCCGGGCGTGCCCTGGTGCTTCGCAGGGCCAGGCGCAGGGTCGTCGCATGGTCTGCATCTGGCCTTGAAGTCTGGAAATTTTGGTACAGACGATTTTTTCACCAAGGCCTTTCGGCAGCTTGCCGCCTTGGCCTAGCGTCTAGAGCCGCAGGCTCTTGCGCCATCAAGTTTAAAAGGGCATAACGAGCCACCCGATAGCAGAACGACTTGGTTTCTGAAGATCGAATTGCAGAGGAATACCCCAAGGTTCAGCCCAGCAAGATCAGCGCAAACGATTCGGCAAGGCAGAAGTTATATGACCTCTTCGGGGGGTGATGAGCCCCCCGCCTTGTTAGCGCACCAGGGCAGTGCTACTAGCAACTTAGAAGCCCTGAACTAAAGCCCAAGCAGCTTCTTTGCATCCGCTAAGGTCGCCATCGACTCAGAGTGCTTGCCCGCTTTGTGAAGCTCTTCTCCTTTGGCGCGCAAGTCTTTAACCTTTGATGCATCTGCCTGGCTTAATTTCGCCGTTGGCAATGCAGCATCGATCTTCTTCATCTCGCCCGGACAGCCGTGGGCAAAGGCGAGCGATGCAGCAAACATGGAGGCAACGACTATTACGGAATTCTTCATTGCAATCGTCCTTTACAAGAGGGTTGGCAAGCCGAGCGGGAATACCTTCACACTCTAGCGCATTCACACCCTGAAAAGTCAATAAAAGCGTATCTCGCAACCTTTTGTTTACGGTCAGTGGCCGCCATTTCCCTACACTGACCGAACTGCTCCAGTGTTTATGGGTAAACCATGAAATCCGCCCTGCCAAGTTAGCGGCCACTGGCAATGCAGGGTTTTCCGCCTAAAGCCAGAGCCAGATTGGCTCTCAGGGCAGGCCCTGGCCGGCTTCATCCTATCCGATCAGGGAAAATACCAAGGCCTTTTAGGGCATGGCGGTGGATCAGCGTTTCAGGGGAAAGGGGCTGGCGCGGCATTGCTCGCCGATGCCTTACGCTGCTGGCCACCGTCAAAGACTTGGCTAAACTGTCCTGAGCATGGCAGCAGCGCGGTGACACTTGAACTTCACAGGTCTCGCTAGCTTCAGAGATCTACTCGCCGTAATACGTAATGCGTAAAGGGAGACTCATGAATCGCACCTTGCGTTGGGTTGGTAGAGGGCTTGCAGCATTTTTAACGAAGCCTACGGGGAGGGATTGTATTTCACCGCCATCGGGGCGACTTAAGCTAGCTGCTGCATTGCAGATTGGAGATGTTTTACTTGTTGAAGGGACGTCTCGGATTAGTGTGGCAATCAAGTACCTGACTCAGTCCACCTGGTCTCACGCTTGCCTGTATGTGGGTGAAGATGCTCTTAAAGGCCTGGCGCCTTTGGGCCACTGCTTCGTCGAAGCGGATGTCGTGGAAGGAGTACGAACGGTTGGCCTCGATGAGTTTGACAACTGCCATTCGCGAATCTGCAGGGCAAGAGGGTTGTCATTGGAAGAGAAGAATGCAGTTACCTCGTTTGTGATCGAAAAGATTGGCAGCCAGTACGATCTGCGCAATATCATCGACCTTGCTCGATATCTTCTGCCTACTCCTCCCGTACCCACACGATTTCGCCGTAAGCTCCTGACGTTTGGTAGCGGAGAGCCTACTAAGGCCATTTGCTCTTCTCTGATTGCCGAGGCTTTTGAGGCAATTCACTTCCCGGTGATGCCTCATGCTGCGCAATCAGCATTAAGCGCAACCGAGCAAAGGGTGGTTAATCGTCTTGGGTTAAAAATCTTCACACCGGCTCAGTCTGCACTCATAACGCCTCGGGACTTTGATGTCTCACCTTACTTCGAAATCATCAAGCCATCGCTTGTAGCAAGTTTTAACCACCGAGATCTGGAGTGGGGATCTAACCGTTAGGTTACGGTGGGTTCCGGGGTTACGGTGACAGTTGACCAAATGCAGAGCTAGAGGGGAAGATGTCACAGAGGGTTTACCCAATGTCTTCGCAAAAAACCTTCGTCCAAACTCCGCAACGTATGCTGCTAACCCATCGCCTTATTCGGAAGCCATAGAGCAATCTCGGGGAAGATTGCCAAGAGCACGATAAACAGAATCATGATTACGACAAAGGGCAGGGACCCCATTAGTATGTCTTTGACCGATACCTGAGGAACTACCCCTTTTAATACAAATAGGTTTAGCCCTACTGGGGGCGTGATAAGTCCGATTTCCATATTGACAGTAAGAACCACTGCAAACCAGATCAGATCAAAGTTGTTTGCTTCCAGCACTGGCGTAAGCACTGGCATGATCATGAGAATAATGGCAACCGGTGGTAAAAAGCAGCCGGCAATCAACAGAAACACACTGATGGCAGCAAACAACACCCAGCGACTCATCTGAAGCGAAACAAGCCACTCAGCGGTCGATTGGGTGATGTAGAGCAGTGACATCATGTACGAAAAAACGCCAGCCGCTGCAATGATCATGAGAATCATGGTTGATTCGCGCATGGTTTCGCGAAAGATTCGCCACTGAGATTTCAAGGAGCGCTCTTTGTAGATCACCATCACCAATACAACGGCAAGCGCTGCTGACAGGGCAGCAACTTCTGAAGGCGTAGCGATGCCGCCGTACATGGCGTAGGCAATTCCAATGATCACCAAAATAAATGGCGAGACCCTGCCTAACCCCTCGAATTTCTGCGACAAGGTGTAATACACCACCGGTTCGGTCGCCGTGCGTTTGTCATGACGCAGGCTCACTAGCCATGCGTAAATTGCAAACATCGTGACAAGCATTAGACCTGGAATTACACCTGCGAGGAAAAGGCGGCCAATCGATGTTTCTGTTGTAAGGCCATACAAAATCATCGTGATCGATGGCGGAATAAGAATTCCCAAGGTGCCGCCTGCGCAGACGGAGCCGGTTGCGAGCTGGACCGGTATCCTACGTCTGAGCATCTCGGGAACACCCGCCTTACCAATGGCGGCTGCTGTAGCGGGGCTTGATCCGCAGATACCAGAAAAAATCCCACAGGCCAGAATATTGGCGATAACTAACCCACCAGGGACACGATCAAGCCATCGGTGCAGAGACTCGTAAATGTCTCGTCCCGCATTGGTACTGCCAACGGCAGAGCCCAAAAGAATAAACAAGGGAATTGTGAGTAAAGCGAATGACGCTAGCTCGTCGATAATCACCAAGGGAATGTTCAATAAGGGCATCACACCCTTCACCGAGACTAAGGCGCCTACCGCAACGAGAATCAGACCCCAGGCAATTGGTAGGCCCGAAAACAATACAACTAAGGTCACCACCAAAATGACCATTCCCATTTGTAACTCAGACATTAATACGCCTCAGTCTTTGCGGGAGGAGAAGTCAAAAGCGAGACGTATTGCAACGCCGTAAGCCCGAGGCCGATAGGCATGGTGGCGTACAAGGGCCATTTCGGTGGAGCCCACACACTCTCCGTGCGATCATTTTTGATGTATGCCTCAAGTGCAAACTGAAAGCAATACCAGGTTAGAAACAAGCATATCGCGAGGCCAAGGAAGTGAGTAAAGGTCTGCAGTCGTTGCGCGTTTTTTGAGGACAGGTAGTGCGGAAGTAAATCTACTCCCACATGGCCCTTTGTTAACAAGGTAAAGGGAGAGGCCAGAAAAAGGCTTGCTACCATGAGAAAAATCGAGAGCTCGAGCTCCCAGGATGTTGAATTGCCCAGAGAGCGCCAGGTAACCATCCAGACAATAATCAACCCTGCAACAGCCAGCAAGACTGATGCCAGCGCAGCACAGAACAGAGAGATTGCTGCTACTGCAGCATGAAACGCCCTCATTGTTGTTACAAAGAACCGGCGGATAGTTTCCGCCGGATGCTTGTAGTCAAAATTTACTTGGCCTTCTGAAGGTCATCCAGTATTGACTTGGCTAAGGGCGAGATTGCAGCAAACTCGGGGTAAGACGTTTTCTTGGCAAGATCGATCCACTGATCGAACTCGCCCTTAGTTAGAACGTGGATCTGTCCGCCTGCCTTTCGATAAGCTTCGGCCATGTCATTGACGGCAGTGCGCTGTTCAGCCAAAAAGAACTCATCCGACTTCGCTGCCGCTTCTTCAAATATTTTCTTTTGGGCGGGAGTTAGCTTGTCATAGTGCTGCTTTGACATTACCAGCGGCTGCAACAACATCCACAGGGTTTGATCGCCGGGCAAGGTTGCGAATTTGGTCTGCTCATAAAGACGCATGCTTACAAAGGTCTCGGCGGAGGTTAAGCCACCAGTGAGAACGCCTGACTGAAGCGCAGGATAAAACTCGCTGGAGGCCATCGCAGAAACAGAGGCACCCGCTGCCTTGAGCATGGATTCAAATGTTGGGTCAGCTGCTCGCATTTTCTGGCCCTTTACGCTATCCGGCGTCGTAATCATCTTGTCTTTAGTGGCAAAGCCGCCAGGGGTCCACCACCAAGAGATCACGCGGAAGCCATGTTGCTCAGAAAGCTGCTGGATTTTGTCGTAATAAGGTGTATTTTTCAGGCGCATTGCGAAATCAAGATTCGGAATCGTGCCCGGAAGAATCACGCCAGAAAATTCCTTTGCCTTGCCCACTGCATATGACATTGGGAAGATCGACATCTCCAGGGTGCCATTTTGCAAAGCGTCAAGCTGGGCAACGGGCTTGATGCCGAGCGACTGGCTTGGGTAGATGCGAAACTTAAGGCTTGGGTCTCTTTTGTTTACCTCTTCTATGAACACGCGAGCGGCGCGGTCTCGAGCATCACTTTGCGCTTTCCACTGATGCGAAACTTTTATCTCCTGGGCAGCTATAGGGGTGGCAAGAAGGCTGGCCGATAGCAGGCCTGCTGCGAGGTGTAGGGCACCGCGACGATCGAAGTTCATAGGGAGTCTCCTGAGTTAGACGAATGTCTGCAAACGGCATTTTTGGTCTTGATCACCACTTTTCTCTATCCCCACGATAGCAAAGAACCTAGTGGCTTGCTAGCTTTATTCGATCAGTCCGCCCTATGGTTAACACTATAATTATGGTGACAGTTTACCGATCTCAGACATTTTTCAATCAGACCAAGCAGCGAAATCCAGATGAAACGCTAGCGACACATCCACCACTGCAGAAAAGGTTGTTGCTATGCGGCAGCCTAAGAGGCGGGATAATTTTTCGGTCTGCTAAGAGGGAGGAAGCTGTCACTCTGAGTGGTTAAACTAGCATCTAAACGCTTCTTTCCGAGGCCTGGAGACGATATGAGTACGATTGCGCAGTTGCGCAGCATTCTCAAAAACACCCGGACGATCGCCGTGGTCGGTCTGTCAGCTGACTGGTACCGACCATCGTATTTCGCAGCCAAGTACATGCAGGAGCATGGCTATAAGGTGATTCCGGTCAACCCGAAGTACACCGAAATTCTGGGTGAGTGCTGCTACCCGGACCTGAGATCTATCCCCGAGAAAGTTGATATGGTTAATGTGTTTCGCAGGAGCGACGATTGTGTACCTATCGCTGAAGATGCGGTGTCTATCGGTGCAAAAAGCCTGTGGCTGCAACTCGGTGTAATAAATACCGATGCCGCCCGTATCGCCGGAGCCGCGGGTCTGAACGTTGTCATGGACCGCTGTGTGAAGATTGAGTATGCACGGCTATTCGGGGGGCTCGGCTGGTTCGGCGTGAACACGCGCATTATCTCCGCGCGTCGCCCGGTTTGATGGTTCCTTGGTTTCTTGTTTGGTAAAGCCATGTCACAAGATCACATTTACGATTTCGATACACTCTGCCTGCATGCTGGCCAGCTGCCAGATGCCGTCACTGGCGCGCGCGCGGTACCGATTTACCAGACTACTTCGTATGTCTTTGACAGTGCGGATCATGCAGCTAGCCTGTTCAACCTGCAGACCTTTGGCAATGTGTATTCGCGCCTTTCTAACCCCACCGTCGCGGTGCTGGAGGAGCGTGTGGCCGCACTCGAAGACGGACGGGCAGCAGTAGCTACATCGAGTGGCATGGCTGCGCAGATGATTGCCATGCTCAATATCTGCGGGGCCGGCGATGAGATCGTTGCGGCGCGCACTTTATATGGCGGCACGCGCACGCAACTCGATGTTAATTTTCGCAAGCTGGGCATTGAGACGGTTTTCGTGGATTCCGATGACCCGGAAAATTTTGCGCGTGGGATTACGTCGAAAACCAAACTTTTGTATGCGGAGACCATCGGTAATCCATCGATGAACGTGCTCGATATCGAAAGAGTCGCGACCATTGCCGCGCAGGCGGATCTGCCGCTGTTCATCGACAATACCTTCGCCAGCCCCTATCTGTGCCGTCCGTTTCAATGGGGTGCTGCGGTGGTTATGCACTCGGCGACCAAATTCCTGGGGGGGCACGGCACGACGATGGGCGGAATCATTGTCGAGTCTGGTAAATTTAACTGGGGAAACGGCAAATTCCCGACAATGACCGAGCCATCGGCTGGATATCACGGTGTGCGTTTCTACGAAACCTTTGGTGATTTCGGTTTCACCATGAAATGCCGGATGGAAGGCCTGCGCACTTTCGGGCCGGCGCTTTCGCCGATGAATGCTTTCTTGCTGCTGCAGGGTGTGGAAACCTTGCACCTACGTATGGAGCGGCATTGTAGCAATAGTCTGAAAGTTGCCGAATTTTTGTCTTCGCATCCCAAGGTGTCATGGGTGAATTACCCGGGGCTAAAAAATAACAAGTATCACGGGCTGGCTCAAAAATATCTGTCGCATGGTGCGGGCGCCGTGCTGTCATTCGGTGTCCATGGTGGGGCAGCTGCAGGCCAGAAATTCATCGAGAACGTTGAATTCCTCTCACATCTTGCTAATGTCGGCGATGCGAAGACACTGGTGATTCACCCGGCGTCGACTACGCATCGGCAGCTTTCGGAAGCGCAGCAGATCGCTGCCGGTGTGCCTCCGGATCTGATTCGCTTGGCGGTGGGGATTGAATCAGTCGATGATATTTTGTGGGATATTGACCAGGCATTGCATCGCCTGACCCTCGGGTAAAGGCAATCCCGCTTTTTTCGCTGCACTGCTCCGACATACGCGGGTCGATACCCAACCCCTCGTAGACGCCAAGATCTCAGCCAAGCGCGTCGTTGACCTGCTCGTGAAATTCGGTAAGTTCCACTGCGTTGTTGATTTCGCGCGGAAGCGCATCACGGGCAGAAAACACGCCCAAAATCTTTCCGGCCTCGTTTATGACTGGCAGATGGCGAAACCCGCGCTCAATCATCATAACGACCGCATCTGTGACCTTGGTGCTAGGCGCTACCGTGATGGGGTTTGGTGTCATCACCTCTGCGACTGTTGCGACTGCCGGATTCACTGCCTTAGCCAGTACCTTGGTCATCAGATCGCGCTCGGTAATGATTCCCAAGAGCTTGTCATCGTCGATCACCAGAATTCCGCCAACGTTTGCTCGTGTCATCACACAGGCGGCATTGTAGATGGTGGCAGTGGAGTAAACGCTGAGCACATGGCGCTGGGCCATTGATTGAAAGACGGTGCGTTCAGACATGAAAATCTCCTTTTTTAGCGCAAGGCGCTGTTGATTTTCTCCAAAGCTGCAGCGCCGGGACAGAGGTCGCTCTCAACAAGGGCGTTAAGCGGCGTTGAGACCGTGTTTAATGCAGTATGCATGTCGCTAGCCAGAGGATCAAGGTATAAAAGGCCTGTCACAATTTCCCCCAGCGCCGCGTGCTTTTGCATATAGCTAATTGCTGCGTAGCGGTCGGTTGGGTCGTAATTGGCATGCAGCTTCTTGAGCTTCAAAATCGTACCATCATGCTGGGTCACCTGAATGCTCTCACCAGGGGCATATTGTGTGGTGATTTCCTCGCCCGGCGAAATAAAATCAATCCGGCTCACCGATTCGTTGTGCTGGCGGACATAGTCGTAGCTCTTGGTGCTACCGCCGTGGTTATTAAAGGTTACGCAAGGGCTAATCACATCAATAAACGCCGCGCCACCATGTGAAATCGCGCCCTTGATCAGGGGCACTAGCTGTGCTTTGTCGCCAGAGAAACTTCGGGCGACGTAAGTGGCGCCAAGCTGAAGCGCAAGGCCCACAAGATCCACCGGGTTTTCGCTATTGATCACCCCCTTTTTACTTTTCGATCCGCGGTCGGCAGTTGCCGAAAACTGGCCTTTGGTTAGACCATACACGCCATTGTTTTCTACGATATAGGCCATGCATACCCCGCGCCGCAGGGCATTGGCAAACTGTCCGAGTCCAATGGATGCGGAGTCGCCATCGCCGGATACGCCCAAATAGATCAGATTACGATTGGCAAGGTTGGCACCCGTCAGCACGGAAGGCATACGGCCATGCACGGTATTAAAACCATGGGAGGCACCGAGAAAGTAATCTGGGGTTTTCGAGCTACAGCCGATACCTGAGAGCTTTGCCACACGGTGGGGCTCAATATCAAGCTCCCATGCCGCCTGAATAATTGCCGCGGAAATAGAATCGTGGCCACAGCCGGCGCACAGGGTGGAGATACGGCCTTCGTAATCCCGTCGGGTATAGCCCACCTTATTGGTCTGCAAGGTCGGGTGGTGCAGACGCGGCTTTGTGATATACGTCATGCGGCCTCCTTGAGCTGAGCCATTTCACGGTGAATCGCATCACCAATAAATCGGGCGGTAATTGGCGTGCCATCGTAGTGAAGTACCCGAATTAACCGAGCAGAATCAAGCCCGAGTTCGTTGATGAGCAGGGTGCGCATCTGAGCATCGCGGTTTTGTTCCACCACAAAGACCTTGTCATGTCGGCTGATGAACTCGCGCACCGAGTCTGGGAAGGGGAATGCCCGAAGCCTTAGCGAATTGATCTGTACGCCTTTGCTCTCCAATACATCCAAGGCCTCCTGCATGGCAGGCGCTGTGGAGCCAAAGTAGATTACACCGTATTTCGTTGGGCGCGAAGCCTTTTGTTCGACAGGCTGGGGCACTAACTGGGCTGCGCTATGGAACTTTCGCAGCAGCCGCTCCATGTTGTAGATGTAATCTGGGCCACGTTCGGAATAACGTGCATAGGGATCACGGGTGGTACCCCGAGTGAAAAAGCTTCCCTTGGTGGGATGGGTGCCAGGCAGAGTACGCCAGGGGATTCCATCGCCATCGACATCTTTATAGCGGCCGAAATCCCAGCCTGCCTCGAGCTCCTCTGCACTTACCACCTTACCGCGATCGAAGAATCGGCTGTCATCCCACTTAAACGGCTCACATAAACGATGATTCATGCCGATATCGAGGTCGCTCATCAAAAAGACTGGTGTCTGCAGGCGATCGGCGAGGTCCAGTGCTGCCGCAGCATGTTCAAAGCACTCATGCGGGTCTTGTGGGAAAAGCAGTACATGCTTCGTATCACCGTGGGAGGCGTAGGCGCAGGCTAGGATATCGGATTGCTGTGTACGCGTGGGCATGCCTGTGGAAGGCCCGCCACGTTGCACGTTAATGATCGTCACTGGAATTTCGGCAAAATAGGCCAGGCCAATAAACTCGGTCATGAGCGAAATTCCAGGGCCAGATGTCGCTGTAAAGGCGCGTGCACCGTTCCAGCCTGCGCCGATTACCATGCCGATTGAGGCGAGCTCGTCTTCCGCCTGTACGATTGCGAATTTATGCTGGCCCGTGGCGCGATCCACACGGTACTTTTCACAGTATTTTTGAAAGGCCTCAGGTACCGACGACGACGGCGTAATCGGATACCAGGCGGCTACCGTCGCGCCGCCGTATATACAGCCAAGTGCAGTCGCGCTGTTGCCATCGGTAAAAATCTGGTCGCCCACATTGTCGGCGCGGCGAACCCGAATGCCCAAGGGATGATGCAAATGGTCTTTGGCGAACTGGCGTCCCAGGTTTAGGGCGCGAATGTTGGAATCCAACAGCCGCTCTTTTCCTTTGTACTGCTCGGCAAAGAGTTTTTCAAACACCTGAACATCTATTTCTAACAGGACCGACAGCACGCCAACATAGATAATGTTTTTAAACAACTGGCGCTGGCGTGGGTCGGTGTAGGCCGTGTTTGTAATATCGGTAAACGGCACACCAATAACCTGAATATCAGCGCGCAGTTTCTCGAGTGGTACCGGTCGTGTGCTGTCATACAGCAGACAACCGCCCGGATCAAGCTCTGCAACATCGGCATCCCAGGTCTGCGGGTTCATGGCCACCATAATGTCCACGCCGCCACGTCGGCCGTGATAGCCCTTTTCGCAGACTCTCGCCTCGTACCATGTCGGCAGGCCTTGAATATTGCTTGGGAAGATGTTTCGTGGGCTTACTGGCACACCCATGCGAATAATTGCCTTTATAAAAAGCTCATTGGCCGAAGCGGATCCCGATCCGTTTACGTTGGCAAATTTAATGACAAAGTCGTTAACAGATTGAATTGGCTTCATACCGCCTCTGCGGCAACGGGGGCCACTTCCGGTTTTCGATCACGAGCCGCAGGCCCGGCCTGCGCGGTGTGCAATAAAAACTTCTGCATATCCCAGGCACCGGTGGGACAGCGCTCGGCGCAGAGGCCACAGTGCAGGCAAACGTCTTCGTCTTTCACCATGACCTGACCGGTCTTAAGAACCGAGGAAATATATAAGTCTTGTGCAAGATTCAGCGCAGGAGCCTTCAAACGTGTTCGAATTTCGCTTTCGACCACTTCGCCGGTGGGCCCAGGCGAGGTGAAGGTTATACAGTCCATGGGACAGATATCTACGCAGCCATCGCACTCAATGCAGGTATCGCGGTTAAAAACAGTTTGCACATCGCAGTTCAGGCAGCGGCTGGCTTCCATTAAGGCTGTTCGCTCATCAAAACCTAGCTCTACCTCCACCTTGATGTTGGCAAGAGCCTCCTCGGCCTTGGCCCAAGGCACTTTGAAGCGTGCATCGTTGGAAATATCATTGCTGTAGCTCCACTCATGAATACCCATTTTCTGGGCGATCCAATGCACACCAGGCTCGGGACGTTGGTTGATATCCTCGCCGTGTAGGAAGCGATCAATCGACACGGCGGCTTCGTGGCCATGCGCTACTGCAGTGATGATGTTTTTCGGGCCAAGGGCGGCATCTCCTCCGAAAAATACATGGGGCAGGGTAGACTGGAAATTCTCTTTGCCCAGAACAGGCAGGCCCCAGTTGTCAAATGCAATGCCACTGTCACGCTCGATCCAGGGAAAGGCGTTTTCCTGGCCCACAGCGATTAACACGGTATCGCACTCTATAAACACATCTGGATCTCCAGTAGCCACAAGACTGCGCCGGCCCTTCGCATCGTACTCGGCCCGCACGATCTCAAATGTCATGCCGGTGAGCTTACTGTTTTCAAGGACAAAACTTTTTGGCGAATGCATATTGATAATGGGGATGCCCTCGTGAATAGCATCTTCTTTTTCCCAAGGCGACGCTTTCATTTCGTCAAAGCCGCTACGTACGACCACTTTTACATCGTGGCCGCCTAAACGTTTTGCCGAGCGGCAACAGTCCATGGCCGTATTGCCCCCGCCTAAAACGATCACACGCCTACCAACCGACGTGATATGGCCAAAGGATACCGACGCTAGCCAATCAATACCAATGTGAATATCGGCTGAAGCCTCTTGCCTTCCGGTAATGTTTAAATCGCGGCCCCGTGGGGCACCGCAGCCCACGAATACAGCATCGAAGCTCTCTGCAAGCAGCGCGTTCATGGACGCAACACGCTCACCGCCTCTGAAGGTTACGCCCAGATCCAATATATAGCCCACCTCTTCATCGATCACTGTCTCTGGCAGACGAAACCTTGGGATCTGTGTTCGTATGAAGCCACCAGCCTTCTTTTCTCCATCAAACACCGTTACCTCATAACCTTGAAGCGCAAGATCACGGGCAACGGTTAACGAGGCAGGTCCGGCACCGACACAGGCCACTTTTTTTCCGTTTTTAGGCGAGGGAGTGGGTATGCGCGTTTTGAAGTCTTGCTTGTAATCGGCGGCAACACGCTTTAATCGACAGATTGCTACGGGCTCGGGCTTCTCACCGTTATTTTCTTCGACTCTGGAGCGTCGGCAGGCTGGCTCACACGGCCGATCACAGGTTCTGCCTAGGATGCCGGGGAAGACATTAGACGACCAGTTAATGCCATAAGCGTCGGTGTAGCGGCCTTGGCTAATGAGGCGAATATATTCAGGAACCGGCGTGTGTGCTGGGCAGGCCCATTGACAGTCCACAACCTTGTGGAAATAGGCCTGGTCAAATGGTGTTTTGGTCTGCAAAATCGTCTCCTCTGCTCGCAGATTCGAAAACGGTAAACTATCTTAGCATTCAGCCAGTACTAAAATCTTTGGCAATAGAAAAGGCGGTGCGAGTATGTCGATATAAACACCAACGCGTTGGCGTGGTGAAGGAAAACAAGGTTATTGACGTCACGGCGGTTACGAAACTGTTTCAAGAGAAGCTCACCCACGGAACCGCTTGGTTTGAAGGGAGACAGGGTAGGCTATGAGCTAGCTTGACCATGCTAAGCTAACTTTCAAATAGTTTCAGGTAAATTTTCTACAGTTGCCACTGTAGACCCAATGCATAAAGCCAGTCCATAGGATCACTGTTCGAAAGCTTCGGGCACGTGCTTCAGGCTGACCCGCTTCCAACCATTCGTTAACCAGAACATGAGCACACAACACAGGATCGTTATTGTCGGCGGTGGGGCTGGAGGGCTCGAGTTAGCGACACGCCTAGGTCACACCTATGGCCGGCGCAATCGTGCTCACATTACCTTGGTGGATAAAAACCGTACCCACATTTGGAAACCCAAGCTGCATGAAATTGCATCGGGCAGCATGGATCTGGGAGACCACGAAGTCGACTATATGGCCCAGGCTCATTGGCATCACTTCACATTTCGAATTGGCGAACTGCAAGGGCTCGATCGTCAGAATAAATGCATTGAATTGGGGCCGTATCTGGACGAACATGCCCAACCTGTGACTCCTCCGCAGAAAATTGCTTACGATACCCTGGTGATTTGCATCGGAAGTTTGAGTAATGACTTCGGGACTCCAGGAGTCAAGCAGCATGCGCTGAAGCTGGAGACGCAGCACGACGCCAAGGCTTTTCACTCTAGGATGGTCAATGCCTGCATCCGGGCGCACAATCAGCTGGGTGCGATAAATAAAAGGCAGCTGCACGCAGTCATCATTGGTGCTGGCGCCACGGGGGTTGAGCTTGCTGCAGAATTGCATCGCACCACACGAGAGGTGGTTGCATTTGGGCTCGACCGCATTGATGCAGACAAGGACATCAAGGTCAGTCTGCTGGAAGCGGCCGATCGCATTCTGCCGGCCCTGCATCCCCGGCTTTCCAAGGCTACCGAACGCCTCATCACCCGTCTGGGCGTGCAAGTCTTGACCAGCGCCAGGGTCATGGAGGTCAAGTCCACTGGGATTCGACTCGCCGATGGCCGGGAAATTGAATCCGAGTTGGTGGTTTGGGCTGCAGGTGTCAAGGCGCCTGACTTTCTCAAAGAGTTCGGCGGACTTGAGACCAACCAGATCAATCAACTGGTGGTGCACGAAACCTTGCAGACCACCCGGGATCCCAACATCTTTGCGCTGGGGGACTGCTCAGCCTGTCCTTGCTCCGACGCAGACGGCGGGCGCGCTGGCATCGTGCCACCACGTGCGCAGGCCGCTCATCAGCAGGCTTCGCATATGCTTGGGCAGATCAAACGCCGCTTGTCGAATCGGCCTCTCAAGCCCTACCGTTATAGAGACTTTGGTTCTCTGGTTTCGCTGGGCAAGTTCAGCACAGTGGGCAACATGATGGGAGGCTTAATTGGTAAGAACTTGATGATTGAAGGCTACTTCGCCAAGATGATGTACTTGTCTCTTTACAAATTGCACGAATTGGCCATTCATGGCGCCTTCAAAACCGCGCTTTACACAATGGCCCGGGTAATCACCAAACAGACCAATCCAACGGTTAAGCTGCACTGAGCGCCGACAGACGGGTAATGACTTGTTCTCCCACGGCCTTAGCCCAAGGTTGTAGGGAGGCCGTTCCCGTCCGTAGAATTCAGCCCGAATCGTTTACGAGAAAGCGGGTGAGAATGTGGCCACAGCAGCAGGAATTATTGGTGTGATCGGGCTAATAGTGCCCAAGAAAGGCAGGACTTCGTGATCACCGGACTCTCTCCTTCTTTTGCTATCTTGGTTACTGTAGGGCTGCTTGCCCTATCGAATCTTTTCATGACTTTTGCCTGGTATGGACACCTGAAGAGCCTTGCTACTGCGCCACTCTGGATTGCGGTCTTGGCAAGCTGGGGAATTGCGTTTTTTGAATATTCTCTGCAGGTGCCCGCAAATCGTATCGGCTACGAGCACCTTAGTCTTGGCCAGCTTAAGATCATGCAGGAAGTGATTACGCTGTGCGTGTTTGTTCCGTTTTCGATCTATTACATGCACGAGCCAATGAAACTCGATTATCTGTGGGCTGCGCTATGCCTTGTGGGTGCGGTCTATTTTATTTTTCGTAGCGCCTAATGGAGTGCTTCCCGGGTAGGAACAGGTCGTTCGGTCATTCCTTCGCAGAAAAATCGGCGCCAGCAGAGTGGTTGTTGTCTTCGCTGTCAATCAGTTGCCGATACCAGAAGTGTTTTGCGCTGCATCGGGCCGTTTTTGCAGTGTGACGATTTAAGCATGATTCATGTTGTGATCTTTCAGAACACCCAGCAATCAGGCTGTGTCTATCGACTGGTGTTTGCCACGGCCGACATCACCCACCAAACCCCTCATGAATACATCACGCAGGGTGGCAGTAGGTACGCAAGGCGCGAGGCCTATGACTGGAGCACTCAGGGAAAGTTTGCCAGTGAGCTCGCCCTAGCCTTGGATCACCAGCCCTTTTTTTGGGAGTGTCACCCCGAAAAACCCACCCAGCACATCGGCCGTCCGCCAAGGCACCAGGGCTATGCATACTGGATCACACCAGAGACCCCACCGCATATGGTCTATATGCGGCTGATCTCTGGGATTTCTCCTGTTTAGGTGTTCGCGGCTTGTGCACTGATCTAGCCCGCCAGTGCTAGCTCTCTTCGTATTTTGAAATATTGCGGTTGCAGCGCAACATCGGCGCGCGCCTTTGATAACCTACAATCCCTACGTTAGTAAAAAAACAAATTTCATACAGGAGACGCGAATGAGTAAGGTAAATCGAAGAGCTGTCATTAAGTCGGCCGTAGCCTTGGGGGCTGTGGCGATGTTGCCTCGTGCAAAGGCCCAGTCAGGTCCTGTCCGCGTCGGTTATTCGATGTCGCGAACGGGCCCATGGACTGGCGGCGCCCAGACCAGCCAAGAGCCCAATTATTTGATGTGGGCGGAGCAACAAAATGCATTGGGCGGTCTGAGCGTAAAGGGTGTTCGTCGCCCCATTGAGTTGATCTCCTTTGACGATCGTAGCGATATAGAGACTGTGATTCGGACATATGAAAAGCTTATGGGTAGCGACAAGGTTGACCTAGTTCTACCGCCATGGGGAAGTGGTGCTAACTTTGCGGTGGCGCCTCTTGCCAATCGCTACGGCTACCCCTTTCTAGCCCCAACGGCGTTGTCTAGCCGCTTGGTGGAACTTAAGCTGCCGTACTTCTTTCTGCTCTTACAGCAGCCTGCTCCGATGGTCACGGCCATGATCGAGATGTTCAAGGCCAACGGGGTTAAAACTATCGCGTGTATCTACGTCGATGACTTGTTTGGCCTGGAAAACTTCTCTGCATTGCGGGCCGCGTTGCAAGGCAGTGGCATCACCATGATCGAGGATAAGAGCTACCCCGGTGGTGTTAAGGATTTGTCGCCAGTATTACGTTCTATCAAAGATAAGAACCCTGACGCATTCGTTGGGTTTACCTACCCACCTGATACGATTTTGGCAAGTCGTCAGTCTAAGGAGATTGGCTTTAATCCTAAGTTTTTCTATGCTTCGGTGGGTACGGCTTTCCCGCTCTACAAAAATGTCATGACACCGGCAGGTGCTGAGGGTGTCATGGGAATGGGTTCCTGGAACAGTAAGACAAGTGCTGGAGCCAAGGCGTACTTCGATGCGCATGTGGCTAGCCAAAAGAAAGAACCCGACCGTTGGGCAAGTGGTGCAGCATGGGCGGGGCTCGAGATTATTACCGCTGCAGTGGCAAAAGAGGGACTGGATCGTAAGCTAATTCGCGACTATGTGGCTGGTAACACGCACAAGACCATACTGGGCGATATTCGTTTCAATGGTAGCGAAAACGTAGGTACCCCCGGCACGGTAGGTCAATGGCAGAACGGAGAGTTTGAAGTTGTCTGGCCGCAGCGCTTGGCCACAGCGAAGCTAAACCCGAGTAAGCCCGCCTGGTAACACCTTGTCCAAGGCCATGTTACCCATACCTCGCTAGAGGTATGGGTAGCTATATTTTCAGAACGCCATGTCACTGATTGCTTGGATTGAGCTGATTGCTTCGGGCCTTATCACCGGGGGCATATACGCACTGGTTGCGCTGGGCTTGAACCTGCAATATGGGCTTATGCGTATTCTGAATATTGCCCACGGCGAGTTTCTAATGGTTGGCGCGTTTATAACCTGGATGGTGCAAACGCAGTTTGGCTTTTCACCGCTACTTATGCTCCCGCTCTCGTTTTTTTTGCTTCTGGCGCTTGGCATAGCGGTGCATTGGCTTTGCTTTAGACGACTGACATCGACATCGCCGAATCTTGATATTTTTGAGGCGCGGGGGCTAATGGTGGCTTTCGGTCTTATGTTTCTGGTACAAAACTTTGTCTCTTACGTCTGGGGCGGCGACCTCAGGGGGTACGACTACTTGTCTGAGCCCGTACGGTTTGGCGAAATACAGTTTGCAGGCAACAAGCTGCTGGTATTTGGGCTGTCACTCTTGTTTTCCATCGTTCTCATTGTTCTGTTGCGTATGACCCTGCTGGGTAAGGGTGTCCGAGCGCTCATGCAGTCTCCCGTCGGAGCCCAACTCGTTGGCATTGATACCCAGCGTTTACATCCGTTGATGTTCGGCATTGGCCTAGGGCTCTCGGGTATCGCCGGTTGTCTGCTGTCTATGGCCTACACCATTAGTCCGTCGATGGGTGAGCCTTATACGGTCACGGCACTCATCGTCATCACCCTTGGGGGCTTTGGCAGTATGGGCGGGGCGCTTGCGGGCGGTCTGCTGCTCGGCGTGATTGAGGCGGTGGGTATGCATTTCACGAATCCATCGCTCAAGGCCCTGCTGTCGTATGTGGTGTTTATCAGCGTGCTCTTGCTCAGACCTGAGGGCCTGTTTGCCCGAAAGAAGAGGAAGGCGTGACCTCGCGGCAGCTCCTGGTTCGTGATCTGCTCGTGCTGTTTGGTCTGTCGGGCTGGGCCTTGGCGCTGCCAGGAATCGCCAGCGACTTTGTGCTGTCGATGGCACTCACATGCATGATGTATGTAGTGCTTTCGTCGAGTTGGGCAATGTTCTGCGGCACCACGCGGTATCTTTCATTAGCCACAGCGGCATTCTTTGGTCTGGGCGCCTATAGCAGTGCGCTGCTACTAGGTAACATGCCCTGGTGGCAGGTTATTGTCATTGGCGCACTCGTCGCTGCGGGTGTGGCGGTGCTCATGGGTGCGGCTGTTTTGCATCTACGTGGAACCTACTTTGCAGTCCTCACCTTTGGTATGACTGAGTTAATTCGCCATGCCATAACCTACTATGAGAAGAGCGTCACGGGTACCGTAGGGCGGGTGCTGATGGTAGTGCCTGAGCGCGAGGTGGTGTATCTCACGATGGTGCTCTTGGCAGTCTTGGCGGTAGCAACTTCCATCATTATTCGCCGTACCCGATTTGGTCTTGCTATGGTGGGCATAGGTGCAGATGAGCAGCGAGCACAGACGCTTGGCGTCAACACGCGGGTAATTAAAATCATGGGGTTCGCGCTAACGGCCGCTTTTGCAGGGGCAGTGGGCGCGGCTATGTCGGTGCGCTGGACCTACATTGACCCCCATACGGTATTCAACCCATTTATCGGGTTTCAAACGGTGCTTATCGCATTGATTGGTGGCGCGATGACTTTATGGGGGCCTCTGATTGCTGCGATTGTCTTTAGCCTGCTTGCCGAAACGCTCAGATTGCAGGTGCCGCAGTTATACATGATGTCGTTGGGTTTGCTTTTGATCTTATCGGTCTTGTATCTGCCCGGTGGCCTGGCCTCATTACGCGTCGAAACCTTTAAGGGATGGTGGACAGATACCCGACAGTGGTGGCAAGGCCAGCGGTATAAGTGGAGTGGCGACAAGGCCCGCGATGAGGCGCGTGCCAAGCAGCAGGCAAAAGAGCGTCGTGATGCCTAGTGTTCTTGAACCAGAGAACCCGGCAGCGCTTCTGGAGGCCAGGGGCATTACCGTTCGCTTTGGGGGCCTTACTGCTGTCGACGATGTGAGTGCGATTTTTAAACCGGGCGAGCTCGTGGGCATTATTGGACCCAATGGCGCGGGTAAAACAACCTTCTTTAATGCAATTTCAGGGGTGATTAGCCCGACGACTGGCGCGTTGCTTGCGCGTGGGCATACCCTCAGTGGTCGGGCCGCACATCGCTACGCTGCACACGGCATCGCGCGCACGTTTCAGACGCCCAGAGTTTTTCCGGACATGCTGGTACGAGAGAATATCGAGTTTGGGCTCAAGTTTGCCGGTCGGCGGCCCCGCAAGTGGGTTTTCTGGGGCGATGAGAAGAATGTGCCGTGGGCGTTGCGAACCCCTGAGAGTATTTTGTCTTTGATCGGATTGTCCTCTTTAGCCGAGATGCCTGCCGCCGCAGTTACGCCATCGCAGCAGCGCCTGCTTGAGATAGGCATGGCGCTTGCCACCCGTCCGCAGGTATTGCTTCTTGATGAGGTTGCAGCGGGCCTAACCGAGGCCGAAATTGAGAACATGGCTTTGCTGATTCGCAGAATGCGTGATGAGCTTGACCTCACGGTAGTCTGGATCGAACACGCTGTGACCACCTTACTCCGACATGTTGAGCGCGTCATTGTGTTGCATCAAGGGCGCAAGATTGCCGACGGTACGCCTGCGGATGTCGTTCGTAATCCAGAGGTGATAGAGGCCTATCTGGGAGATGAGATGGCCGAAGGAAGGCGCGAATGATGTGGTATCAACGAGCACCCTTCGTCTTGGGCGGTACGCCCGAGGCAGAGCTATGGGTTGATGGCTTAAGCGCCGGCTATGGCAACTTTCTGGTCTTGCGAAATATTTCTCTTGAGGTTAAACCCGGCCTGACTGTTATTTTGGGACCTAATGGCGCGGGCAAATCCACTCTGCTCAAGGCCATTAATGGTCTAATTCCCCGAAGTGGCATTTTGTTACTCGATGGGGAAGAATTGCCTGAGAAGACAAATGCAATTGTCAAAGCTGGAATTGCGTTAGTGGCGGAGGGGCGACAGTTGTTTCCTCAGATGACGGTTCTCGAGAATCTCGAACTCGGAGGGTGGCTGGTCGCAAAGTTAGAGCGTGCGCGGCGCCTTGAACAAGCGTTCGCTGATTTTCCAAAATTACGCGACCGCGCCAATCAGTTAGCCGGCACCATGAGCGGCGGTGAGCAGCAGATGGTGGCGGTCGCCAGGGCCATGATGAGTGCGCCAAGGCTATTGATGCTCGACGAACCTTCTTTAGGCTTAGCACCCCGTATGGTTGATGAGTTACTCGGAATCGCGCGCCGTATTGCCGATTCTGGTACCACTGTGCTCATGGTGGAACAAAACGTAAGAAAAGCCCTGTCGGTTGCTGATAGGGGGTATGTTCTTGAAAGAGGCTCACTCATAGCTAGTGGCCCTGCTGTTCTACTGTCGCGTTCAAGCGTAGTTCGGGAAGCGTATCTTGGCGCCCAAAGTGTCGACACTGCTGCGAGTGCGGCTGCCGCCAGACGGGCCTGAGTCGCCTTAGATGAATATTCGTCATCGATAACTAATGGAGATCGACCATGTCTGATTTGTCAATGCTGATTAATGGCCTAAAGGTCACCGCCGAACGGGGCGCAACGTTTGAGAGGCGAAATCCACTCGACGGCACCGTGGCGACACGTGCGCCCGCTGCCACTGCCGCAGACGCCGTACTCGCATGTGAAGCTGCAGCCGAGGCATTTAAGGCCTGGAGCGATACTGGCCCGAGTACGCGCCGTGCGCTTCTTCTCAAGGCTGCAGATGCGCTCGAGGCGAAGACTCCCGCATTTATTGAAGCGGTGGCGGCCGAAACAGGGGCCACCGGCATGTGGGCGGGGTTTAATGTAATGCTGGCTGCGGGCATGTTGCGTGAGGCAGCGGCATTGACCACTCAGGTTGCTGGCGAGGTCATTCCCTCCGACGTACCCGGTAGTCTCGCCATGGGCGTACGTCAGCCTGCGGGTGTGGTTCTGGGTATTGCTCCTTGGAATGCCCCAGTGATTTTGGGGGTTCGAGCCATTGCGACACCTTTAGCCTGCGGCAATACAGTAATTCTAAAAGGGTCAGAGAATTGTCCGCGTACGCACGGACTCATTATTGAGGCGTTGCAAGATGCGGGCTTCCCTCCTGGCGTCGTTAATTACGTTACTAATGCGCCCGCCGATGCGGGAGCAGTGGTCGAGGCGATGGTGGCCCATCCATCGGTCCGCCGCGTAAATTTCACTGGCTCTACAAAGGTAGGCAAGATCATCGCTCAGACCTGCGCAAAGTACCTCAAGCCCGCCGTACTGGAACTCGGTGGCAAAGCGCCCTTACTGGTATTAGACGATGCTGATTTAGACGATGCGGTAAACGGTGCAGCCTTTGGCTGCTTTGCTAACAGCGGACAGATTTGCATGAGTACAGAGCGAATTATTGTCGATGAGAAAGTTGCTGACCCGTTTGTAAAGAAGTTCGGAGACAAAGCTAGGGCGCTACCCCTTGGCGATCCTCGCAAGCCTGAGCCCGTGGTGCTGGGTTCGGTCATTGGAATGACGACAGTGAATCATTGCAACGCGTTGATTGATGACGCATTAGCCAAAGGGGCTCGGCTGGTTTGTGGGGGCAAGGCAGATAGCACCCTTATGCCTGCCACTGTGCTTGATTATGTGACGCCAGCGATGCGCATCTATCATGAAGAGACATTCGGCCCGGTCAAGTGCGTGGTTCGTGTGAAGGACACTGCAGAGGCTATATCCTGTGCGAATGATAACGAGTATGGACTATCAGCAGCAGTCTTTGGCCAGGATATTGCGCGAGCCTTTAACGTGGCACGTAAGATTGATTCTGGAATCTGCCACGTGAACGGCCCAACGGTGCACGATGAGGCGCAAATGCCGTTTGGAGGTGTGAAGGGTTCAGGAATCGGACGCTTTGGAGGACGAGCCGGGGTGGCTGAGTTTACCGAATTGCGGTGGATTACCGTCCAAACCAAGCCACGCCAATATCCCTTCTGAGCCTATTTCGGACAAGCATAAGTGTTGCATATGGTTTAAGGGGTCAATAAATGTTCATTCAGAATGCCTGGTATGTGGCCTGTTCCTTAGCCGAACTTGAAGCGTTAGCGCCTAAGCCGTTGGCGCGTACGATCTGCAACCATAAGATGGTCTTCTTTAGGGGACCGGATGGCATACCGGCAGCTATAGAGGATTTTTGTCCGCATAGGGGGGCACCACTTTCTTTGGGTAAGGTCTGTGAGGGAAAGCTTATCTGTGGGTACCATGGGCTCGCGATGGGGCACCAAGGTAAGGCTCTTAGCATGCCTGGTCAGCGTGTCACCGGCTTCCCTGCTGTCCAGGCCTATGCCGCAGTTGAGCGTTATGGGTTTTTGTGGGTGTGGCCGGGCGACCAGACTGTTGCTGACGTTGCCCAACTCCCTTCGTATGATTTTCTTGATCACCCCGATTGGGCCTATGGTGGAGGGATGTATCACGTCGAGGCGGACTATCGCCTCATGATTGACAACCTTATGGATTTAACCCATGAGACCTATGTTCACGCCAATAGTATTGGTCAACGCGAAATAGATGAAGCACCCTCGACCACCAGCGTTGAGGGTGATCAGGTCATTCTTCAGCGCCATATGAAGGGAATTAATGCGCCACCATTCTGGCAGATGGCTATGACCGCACATGGTCTGGACCCCCAGGCCAGGGTTGATCGTTGGCAGATTTGCCGATTTACCCCTCCGAGTCACGTCATGATTAATGTTGGCGTTGCTCTTGAGGGACACGGTGGTTTTGATGCGCCCCTCGAATGCAAGGCCTCAGGCGTCGTTGTAGATTTTATTACACCAGAAACAGAACGGTCTCATTGGTATCACTGGGGCATGGCCCGCCAGTTCAAGCCAGGTGATACGGTGCTGACACAAAAAATCAGAGAGGGTCAAGCAAAGATCTTTAGCGAGGATTTGGAAATACTAGAGTTGCAGCAAGCTAATATTGAAAGGTGGCCCGATCGCAGGCTGCTGATGCTAAACATTGACTCTGGTGGGGTTAAGTCGCGCCGCCTCATTAGTAAGTACATGGCTCACGAGAAAAGCTAAGCGGATCCATTAAGTGTTATGAAATCGGAGACATACCCCCAGAGCGACAGGCTTGATGAACTGCTCTCACACTACCGCCTGAGCCATCAACACCCGACAAATGAGGCGATTCACTGTATTGCCGTTCCGGCGATCATGTTGTCCCTTCTGGGCCTACTATTTGAGGTGCACCCGCTCGTATTCTCTGCCTTTATTTTGGCGAGCCTTGTTTACTACCTGCGTCTCTCGTTACGTGTTGTGTTTCTCATGGCGATCTGGTCTTTCTTGCTTACGCTGCTCATTGTTCTGATGGGAGACTTTCGGTTGTTGGTCTGCCTCTCTCTTTTTGTGAGCGGGTGGATCGCCCAGTTCGTTGGACACAAGATAGAAGGCCGAAAGCCCTCTTTTTTTGAAGATCTTCAGTACCTCTGGGTCGGGCCCTTGTTCGTTGCAGACGTTCTTCTCACTCCACATGGTTGGCGATGGCGTGGAAATTAGCAGGTATGCGAGGCGCGAGGCCCAGCAAGAGGTTTACATGTGGCTGATCTATGGGATTTCTCCTGTTTAGGTGATCGCGTCTTGCGCGGTGATTTGGGTCCTGACTCCAATGCCTCTGTCACCAATCCTTGCGGGGTTCAACAGGTTTCTCGCACTATGGGGCGAGATAGCGCAGGGTTTTGAGGCTACCGTCGGGCGCGACTAATTCCGTAAGTATCTCCGGCGGACCGCTTGTCAAGTTAATGTGTTGAAGGTTTATAGCGCTGAAAGCCCGTTGAAGAAGGTCGTGTTGTGGGTGGGCGAGAGTAAGCGATTTCAGAGAGAATGTCGGCCCGATAAGGCTTTTGCGTGGGTGATCCGTGCCCCATTCAATGAGCGTGGGCAAAATGCCGTTAAACAACCTCTGCCCGTCCTCACGAACTGAGATCTTCCAGCGCAAGAGGCCGTTGGGTGTTGGGCGTGACGCCTCGATCATGGGCCCTCGATTAATTCCGAGCTTAGCCCAGGCATGAAGGGCCGCGCTTAGATCAGGCACACGTGCAACCCAATGCAGAAGCTGTGGTCCTTCTGCCTGCAACTGGGCTTGGATTGTGGGGTCATCAAGGTCGAACCATCTGGGCAGTCGTAGGGCTTTGTCTGCTGGAATAGTCTGGTCGATCGCGATGATCTCTAGGTAAACCAGAGGATGGCTGGGCGATACGAGCGGCAGGAGACGGTTGTGGGTGCCAAAAAGAGGATGACTGCCTCCGGGTAGCGGCGTCACGCCCAAAGTTTCTTTGCACCATTTCACCCCGGCATCCAGCGTTGTGGCAGCCACAACAAGATGGTCGAGCGTTGATGCTAGGGTATTGGCACAATGATTTTTTATCTGGTTCTCCATGGGGCTCATGGCGCAGTGAATCGCATTGCACTCTACTAATAAAGTGAAATGCCAGCAAGCAGGTTGAAGGGAAGGGACGAAGGCTCCTCCCGTTATTAGGCCTGCTCAGTGTGGCGAGTCAAGGTCATACCCTGATTCGAGGTGCGGTTTCCATAAGAAGCCTAAATCGTTGCTAAGCGAATTCTTCGACTGAGCGGTTTAGCCCCAGGGGACTGATCCTGAACGGTAGAATCACTTATTTCGGTCTTATTATGGTGACAGTTTAATGTCACTTAATTCCGCAGTCGGAAGACAGTTCTCGCTTTTCGCTTGGTTTTCACTATCGAGGTTTTTACATATGCACTATTCCACCCTACGCGTTGTGCTGCCTTTATGTTTTCTAGGTCTCACCCTGCTCTCCGGGTGTGCGAGCTTTCGGTATGGTGATGACCAGTATCAGATAAGGGTGGGCGCGCATGGCAAAGACGTAATGTGGGTGCCCTCAAAGACAGAGCTCGTGCATCTCATGCTTGACCAGGCCAAGGTCACCAAAAATGACGTTCTGTACGACCTGGGCTCTGGAGACGGAATCATCCCCATAGAAGCGGCAAAAACCCGTGGGGTTCGTTCGTATGGTATTGAATACAACAAAGATCTGGTTGAGTTGTCAGTGAGAAATGCCCAGCGCGCCGAGGTATCAGACCTTGCGTCTTTCAGGCAAGGTGATATTTTTATCGAGGATTTTTCTCGCGCGACCGTGGTTACGCTGTACCTTGGTGAGAATCTCAACTTGAAGCTCAAGCCTACGCTGCTGGCTATGAAGCCTGGAACCAGGATTGTGTCTAATACCTTTCGAATGGGGACATGGCAGCCCGATAGCGAATTCCGATCATCTACTGGAGAGGCCGGTTTTCTGTGGATTGTCCCGGCGTCACTAGATGGAACTTGGGAAGTGCAGGACGCGATTAACCCTTCAACATCAACAGCCCGCTTGGTTATACGTCAGAGCAAACAGTATTTTCGTGGTTCGTTTACTCCACTGTCTGGCAAAACTGGCAGTATCGAAGCGGGGTCTATTAAAGGAAACGACTTTACCTTCGAGATAAATACGCCGACTGAAAGAAAAAGAGCCATGTATGGGGTTTTCGAGGGGAATGGTCTGAGTCTTTATGAGCGCCATGGGGATGGGAGGTCTTCGCTCGTTTTCCTAGCGAAAAGAGTCATAAGATAGGAGCGCGCTCGAGACACTCAGGCAGGTGCCAACCTGGAACTACGAGGTGGTGCATGTGCATGTTTGCCTGACGGTGATGGACGAGGAAAAGTTTGTCCGTGGTGTTGTGGCAAGGACACTGATTGCAAAGGGTGTCGACGGACTTGGTAAGGCAATGCGAGAGAGGTTTGGTGACTAGCAGATGACTGAACCAACGACCAACCCAGAGATTAACCCAACGACCAACCCTTACTCGGAGTTGAGCTTCTGGCGGTTTGGCATACTGGCGGCCATGGTGATGGCATTCTTCCCATGGTCTCTGCTTGTGCACGGCCTTCTGAGAGGCTTTGGGGACACCAAACTGCTCATTGCAGCGCTATTGAAGGATTACATCCAGACACTGCTTGCCATGCTGACCTTAGGCTTGGTTTTGTTAATTGCAGTTGTAGTAGCCATTTACCAGTTGTGGCCTACGATTGTGGGGTTTTTCACTGGGCTCTTCTAGACCGATGGGATCTGCAGCTTTCCCTTCTGCAATCACCCACCTAGGCTTTGATCTTGGCGGTACCAAGATTGAGGCGGTGGCCCTGAGCCAGACGGGTCAGCAGCTCTCGAGGCGTCGGCTGCCAACTCCCCATCATCCCGACCCCGACAAACAGGTTCAGGCTATTGGTGACACCCTGAGACAGCTAAAGCAGATGGTTCTGCAAGAGTCTGACGAAGTTGCTGCCAAAGGCGTTAGACGCTCAATTACCATGGGTCTTGGCACCCCAGGCTCGGTATCCCCGGCTTCAGGTCGGCTGCGTAATTCGAATACCAACTGCCTCAATGGCTTGCCTTTTCAGACTTGGGCTGAACGGGTTCTAGACGGGCCAGTAGTTATTGAGAATGATGCCAACTGCTTTGCACTGGCTGAAGCCCAGCAAGGGGCGGGTCGAGGCTTTTCCGTTGTCTTTGGCGTCATTATGGGAACCGGCTGTGGAGCGGGTCTGGTGATTAATGGTCGGATTCATGCGGGCAGAAATCGGCTTGCCGGGGAGTGGGGTCATGTGGGTATTGACCCTTTAGGGCCTCTCTGCTGGTGCGGACAACGTGGATGTCTGGAGACGTTCTTGTCGGGCAGTGGCCTGCAGAAAGCGTTTTACGATGCCACTGGACTGCAATGGTCTGCCCAGCAAATTCTTGAGGTTACGCCTGCCCAGAATGATCCTGTGGCTGCCTCAGCAGTTCAACACGCAATAGATCTGCAGAAACGTTTTTTCTGGGCCTTTGGCGAGGGCTTGCGGCGAGTCTGCTCGATTCTGGATCCCGATATTGTGGTGCTGGGCGGCGGACTTTCTGCCCACCCCGGGCTCTGCCAAAAAGGGCCCCCGCAGGTGAGAAGCCAGATTTTCGGCGGAGAGTTCGACACGCCCATCGTGGTGAATCACTTGGGTGACTCAGCCGGAGTGCTGGGTGCGGCTTGGCTTGGCGCGCAAGGTAATGCTGAGAACTCCTTCTGCCCTAACACCAGGCAATTTGATCAGGGCTAAACTGACGGTAAGGGATCTCGAGACAACGGACCGGGAAGACCGCGGGGCTAGGGTATGACAAGGCCAGCCTTCTCGCAGACCGCCTTTCGCGCAGCGACTAGGCCTATGCTGGGTGACCTGGCTGACGGGCCAGCCGCCGACACACCGTTCTGCTTAATCGCCTTGGCCTGAGGATTGGCAAATGTCTGCAGCCAGAGGCGCAGATCTCTTTTTACGTCCTCGGCCCGTATCTGGCGGGTGAGCATATGCCAGCCCTCGGGATAAATAATAAATTCCATATGGCTTGGAATCTTTTCAGACTGCATCGATAGCCGCGACAGCCAGGCGCAGGTGGGGGCTGGTGGAATGATGCGGTCGTTGAGGCCATACATGACGAGGGTAGGTACTGGAAACCGAATCGGATGGGCCAGTGCCTTATCCATGAGCAGACTGATGCCATAAAGACTGGCCACCCGTGTTTCTTTGATAAACAAGGGGTCGCGTGAAAGGTCGCGTGACACCTCTGGGTCGTTGGTGGGTCGAATACCAAGGTGCTGAATGCCATTGCCTGTAAACGTCATGTTGGGCATCACGGTATTCATGAAGGCAAGGCCCCAGCGCTGATACCAGGGCATGATCTGCATGCCCCATACAGCAGGTGCTAAGAGCACAATTGCATCGGACTCGAGGCCTTCGGGCTCAGAGGAGGCGCGCAGCACGAGCGCACCCCCCATGCTCTCGCCCACCACCACCAGTGGAGTCGCTGGATAGCTGCGGCGCAGATGGGCTGCGGCCTGGCGGATATCAGCAATTAATGCCTGATCGCCCGGCCACTGGCCCGCGTCGGCATTTTCACCAAATCCCCGTTGGTCATAGGCATAGACTCTGGCCCCCGTGCCTTGAAGGGCCTCGGCCAGGGGTGCGAATGCCTTGCTGTAGTCATTAAACCCGTGAATGCCCAAGACAATAAGCGTCGGGCTGGACTCCTTCCATACCCGAAAAGGGCGCCCGAGAAGTTGTTCGGTGGGCGGCAGCGCTGGTGCGGCCTGTTTCTGCCCAGTCGACGGTTGCGCGGCCCGGACCGGATTCGGGACAGCAGAGCCATCGGTCTGTGCCGCACAGCCTGCCCCGAGGCTCAGGCCGGCAACGACCAGGCCAGAGAGACAGCGGCGAATGAATACGTTGAATGCGACGACGGTATGCATGGAGCCAGTAGTCTGCACGAACATGTGATACTCCCGCCACTATGGCAGTCATCGTTCTCTCGGATGCAGACCTTGCCTTCGGCCATGTGCCCCTTCTCGCGAAGGCGGCTTTTTCTTTGGAAGACGGGCAGCGTGTCGGCCTGATTGGCCGCAATGGCACGGGCAAGTCGTCTCTGTTAAAGATTCTGGCAGGCACTGAAAACCTGGATTATGGCAGCCTGCAGCTGCAGCAGGGGCTGCGCGTGACCTACCTTCCCCAGGAGCCAGTCTTTGCCCACGAGTCTTCGGTCTTTGATGCGGTGGCCGAGGGCCTAACTCAGGCGCGTGAAGCGCGTTCTGCCTATGAGTCTTTAAGTCTGTCCATGCAGACCGAGGACGACCACCATGCCCTTGATGCCTTGCAGTCCCAGTGCGATGCGCTACAGGCCTGGGACTGGGAGCGGCGCGTGGAGGCGCAGGTGTCGTTACTGGGAATTGCGGGTGACCTGCCTGTGGCAACGCTCTCAGGGGGCCAGAAAAAACGTGTGGCTATTGCCCGGGTATTGGCGGAGGCGCCGGGCGTACTGCTGCTCGATGAACCTACCAACCACCTGGACCTTGAGGCCATCGAATGGCTTGAGACGGTGCTGCTCGGGTTTAACGGTGCGCTGGTCTTCGTGACCCACGACCGCGCTTTTCTTGATCGTGTCTGCACCGATATTTTGGAACTTGACCGCGGCGTATTGCGTTTATTTCCCGGTAACTTTACGGCCTATCAGCGGGCCAAAGAAGATCAGCTGGCGGCCGAAGCCCTGGCCAATGCCCGCGCCGACAAGCTGCTGGCCCAAGAAGAAGCCTGGTCGCGTCAGGGGGTTGAGGCCCGTCGCACCAAGAGTGTGGCGCGGCTAGAGCGGCTGGAGATTCTGCGAGGCCAACGGGCGGCACGGCGAGAGCAGGTGGGCCAGGTGCGGCTTGAGGTCTCGCGGGGCGAGCGCAGCGGCAAGGTGGTGGCCGATCTGCAGAGGGTGTCGTATGGCTATGCCGGCAAGCCCTTGGTGGTGAAAGACCTAACCCTTACCGTTTTGCGCGGCGACAAGCTGGGGTTACTTGGCCCCAACGGTGCGGGCAAGACCACCCTGCTGCGGCTGATTCTGGGAACCTTGGCGGCGCAGTCGGGCACGATCGTGCAAGGTAGTCGGCTCTCGGTGGCCTATTTTGATCAGATGCGCGAGGGCCTTAGGCTCGATGCGAGCCTCGAGGACACGATTAGCCCGGGCAGCGAATGGATCGAAATTGGCCCGACCCGCAAGCACGTCAAGAGCTATCTGCAGGACTTTTTGTTTGCGCCCGAGCGGTCGGGCTCGCCCGTGTCGAGCTTGTCGGGTGGTGAGCGCAATCGCCTGCTCTTGGCACGGCTTTTTGCGCGGCCTGCCAATGTGCTGGTCTTAGACGAGCCCACCAACGATCTCGATATTGAAACCCTCGAGTTGCTTGAGGGCCTGCTGCAAGACTTTAATGGCACTGTGCTGCTGGTCAGCCACGACCGTGCCTTTCTGGATGGCGTGGTGACCAGCATGGTGGCCTACGAGGGCCAGGGCCAGTGGCTGGAGTATGAGGGCGGATATGAAGACTATGTCGCGCAGCGCGCGCGGCGGATGGCCTCGTTGGCGCCAGCGCAGTCGTCCGCGCGATCCAGCACGGTCGGGGCGCCGGCAAATGTACAAGCTATTACACCAGCTAGCATTCCAGCTAAAGCGCTGAAGCTCAACAGCAAAGAGAAAAAAGAACTCGAGGGGTTGCCAGAGAAAATTGAGCTTCTCGAAGAGCAGCTCAAGGCGCTGCATGCCCAGCTTGCTGACCCGAATCTTTATAAGAATGCGCCGCTGACGGTACCTGAGATTGAGGCACAGGCCAAGGGTCTTGAAGGTGAGATTGCGGCTGCGATGGCTCGCTGGGAGGCGCTACTCGCGCGGCCTGCAGCGTAGCGTTTGCGGCACGGCGCGTATGGTGACCTTCAGCGGCCCTTCTCAGAAGCTTCTGAACCTGCTGGAACGCAAGGGGCTGGAAGCCTTGATCTGATAATGCCAACCTACCCGATTCCCACAAGAACACTATCAAGCCGCCCAAACCGAATCTGGCGGTTTGCCTTCTGGGCCACGGAGGGCTTGGCCCGGTAGGCCACGCTCATTCCTGCTACCGACATCATGGGCAGGTCATTGGCCCCATCGCCAATCGCTATGCCTTGGGTAGGTGCGGCGCCCCGCGCGGCACAGGCGGCCTCAAAGGTGGCTTTTTTCACGGCGCCGTCTACCAGTTCGCCCACCAGGTCTCCGGTGAGAACTCCGTCGCGGATCTCTAGTTCATTGCATTTCACCTGATCGAATCCCAGCGTCTGAGCGACATGGCGCGTGAACTGGGTAAACCCACCGGAGACCAAGAGGGTGTGCAGACCGGCGGCCTTCGCGGCGGCCACAAGCTCGCGGGCCCCGGGGTTGATCTGCAGACGTTCATCAATCACTTTCTGTAGTACCGATTCAGGCAGGCCCTTAAGCAAGGCAACACGGCGCCGCAGGCTATCGCCATAGTCAGCAATCTCGCCACGCATCGCGGCCTCGGTAATTGCTGCCACTTCGGCCTTCTTGCCGCAGAAGTCGGCAATCTCATCAATGCATTCGATGTTGATCACCGTGGAGTCCATGTCCATGGCGAGCACCTTAAAGTCAGGCAGTTTTTGGCCTTCGTTGATAAAGGCCCAGTCGAGGTGCAGGGCTTCGGCCAGGGCGGGCATGGCCTGAACCACCGGCCCGGTACAGCAGGGCGAGAGCGCCTCAAATGTGAGCGCGGCATAGCCCAAGGGTTCGTCCCCCGTACTGCCCGCCGATCCGCGGGCTTCACCGCCTCCCATCCTGCTCGTCGAAACGCCGTACCCTGGACCATCGTGATTGCCCAGCCCATGTGTGTCGGAGACTCCCGAGGCCGTGAGCATGGTCTCGTCTTCCAGTTGTGCCTTTTGCGCCTCGGTGATGGGCAGAATGTGCCCCTGGGGATCACAACCCGGGGTAACGACAAGAATTTTTTTGGCCATGGTGTTTAAGAGATGGTGAGGAGCTGTCCGAGTACCTGTGTAAGCACCGATAGCCGCTCGGTGAGCGTTTCTGAATTGAGGTTAGCACGCACGCGGTCGTTACCAATGAGCTTATACCGACCATCTTTTTGAATAATCTGCATGACGCGCACGGGGTCGACGGGGGCCTTCGGCCCAAAGGTCACCACCACCGCCTGCGGTGCCGCATCGATCTTGCGGATATCCCATTGCTGGCACTTTAGGCGCAGGCGATGGGTCTCGATTAGGCCTCGGGCAGCATCGGGCAGTTTTCCAAATCGATCGATCAGCTCTTCTTGAATCTCGGTGACCATGTCCTGCTCGGTGGCATTGGCCAGCCGTTTATAGAGCGATAAACGCTCGCGAATATCGGGGCAGTAGTCCACCGGCAGCAGCGCGGGCAGGTGCAACTGAATCTCGGTGGTGACCGCCAGGGGCGACTCAAGATCGGGCTCACGTCCGGCTTTCAAGGCACTCACGGCCTCTTGCAGCATATCGGTGTAGAGCTGAAAGCCCACCTCGGTCATGTTGCCCGACTGGTTGTCGCCAAGCACCTCACCGGCCCCGCGAATCTCTAGGTCGTGCATGGCAAGATAAAAGCCGCTGCCGAGCTCCTCCATGGCCTGAATGGCCTCAAGCCGCTTCTTGGCATCGCCCGTCATGGCGTCTTCTTCGGGCACCAGAAGATAGGCATAGGCCTGGTGGTGCGACCGTCCTACCCGGCCGCGTAACTGGTGCAGCTGGGCCAGGCCAAACCGGTCCGCCCGATAGATCACGATGGTGTTGGCCGAGGGCACATCAATGCCCGTCTCAATAATGGTGGTGCAGAGAAGCACATTGATGCGCTGCTGGTGAAAGTCGCGCATCACCTGCTCGAGTTCGCGCTCGGGCATCTGGCCATGGGCCAGTGCAATGCGGGCCTCGGGCACAAGGTTACGCAGCGCCTCGAGCCGGTGACCGATAGTTTCCACCTGGTTGTGTAGCACATAGGCCTGGCCCCCGCGGCGAAACTCCCGCAAGAGAGCCTCGCGCACAGTATCGTTATTGTCGCGACGTACCAGGGTCTTAATGGCTAGGCGTTTTTGTGGCGCAGTGGCAATCACACTGAATTCGCGAATACCTTCCAGGCTCATGGCCAGCGTGCGGGGAATGGGAGTGGCAGTAAGCGTCAGCACATCGACCTCGGCCCGCAGGTTTTTGAGTGCCTCTTTCTGGCGCACCCCAAACCGGTGTTCTTCATCGATGATCACCAGGCCCAGACGGTCGAACCGGGTCTTGGTGGAAAAGAGCTTATGGGTGCCAATGGCGATATCGACCTTGCCCTGGGCCAGCCCCTCTAGTGCCTCATCGATTTCCTTGTTAGAACGAAACCGTGAGAGCTCAGCAATCTTCACAGGCCACTGGGCAAACCGGTCTTTAAAGGTCTGGTAGTGCTGCTCTGCCAGCAGAGTGGTGGGGCAGAGCACAGCCACCTGGCGGCCGTCCATGACCGCCATGAAGGCGGCCCGCAGCGCCACCTCGGTCTTGCCAAAGCCCACATCGCCACAGACCAGTCGGTCCATGGGTTTTTCGGAGATCATGTCTTGGATCACGGCATGAATCGCGGCGCGCTGGTCGGGGGTTTCTTCAAACCCAAAGCCATCGGCGAACCGCTCATAGTCTGAGGGCTGAAAGGCAAAGGCATGGCCCTTGCGCGCGGCCCGTCGGGCATAGAGGTTAAGCAGTTCGGCCGCGGTGTCGCGGGCCATCTTGGCGGCTTTGGATCGGGCCTTTTCCCATTGCCCACTGCCCATGCGGTGCAGTGGCGCCGAATCGGGGTCGGCACCGGTATAGCGGCTAATGACATGGAGCTGCGAGACAGGAACATAAAGGGCCGCGTCGCCAGCATAGAGCAGGTGGAGAAACTCGCTGGGCCCGTCGCCGAGGTCGAGGTTGACCAGGCCCTGGTAGCGGCCCACCCCATGCTGAAGATGCACCACGGGGTCGCCCACCTTGAGTTCGGAGAGGTCTTTGAGAATGGCATCGACATTGGTCTGCCGGTCGCGCTGGCCGTGGCGTTGCCGGCGTTGCAGATCGGCAAAGAGCTCGGCCTCGGTGGCGATGGTCAGGCCAAGCCACGGTGCGCTGAACCCCTGCTGCAACGGCGCTACCACCAGGCGGCAGAGGGGCGTCTGGCCCTCTGGGGCCGAGGCATCAGTGGCTTCAGTGGTTGCAGTAGCCTTAGTGACCCCGATGGGCTGAGCGGTCGCAGCATCCTGGGGTCCCACCAGTGCCTGCCAGTGATCGATCGATAAGCTCGTGATCCCCGATTCGGCGAGCAGCTCTAACAGCGTCTCACGGCGGCCTTCGGTCTCGGCCACAAGCACAAACCGCTGGCCTTGCGCCCGCGCATGAATGATGGCGCCGTGCAGTCGTAGCAGAGGGGGATCAGCCCGGCGGTCGGCACGAATATCGGGCACGGGCCGGGTGGGTGCCTCGGCAGATTCGCGATGCAGGCTGATGCGTGGAAACACCGCAAGGGTCTGGTTGATCTGCTCGGGCGCTAGCAGAATTGCTTCGGGCGGCAGCACTGGGCGCTCGATATCGTGCTTTAAAAAGGCATACCGCGTGCGCACCTCCTGCATGCTTGCTGTAAATGATTCTTGTACCTCGCCTACGAGGAGCACCTGGGCATCGGCAGACAGGTAGTCGGCCACGCTGGCGAGCGGCTCTTCAAAGAAAAGCGGCAGGTAGTACTCGATGCCCGCGCCAAAGAGGCCGTTTCCCGCGTCTTTATAAAGGGCGCACTTGGAAGGGTCGCCCTCAAAGACCTCGCGCCACTTAGCCCGAAACCGCTGGGCGGACTGCTCACCACGCGGGTACTCCCGCCCGGGCAGCATGCGCACCTCGGGCACGGGGTGAATGCTGCGCTGGCTGTCGGGGTCAAAGACCCGCAGGCTGGCGACTTCATCGTCGAAGAGTTCGACCCGGTAGGGCAGGCTGCTGCCCATGGGAAAGAGATCGATAATGCCGCCGCGCAGGGCATATTCCCCTGGAGATACGACCTGGCTTACCGGGGTGTAGCCCGCGGTCTGCATCTGCAGGCGCAGGCCTTCGACCGACAACTGCTGCCCATTCTTAAAAAAGAACGTATTGGCTGCCAGAAAGGCCGGGGGCGGCAGGCGCACCAAGGCCGAGGCCGCGGCGACGATGAGCACATCGATCTGTCCCGTCATGGCCTCATAGAGGGCAAGCAGACGGTCTGAGATCAGGTCTTGGTGGGGTGAGAAGGCCTCATACGAGAGTGTCTCCCAGTCGGGCAGCACCCGCACCCGCAGGTGTGGCGCGAAAAACCCCGCCTCTTGGGCAAGCCGCTGGGCCCGCAGGGCGGTGTCGGTGACTGCCAGAAAGCCCGCACCCTGGTGTCGCGCGGGCTTGGCTGCGCCTGTTTCCTGGCGTCGGCGAGACTCGGCCACCCAGTCGGCCAGCAGCAGCCCATCGGCAGAGCCGTGGGGTAGGGGAAGAGAAAAGACAGGCCCCGGCTTGGTCGGCTGCAGGCCCCAGGGATTGCCTGGAAAATCGGCGAGTGACGTCATTCTGTTAATTTTAGGGGCATGACTGATTTTCTGCGGACGCCCCTGCGCGCCGATGCTGCCCAGAATGCCGGCGCTGCCCAAGAGGCCCATGGCCTGCTGCAGTCCTGGCGTGCCCGTGCGGTGCGCTCTGCTGCGCACTCGTCGCCGTCCTTATCGCAGTCATCAGCCCTTTGGGGCGTGCTTCCGGCAGCCGGGGCCGGCCTGCGGGCGGGGCTGGGGCTGCCCAAGCAGTACTGGCGTGGCGGAGGCCCTGGCCCCACTATGCTCGAACGCAGCACGCTGGCCCTGGCAGCAATCGCCCGGATCGACGCCTTTGCCGGAATTCTGGTGGTGGTCTCGCCCGAGGATTCCCACTGGGAGGCAGAAGGGCTAGGAGCAGCGCTGCGGGCAGTACTAGGGAATGACTTCCCCCTCATGGCCTGCGCCATCGGTGGAGCCAGCCGGCGTGACTCGGTACTGGCGGCATTAACCCTGCTGCACACGGCGCTGGGCCCCGAGGCCGATCGTGACTGGGTAATGGTGCACGACGCGGCACGGCCGGAGCTTTCGTCTGATGCCCTGATGCGGCTCTGGTCCGCCTTGCATAAGAGCGAGAGCGGGGGGCTTCTGGCCCTGCCAGTGCCCGACACCGTGAAGCGCCAGAGCTCGGTCGGGGAGGATGACCCGATCGATCGTCCGGGTGAGCACCGTCAGGCCGGGCGGGACTTGGTTCCTGGGAATAACGCAGTTGTCCCCAAGGTGGCCCAGACCCTTTCCCGGGAGGGCCTCTGGCTTGCCCAGACGCCGCAGATGTTTCGGTTAGCGCCGCTTACCAATGCGCTTCGGGCCATGCCCACCGCCACCGATGAGTCGAGCGCCATCGAGAATCTCGGCGTTTGTCCGATACTGGTGGAAGGCGACTGGGCCAACCGCAAGTTCACTTATGAAAAAGACTTTACGGGCTTCTCTGATATGACCACACCCGCACTGCCGACTGCCTGGCCACGGATCGGCCAAGGCTTTGATGTGCATGCCCTGGTCGAAGGGCGGCGTCTGGTTCTCGGGGGAGTGGAGATTCCGTATGAGAAGGGTCTCTTGGGCCACTCCGATGCCGATGCCCTGCTGCATGCCATCTGTGATGCCTTGCTGGGCGCTGCAGGCCTGGGAGATATCGGCCGGCATTTTCCCGATAGTGCGGCGGCTTACAAGGATGCCGACAGCCGGGTCTTACTGCGCGATGTGGTTGCCAAACTCAAGGGTCTGGGTCTGGCCCCACAGCAGATTGATGCCACGATCATTGCCCAGGCACCCAAGATGGCGCCGCATATTGCCCAGATGGTGGCCAATATCCAGGCTGACTGCGGCTGCAGCCGCGTGAATGTAAAGGCCACCACCACGGAATGGCTGGGGTTTACCGGCCGGGGCGAGGGCATTGCCTGCCAGGCGGTCGCCATGGTGGTGCCAGCATCATGAGCCTTCGCTACCCGCTGCTGGCGGTGGACTGTTCCCGAGGGGCAGGCAGTCTGGTGCTTGCGCTGTCTGCCGAAGACTGGCGTGGCCGCATCCTTCCTGCCGGACAGAACCAGGCCTCTGATCTGCTGCCCGAGGCCCAGGCACTCCTGGCGGCAGCGGGCCTGTCGCTGCAGTCCGTGCGTGGGTTTGTTCTGGGCCAGGGGCCGGGTTCGTTTACCGGCCTGCGGATTGCGGCGGGTCTGGTGCAGGGAATGGCCCGCGGGCTGGGGGTGGGGGTAGCCTGTGTCTCGGGGTTTTTTGCCATGGCCTATGCCCATGGCAAGGCCCAAGGCAAGGATGCTGCAGATGCCTCGGGTAGGCCTGGTCTGGCCGGGGATTTGGATACCGCCCGCCCTGTCGCGATCTATTTTGATGCCCGGCTCGGTGAGTACTACTCTGCCTCGGTGATGCGTAACGCCCAGGGCTATCCCATGGGCTACGCCAGCGAACCCGAGATCGTCTCAGCGCTCCCCGACGAGGCCCCGGGCGTTTTGCGCGATCCACAACCAGACGCCTTTGCGCCGCCTTATCGCGCTTCAGGAGCAGGCGACCTGTCTCTGCAGTCTGTTGCCGCCTGGAGCCTCGCGGTGGTCGTCGACGCCCCCGACCCCGCGGCCTTATTTCTTCCGCCGATCATGGCCCAGCCACTGTATGTGCGCTCAAAGGTTGCCCAGACCAGGGCCGAGCGCGAGCAGGGCCCGGCGCTGCAGCTGCAGCCTTTATCCAGCCACGACCTTGCCTCGGTCATGGTGATTGAGAATCAGGCCTATGCCTTTCCCTGGACCTCCGGCAATTTTCGGGATGCCCTGGCAGCAGGCTATACCGCGCTCAAGCTGGTGGACCAGGGGGCCATGGTGGGCTACTGCATCTACATGCGGGTGCTGGACGAGGCCCATCTCTTGAACTTCACGATTGCGCCTCTGCGGCAGCGGCGTGGTCTGGGCCAGGCCTTTCTAGAGCGGCTTCTGGCCCGCGTGGCCGATGAGGGGGCCGCCTCGATGCTTCTGGAAGTACGTCCCTCCAACGACGCTGGGATTCGACTCTATGCGCGTAATGGCTTTGCCGAGATTGGCCGGCGTAAGGGCTACTACCCTGCTGAAAAAGGCAGTCGCGAAGACGCCCTGCTGATGCAGCGAGCCCTGTCCTTGCAGGCCCAGGGTCTGCGTGAGGCAAGGGCCCGGGCCATTGCGACCGATGCCTCTCAGGAGGGCAGCTTTGTTATGGCCCAGGCGCTCGCGCCTGATCTGCGTTCCTAGCTATGTCATCTCCTGGTCGGTCGGCTCTCTCTGTTTACGCCCGCGAGATCCTTGAGCTCCATCCCGTATGGCGGTTTCGCGGCATATCCGGCCCTGGGGATGGCCCTGGCGATGGCCCTGGCGATGCCGGCCAGCCTGACTCCGAATCCCCTGTGGCAGGGGCGCTGCCCCTTCCTTCAGAAGGCATTCAGTGCTGGTCGGTTTCGATTGTGAGCGCGCCTGTCTCAGTCGCCCAGCGTGAGGCCCTGCAGCGTGCGGCTGCTCTGGCCTTGGCCCCAGCGGGGTCCTTGTCACTGCACTGGGAAGATCATCTGCTGCCAGAGTCCGCAGGACAAACCGGCGCGCAGCGCGGCGACGCGACGGCCGAAGGCCCGCTCAGCCTGCAGGCGCTGCAGAACTGGCTGGTTGCGCAGCAGAAGGGGCGTCTGTCGGATGCTCTGCCACGGGTGGTGCTGGTCTGGGGAGCGGCCTTCTCAGGCCCCGTGGCTCTTGCAGGCCCGACAGACCCGGCAGGCCCGACAGACCCGGCAAGCCCGACAGGCACCTGGCTGCTTGGCCTGCCCGCGCCAGGCCAGTTTTCAACCGCTGCCGCCCGGCGTCAGACCTGGACCGAGCTTCTTGCCCTCAAGCGATTACGCGCATGACCCGCCCTCTGATCTGCCGCATCGACGCTTCCGCGCTGGCCCACAACCTTGCCCGGATTCAGTCGCTCGCGCCCAATGCGCCCATCTGGGCAGTAGCCAAGGCCAGAGCCTACGGCCATGGGCTCTCACAGGCCCTGCAGGGGTTTTCGGCGGCGGCCGGCATCGCGGTGCTCGAAATAGAAGAGGCGGCCCACCTGCGTAGCGCGGGATGGGAAAAGCCGATTCTGCTACTTGAGGGTTTATTCCGGCCCCAAGACCTGTCGGCAGCCGCAGAGCTTCGGCTTGACCTGGCCGTGCATCAGGCCGAGCAGGCCCAGGCGTTTTTCTCTGCGGCTGCGCCGGCGGTAGCCTATCTACAGTCAGGCGCCCGGGTCTGGCTAAAGCTCAATACGGGCATGAATCGGCTTGGGTTCCCCACGCGAGGGGGATTAGAGCCTCTGCGCGAACTGGTTGACAGCCTGCGGCAGACGCTGGGCGTGGGGCGGGTGGGATTCATGATGCACTTTGCCCAGGCGGAGTCCCCCCTTGCCTCTGAGGAGCCTTTTGCGCGGTTTGAATGGGCGCTTGAGCGTCTGGGCCACGGTGCCGGCGAGCCGCTGAGCCTGGCGAACTCTGCTGCGGTGATTCACCTTGCCTTTGCCCGCATGGGCTGGCTGCGGCCCGGAATCGCCCTGTATGGGGCCTCGCCTTTTCGATTCGACCGGGGAGGGCATGCCCCGGTGTTTTCGAACCTTGGGCTTCGGCCCGCACAGACCCTACAGACCGAGCTTATTGCCATTCAGCATCTGCAGGCCGGCGATGGGGTGGGCTATGGCATGCGGTTTCGTGCCTCTGGGCCTATGCGGATAGGGGTTGCGGCCGTGGGCTATGCCGATGGCTACCCCCGCACGGCGCCCGACGGCACGCCGGTGCTGGTCGATGGAAAACGCTGCGCGGTGGCGGGGCAGGTGTCTATGGACCTGCTCACGATTGACCTGACTGCCGTACCTCAGGCACGGGTGGGAAGCCGGGTGGAGCTCTGGGGCGCCGGCCTCGCGGTGGACGAGGTGGCAAGCCACTGTGGCACGGTAGGCTATGAACTGCTTACCGCGATTACCCCCCGCGTGGCCCGCCATGCCCTGGCGATACCCGGGGCTATGTCTGGGACAGGCAAGGGCTGATGGCCAAGCAGAAGCTGGGCTTTGTATGCAATGCCTGTGGGCAGGGCCATGCACGCTGGCAGGGGCAGTGCGACGGCTGCGGGGCCTGGAACACGCTTGAAGGCGGGCGGTTGCAGGAGACATCGGCTAAGGCGGCAGCGCGCAGTCTGGCGCCTTCGAGCAGTCTGCAGCCGCTCTCCGAAGTCGCGGCGGAAAGCCTGGCCCGCTGGTCGACGGGCATGGACGAATTTGATCGTGTGCTCGGGGGCGGGCTGGTGCCCGGTGCGGTGGTGCTGCTTGGCGGTGACCCAGGAATTGGAAAGTCCACGCTCCTCTTGCAGGCCCTCGCCCGTATGGCCGCGGCCTTATCGCAAGAGCAGAGCCTGCTGTATGTGACGGGTGAAGAGTCTGCCGCCCAGGTGGCGCTGCGGGCCCGACGTCTGGGGCTTCCCACCCAAAGCCTAGACCGCGTCAAGATTCTCGCCGAGACGCAGCTAGAACTGATCTTGCCAGAGCTCGAGCGACTCAAGCCACCGCTGGTGGTGATCGATTCGATTCAGACGCTCTTTACCGAACAACTCGGGGCGGCGCCGGGCTCGGTCTCGCAGGTGCGTGACGTGGCGGCGCGTCTCACCCGGTGGGCCAAGGACAGCGGCAATGCCGTGATCTTTGTTGGCCATGTCACCAAAGAAGGCACCCTGGCGGGCCCTCGCGTGCTGGAGCACATGGTCGATGCGGTCTTGTATTTTGAAGGTGATGCCCAGGCCTCGTTTCGGGTGGTGCGGGCGGTCAAGAACCGCTTTGGTACGGCCAATGAACTCGGGGTCTTCGCGATGACCGAGGCCGGGCTTAAGGCGGTGACCAATCCCTCAGCATTGTTTCTGTCCGAAGGGCAGCTGGGTCAGTCGCATGGCGATAAGGCCGCCCAGTCTCTGGTGCCCGGGGCCTGTGTGCTGGTCACCCAAGAAGGCAGTCGCCCTCTGCTGGTGGAGGTGCAGGCGCTCGTCGACACCAGCCATCTACCCAATCCGCGAAGGCTTAGCGTGGGTCTGGACCCCCAGCGTCTGGCCATGCTCTTGGCTGTTTTGCACCGCCATGCGGGCATCGCCTGCTATGACCAGGATGTCTTTCTTAATGCCGTGGGTGGGGTGCGGATTCAGGAGACGGCGGCGGATCTTGCCATTCTTGCGGCCGTGGTCTCTTCGCTGCGTAACCGACCTCTGCCACGTGGTCTGGTGGTCTTTGGGGAACTCGGCCTGGCCGGCGAGGTACGGCCCGCCCCGCGTGGCTTGGAGCGCCTGAAAGAGGCGGCCCGCCTGGGCTTTTCGCATGCCCTCGTGCCGGCGGCCAATGCACCGAAGCGGCAGATAGAGGGCCTGGAGGTCTGGCCGGTGGCGCGTCTGTCAGAAGCCCTGGAACGGCTTTTTTAGAGCCGCTTGCTCGGCATGCGGGGCCCTTTGGTTGTTGTGCTCGTGCTCGATAGCATGGGCGAGGACGCGCCCGGGGCATTTATTTGCGCACGGCCTGCGCGATTACTGCCTGGGCGGTCTGTACGCCACCGCGCACCGCAGACTCAATACAGGCGGGATAGCCTGGGGTCAGGTCGTCGCCCGCGCGATAGAGTCCGGATGGGCCCAGTGCGCTCGGCCCCCAGGCTGCGCCGCCATCGACATGATCGGCGGTGCAGGCCCAGGTAGCCTGGTAGTCGTGGGTAGTGCGCAAGGGAATCCTCGTCAAGGCGTCGTCACCCAGCCTGGGCGCGAGTACCTGGCCAAGCGCAGCGCGCAGCAGTTGGTGCGTCTGGTCCTCGGTCTGCCGCGCGGTGGCACTCGCCACGGCGGCGATTACCTGGCCCTGGGGGCCCTCAGGCCGGGCTAGAACCATTGCGACACCGCTACCCGTATCACCTTGCGCGACACTGT
>Ga0194123_10000874_pt1 | contig 51522 bp, 54 predicted proteins | sample TA2MahsurfametaG_5_FD_155479 | JGI IMG/M metagenome (GOLD analysis project Ga0194123, IMG submission 155479) | Freshwater microbial communities from Lake Tanganyika, Tanzania - TA2015023 Mahale A surface | ecosystem: Environmental > Aquatic > Freshwater > Lake | place: Tanzania: Lake Tanganyika... | reverse complement strand
GCATGAAGAAGTGCAGCCAGCGCTTGTTGGAGAAGGCGATCCCGAAGATCTGGCTCCAGAAGCGGTTGGCGGTGACCATCGAATAGGTCTCCTCTTCCTGGGTGGGCTCAAACGCCTTGAAGGTGTTCGCCTGCTCGGAGTCTTCGAACAGGGTGTTCTCCACCGTGGCGCCGTGGATGGCGCAGAGCAGGGCACCGCCGAGGATGCCCGCCACTCCCATCATGTGGAAGGGGTTCAGCGTCCAGTTGTGGAAGCCCTGCAGGAAGAGCAGGAAGCGGAAGATCGCCGCCACCCCGAAGGACGGAGCGAAGAACCAGCTGCTCTGGCCGAGGGGGTACATCAGGAAAACACTGACGAACACCGCAATCGGGCCGGAAAAGGCGATGGCGTTGTAGGGGCGGATGCCGACGAGACGGGCGATCTCGAACTGGCGCAGCATGAAGCCGATCAGGGCGAAGGCGCCGTGGAGGGCGACGAACGGCCAGAGACCGCCGAGTTGCACCCAGCGCACGAAGTCACCCTGGGCTTCCGGGCCCCAGAGCAGCAGCAAGGAGTGCCCCATGGCATCGGCCGGGGTGCTCACCGCGGCGGTGAGGAAATTGCAGCCCTCCAGGTAGGAGCTGGCAATGCCGTGGGTGTACCAGGAGGTGGCGAAGGTGGTGCCGGTCAGCCAGCCACCCAGCGCCAGATAGGCGGTGGGGAAGAGCAGCAGACCAGACCACCCCACAAAAACGAAGCGGTCGCGCTTGAGCCAGTCATCGAGGACGTCGAACCATCCCCGACCGGCTGGGGCGCGCCCTACAGCGATCGTCATGGAGAGAGCGGGATACCGGGAGATGGTAACAACGTTCTCCGGCATCGCGAGGCGCTCTGACACGGGCTGAAATCCCTTGCCGGCGCTGGCTTTTAGGTATTTGCTCCTCGCGTCCCCGCGCCGATCGATCCGGCGCCGCCCCCTCCACGCCAAGATGGCCCCCAGCTCCGTGCCTGCTGCATGCCCCCCTCCGCCGACGTGCTCGAGCAGCCCGTGCTCGGCTCACGCCGTCCCTCCAACCTGCTGGTCGCCCTGATGGTGAGCCTGGGGGGGGTGGGGTTTCTCCTCACCAGCCTCTCCAGCTACCTGCACCGGGATCTGCTGCCCGTGGGCCATCCCGCTGATTTGGAGTGGGTGCCCCAGGGGCTGGTGATGGGCCTCTATGGCGTTGCTGCCGTGCTGCTGGCTTCCTATCTCTGGGCCGTGATCGGCATCGATGTGGGCAGTGGCAGCAACCGGTTTGACCGCAGTGCCGGTCAGGCAACGATCAGCCGCCGGGGTTTCCGCCAGCGCATCGACGTGGAGATCCCCCTGCGGGATATCCAGGCGGTGAAGGTGGAGGTGCGCGATGGCCTCAATCCCCGCCGCAGGCTTGCCCTCAGGGTTCAGGGCCGGCGCGACATGCCGCTCACCCGCGTGGGTGAACCGATGCCCCTGGCCGACCTTGAGCTCTCCGGTGCCCAGCTCGCCCGTTTTCTCGGTGTGCCCCTGGAGGGCGTATGAGCACTCCCGCATGGCGGCGGTTCCTGCTCGGCAGCGGCCTCAGCCTGATCCTGGTCACCCTGCTCACGTCCTGCGCTGCCGAGGGCCGCTCCGGACGCCCTCTGGGCTGCGATGCCGCAGCCACCCCCTGCCTCCGAGGCGGTGCCACGGTGGCGATGCAGACCAGCAAGGGCGAGGTGCGCTTCCAGCTGGACGGAGCTGCCGCTCCGCTCACGGCAGGTAATTTCGTGGATCTGGTGAAGCGTGGCGTCTACAACGGCACCGCCTTCCACCGGGTGGTGCGCCAGCCGACGCCCTTTGTGGTGCAGGGCGGAGATCCTCTCAGCGCCAATCCCATGACCCCGCCGAACCAGTACGGCATGGGCAACTTCGTGGATCCGGCCACCAATGAATCTCGCCAGATTCCCCTGGAACTCCGCCTCCAGAACGAGGACACCCCCCGCTACGGCCAGGAACTCACCACCCCCGGCATCACCCGCCAGCTCGCCCTCGCCCATCAGCGCGGGGCCCTGGCGATGGCTCGCTCCGCCGATCCCAATTCGGCCAGTGCCCAGTTCTACGTGGCCCTGCAGGCCCTGCCGGAGCTGGATGGTCGCTACGCCGTCTTCGGCCGGGTGAGCAGTGGGATGGCCGTGATCGACCGGATCGAGCAGGGCGACCGCATCCTCAAGGCCACGGTTGTGGAGGGGGGGACCCTGACCAGGGGAGAGGGAGCTGAAGACGCAGCCCAGCCCTAGGCACCTCCTTGTCCGTTCGCCTCATGGGGTCAGCCCTCTCTGTGCCGGCGGCCTGAAGGCAGCGGCGCAGGCTAATCGTGCTGCCTGCTCAGGCCGGCACGCGTTTTTCTGACGCCGTCACCTTCAGCCACGCGGTGTTCACCCCGGAGGCCCGCTCCAGGGCCACCCGGCCCGTGCGGGCGATCTCGAGGATGCCGTAGGGCTCCATCACCTGCTCAAGGGCCACCAGTTTGCCGGGGTCGCCCACCACCTCCAGGGTCAGGGCGTCATCGGCCACGTCCACCACCTTGGCCCGGAAGACCTGGACCAGCTCGAGGATCTCGCTGCGCTGGCGGGCGGGCGCGGCCACCTTCAGGAGCATCAGTTCGCGCTCCACCGCAGGGATGGTCGAGAGGTCGATCACCCCAAGCACATTCACCAGTTTGTCGAGCTGCTTGGTCATCTGCTCGAGGGTGCGGTCGTCGCCCTCCACCACCATCGTGAGCCTCGAAACGCCCGACTTCTCGGCGGGCCCCACCGCCAGGCTCTCGATGTTGAAACCCCGGCGGGCAAACAGGCCCGAGATGCGACTGAGCGCCCCCGATTCGTCTTCCACCAGCACCGAGAGGGTGTGCTTCATGGCTGTGGGCGGTGCCGGGACAAGCGTCTCCGCCAAGTTACCGGGCCAGGTTCGCTGATCCATGCCCGCTCAGGGATCCGAGGCCGGAGCGGATCGCTGCCGCCAGGGCTCCAGCCAGCCCAGGAGAGTGGCGTTGAACTGGTCTGGATCCTCGTCGTGCGGGCAGTGGCCGCAGTGCTCCAGCACGGCGAGCGGCAGGTCCGGCCGCTGGCGCCGGGCCTGCTCGGCCACCCGCAGGGGCACCAGCTGATCGCGCTGGCCCCAGATCAGCAGCAGGGGGCGCCTGAGGCGCTGCAGCAGGGCCGGAGCGGTGGCCGCATGGGGGCGCAGGGCCATGGCGATGCTCATGGCCCGCAGGGCCCGCACGGCTCCGGGGCGGCGTGCCGGTCGGGCGATCAGCCGGTGCAGTTCCTGGTCACCGATCACCGGCGAGGCGTAGGCGCTCTGAATGCCCAGGGCGAGCAGGGGGGAGTGGGCCAGCAGCGGTACCAGCAGCTCCAGGGGCAGGAGGCGGCAGAGCAGCCGCACCAGCCAGCGCTTGAGGCGCCTTCGCCACGGCCGCCGCCGGGGGGGCTGGCTGTGGCCCCCGGCCGCCGGGGCTGGGGCGCTGAGCAGGGCCGGGTCCGGCAGGGGCGTGGCAACCACAGCCCGCACAAACTGGGGGAAGAAGACCGCGCAGCTGAGCGCCACCAGGCCACCGAGGGAATGGCCCACCAGCACGGCCGGTTGCCCCACCACCTCCCTCAGGAAGGCCTGCAGCTGGCGCGCCCAAAGGCGATTGTCCAGGCGCAGGGCCGGCTGGCTGGAGGCGCCGAATCCCACCAGGTCGATGCCGTAGACGCACCAGCCGGCCGCCGCCAGAGACGCGGCGTTGCGGCGCCAGTGGCCGCAGGCAGCGCCGAAGCCGTGCACCAGCAGCAGGGGCGGATGGCTGGGATCTCCCAGGCTGCGCCAGTGGCAGATCTGGCCCTGCCAGATCCAGGAGCTGTGGCGCCCCCAGCCGGCATCCCCGTTGGCAGGCTGGGGCTGGTTGCCTCTCACCCGATTTCTCCCGATCCCAGCGCTGGCGTTCACTATTGCGAAGGTGCTGCCCGACTGCAGCCGGGTGGTGGCTTTTTTCGTCCTGAATCCCGGCCATCGCGGGATCTCGGCGTGCTGCTGGCGGCCGACCTGGCGCGCCAGGGCCCGTTGCAGGTGCTCGATGCCATGGCGGGCTGCGGCATCCGTGCCCTTCGCTATGGCCTGGAGGCCGGGGCCGGAGCGGTCTGGGCCAACGACGCTGACCCCGACCGACTGCCCCTGCTGGAGGCCAACCTCAGCGCCCTGGAGTCGTGGGGCTGCAGCCTGCGCTGCACGGCCCGCACGGCCCAGCAGCTGCTCGCCGACTGCCTGTTGCGCGAGGAGCGCTTCGCCCTGGTGGATCTCGACGCCTTCGGCTGCCCGACCGCCCTCCTGCCCCTGGCGCTGGAGGCGGTTGCCCTTGATGGGGTGCTCTATCTGGCCTGCACCGATGGTCGGTCGCCCACGGGGCATGACCGGACGGCCGCCATCCGCCGCCTGGGGGCGGCCGCCCGCGCCCATCCCGCCAGCTGGGAGCTGGCCCTGCGCCTGCAGCTGGGGGCGATCGCCCGGGCCGCCTGGGCCCAGGGCCGGGGGGTGCAACCGCTGGTGAGCTTCAGTGAGGGACGCACCTTCCGCACCGCCGTGCGCCTGCGCCGCCGGGCCGTCGCCGGTGAGGAGCGCCAGCTGGGCCTGCTGGCCCACTGCCACGGTTGCGGTGACCAGCAGGTGCAGAGCCTGCTCCAGCTCCGGCGTTGGGCTCCCTGTGGTTGCCGGCTGGGGGAGGAGGTGCCCCTGGCGGTGAGTGGCCCGCTCTGGATCGGTCCTCTCCAGCATGGGCCCACCCTGCGGGAGCTGGCTCAGGACGCCGCCACGCGAACCTGCCAGATGGCCCCGGCCACGCTGCGACTGCTTGCGCGGCTGGAGGCCGATGCGGGGCTGCCGGCACGCTGCTGGCCCCTCGACGCCCTGGCCCGGCGTTTGCCATCCGGGGCCCCGCGACTCGCTGTGCTGGTGGCGGCCCTGCAGGAGGCAGGCCATGTCGCTGCCGCCAGTGGGGTGATGGCGGGCCAGCTGCGCACCGACGCCCCCTGGCGAGAGGTGCTGGCCGTTGCCGGTCGCCTGGCTGCCCATCGCCAACCGACGGAGCCGACGGAGCCGACGGCGCCTGTGCGTCCCCAACCCTGCTGAACCCCAACCCTGCTAGATAGGAGGACCCTTCCCCCGTGGCCATGGCCTCCGAAATCTTCGGCACCGCAGCGCTGTTCTGGGTGCTGATCCCCGTCGGCCTGCTGGGCGGCGCCCTGCTGCTCAAGTTCGCCGATCAGGACTGAAGCCGGATGGGGCCTGGACTTGATCGCCGTGGCTGGCCCAGGGCCTCGGCCCTGCTCTCGCGAGTGGCGAACGGGTCCCTAGGCTCACCCCCGCTCGGGGAGACGTGATGCAGGTTCTGGTTGTCGGCGCCACGGGCACCCTCGGTCGGCAGATTGCCCGTCAGGCGCTCGATGCCGGTCATCAGGTGCGCTGCATGGTGCGCTCTCCCCGCAAGGCCGCCTTCCTGCAGGAGTGGGGCTGCGAACTCACCCGCGGCGATCTGCTGGAGCCGGACAGCCTCGATTACGCCCTCGAAGGCCAGGAGGCGGTGATTGATGCGGCGACCGCCAGGGCCACCGATCCGGGCAGCGCCTACGACATCGACTGGACCGGCAAGCAGAATCTCTATGCCGCCTGCCAGCGTGCCGGCGTGAAGCGCGTGGTGTTCGTCTCTCTACTGGAGGCCTCCCGTCATCGGGATGTGCCGCTGATGGACATCAAGGCCTGCACTGAGCAGTGGCTGGAGGCTTCCGACCTCGACTACACGATCCTGCGGGGCGTGGCCTTCATGCAGGGCCTGATCAGTCAGTTCGCCATCCCGGTGCTGGAGGGACAGACGGTGTGGGTGAGCGGGACGCCCACACCGATTGCGTACATGAACACCCAGGACATGGCGCGCTTTGCGGTGGCTGCCCTCGGGCACCCCGAGACCATCCGTCGTGCCTTCCCGGTGGTGGGCCCCCGCGCCTGGACGACTGGGGAGATCACCCAGCTCTGCGAGCGCTACACCGGCAAGGATGCCCGCGTGTTTCGGGTGCCGCCCGCTCTGCTGCAGCTCATGCGCAGCGTGACTGGGTTCTTCGAGGCCAGCCTCAACGTGGCCGAACGGCTGGCGTTCGACCGGGTGATCAGCGGCGGTGCCCGGCTGGATGCGCCGATGGAGGAGAGCTATGCCGCCTTCGGCCTTGATCCGGCCGACACCACCACCCTGGAGTCGTACCTCAAGGAGTACTACGACACGATCCTCAAGCGCCTGCGGGAGATGGAGGCCGACCTCGACAAGGACGCCAAGAAGAAGCTCCCGTTCTGAGCCGGGGCCCCAGCTCCCGCACTGGGACCATCTGCTTCCTGGCACATCTGTACTATTGATTCTTCGGTTTCGTTGCGCGGAGCGTCGCTGATGTCGGTGGCCCAGATCAAGAACCTGCAGCGTCGCCTGGCCAATCTGGAGAGCGAGGCCTGTGAGGAGCTCACCCGGGCCTGTGGTCATGAGCTCTGGCAGGGGCTGGGCTTTGACGCGTTTGACGGCCTTGAGGACCCCGATCGCCGCGCTCGGGCTAACTACTACTACGGCCAGCTGCAGACGGTGCGCGAGTTGCGCGATGTGCTCGGCTGAGGCCTGGCCAGCTGCCCGGCCCCCTTACCCACCGCCCCCTGCCCGGCCCGATTTCCCACCGCCGGCCCGTCCCCCTCGCCCGGGAGAATGAGTCTTCCTGCGGTGGTCACGCCGCAGCAGCTGTTGCAGGCGCGTCTCCTCCTGCAGTGTCACCTTCCGCCAGGTGCCCGGGGCCAGTCCCTCCAGGGTGAGCGGTGATTGCTGGTCCATCAGGTCGATGGCCATGCGGATCAGCCGCAGGGTCGGATAGCCCACAGCTGCAGTCATCCGCCGCACCTGGCGGTTGCGGCCTTCCTGCAGCTCCAGCTCCAGCCAGCTGGTGGGGACCTGCAGGCGGTGGCGGATCGGGGGGGTCCGCTCGGCGAGTGAGGCAGCTGCCACCTCGGCGGGCGGCAGAGCCCGCGCCCGCGCCGGTCGGGTGGGTGCCCCCTGGACCAGCACGCCGGAACGCAGCTGGGCCATGGCCGTCTCGCTGTGCGGGTGGGATGCCGTCAGGTCGCCTTCAACCTGAACCCAGTACCGGCGCCAGTGGCCGAAGTCGGGATCCGTGAGGCGGTGCTGCAGGCGTCCCTGGTCGGTGAGCAGCAGCAGGCCCTCGCTGTCGGCGTCCAGGCGGCCGGCCGCATAGACCCCGGGGGAGCTGATGTAGTCGGCCAGGCAACCCCAGCGACTGTCCGGCTCCGGGGTGAACTGGCTGAGCACCCCGTAGGGCTTGTGGAAGAGCAGTGTGGTCAGGAGGGGGCGGAGCTCAGGACTGACGGGCTTTCCAGAGGTTCACCACGCCGATCGAAATCAGCAGCAGGCCCAGATCTATGGAGACAGGGGGCAGGATCACGGAAGGTGGGCGGAAGGGGCTGACCCTATCCCCTGGGTAGGTGGGGTGGTGCGGCGCTTAAGCTGGAGATTCGCTGAGATTTGGATCGAGCGCTCTGCATGATTGAGACTTCTGGTGTGATCGAGAAGGAACAGGGCAACGGGTTTTACCTAGTGACCCTGGAGCAGCCTGCCGGTCACCAGTGCCTCTGCCGTGCAGCCGGCAAGCTCACCAAGTTCCGCATCAAGCTGCTCGCCGGCGACAAGGTGCTGGTGGAAATCAGCCCCTACGACCTCACCCGCGGTCGCATCACCTACCGGGAGCGCAATGCCGGCGCCACCGGTCCCCGCCCGGGTGGCAATCGTCCCGGTGGCCCCCGGCGTCGCTGACCCAGGCTCAGCTCGGGGGGTTGGTCTGGCTGGTTGCCAGCACCGACGTCTGGGCATTGGCTTGGCCTCGCCCATCCGGCGGCCCTGGCTCTGTCTCCCATTTGGAAGCCAGCCCGGGAGTTCTGCTCCCGGGCTTCGCTGTGGGCGGGTTTGCTGTGCAGCGGCTTGGGGCGGGCCTGCCCTCCTCAGGCGTGCACACCCAGCAGGCTTTCGATCGCGGCCTTGAATTCGCTGCGCTGTTTCACGCCCTTGAACTGCTGCTTGAGCTCCTTCTGGAAGAACAGCTGCACGGTGGGGGTGCCGGTGACACCAGCCTGCTGGGCGATGTCCTGATCGGCCTCGATGTCGATCTCCACGCCCTGGGCCGCGCCACCGAGCTCCTCCAACACGCGCTTGAGCTGGGGCTTGAGCACGTGACAGGGGCCGCAGGTGGGGGAGGTGTACACCACCAGCAGGGGCTTGCTGCTGTCGTGATAAAGCTTGCGCAGGGCGTAGCTGCCCTTCTGCCAGAGGGCATCCGGGCTGTAGTTGGCCTCGTCGCTCTCGGCGGTGTGCCTGGGCTCCCCCACCGCCTCCGGCTCCACCGCCTCGCGCTTCACCTCCACCGCCAGGTTGTGGTGGCTCAGCCAGCGCTCGGCCGCCAGGGCGGCCTGGCAGCCGCTGCCGGCGGCGGTGATGCCCTGGCGCCACTCGGCATCGGCCACATCGCCGGCGGCGAACACGCCCTCGATGCTGGTTTCCGGCCGGCCGGGCTGGGTCACCAGATAGCCGTGGCTGTCCACCTCCAGCTGGCCGCGCACCAGGCGGGTGTTGGGGGTGTGGCCGATGGCATAGAACAGGCCCTTCACCGGCAGTTCCTCGGTGGCGCCGCTGACGACGTCGCGCAGGGTGATCGCCTCCAGCCAGTCGCTGCCGCTGCAATCGGCCACCTGGCGGTGCCAGTGCACGGTGATGGCCGGATTCGCCAGCACCCGGTCGGCCATCGCCTTGCTGGCGCGCAGCTGGCCGGAGCGCACGATCAGGTGCACGTGGTCGCCGTATTTGGTGAGGTACACGGCCTCTTCGCAGGCCGAGTCGCCGCCGCCCACCACGGCCACGGCCTGGTTGCGGAACTGGGGGGTGGCGCCATCGCAGATGGCGCAGGCGCTGATGCCACTGCTCCAGAAGCGTTCTTCCTGGGGCAGCCCGAGGCGGTTGGCGCTGGCGCCGGTGGCCAGGATCACACTCTGGGCCTGGTAGGTGGTGCCGTCGGCGGTGATCCGGAAGGGCCGCTGCGACAGATCGATCTCGGTGGCATCCGCCAGCACCAGGGTGGTTCCCCAGCGCTCGGCCTGGGCCTTCATCCGGTCCATCAGCTCCGGACCCAGGATGCCGTCGGGGAAGCCCGGGAAGTTCTCCACGTGGGTGGTGGTCATCAGCTGGCCTCCGGGGATGCCGCCGTCCTGGAAGCCGGTGATCAGCAGCGGGTTGAGGTTCGCGCGGGCTGCGTAGATGGCGGCGGTGTAGCCGGCGGGGCCCGAGCCCACGATCACCAGGTTTTCAACCTCAGGACGCCCGGTCTGGGCACCGGGGACGCCGGCGGCGGGAGCTGGAGGCACTGCTTAAGCGGACCGACTATGAGTTGAGCTTAGGGGATCTCTCTGGCAACGGTGGGCTCATTCGGCATCCCCGCCTCCATGAAGCGTGAACTTTTGACCCTATTTCTGCTGCTGGGGGCTGGCGAAACGCCGACGAGGCCTGGGGCCTTTAGATTTGGTTCAGATTTCCAGGAGTCCGTCGCTTTCCGGGTGGGGGCCGCCGCTGCCAGGCCCTCCGCTCAGACCGGTGTGCTTGCCCCGCAGGTCGCGGGGAACCATCAGCACGCTGGGTTCGAGCAATTCCGGGTGCTCCTCCAGGCAGAGGAGCCATTCACGAAATTCTTCGGTGAGGGCGTAGCTCTCCTCGAAGTGCTCAAGGGCGTCGAGGGTTGCGCGGCGGGCCAGGGCCCAGCTCACGGCAACGGTGAGTCTGCGATTCACTGCGGCATCCATGGTCCGCCCCCCGTCGTTCGCACCACGCTGCCGGGCCGCGGCTGGGCTTGAGGTGTCGGTTGACACAACGTCGCACATTGACGCGGCTCAACAAGCAAAAACCGCATGTATTTCCGCCTTGTGCTGTTCTCAGGCCCCCCTTGCGGCCGTTTGCCCGAGGGAGGGGTTGGGCTTGAGAAATGCCGGAAGTTCCGGACCGCGCACCCGCAGCAGCGTGCCCGCCCGCTCGTCGATCGCCTGCAAGGGCAGCTGGGCGCGGCCCGCTGCGGAGGCTGATGGTGTCTCCAGGGCCTGCACGGGCTGGCTGCGCAGCAGATAGGGCTCACTCAGCGACCAGCTGCGCGCATAGCTGATCAGCAGGGGATCCGCTGGCGCGTACACGTAGGAGGGCCGGCGAGGCACAGGCTCCAGGGCCGCCCGCTCCCCATCCATGCGCACAGCTCGGGTGATCGCCTGCAGGAAGCGGCTGCGGGTGACAACAGTGGTGAGGTAGGCCACGACCCTCACCCGTGGCGCGTCGAAGCCCTCGGCGCACATGTCAATGCTCACCAGCCAGTCGGCTTCCCCCTGGCGAAAGGCCGCCAGCCGGTTGGCGGCTTCGGAATCCTGCGAGTGCACCAGGTGCACCCGGTCGCCCTGCTCCTCCAGCAGCCGGCTGATGGTCTGGGCATGGGCAATGTCGCGGGCGATCACCAGTCCACCGGCGTGCGGGTGGGACTCCCGCAGGCGCTCCAGCCGTCGTCGTGACCCCAGGAGCAACCGCAGGGCGATGCTGCTGCTGTCGCCCAGCTTGATCGCCCGGCGCAGGTTGCGGGCGCGCCAGCTCTCGCGGCTCTCGGCTGACAGCGGGGAGGTCTCGCTCTCACCGCTGCCTTCCCCATCGGCTCCAGGGCGGCCGTGATCGACCCAGCCATCCTGAAAGCGGAATTCCAGGGGGCGCACATCGCCGGCGGCGATCAGTTGGCGTGGCTCCACGCACAGGTCCGGCAGGATCTGCTCCACCACCTGGTCGCCGTCGCGCACCGCCTGGCGGCGGGCGGCGCAGAACGCCAGGTTGTCGGCGCGGAATGGGGTGCCGGTGAGGCCAAGACGCAGGGCGGCCTGCCTGGTGAGGCGGCTGAAGGCATGGCCCCAGGCCGCGGCCTCCGGTTCCTCCGGGTCGAGACCCAGATGGTGCACCTCGTCGGCGATGGCCAGCCAGGGGCCCAGGGCGGCCCAGGGGCCCTCCGCCTCCAGCCGTTGCCGGTGGCGGGCTGCGCTCTGGTAGCTGAGCAGCACCCCATGCCAGTGGGGATCGTGCGTGAGGTCGGATTCCTCGTCCGGTTCCCAGGTGCGCAGCACCAGGCCGAGGCGCTCGGCCGACTGGCGCCACTGCCCTGCGATCGAGGTGCGGTGGCACAGCACCACGAAACGCTCCAGGCGACCTTCCTGATGCAGTTTCTGGAAGCTGAGCAGGGCTCCGAAGGTCTTGCCTGCGCCCGGGCCCGCATGGATCAGCACGTCCTGGCCACCAGCACGATCCTGCACCAGTCGGGCGCGCAGCAACTGGATGAGCCGGCGTTGCCACTGCCTGGGCTCCAGGGGAACGGCGGGGGAGCTGCCGTTCGCACGCTGCTCCTTGTCAGAAGAAGCCCCGCCGGCTTGCGCTGCGCTGGCCAGCGAAAAGGAAACCGTGCCCATGGGGCCCATTGTGCGTGCCATGGGCGCTCTGGGGGCAGCTGATTTGTGCTCCTGCGCCCACATAGACGGCCAAAGGGTTGCCCTCGCGGCTGGAGCGGCCCCCAAATGGTGGAAGTGCGCAAGGCCGGTGTGATCCAGCTGCTCATTCCCAGGGAGCGCCATCCCGGTGAAACCCGCGTGGCGGCCACACCGGAAACCGTGAGTCGGCTCGTGGGCCGTGGTCTGCAGGTGGCCGTGGAGAGTGGGGCCGGCCTGGCTGCCGGCTTCGCTGACGGGGCCTATGCGGAGGTCGGGGCCACACTGCTGCCCGAAGGTCATGGCCACTGGGGCGAAGCCAATGGGGTGCTCTGCGTGCAGGCCCCTCCGGTGGAGCAGCTCGAGCAGCTGCGGGCCGGCTCCCTGCTGATCGGCCTGCTGGCCCCCTATGGCGCCGAGGCCCGTGCCGCCTGCCTGAACAGCAGGCAGGTCTCGGCGTTCTCCCTGGAACTGCTGCCCCGCATCAGCCGGGCCCAGACCATGGACGTGCTGTCGTCCCAGGCCAACATCGCCGGGTACAAGGCGGTGTTGCTGGCGGCGGCAGCCCTGGATCGCTACGTGCCGATGTTGATGACGGCCGCTGGCACGATCCAGCCGGCGCGGGCCCTGATCCTCGGTGCCGGTGTCGCCGGTCTCCAGGCCCTGGCCACCGCCCGCCGCCTGGGTGCCGTGGTGGTGGTGAGCGATGTGCGTCCGGCTGCCCGGGAGCAGGTGGAATCGCTGGGGGGCCGCTTCCTGGCCCCGCCGGAGCAGGCGGCAGCCCCCGGCGAGCAGGGTGGCTATGCCCAGGCAGCCACGGAAGACTTCCTCGCGGCCCAGCGCCGCCAGCTCGAGGAGCAGCTCGCCCTGGCCGACATGGTGATCTGTACGGCCCAGGTGCCGGGACGGCCGGCCCCCCGGCTCATCAGTGAGGCCATGCTCGACCATCTGCGTCCGGGATCGGTGGTGGTCGACCTGGCTGTGGCCCAGGGGGGCAACTGCGCCGGCACCGTCGCCGGGGAGACGGTGGTGCGCAACGGTGTCACCCTCATCGGTGCCGATGCCCTGCCCTGCAGCGTTGCCCACCACGCCAGCGCCCTTTACGCCCGCAACCTGGCGGCCCTGCTGGAGCACCTGCTTGACCATCCCGAGCCGGGAGGCGATGGAGGAGGAGGTGGCGAGGCAGGGCGACCGGCCCTTGCCCTGAATCTCGACGATCCCATCGTGGCGGGCTGTCTGTTCACCCATGGCGGGGTCTGCCGCCGAAACGACGTGCTGGGCGTCACCGATGCGGCTCCCCGTCCGGCCCTGGAGGTGGCGGCATGAACGGCCTGCGCGAAGCGCTCTGGGTGCTGCTGTTGGGCAGCCTTCTGGGGCTGGAATTGATCGGCAAGGTGCCTCCCACCCTGCACACCCCTCTGATGAGCGGGGCCAACGCCATCAGCGGCATCACCATGCTGGCCTCGCTCACCCTGATCGTGCGGGCCGGTGACAATCCGGTGCTGCTGCTGCTCGGGGCCGCCTCCCTGGCCTTCGCCCTGTTCAACGTGGTGGGCGGTTTCGTCGTCACCGACCGGATGCTGGCGATGTTCTCCCGCCGTGCGCCCGCCGAGCGTGGGGGGAGGAGCAACTGATGGCGCTTTCCACGACCCTCTCCTGGGCGATCGATCTGCTGGCGGTGCTGCTGCTGGCCCTGGGCCTCAAGGGCCTCTCCAAGGTGCGTTCCGCACGCTCCGCCAACGGCTTGGCGGCCCTGGCCATGGGATTGGCGGTGGTGGGCCTGCTCATCCAGGAGTTGCCCGGCCCCCAGGCTTGGCTCTGGATCGCCGCCGGCACCGCCATCGGCGGCCTGGCCGGACTGCTCACGGCCCAACGGGTGCCGATGACCGCCATGCCCGAAGTGGTGGCCCTCTTCAACGGCTGCGGCGGCATGGCCTCCCTGCTGGTGGCTCTTGCCGTCGCGCTGTTCCAGAGCAGTGAGGCCGGTCTGGTGGAGATCGTCTCGATCGTCGTCTCGGTGATCGTCGGTGCGATCACCTTCAGTGGCTCCCTGGTGGCCATGGGCAAGCTCCAGGGCTGGATCGCGACCCCGGGCTGGACCCAGGGCCAGGTGCGTCATGGCGTGAACATCGCCCTGGCTCTGGTGGCTCTGGTGGCGGCGATCGCCCTGCCGGCCGGTCCCGCAGGCCCGGCCCTCCCCTTGCTGGTGGTCGCCTCCACCCTGCTGGGGATCGGCGTCACCCTGCCGATCGGTGGTGCCGACATGCCGGTGGTGATCTCCCTGCTGAACAGCTACTCGGGGGTGGCGGCGGCGGCGGCTGGATTCGTGGTGGGCAGCCCCCTGTTGATCGTCGCCGGCGCGATGGTGGGGGCCGCTGGCCTGATTCTCACCCAGGTGATGTGCACGGCCATGAACCGTTCCCTGTTGAGCGTGCTCTTCGGTGGGGCCCTCGGCGGTGGGGGCACGGGCCACGTGGGTGGTGGCGGCGACGAGGCGGGCTACAGCCGGATCACCAGCTGCAGCGCCGAAGAATGCGCCCTTGCCCTCGAGGGCGCCGAGCGGGTGGTGTTCGTGCCGGGCTACGGCCTGGCAGTCGCCCAGGCCCAGCACACCCTGCGTGAGCTGGCAAAGTTGCTGGAGGCCCAGGGCACCGAGGTGAGCTATGCCATCCATCCGGTGGCCGGGCGGATGCCCGGCCACATGAATGTGCTGCTGGCCGAGGCCGACGTGCCCTACGAGCAGCTGGTGGAGATGGATGCCATCAACCCCGACTTCCCCCGCACCGACGTGGTGATCGTGCTGGGTGCGAACGATGTGGTGAACCCCGATGCCAAGACCGATCCCAGCAGCCCCCTCTATGGCATGCCGGTGCTCGAGGTCGACCGCTCCCGCCAGGTGTTCGTGGTGAAGCGCAGCCTCGGCGCCGGCTATGCCGGCATCCGCAACGGCCTCTTTGAACTCCCGCAGACCGCCATGGTGTTCGGGGATGCCAAGGCCGTGCTCCAATCCCTGGTGACGGAGTTGCGCAGCGCCGCTTGAGTGCCCGGATCCCTTGACCACTCCGGCCTTCCGCCAGCGGTGGCCCTGGATCGGCCCCGATCTCCAGACCCTGCGCGACACGCTCCGACCCGAGTGCTTGCCCCCTGAGCGGGCGTTCCCCCTGCAGGTGCCCGTGACTGCAGGGGATCAGCTGCTGGCCTTGGTGGATCCGGCGAGCTCTCCCGGTGGAGCCCTGGGCCTGGTGGTGCTCGTGCATGGGCTGGGGGGCGACAGCGGGCGCCTGGGGGTGCGGCGTCTTGCCCTGCACCTGCAGCAGGTGGGATTCCGCGTGTGGCGGCTCAACCTGCGCGGGGCCGGCCCTGGCCGACCCCTGGCCCGGGGCACCTACGCGGCCGTCTGTACGGCCGACCTGTTGCCGGTGCTGGAGCGGGCCCGCGAGGCGGCGGCGGGCCTGCCGCTGCTCGGGGTCGGGCTGTCCCTGGGCGGCACGGTGCTGCTCAATGCGCTGCGCGAGCAGCCGGATGGGCTCGATGCCCTGGCCTGCGTCAGCAGTCCGCTCGAGCTGGCGGCGAGTTCCCTCCAGATCGAGCGGCCCCGCAACCGTCTCTATGCCCGCTGGTTGTTGCGCCGTCTGGTGGCCCAGACCCTGGCCGATCCCTTCGGGCTGCAGCCCCGAGAGCGCCTGCTGTTGGAGGGCCCCCAGCGGCCGCGCAGCATCCGGGCCTTCGATGCAGCGGTCACCGCACCCCGCTGGGGTTTTGACGGCGTGGATCACTACTACGCAGCGGCCAGCCCCGGTCCGCAGCTGCAGGCGGCCGGCCGGGGCCAGGCCTCTTTGGGGCCCTGGCCCCCCACCTTGCTGGTGCATGCCCTCGACGACCCCTGGGTGCCGGCAGCTCAGGCCCAGGCCCTGGCGGAGGCCCCGCCCCCGGGGTGGGACGTGCTCCTGAGCCCCAGGGGCGGCCACAACGGCTTTCATGCTGCAGCCGAAGGCGCTGCAGCACGGCCATCTCTGCAGCCAGCGCCCAGCTGGGCCGATCGCCAGGTTGCGGGGTGGTTGCAGCGCCTGCTCAGCGAAGGGAGGCTGAAAGCTCCCGCATCGCTGCCACAATCCGCGGAACATCAATCGCGTTGGCACGGGTGAAGCCTGAGGTGTCCGGGTTGGCGGCTTCGGCCGTCTCCAGGCCTCCGTGGCAGTCGAGATAGACGTCTCCGAACCGGCAGACCTTCTCCACGCTCAGCCAGTTGCTGGGCAGGCATTTGGGGCCGGCCACCAGAAAAACCATGCGGGCGATGTCGTCGGGGCCTGCGCTGGGAACAAAGGGCTTGAGCATCAGACAGCCCTGGGGGAAGCCCACGATGTAGGCGTGGCTGCGCCAGAGGGAGAGCTTCTCCTCGAAATTCAGTGCCTCGGGGCAGATGATGTCGATGTTGCTGATCTGCTGCAGTTGCTCGACGAGTTCCCCTTCCTGGATGAACTTGCTGGTGCCATGGTTTAGCTTATGGCGAGACAGGTAGGCGATCCTTTTGCCATTGGGCTGGATCGCGGCCAGCCTGCGTCTCAGTTTTGGGTGCAGGGTGGCTCTGGCGGCTGGTGCGTAGTCGGGGTTGATGAACTTCAGATCCCGGTAGATCTGAGCACAGGACACCAGCCGTTTCGGGCGCATGGTTCGCCGGATCAGCTTGAAGCGCTCGCCCAGGCCCAGGCATTGCAGCCAGTCTTCGATGTAGGCAGCTCTCAGACTGCGCACCGATCGCGGTGCTGCATAGTGAAACCAGATCGGCTCTTTGCTGTGGCGAAAGAGCCGAAGGAGTTGATAGGCCCGGCAGGTACCGACAAGCATGTCGCCGAAATGCTCATAGAGCGTGCCGCCATAGAGCATGAACTTCAGGCGTTTCACCTTGCCCGGGTCGTAGCCAACGGCATCCTCAATGCGTGGGGAGGGATAGAACAGGCGCCGGTTCCCGCGCATGTCGCTGAGGGCTTCAATGTGGTCGCCGTTGGCATTGAAGATTCCTTGGCTGAAGCGGATTGCCCAGTCTTTGCTCTCGCGCACATTGAAGTGTCGCGCAATGACAGTGGGTTCTTCTTCGATGACCAGGGGGGCTGGAGCAACGATCTCCGATTCGCCGAACAGAGAGGGATGATCACCGTGAATCTGTGCCAGCGATTGCAGCATGGGAGCCGGCGCTCAGGTGGGGTTCTGGGGCGATCTTCCCATGACGTGACCAGCTGTTGCCATCTGGTTCCGTCCCGTCGGTGAATGGCCCTCAGGCCATACGGGTGTAGTGCTGCAGCTGCCAATCGCTGATCGGTCGGCCACCGATCACGTGTTGGCGCAGGATCGCTTCGATCCGCTCCGGCGTCACACCGCCATACACGATTCCATCGGGCCACAGCAGCAGCACCGGTCCCCGGGCGCAGATGCGCAGGCAGTCGGCCTTGGTGCGCAGCACGATGCCCTCGGGGCGAGAGGGTTCCTCCAGTCCCAGCTCGCGCACGAGGCGCTTGAGGGAGTCCCAGCTGGCGGCGCCGACGGCCGGATCAGGGCAGCAGAGCGCCTTGCTGGGGGTGGCGCACAGCAGGAGGTGGTGGGAGACCCGCGTTGCCGGCTGGGCCATCACGCCGGCAGCGCCGCCGGGGCCTTTGCCTGCAGCCGGGCTGCAGCTTCCCGCACCGCCTGCCGGGCCCAGGCGTCCACGGCCAGCACGTCGGACAGGGAGGGGTGGGCCGTGAGGTCGGCCTTGTGGCGTTCGCACACCCCGTCGATCAGGCGCGGGATATCCAGGAAATGCACCTGCTCCTCGAGGAAGAGGGCCACGGCCTGCTCGTTGGCGGCGTTCATGGCGGCGGGCATGGTGCCGCCGGCGCGGCCTGCGGCGTAGGCCAGCTCCATGCAGGGGTAGCGGGCCGGGTCGGGCTTGCGGAAGGTGAGCGAGCCCACCTCGGTGAGGTCGAGCCGGCGCCAGGGGGTTTCGAGGCGCTCGGGCCAGCTGAGGCAGTAGAGGATCGGCAGCTTCATGTCGGGCCAGCCGAGCTGGGCCAGCACCGAGGAATCGGCCAGCTCCACCATCGAATGGATGATCGATTGCGGGTGGATCACGATCTCGATGGCGTCGTAATCGAGGCCGAACAGGTAGTGGGCTTCGATCACCTCGAGCCCCTTGTTCATCAGGCTGGCGGAATCCACCGTGATCTTGCGGCCCATGCTCCAGTTGGGGTGGCTGGTGGCGTCGGCCACGGTGGCCTTGTGCAGATCGGCGGGGTCCCAGTCGCGGAAGGCGCCGCCGCTGGCGGTGAGCTGGATGCGGCGCAGGCCCGGCGTGGGGGTGCCGGTGCTGAGGCGCGCCGTTTCGGCGTAGGGGGTGCCCTGCAGGCACTGGAAGATGGCGGAGTGCTCGGAATCGGCCGGCAGCAGGCGGCTGCCCGATTTCTCAAGCTCCGGCAGCACCACGGGGCCGGCGGCGATCAGGGTTTCCTTGTTGGCCAGCGCCAGATCCTTGCCGGCGCGAATCGCGGCGAGCGTGGGCAGCAGGCCGGCGCAGCCCACGATGCCGGTGACCACCAGGTCGGCGCTGGGCCAGGCGGCGGCGGCCTCAAGGCCCTCGTTGCCGCCCAGGAGCTCCGGCAGGCGGGCCGGCCGGGCGGCGGGTTCCAGGGCGTTGAGGCGCTCGCGCAGCGTGGCCACCTTCTCGGCATCGGCCAGGGCCACCACCTCGGGGGCGTGGCGGCGGATCTGCTCGATCAGCAGGTCGAGGTTGTTGCCGGCGGTGAGGGCCACCACGCGGAAGCGATCGGGAAACTCCTTGGCCAGCTCGAGCGTCTGCGTGCCGATCGAGCCGGTGGAGCCGAGCACGGAGAGGGCTTTCACGGCAGGGCTCCTGGGGTGATCGGATCTCAGTTTCCCACCTGCGGCCCTGGGGTTGTCCCGCGGGCCTTCCCCCGGGGTCTGCCCCGGCCTCCAGGCCGAAGGGCAACCTGCCGATCCCGCCGATGGCCCCCTGGTGGCTTGGCAGGTTGCCCTGGAGCGGCAGGATGCGCGGCAGTGATCGCCGCTCCATGGCTGAACCGCTGCCCTCTGCACCCGCCACCCCGACGCCTCCCCGGTGGCCTTACCTGATCGGCTGTGGCCTGGCGATGGGCTCGGCTGACGTGGTGCCCGGGGTGAGCGGTGGCTCGATGGCTTTCATCATGGGCATCTACGGGCAGCTGCTGGAGGCGATCGCCGGTTTTGATCTGCAGCTGCTCGCCCTCCTGCGCCGGGGCCAGTGGGCGGCGGCGGCGGCGCGGGTGCACTTGGGTTTCCTGCTGCCGCTGCTGGCGGGCCTCGCCAGCTCGATCCTGCTGCTGGTGCGGCCGATCACCTGGCTGTATGAGGCCCATCCGGAGTTCCTCTTCGCGTTCTTCTTCGGGCTGATCGTGGGGTCGATCGTGTTGATTGCGCGCCATGCCCACTGGGGGACCAGTGGCCTGGTGGCGATGGCGCTGGGCGCAGCGGGGGCCCTGGTGTTCGTCACCCGGGTGCCGGTGACCATGCCCCACGACCCCTTCACCCTCTTCTGGAGTGGTGCGGTGGCCATCATGGCCATGATCCTGCCGGGCATCTCCGGCTCCTTTCTCCTGTTGGTGCTCGGCCAGTACCAGCACGTGATGGAGGCCGTGAAGGGCCTGGATCTGGCCACCCTGGTGCCATTCGCCCTGGGCTGCGCCACCGGTTTGCTGGCTTTCGTGCGCGTGCTGCGTTGGCTGTTGGCGCGCTGGCATGGCCAGACGGTGGCCCTGCTGGTGGGGGTGATGGCGGGTTCCCTCTGGAAGATCTGGCCCTTTCGCACCGTGCTGGAGAGCACCACCAACGCCAAGGGCAAGCTGATCGTGCTGCGCGACGCGCTCGCGGCACCGGCCGATGGGGGCACCCTGGCGGCGGCCCTGCTGCTGGGCGCCTTCGGGGTGCTGCTGGTGGTGGGCCTGGAGCGCCTGCAGGAGCGCCGGGGGATGGCCGAGATGGGTGGTTGAGCCCCGGCTTCTGCATCGCGATCCCTGGCTGCTGGTCCTGGTTAAACCCTCTGGTCTGCTCAGCCAGCCGGGCCTGGGCCCTGCCTTGGCCGATTCCCTGATCAGCCGGGCCCAGCGCCACTGGCCGGACGTGCGGCTGGTGCATCGCCTCGATCGGGACACCTCCGGGCTGATCCTGCTCGCCCGTGATGCCACCACCCACCGGCTGCTGAGCGCCGCCTTCGCGCAGAGGCGGGTGCGCAAGACCTACCTGGCTCGGGTGGAGGGGGTGCCGGCGGCCCGGGGCGGGCTGATCAACCAGCCCCTGGCCCGGGTGGCCACCCGGCCGCCCCGTTACGGGGTCGTGCCAGTGGAGCAGGGGGGAAAGCCGGCACTCACCCGCTGGCGACGGCTCCCGGGGGGCACCCTGCTCCTGCAGCCCCTTACCGGTCGCTCCCACCAGCTGCGGGTGCATCTGGCCTGGCTCGGGCACCCGGTGTCGGGGGACCCGCTCTATGGCCGGCTCCCCGGGGGTGGGCGGGGGGCGGAGGGGCCGGGGCCTCCGCTGGCCCCTCCTGGGCGCCTGATGCTGCACGCCGCTGGGCTGCGCCTGCGGCACCCCATCACAGGTCAATCCCTGCGCTTGCGATCTGCCGGAAACTGGGACGACGTTCCCTGGAGTGCCCATGGCCCCATCGCGACCCGCTGAGCGCGGCCAGCCCCCTGAGCGCTGGGGTTCGGGCCTCGGCTTCGTGCTGGCCGCCGCCGGCAGCGCCGTGGGGCTGGGCAATCTCTGGGGGTTCGCCTACCGGGCGTCCCAGGGCGGGGGTGCGGCGTTTGTCGTGCTCTACGTGGTGATCGTGCTGGCGGTGTGCCTGCCGGTGCTGGTGGCCGAGATGGTGCTGGGGCGCAGCACCGGTCATGCCCCCCTGCTGGCGCCGGTCACCGCCGCCGGTCGCCGATGGGCACCCCTGGGCTGGCTGTTTCTGGCCGCGGCCGTGGGGATCCTGTCGTACTACGCGGTGCTGATGGGCTGGACCGGCCGCAGCCTGCTGCATGCCCTGCTCGAGCCCCTGCCCGCCGACATGGCCGCGGCGAAGGATTACTTCACGGCGATCAGCAGCGGTGGCGATGCCGTGCTCGGTCACCTGCTCAGCCTGGCCCTCACCGGTGTGGTGGTGGCCGCCGGCGTGCGCGGGGGGATCGAGCGGCTCAGCCGCTGGGGGATGCCCCTGCTCTTCCTGCTGCTGGCGGGACTCGCCATCTGGGCGGCCTTTCTGCCCCAGGCCCGGGAGGGCTACGCCACCTTCCTGCTGCGCTGGGACGCCAGCAAGCTCGCCGATCCGGCCACGATCCGCAATGCCTTCACCCAGGCCTTCTTCTCGATCGGCACCGGCATCGGCGCGATCCTGGCCTACGCCGCCTATCTCGATCGCCGCAGCCCCATTCCCCGGGAGGCGGCGAGCGTGGTGGGCATGGACACCGCCGTGGGGCTGATGGCCGGCTGCATCACCTTTCCGGTGGTGGCCAGTTTCGGCCTGGCGGATGTGGTCGGCAGCAGCACCGTGGGCACCCTGTTCATCGCCCTGCCCACCGGTCTGGCCTCCCTGGGTGCGACCGGCCGGCTGGTGGCCGTGCTCTTTTTCACCCTGGCCTACATCGCCGCGATCACCTCCTCGGTGTCGCTGCTGGAGGTGCCGGTGAGCTCGCTGATGGACCGGCTTGGCTGGAGCCGGGGCCGGGCCGTGTGGCTCTGCGTGACCCTGATCGCCCTGCTCGGGTTGCCGTCCGCCCTGGATGTGGCGGTGCTGGAGCGGATGGACGCGATCTTTGGAGGCGTGCTGCTGATCCTCGGCGGGCTGCTCCTGGCGGTGCTGCTCGGTTGGGGCAGCTCCCAGCGTTTCCGGAGCGACCTCGAGCACTCCGGTACCTCCGGGTCTCTGGTGGCTGCCCTGCTTTGGGCCCTGCGCTGGGTTTCACCGGTGGCGATCAGCCTGGGCCTGGTGGTGTCGATCACCGATCTGGTGCGCAACTGGGGGGGGTGAGCCCAGGCGGGCCGGGCCGGGAGCAGCCCCTTAGGCTCAGCGTTCTGCCCGAGTTCCGGCTTGTGATTTCCTTCCTTCAGCGCTGGAACTTCATTGAGCGCGCCCGGTTCGAGCGCCAGCTCTGGGAGGCCTTCGAGCGGGGGGACGACCTGGAGGCCCTCGTTGAAGAGTGCCGCGCTGCGGTGGCGGCTGGTGATGCCGGCCGAGCCTTCCAGCTGGAGGTGTGGACCTTCACCCTGGCGCGCATCCGCCGGATCGAGCGGATGATGCGCGACCAGCAGCGGCCGCCGGGCTGATCAGCGCAACCACTCGGTGACGCCGCCGGGCTTGTCGACCAGCTCGATTCCCTGGGCTTTGAGGTCTGCGCGGATCTGGTCAGCCCGGGCGAAGTCGCGGGACGCCTTGGCGGCCCGCCGTTCCTCCACCAGGGCGTCGATGGCGGCATCGCTCAGCCCGCCCTGGGCCTCCTGCGGGGGGGCGCCGGCGAGCGCCTCCTGCTTGAGGCCGAGCACGCCCGCCAGCTCCAGCAGCAGGGCGCCCTGGCCCCGCAAGGCGGCACTGGTCGCTTCCACCGCCGCCGCTGCATCGCCCCGTTCCAAGCGGTTGGCCAGCCCGCGCAGGGGCTTCGCCAGCTCAAACAGCACGGCCAGGGCCGCCGAGGTGTTCAGGTCGTCATCCATGGCGGCCACGAACCGTGCCCGGGCTTCTGCCAGCTCCTTAGGCAGGTCGCTCGGATCCCCGGCCACCAGGGCCGGGGTGATGCTGGCACCTTCCGTGCTGGCCCCTGTCGTGCCGGGCGCGGCAGGGGAGGCCAGGCCCAGGGCCGCATTCAGGCCCTTCCAGCCGGTGGCCGCGGCCTCCAGGGCCTCGGCGGTGAAATCCAGGGGCTTGCGGTAGTGGGCCTGCAGCACGAACAGGCGCAGGGTCATCGGCGAGACGCCCGAATCGAGCAGGGCACGGATGGTGGTGAAGTTGCCGAGCGACTTGCTCATCTTCTCGCCGCCCACATTCACCATGCCGTTGTGCAGCCAGTAATGGGCCAGCTCCTTGCCGGTGGCCGCTTCTGACTGGGCGATCTCGTTTTCGTGGTGGGGGAACACCAGGTCGGCGCCGCCGAGGTGGATGTCGATGGTGTCCCCCAGCTCCTCGCGCACCATCGCCGAACACTCGATGTGCCAGCCCGGCCGGCCGGGGCCCCAGGGGGATTCAAAACTGGGCTCTCCGGGCTTGGCGCCCTTCCAGAGCGCGAAGTCGAAGGGGTGCTGCTTGCGGGCCTCTTCCTCGCTGGCCACGCGGCCGGAGGCGTTGTCGTGCTGTTCGGCCAGATCGCGGCCGGAGAGCTTGCCGTAGCCGGCGTGCTTCATCACGGCGAAATACACATCGCCATCCGCTAAGTAGGCGGCCCCTTTGGCCTCCAGCACCTGAATCAGGGCGCGGATCGCCCCCAGACTCTGGGTGGCCCGTGGCATCCGGTCGGCCGGCAGTATGTTCAGCCGGGCCATGTCGGCCACGAAGGCCTCGATGTTGCGCTCGCTCACCGCCTCCATCGAGGTGCCCTCCTCGGCGGCGCGGCCCAGGATCTTGTCGTCGATGTCGGTGTAGTTCTGCACGAACGTCACCGCGTAGCCGCTCCAGATCAGGTAGCGGCGCAGCACGTCCCAGTTGATGTAACTGCGGGCATGGCCCAGGTGACAGAGGTCGTAGACCGTGACGCCGCAGCAGTAGATGCTCACCTTGCCGGGCTCGAGGGGCCGGAACTCCTCCACGCTCCTGGTGAGGGTGTTGCTGAGCTGGAGGGTCACGGGTGCCGGCTGGCTGGATCTGCATCGTGCCACAGCGGGCCGAGGCGCTGCCGCTGCACACCCGGCTGGTGGTGAGGATTGGACCGACTGCCGAGGGACTCCCCGGGGACGGCGATGTTTCTGTTGAGCAAGTTGCTGCCGCTGCTGGTGCTGCCCCTCGGGCTGGCCTTGCTCTTGCTCGTCGTTGCTGTGCTCCGCCCCAGCCGCTGGCCCGCCTGGGTTGCCCTGCTGATTCTCTGGGTTTCTTCCACCCCCCTCACGGCCGAGCTGCTCTGGCGCAGCCTGGAATGGCCCCATCGGCGCCAGACGACGGCAGCCGTGCTGCAGGCTGCAGGGACCGGGCGGAGGGCGTCGCCGCGGGGGCCGGTGGCGGCGGTGGTGGTGCTGGGTGGCGGACGCCATCCGGCGCCGGGCCCGGCCCGGCTGAGTGAGTGGGAGGACGCCGATCGCTTCTTCGCCGGGATCGAGGCCTACCGCCACCTCAGCGCCCGGGACCACCCGCCCCTGCTGGTCTTCACCGGCGGCTGGTGGCCCACGATGCCGGCCCTGCCTCCGGAAGGGGATGTGCTGCGCCGGCAGGCGCTCGCCCTCGGCCTGCCGGCGCAGGATCTGCGCAGCACCCCTCGCGTGCGCAACACGGCCGAGGAAGCCCGGGCCATCGCCGCCCTGTTGCCCAGGGGCAGTCGCCTGGTGCTGGTGACCTCCGCCTTCCACATGGCCCGGGCCCAGAAGCTGTTCGAGCGCCAGGGACTGCGGGTGATTCCCCTGCCGGTGGACTTCCAGGCCACCGGCACCTGGGCGGGCCAGCCGCTGGCCGATCCCCTGCGCTATGTGCCGTCTGCCGCGGGGCTCGACAGCAGCAGCCGGGCCCTGAGGGAGTGGATCGGCCGGCTGCTCTACGGCGTGCGCTGAGGGCGAGGGCCACTGGAGGAGGGGGCTATCTCCCGTTTCGATTTCTGGTTTCGATCCCGGGTCGTGATCTGGGGTTGTGATCTCTGTTGGGCTGCCAGCCGGGGTCCCTATTTGGCGTCCTTCCAGTTGGCGCCGACGCCGGTCTCCACCACCAGGGGCACGCTCAGCGCCACGGCCTGCTCCATGGTGTCGCGGGTGAGGTGGAGCACCGCCTCGAGGGCCTCGGGGGCAGCCTCCAGCACCAGTTCGTCGTGCACCTGCAGCAGCAGCCGCGCCGGCAGGCCGCTCTCGCCCAGGCGCCGGTGCAGCTGCACCATGGCCAGCTTGATGATGTCGGCGCTGGAGCCCTGGATGGGGGCGTTGGCGGCGGCGCGCAGCTGCTGGGCCTCCATGCCGCCGCGGCGGGCGGTGTCGATATCGATCTCCAGGGGATCCTTGCCCAGCAGCCGGCCCAGGCCGCCCGGGTCGAAGGCGAAGGGACGTCGGCGCCCCAGGATCGTCTCGACATAGCCCTGGCTCAGGGCCAGCCGCTCCTGCAGCTCCAGGAAGGCGAACACCCTGGGGTAGCGCTGCTTGTACTTGCTCAGGAAGTCCTTGGCCTCGGCCTGGCTGACGCCCGTCTCGCGCGCGAAACGCTGGGCACCCATGCCGTACACCACGCCGAAGTTGATCGTCTTGCCCAGGCGCCGCTCATCTGGCGTCACGCTGTCTTTTTCCATCAGCAGCCGAGCCGTGAGGGCGTGCACGTCGTCGCCCGTGCGGTAGGCCTCCACCAGGGCCTCTTCCCCGGAGAGGTGGGCCAGGATGCGCAGCTCGATCTGGGAGTAGTCGGCGCTGATCAGCGACCAGCCCTCCTGGGGCAGGAAGGCCTGGCGGATGCGCCGCGAAAACTCCGTGCGCACCGGGATGTTCTGCAGGTTGGGGTTGCTGCTGGAGAGGCGGCCGGTGGCGGTCACCGCCTGGTTGAAATCGGTGTGCACCCGGCCTGTTTCCGGCTCCACCAGCGCCGGCAGGGCATCCACGTAGGTGCTCTTGAGCTTGCTGAGGGTGCGGTGCTCCAGCACCAGCGCCACCACCGGGTGATCGGCCTCCAGTTTTTCGAGCACGGTGGCATCAGTGCTCCAGCCGGTCTTGGTGCGGCGGCTCTTCTTGCGGTCGAGGCCCAGGGTGTCGAACAGCAGCTCGCCCAGCTGCTTGGGGGAGGCGAGGTTGAAGTCGACGCCGGCGGCCTGCCTGGCCCCTGTTTCCAGGCGCTCCAGGCTGGCGGCCATCTCCGTGCTGAGCTCGGCCAGGTAGGCGGTGTCGATGCGGATGCCGGTGGCCTCCATCGCCGCCAGCACCGGCTCCAGCGGCAGCTCCAGCTGCTCCAGCACCGCGGTGAGCTTGGGGCCCAGCGCCGCCAGCTGGGCGCGCAGCAGGGGGGTGAGCCGCCAGGTGAGGTGCACGTCCATGCCGCAGTAGAGGGCGGCCTCTTCGATGGGCACCGAGGAGAAGTCGGCCCCCTTGGCGACCAGCTCGCTGTAGCTCTTGGGCCGGAAGCCGAAGTTGCGCTCGGCCAGCTCCTCAAGGCCGTGCCTGGCGTTGGCGTCACGCAGGTAGTCGGCCAGCAGCGTGTCCATCACCACCCCGTCCAGCCCCAGGCCATGGCGCAGCAGGATCAGGCGGTCGTATTTGGCGTTCTGCAGGGTTTTGGGGTGGGCGGCACTGGCCAGCCAGGGGGCCAGGGCGGTGAGCACGGCATCCAGGGGCAGTTGCTGGGGGGCTGGCGGGGGGGCGCTCAGCAGATCCTCTGCGGCTGGGGGCTGGTGGCCGATGGGGATGTAGGCCAGCTCGGTCGGCCCCTCGCCCCAGGCCAGGCCGATGCCCACCAGCTCGGCGCGGAAGGGGTTCAGGGCTGTGGTCTCGGTGTCGAGGGCGACGGGCGCGGCTGGATCGGTGGCGGCCAGCAGCCGGGCTGTGAGGGCCTCCAGGGCCGAGGGGGTGGTGATCAGCTCCGGCCGGAGCTGGGGGGGCGGGGCGGAACCGGTGGCCGCTGGGGACAGGCTGCTGGGGGCGGGGGCGCCGTCTGTTGCTGCGTTGGCGGTTGTGGCAGGGCTTGTTGAACGATCGCTGGATCCGTCGTCAGTGGTGCGTGCTGTCGCCGCCGGGCTGGGCTCCTCGCTGGGCTCGGGCGGCGTGGCAGAGAACAGCTGGGCGAACTTGCCCACCTGTTTCGCCAGCGAATGGAGCTCCAGCTCCTCGAGGCTGCTCGCCAGGACCCCGCTGTTCACCGTGCCCAGCGCCAGGCGGGGCTCCTCGGGCAGGGGGATGTCCACCAGGATCTCGGCGAGCATGCGCGAGCGGTAGGCGTTGTCCCGGCCCTCGCGCAGTTTCTCCAGCAGCGCGCCCTTGAGCACCCCCTTGGGGTCCTTGGCCTTGGGGCCGGCCTGCTCCAGCTGCTCCAGGGCGGCATAGATGCCATCCACGTGCGCGTAGGCGGCCAGCAGGTTGATGGCGGTCTTCGGGCCCACGCCGCGCACGCCCGGGATGTTGTCGGAGCTGTCGCCGGTGAGGGCCTTGAGGTCGACCACCTCCTCGGGCGTGACGCCCAGCTTGGCGAGCACCCCCTCGCGGCGCATCTCGGTGGGGCCGCTGTTCTTGGCGTAGGGTCCGCCGCCCATGTAGAGCACGGCGATGTCGCGCTCGTCGTCCACCAGCTGGAAGAGGTCGCGGTCGCCGGAGAGGATGCGCACCCGCCAGCCCTGGTCCGCGGCCCGGTTGGCCAGGGTGCCGAGCACGTCGTCGGCCTCGTAGCCCGGTGCCATCGCCAGGGGGATGTCGAGCCCCTCGGCCAGGATCCGCTGCAGGTTGGTCAGATCCTGGAAAAACTCCTCCGGCGCCTCGTCGCGGTGGGCCTTGTAGGCCGCGTCGGCCTCGTGGCGGAAGGTGGGTTCGGCCGTGTCGAAGGCCACCACCAGGCCCTCGGGCTGGAGCCCCTTGCAGTTGTCGAGCAGGGCCTTGAGGAAGCCGTAGGTAACGCTGGTGGGGATGCCCGCCTGGGTGCTGAGCCCCCCTTCGCTCCCCTTCGTGAAGGCGTAGTAGCTGCGGAACGCCAGCGAGTGGCCGTCGATCAGCAGCAGCAGGGGCTTGGAGCTGGGGGCCACGGCGCTCAGGGGGCGTGGCGCTCAGCCTGCCAGAGCTCAGGGTTGATCCAGGTGCAGGGCGTCGCGGCCGATGGCCCGCCCACAGCTGCCGCCAGCGCTCCTGGCTGAGGGCCGGCAGGTCCACGGCGGAACAGGCATCCCGGCTGCCCCGGGCCAGGGAGCCAAACCGCTGATCCAAACCGCTGATCCAAACGGCCACACGTCACCGCCGGGGTGGCTGGCGACCAGGGCTGCGGCGCTGCTCACGGATTACGGCCAGGCTGGTCGCGGCCAGGCTGGGCGTGATGGAGCAGTGGGTCGGGGCGATGGAGCCGCAGGGCGCTGCCGCCTTCAGCGCCTGCGGCCACTACCGCTGGTGGCTGGAGCGGGTCTGGGCGCCCGAGGGGCCCCGGCTGCTGTTCATCGGCCTCAACCCCTCGCGGGCGGATGGCGGCCGCGACGACGCCACCCTGCGGCGACTGGTGGGCTTTGCCCGCTGCTGGGGCTATGGCGGCCTGGAGGTGCTCAACCTGTTTGCCCGCATCAGCCCCAGCCCTGCCCTGCTCTCCCGGGCGGTTGATCCGGTGGGGGCCGAGACCGACGCCTGGATCCTCCGGCGGCTGGCGGCCCAGCCCGAGGCACCCCTCTGGCTCGGCTGGGGCAACCAGGGTGCCCGGCAGGGGCGCGATCAGGAGCTGCGGGCCCTGCTGGCCGGTCGGATCTGCCTGCAGCTCGGCACCACCGCCAGCGGCCAGCCCCGCCATCCCCTCTATTTGCCTGGCACGCTCCAGCTCCAACCAGTGCTGGCACAATCCGGTCCCTCTGGGGCATCCTGAGGGCGCACCCGCTCCGCTGTCGTCGTTCCGCCATGTCACGCGTTCCACGGCGCTACGCCGTTCACCTGCACATGAGCGGCGGGCAGACCGAAACCGTGATGTTCCCCACCCTGGATGCCTTCCAGCAGTGGTACGGCGGTGTGCTCACCAGCTCCGCGCCGGATTCTCTGGTGAATGTGCCGATCAGCGACCTGGAGGGGGAATACCTGGTGCTGCGCCCCAGTGCCCTGATCGCCATCCGCGTGGAGCCCAAGTTCAACGCCATCGACGATGAATGACCGCTGAGCGGCTGGGGCTGCTCTGGGGCATCACGGTGTTTTCGGGGGCCGTGGCCCAGGCCCTGGCCTGGCTCACGGGCCTGCCAGGAGTGGTGCTGCTGCTGAGCGCCGGCCTGCTGATCGGCCGTGCCGGCTTCGGCCTGGTGGAACCTCTTGATCTGGGCAATGGCCTGGGCACGATCACCGGCCTGCTGGTGAGCCTGGTGCTCTTCGATGGCGGCCTCAACCTGCGCCTCCCGGCCGATGGCACCCGCCAGGCGGTGCTGCGGATCGCTGCCGTGCGGCTGGTGCTCGCACTGCTCGGAGGGATGGTGCTGGCCCACGGCCTGGCAGGCCTCAAGTGGCCCCTGGCCACGGTCTTCAGCGCCATCGTGCTGGCCACCGGCCCCACGGTGGTCAACCCCCTGGTGCGTCAGATCCGTCTGGCGCCCCCCCTGGGCCAGGTGCTGGAGGGGGAAGGGTTGGTGCTGGAGCCGATCGGCGCGGTGCTGGCCCTGTTGCTGCTGGAGCTGGCCCTCGGGGATCTGCAGGGCTGGCGGGAGCTGGCCACGGGGCTCTTGGTGCGGCTGGGGGGTGGGGTGGCGATCGGTGCCGGCTGCGGCTGGCTCCTCGCGGAAGCCCTGCGGCGGATTCCGGCTGCGCCGAACTCTGCCCTAAGGCTCCAGCTCACCCTGGGCAGCCTGTTCCTCATGACCACCAGTGCGGAGCAGTTGCTCCCCGAATCCGCCCTGCCGGCGGCGGTGGCGGCCGGGGTCGTGGTCGGCCGCCGCCCGGACACCGATGCGGCTGAACTCGATGCGTTGATCCGTCAGTTGGCCCAGCTGGCCATCACGATGCTGTTCCCCCTGCTCGCGGCGGACGTGAGCTTTGCCCAGCTCAGTCCCCTGGGCTGGGGCGGCGTGGCCTGCGTGCTGGCGATGATGCTGCTGCAGCGGCCGCTGGAGGTGGGCCTGGCGACCTGGGGCATGGGGTTCAGCCTGCCTCAGCGGGTCGTGCTGGCCTGGGTGGCCCCTCGCGGCGTGGTCACCGCCGCCGTGGCCAGCCTGTTCGCCATCCGCCTTGAGCAGGCCGGTGTGCTGGGGGCCGGTCGACTGCAGGGCCTGGTCTTTCTCACGATCCTGCTCACCGTGGGCCTGCAGGGTCTCAGTGCCGGACCGCTCGCGCGCGGGCTTGGCCTGGTGGAGCCGGAGTCCGACGCCCCGGCGACATCATCCTCAGAGGCAGGCCTGGATGCGCGGCAGAGCCTCGCCGCTGCGCATCAGCAGCAGCCAGGTGCTGAGTAGGTCCGGGCCCTGCAGGCTGCCCAGCAGGGCGGCGCGCAGGCTCTTCATGATCACGCCCTTCTTCACGCCGGCACCGCTGGCGACCTCTCCCAACAGGGCCTGGGCCTGATCGCCATCGAGGGGAGTGTCCGGATCGCGGGCCTCCAGGGCCGCCGCCAGGGCCGCCAGGGCAGGCCTGGCGCCCTCGGCCGCCAGCTGGGTCTGGGCCGCCTCATTGAGGGCCGGTGTGGTGAAGAAGGGGGTGGCCTGCTCCACGCCTTCAGCCAGCAGGGTGAGCGAGGGGGCCAGCAGCGCGATCAGCTCCAGCTGCCAGGCCGGATCGGCATGCACCGGATTGCTCACGGTTGTCCCGGCCGGCTGGGCGGTCACCGCCCAGCCCTGCGCGGCCCACAGGGGCAGCAGCTGCTCGCGCAGGCTCTCGGCCCCCTGCTCGCGCAGCACCTGGCCATTGAGCCAGTTGAGCTTGTCCCAGTCGAAGCGGGCACCGGCCTTGTTCACCCGCTCAAACCCGAAGACGGCGGCCGCCTCATCCAGGGAAAAACGCTCGCCCATGCCCTCCGGGGGCGACCAGCCCAGCAGGGTCATGTAGTTGGCCAGGGCCGGGGCTGTGTAGCCCATCGCCCGGAAGTCGCTGATCGACGTGACGCCGTCGCGCTTGGAGAGTTTCTTGCCGTCCTTGTTGAGGATGAGCGGCGTATGGGCGAAGACCGGCGGTTCGGCGCCGAGGGCCTCGTAGAGCAACAGCTGCTTGGCGGTGTTGGCGATGTGGTCTTCACCGCGGATCACGTGGCTGATCGCCATGGCCGCGTCGTCGACCACGACCACCAGGTTGTAGAGGGGATCGCCGATCTGATCGGCCGGGGCGCGTCGCGCGATCACCATGTCGCCGCCCAGATCGCCGCCGCTCCAGCGCATCGTGCCGCGCACCAGGTCGGTCCAGGTGATGGTGCGGCCGTCGTCGATGCGGAAGCGGATCACCGCTTCGCGGCCCTCGGCGATGAATGCCTGCTCCCGATCGGGGCTGAGGTCGCGGTGGCGGTTGTCGTAGCGCGGAGCTCGTTTGCTGGCGGCCTGCTGCTCGCGCATGGCGGTGAGCTCGGCCTCGCTGGCATAGCAGCGGTAGGCGTGGCCGGAATCGAGCAGTTGCTGGATGGCCGCGCGGTGCAGGGCCACCCGCTCGCTCTGGATCACGGGGACGCCGTCCCATTCCAGACCGAGCCACTGGAGCCCTTCGAGAATGTTGGCGGTGTATTCGGGCTTGCTGCGCTCCTTGTCGGTGTCTTCGACGCGCAGCAGGAATTGGCCGTTGTTGTGCCGGGCGAACAGCCAGTTGAACACCGCCGTGCGGGCGGTGCCGATGTGGAGTGTCCCCGTCGGGCTGGGGGCCAGGCGCACACGAACTGGACGTGCGCCACTGACCTCAGCAACCACTGCAGGATCTCCTGAAGTTGAAAACGGGACTGACGGGGCTCGAACCCGCAACTTCCGCCGTGACAGGGCGGTGCTCTAACCGATTGAACTACAGTCCCAGGCTTGTGCCTGATGATTCAAAACAACTGGTGAAGATTGCCAGTCGGAGACGGCAAACCTGCAGAGCTTTGAATTCTTGGCTCCTGCCCTCGGGCGGCAGCCATTTGTCGCGAGCGCGACCAAGAAAGTATCCGTGCTGGCCCCCCCCTTCGTCAACTGCCGCCCTCCGACGCGGGTCTCCCCATGGCTCACGGGGGGCAGCGCCCATCAAAAAAGCCCACCCATTGGGGTGAGCCTCAAGAATCGGCAGCCAAGGCAGGCCGCAAGCCTGCGTTCTGCTCTTCCGAAAGGGGGATCGAACGTCAGGGACGGAACCCGGCAGGCTCGATCAGGCGAACCTGGTTGCCACGGGCTGTGAATTCACGGCCCTGATCGCTCTGAACAACCACGCGGCCACCTGATTTGACCCGAATCACCCGGGCACGAACCCAGCCGAGGGCTGCTGATTCGAGCACCTTGACCACATCTCCGGGCTGAAGATCCAACTCCATGTTTGGGAAAAGGAAACTGCGGGGCAGACAAAAACCAATGGCCTTTCAACTGACGTGAAAATCACCGGCATACAACTGGTGAGCCACTGGTTGGTGGGGACATCGAACGCGCCGTGGAGGACTTGAACCCCCGACATCAGGTTTTGGAGACCTGCGTTCTACCAACTGAACTAACGGCGCAGGGCCGATGTCCCCGATTGGAGGTGGTGAGGATGGATTCCCGGTGGGAATGATCCTCAGCGGTCGAAGCGCTGCTTGACGCGAGTGGCTTTACCCACCCGATCGCGCAGATAGAAAAGCTTCGCTCGACGCACCTTACCGCGTCGCTCCACCTTCACGGAAGCAACCTGAGGGCTGTGCAGCATGAAGACCCGCTCCACGCCGACACCCTGGAAAATCCGGCGAACGGTGATGGTCTCGTTCAGGCCGCCGTGGCGCTTGGCGATCACCACGCCCTCGTAGGGCTGCACCCGCTCCTTGTTGCCTTCACGGATGCGAACGCCCACCTTGACGGTGTCGCCCACATAGATCTCCGGAAGATCGCTCTTGAGCTGTTCAGCCTCAAATGCCCGAATCAGGTCGGCAGCACAGAGCTTGCCGGTGGTGGGCGCCGACGTCGCAGGGGCGGCTACGGCCGCAGCGTCCTGAGCCTCAGCTGCCTCGGCCACGGGTGTCTCCGCTGCGGTTGCCTCTACGGTTTCTTCAGTGGTCATCGACGTCTCTGGCTGGCTCGGGTCGGTCAGGGTCGGATCGGGTCGGCGTGCCGCTCGCGTTGGGCGACGTCGCCATGTCCGACCAAACCGCCACTGTACCGGCTGGGGGGTCACCCCCCTCCCCGGCGCAGCCGGTTCAGGGCCATCGCTCCTCCGCTCACCAGCATCCACAGAGGCCCCAGGCCGTTGAGCAGCACGTAGACCGTTTCGCCCGAGCTGCCGAACCAGCGATTCAGCCACTCTCCCTCGTGCAGCACCATCAGCACGTGGGCCTGGTCGCGGCCCAGGCCGCCCCAGTCACGCAGCAGCCGGTAGGCCATGCCTGTGCTCACGGTCACCGCCAGGGGCAGCAGCACCACTGGAGCCAGGCCCGCATGCCAGCGGCGCAGGAACAGGGTTTTCACGGCAGCGGGGCAGCACGGTGATCCTGGAGTCGTTGATAGCTTGTTTCCAGCGCCGTTGGAGCGCCCACACGCCTCCCACCACCTCCTTTCTGCCCTCCCCATGAATCTCTTCGCCGATCTGCTGGCCAGCACCAAGGGCAACCTTGCCGGTGCTCCCGCCAGGGAGAAGGCGGCAGGGTTGATGGGCGAGGGGGGCAACCGGGCCAGGCCCCTGGTGCAGACCGGCCCGAGCATTCAGAAGAGCCGCCGGGGCGTGGAGGTGAAGAGTGCGCGCGAGATCGAGGTGATGCGCCGCTCCAGCCGCATTGTGGCGACCGTGCTGCGGGAGATCCAGGCCATGGTGGCCCCCGGGCTCACCACGGGCGATCTCGATGCCCATGCGGAGAAGCGGATCCGCGAGATGGGTGCCACCCCGAGTTTCAAGGGCTATCACGGTTTCCCTGCCAGCATCTGCGCCTCGATCAACAACGAGGTGGTGCACGGCATTCCGAGCAACAAGCGCGTGATCCAGGCCGGTGATCTGGTGAAGATCGACACCGGGGCCTATTTCGACGGCTATCACGGCGACAGTTGCATCACCGTCTGCGTGGGTGAGGAGACCCCTGAGGAGGCCCGGCAGCTGGCTCGGGTCGCCCAGGAATCGCTGATGCAGGGCCTCGCCCAGATCAAGGCCGGCAACACCCTGTTCGATATCGCCGCCGCCGTGCAGGACCACGTCGAGGCCCATGGCTATGCGGTGGTGGAGGACTACACCGGCCACGGCGTCGGCCGCAACCTGCATGAGGAGCCCTCGGTCTTCAACTACCGCACCCGCGAGCTGCCCAACATGAAGCTCCGGGCCGGCATGACCCTGGCGGTGGAGCCGATTCTCAATGCAGGCAGCAAGGCCTGCCGCACCCTGAAGGATCGCTGGACCGTGGTGACCGTGGATGGCAGCCTCTCGGCCCAGTGGGAGCACACCATCGTGGTCACCAGCGATGGCTGCGAAATCCTCACGGATCGCGACTTCTGAGGGTCTGTCGCGGTTGCGGTTCGTCTCGGCGGCAGGGGTTAACGGCTGCTTCGCGTGAGCGCCCGGAAATAGAGCCAGCGGCCGAAGCTCGCCAGGGGCATGAGCAGATAGGTGACGGGGTTCGGCGTGACGATGATCAGGTTGAACCCCAGCCCGGCCTGGGCCAGCACCTGAGTGGCGACGAAGTCAGCCCCCATCAACCCGATGGGGTTGAGGGCCGAGCGGAAGGGGCCCAGCACGAGGCGGCGGATCCGCAACCGCGGCCCGTTCGGGTCATCGGCCAGATCCAGCGCCCTGAGGCTGAGCAGCTGGCCGGCCAGCCGCTTGCTGATTTCGTACAGGGGACTCAGGGCCGGTTGGATCTCGGCTTCCGAGGTGTTCAACCACACCTCAGGTCTGGGGCGTCCGGGCTCTTCCGGTCGCTCGGCCACCACCCGGGCGAACAATTCCAGCAACCGCCAGCTGCTCAGGGCGTTCACCTCCAGGGATTGCTCGGTTGCCGCCGCACTGCGGTCCCCGTGCACGTTCACCCCATGGTTGAGGACCAGCACATCCACCTCCTCGAGCAGGGGCGCGAGTCGGTCCTCCTCGCCCACGCACCAGGTCTCATCCCGCAGGGGGAGCAGCTGACCGGCGGCGTCCCGCAGGTCGAGCTGACGGGGGCCGCAGCTGAGACCAATCAGGCGGGCACCGCGGCTGTGCCAGCCCCGCAGCAGGGCCTGGCCAAGGCTGCCGCTGGCTCCGGTGATGGCCACGCAGGGTGGGCGGCCCCCGACGCTGCTCGTCTCCCCCATCCGGCTGGCCTCGCGCGCGATTGCTCCGGTGATTTTCAGCCCTGGCCAGCCCGACTAAGGTGAAGGGACCTCAGGCATCGCCCGGCTTTGTGCCAGAGCTGCAATGACAGGTCGCCAGACATCTCCCACCCGTAAACCGGCGGCCCTGAGTTGTTCTCCCGGTCGTAATATTTGCCAGTTCAACTGTCCCGGTCTCAGCTTTCTTGAGTTCCCGGTCTCAGTTCGACGGCACTCCTCGCAGTCGACCTGACCGCCCCGGTTCCTTTCTCGCTCCCTTCCTCCCACGGACGCTCCATTCGCCCCAAATCCAGTGCCCTTCGGCTCCCCGGAAAGCTTTCCGGTCGGGGCTTCGGGCGGCGATGCGGCCAGCGTGCTTGAGCCGCTCTTTCCGCTGTTCGCGCCGTACTGCGGCGGCGTGGCCTACCAGAGCCTGCTGGAGCAGGCGGTCTCCCAGCTCCTCAGTGGCTCCTGGGACGGTCGGCGGCGCATCGCCGAGGGCCGGGATCATCGCTTCACCCTGCAGTGGGAGGGAGAGCCGGCCCCGCTGGAGGCCCTCAGCTGTCAGCTCCGCTTCCCGGCCTTCCCGCAGGTCAACTACACCTTTTCCCTGCCTGCGTACCAACTGGTGAGCTGGCTCATGCAGCGCCAGGGTGATGAGTTCCCGGTGGCGTTCTGGAGCTGGTTGTTCACCGGTGAGCAGCCCGGAACGGCCGAGGATCCCAGCACTTGAGTGGCCTAGCCTGAGCCGCGCCGCAGGAGATCGATGGCCCCCACCCTGCTGATCGGCTCCTGTGAACCCTTCAGCGGCAAGTCTGCCGTGGTTCTTGGCCTCGGCCGCCAGATGCTGCGTCGCGGGGTGCATCTCCGCTTCGGCAAGCCACTGGCCACCCTGGTCCCCGGAGAACCGCTGCCGACTGGCGAACCCCTGCTGGATGCCGATGTCCGCTTTGTGGGCAGCACCCTGGGCCTGGCCGACACCCAACTGATTCCATCGCTCCATCTGCAGGATCCCGGCCTGGTGGAGCAGCGTCTGCTGACCGCTGGGCGGGAGTCGGCGGAGGCCCTCGCGGACCTCCGCCAGCATCTGGCCCTGCACGGAGGTGAGGGGCTGACCCTGCTGGAGGCGGCCGGCAGCCTCCATGAGGGTCTTCTTTATGGGCTGAGTCTGCCCGAGCTGGCCACCGGCCTCCAGGCAACGGTTCTGTTGGTGCACCTGTGGATCGACAGCTGCAGCATCGATCCCCTCCTGGCAGCGCGCGAGGCCCTGGGGGACCGGCTGGCCGGGGTGGTGCTGAACGCCGTTGACCCCGATGGGGTGGAGCCTCTGCGCCGCCAGGTGGCCCCCGCCCTCGAGCGGCTGGGCATTCCCGTGGCGGGTGTGATGCCCCGCAGTCCCCTGCTGCGCAGTGTCACGGTCGAAGAGCTGGCCCGGCGTCTCCAGGCCCAGGTGCTGTGCTGCCGCGATCGGCTGGACCTGTTGGTCGAGACCCTTTCGATCGGTGCGATGAATGTGAATTCGGCGATGGAATTCTTCCGGCGTCGTCGCAACATGGCCGTTGTCACGGGCGCCGATCGCACCGACATCCAACTGGCCGCACTGGAGGCGTCCACCCAGTGCCTGATTCTCACCGGTGCCGGTGAGCCTCTTCCCCAGCTCGTCACCCGGGCCGAGGAACTGGAGGTGCCCCTGCTGAAGGTCGACCATGACACCCTCACCACGGTGGAAGTGATCGAGCAGGCCTTCGGCCATGTGCGGTTGCATGAGGCGGTGAAGGCCACCTATGCCATGCGCCTGGTGGAGGATCACTGTGATTTCAGTTCGCTCTTTCAGCGCCTGGGCGTCGCGGATGCGGCGCCGACCCGCTGATGGCGCTCCGCATCCCTTGACGCTGCTAGCTTCAGGGGGCCGGCTGCGGGCTACTGGTGACCCGGTCTCTGGATCTTCCGTCTCTTGATCGGATCGACACGCTGGCCCAGGAGTTGGCCATGCTCCAGGACCGCAGCAAACGCCGGATTGCCATTCTCGGCAGCCGCCACGTGCCTGTGGTGTCCATTCACCTAGTGGAACTGGTGGCCCGCTCCCTGGCCCAGGAGGGCCACAGCCTGATCACCTCAGGTGCCCAGGGTGTGAACTCGGCGGTGATCCGCAGCGTGCTTGCTGTAGATCCCGGTCGGCTCACGGTGCTGCTTCCCCAGAGCCTCGACCGGCAGCCGGGGGAGTCGCGGGAGCAACTGGAGCAGGTGCTGCATCTGGTGGAAAAGCCCGAGCACGATGAGCTGCCCCTGCCGATGGCCAGCAGCCTCTGCAATCAGGACATCATCAGCCGCTGCGACCAGTTGATCTGCTACGCCTTCCACGACAGCGAGACCCTGCTGGCCAGCGTGCGGGTGGCGGAGGACATGGGCAAGGTGGTGAGCCTGATGTTCTTTGACTGAGCTGATCGCGGGCGTGTCAACGCCCGCAAGGAGATTCTGGGGAGATGTTCAGTTCATTCAACGGCGATCCCACCCTCGCGGCCTTCGGCTCCAGCCTCACGGCCATCACCCTGGCCGAGCTGGGTGACAAGACCTTCTTCATGGCGCTGATCCTGGCGGTGCGCCACCCGCGCCGCTGGGTCTTTCTCGGGGCGTTCGTTGCCCTGACGGCCGTCACCCTGCTGTCGCTGGCCCTCGGTTACGGCCTCAAGGAACTGCTGCCGGCGGCGGTGGTGCCCTGGCTTGCTGCGGTCCTGTTCCTGGGGTTTGGCGTGAAGCTGCTGATCGATGCCCAGGGCCTGGTGGCCGATGCCGCCGATGAGGAGGAAAAGGAGGCTGAAGCGGCGATCGACGCCGCCGAAGGACGGCAGCGGATTTCCGGCGCCTGGGGGGTGATCTGGGAGTCGTTTGTGCTGGTGTTCCTGGCGGAGCTCGGCGATCGCACCCAGTTCGCCACCATCTTTCTGGCCACTGCTCCCGCCTTCACCTTTGTGGGTCTGCTGGCTGGCACGCTCCTGGGCCATGCCCTGGTGACCTGGCTCGCCGTGGGGGCGGGCAAGTGGATCGGGGGGCGGGTGAACGAGCGCCTCCTGTATCGCCTGAGTGGAGGTCTTTTTCTGGTGTTTGGCTTCTTTTCCCTGCGTCAGGCCCTGCTCTGACCGTTCCGGGATTGCACCAGGGGCAGTGCATTGGATCGGCCAGTTGCCGTCCATCGCGCCGGGGCCGCTGCTCGCTGTGGTCGCAGGCCGGGCAGGCCCAGCGCTCGGCGGCGATCAGGGGGGTGGGGGTGCCGCAACTGCGGCAGGGCAGCCCCTCCATGCCCTCATGCGGACCCCATTCGGGCGACCCACAGGCCGGGCAGGGCTGTCGCAGGCCGCGTACCAGCTGAAATCCAAGCCGACGAATGCTGGCCATGCGGGTGGGGTTGCAATGGGCACGCATGTCGCTCTCCAGGCGCACCAGCCCATCACCTCGCCGGCCTGCACAGCGGCGCATGGCCTGCTCGAGCTGGCGGGGCTCGTGGATTCCCTTGAAACAGGGCCCCTGAACACTCTCTGCGGCATGCACTGTCCCTGGCTGGGGCCGGCTGCGCTGCCTGGCTCAGGCCTCACGATCAGGCCATGGCTGGGGAAGCGCACCAGAGCCAGCCACCGTTGCATGGGCTCGGAGTCCAGCTCTGTCAGCCGCAGGCTGCGGCTGGCGAACGTGGTGCGTGGCTCCAGCCGCTGTTCCACCACGGTGAGCCGACGTTCCCGGTCGATGAGCACGAGCACTTCCTGGCCCACGGCCAGGAAGGGGATGGCGGGGTGGGGGCCGAAGCTGCCCTCGCTGGCCAGGCCGAGCGTCTGGCCGGTGGCCTCCAGGCCCAGTTCCGCCTTTGCTCGGCAGGTCGTGATGGCATCGCCAGGGCGTTCCACCTCCCCGCTGAAGGTGCCCAGCTGATCGGTGTCGGTGCGGTGGAGCCTGAGCTCGGCCCCCAGCCCGCTCCTTGCCGTGCATCGTGGTGAGCCAGATCTGCCGGCCGGCATAGCGACCGCCCGGGGCGTTCAGGGGGGTGTCCGGGAGGGGGTGCGTCACCTTCAGGCCATCCAGCCAGAGCGCTCCAGGAGAGGTATCGGCCTCAGCCGGCCGGGGCCGCGGCAGGGTCCTCGCTGCCGCCACCGATCACCAGACGCAGCAGCACGGGTGCCAGGAAGGTGGTGCCGATCACCATCAGCAGGATGGCGGCCTCCAGGGCGGGGGTGAGGATGCCGGCCTGGCTGCCCAGCCCCAGGAAGATCAGACCCACCTCGCCGCGGGGCATCATCCCCAGGCCCACCACCAGGCGGTTGGTGGGCTCCTTGCTCAGGTAGCTCCAGCCGGCGGCCACCTTGCCGGCGATGGCCACCGTGAGCAGGAAGGCTGCCACCAGCAGGCCGGCCCGGTTGGCGGGATCGAAGGGGTTGAGCACCGAGAGATCCATGCCGGTGCCGATCAGCACGAAGAACACCGTGGCGAACAGGGCCACCAGGGGTTTGACGGCGTTCTCGATGTCGTGGGTGTGCTTGGACGCACTGAGGATCAGGCCCCCGGCAAAGGCCCCCAGGGCCGCCTCCAGGCCGATGGCCTGGGCGGCGAAGCAGCAGAGGGTGAGCACCACGAAGCTGGCCACGGCCACATCGCCCGGGGCCTGCAGGCGATCCACCACCCAGTCGAAGGCCGGGGCTGCGGTGCGGCTGAGCACCAGGGCCACCGCCACGAAGGCCAAGGCCGCCAGGCACAGCTTGATCAGAGGGCCGAAGCTGAAGGCGCCGCCGCCCACCACGGCCACCACCACCGCCAGGATCACGATGCCGAGGATGTCGTCGAGCACGGCGGCGCCGATCACGATCTGGCCCTCGCGCTTCTTCAGCCACTTCAGCTCGCCGAACACGCTGGCGGTGATGCCGATCGAGGTGGCGGTCATTGCCGCCCCGGCAAACACGGCCGGGATCAGCGGCACATGGAAGAGATAGACCAGGCCGGCGGTGCCGAGGGCGAAGGGCAGCACCACCCCGGCCACGGCCACCGTGGTGGCCTGCACGCCCACGGCCACCAGCTCGTCGAGCTCGCTCTCGAGGCCGGTGAGAAAGAGCAGGGCGAAGAGGCCGAGCTGCGACACGGCCTGGAGGCTGGGGAACGTCTCGTCGTAGACCTCCTGCACGCTCTCAGGACTGAGGCCAGCCAGGGAACCCACCAGACCGGTGACGCCGGCGCTCAGCTGGGCCTGCACCTCAGGGGGCACGATCAGGTGGAGGCCGGAAGCGCCGATCAGCACCCCCGCCACCAGTTCACCGAGGATGGTCGGCAGCTGCAGCCGCACCATCAGTTCAGCGATGGCGCGGGCCACCACAAAGATCACCACGAAGCGGCCGACCTGGATCAGGGTTTCGGCCACCTCAAGCTGGTGGGAGTTGACCTCCAGGAGCACTGGAGCAGGGAAAAGCATGAACCTGCGGGTTGGGTTGGCAGGGGTATAGGCAGAACTGCCCCCCCGCTGGGGCGGAGGGCGGCCAGGTCAGGGATCCCCGCGGCCGGCCATCAGCTCTGGGCGCAGCCTGCGCTGCGCCAGCTCCTGCTCAAAACTGCGGGCCAGCCGAGCTTCCGGGGTGTGGCGCGCCACCTGCCCCAGCAGCAGCAGCGTGCGCAGGCCCAGCCAAGCGAGGGCCACCAGGATCAGCAGGGTCATGGCGGGGGGTGGGCTGGGGCGGCAGTCGCTGGCCGCTGATCCATCCTGGGCATCCCGGAGCAGACCTGGGGCGATCGATCGGCGCACACCTGCCCCAGTTCCCAGGCAACCGGCCTATCGTTCCGCGCCAACCTTCGCCTGTCGCGATGACCACCTCCACGGCACCGCCCCGGCCCCCGGGCCTGCGGGTGCTGAATCACATCAGCACCACCAACATCAAGGGAGATCTGTTCGGCGGCGTCACGGCCGCGATCGTGGCCCTGCCCCTGGCCCTGGCCTTCGGTGTGGCCTCGGGTGCCGGTGCCGCCGCCGGCCTCTGGGGCGCCGTGCTCGTGGGTCTGTTCGCCGCCCTGTTCGGCGGCACCCCCACCCTGATCTCGGAGCCCACCGGCCCGATGACGGTGGTGATGACCGCAGTGATTGCCAACCTCACGGCCCAGGATCCGGAGAACGGCCTGGCCATGGCCTTCACCGTGGTGATGCTGGCCGGCATCTTCCAGATGGTGTTCGGCGTGCTGAAGCTGGGCCGCTACATCACCCAGATGCCCTACACGGTGATCTCGGGCTTCATGAGCGGGATCGGCTTCATCCTGATCATCCTCCAGCTCGGCCCCTTCCTCGGCCAGGCGATTCCCAAGGGCGGGGTGATGGGCACGCTCACCGCCCTGCCCCAGCTGCTGCAGAACGCCAGGCCCACCGAGGTGCTGCTGGCGGTGATCACCCTGGCGATCCTCTGGCTCACCCCCTCCAGGGTGAAGAAGGTGGCGCCGCCCCAGCTGATCGCCCTGGTGATCGGCACCCTGCTCTCGCTCACCCTGCTGAGCGGTGGCGGTGAAGGGGGCGAGGGCATCCGCCGGATCGGCGAGATCGCCTCGGGCTTTCCCAAGTTGCAGCTCCCCACCTTCGCGCCTGCCCAGCTGCAGACCATGGTGGTGAGTGCGGCCGTGCTGGGCATGCTCGGCTGCATCGATGCCCTGCTCACGGCCGTGATCGCCGACAGCGTCACCCGCACCGAGCACGACTCCAACAAGGAACTGATCGGCCAGGGCCTGGGCAACCTGGTGTCCGGCCTGTTCGGCGGCATCGCCGGCGCCGGCGCCACCATGGGCACGGTGGTGAACATCCAGGCCGGGGGGCGCAGCGCCCTCTCCGGCATCAGCCGGGCCCTGATCCTGATGGTGGTGATTTTGGCCGGCGGCCGGCTGGCGGCCCAGATTCCCCAGGCCGTGCTGGCCGGTATTGCCCTCAAGGTGGGTGTCGACATCGTCGACTGGGGCTTCATCAAACGGGCACACCGCATTTCGATCAGCGGTGCCGTGATCATGTATCTGGTGATCGCCCTCACCGTGTTGGTGGATCTGATCGTGGCCGTGGGCGTGGGCGTGTTCATCGCCAACATCCTCACGATCGATAAGATGAGCGCTCTCCAGAGCAAATCGGTGAAGTCGGTGAGCACCGGCGACGGTGGCCTGATGATTCCCGACGAGGAGAAAGCTCTGCTCGATCAGGGCAAGGGGCAGGTGCTGCTGTTCCAACTCAACGGCGCCATGATTTTTGGGGTGGCCAAAGCCATCGCCCGTGAGCACAACGCCATCCGCGATTGCAAGGCCGTGATCTTCGACCTCAGTGAGGTGTCGCACCTCGGTGTGACGGCTGCTCTGGCCGTTGAGAATGCGGTGGAAGAGGCGATCGAGAAGGGTCGGCAGGTGTTTGTGGTTGGTGCTACCGACACCACCCGGCGCCGCCTCGAGAAGCTAGGACTGTTCCAGAAGCTTCCCAGCGAGCGCACCAGCCTGAGTCGCTTTGAGGCCCTGCGCCAGGCGGTTTCCGGCATCGCCTGAACCGGATCGCCTCTCAGCGATTGCAGCCCAAGCCCCGAGCGTTTTCGGGGCTTTTTTCATGGTCGCGAGCCTGCGATTCCGTGGCGATCAGCAAACCTGATCACGGGGATTGGATGGTCTGGTTGATCTCGGGCTCTCCAGGCACCCAAGCCCCACATCTCCTCAGTAACGTTTGCCGACCCAACGTCAGACATCCTCCGATGCCTGCGCCACAGAAGCGCCTCACGGGCGGCTGCGACGCATTCAGCCATCACATGCGCGCCATCGGCCGCACGCCGCTGCTCACCCCTGACGAAGAAATCAGCCTGGCCCGCCAGGTGCAGGCTGGCCGCCGCCTGCTCGAGGTGGCCGAAGAAATGAAGCTCCGTGCCGGTGGCCTGGAGCCCAGCCTCGATGCCTGGGCGGTGGAAGCCGGCATGGCGGTGGCCCAGCTGCAGCGCTGCCTGCGCCGGGCCAGCCAGGCCCGCAGCCGGATGGTGCTGGCGAACCTGCGCCTGGTGGTGAGCATGGCCCGCCGCTACCAGCACCGTCCCGGTGATCTGGAGGATCTTGTGCAGGAGGGCACGATCGGCCTGATCCGGGCGGTGGAGCGCTTCGACCCCAGCCGCGGTTACCGCTTCTCCACCTACGCCTCCTGGTGGATCCGCGACGGCATCGGCAGCGCCCTGATGGCCAAGAGCCGCACCATCCGCCTGCCCTCCACGATGGTCGACCAGTTGCACCGGCTGCGCCAGGCCCAGCAGGCCCTGAGCCACCAGCTGGGCCGCGACCCAAGCCTGGAGGAGCTGGCCGCCGCCACCGGCCTCAAGCCGCTGGATATCCGCGAGGCCCTGTTCAGGGCCCAGGAGCCCCTGAGCCTCGACGGCCTTCACCCCCACGACCAGGAGCTCCGCCTGCTCGACAGCCTGGCCTGCCAGCTCAGCCGCCCGCAGGAGCAGGTGGCCTCCACCCTGATGCGCCAGGACATCCAGCGCCTGCTGCGCCAACTGCCGGAGCAGCAGGCGGAACTGCTGCGGTTGCGTTACGGCATCGGTGAAACCGAGCCCCTCAGCCTCAGTGCGGCGGCCCGGCAGATGGGTATCACCCGGGATACGGCCCGAGGGCTGGAGCGGCGGGCGACGGCCTCGATTCGCCAGCTCTCCACCGAATATCTGGATTACCTCGAGGCCTGAGCCGGCCGGGGGCCACGACAACAGAGGAGGAGCAGCGGCCCATCAGGGCCGCTTTTTTCATGGCATGGGCATGGATGAATGGCCAGGAATGTATTGCCAGAACATTGGCTTGTTGTTTGAGAACTTCGGCGTTGAAAATCCAGTCAGAAAGTCTTATCAATGCAATCGGAGTTGCTGCCCGATCGTCGCCCCAGTGCGAAATCGCTGTTGCCTGCGTTTCCTCGGCAACAGTTCAAGGTGCTCACCGGCACCGTTGGCATCCCATCGTTTGCATTCGCTTGCAATGCGCTCAATCATGTCGGAACGAGGCTTGCAGCTGGCGCTAGAGGCGGACCAATCCCTGCCAGTTCATCTCAGTTGGTGCGTGAAAGATGGCTATCTGAGAGCCACTGGATGGACCGATCAGGCCGAGGTCTTCACCCTGGGGATCTGGGGGCCTGGAGAGATCGTGATGCCTGAGCTGCTCACGCACCAGCCTGTGGAGTTGCGGGCCCTCGCACCTGCCCGGGTTCTGGAGTGGAATCCTGATCCCGCTGAGCACCTCTGCTGCTCTGCCACCCACATGCAGCAGATGGGGATGCTGCTTCGGCTCACCCGCATCCGGCCTGCAGAAGCCCGCCTGTTCAACCTGCTCATCTGGCTGGGGGAGCGGTTTGGATCCGCCACGGATCAAGGGCGCTCCGTCCCCCTGGAGGCGATGAATCTCACCCATCGCCAGCTGGCGGAAATGGCCAGTGTGTCGCGGGTCACCGTCACCAAATCACTGGGGCATTTTCGCCAGCAGGGCTGGTTGCAGCGGGTCGATGAGCTCGAGGTGCTCACGAAGACCGCGATCACTCTGTTTCAGGGCATGCGCTGAGCCCATGGTCTCTATCCCCCTGAAGAGCCGGGATCTGCCACCATCCTCGGATTGCTTCTTTCTCTTGTTCGTCTTTCAATCTCCAAAGCACTCTTGTGTCTGAATTTCTAACGCTATTTCTTGAGCAGCTTCAATCGCCAACCCTTGGTTTTCTTCTTGGCGGTATTGTGGTCGCCGCCTTGGGAAGTCAGCTGGCTATCCCCGATTCGATTTACAAGTTCATCAGCTTTTTCTGTTGATGAAGACTGGTCTCACGGGTGGTATTGCCATCCGCAATTCCAATCCCTCCGAGATCTTTCTTCCGGCAGTGGCGGCTGTTCTGCTGGGCATCGGGATTGTTTTTCTCAGCCGCTGGACGCTCGGCAAAATGCCTGGCATCAAGGTGCCGGATGCCGTGGCCACAGGCGGTCTGTTCGGTGCCGTGAGTGGTTCCACCCTGGCAGCGGCGCTGCCCGGCCTGGATGCCGCCAAGATTCCCTATGAGGCCTGGACGGCTGCCCTCTATCCCTTCATGGATATCCCGGCGCTGGTGACGGCGATCGTGGTGGCCAGTGTGTATCTCACGAAGCAAGGGCAGGCCTCGGAGAAAGTGGAGATTTGGCCGATCATCAAGGAGAGCCTCCAGAGCTCCGCTGTTACGGCCCTGCTTTTGGGTGTCGCCCTCGGTATTCTCACGAAACCTGAGCCGGTGTACGAGAGCTTCTTCAACCCCTTGTTCCGCGGCTTCCTGGCGGTTCTGATGATCATCATGGGTATGGAGGCAGCGCAGCGGATGAACGAGCTCCGTAAGGTGGCCCAGTGGTTTGCTATTTACGCCTTCTTCGTTCCAATCATCCATGGTTTCCTGGCATTCGGTCTGGGTTTGATCATTCACAAGCTCACCGGCTTCAGCATCGGCGGAGCTGTGGTGCTTGCTGTGATCGCAGCCTCGAGTTCTGATATCTCTGGCCCCCCTACGCTGCGGGCTGGCATTCCCTCGGCGAACCCTTCGGCCTACATCGGAGCTTCCACCGCTATCGGTACGCCGGTGGCCATCGCGATCTGCATTCCCCTGTTCATCGGGATTGCTGAGATGATGGTTGGCCGTTAACGTTTAACTATTCTAATTCACTACGGTATGAAATCATGAGTCAACAGGTTTGGAAGCTGGTGATTGTCGCCGAGGAGATTCTCTCCAAGAAGCTCACCAAGCTCATCAAGGCATCGGGTGCGACTGGCTATACGGTTAATGCCGCCGGAGGCGAGGGAAGTCGCAATGTGCGTTCAACGGGTGAGCCCAGCGTCTCGCACACGCTTTCAAATGTAAAAATCGAGGTTCTGACGGGCGCTCGTGAGTTGGCCGATAAGATTACCAAGGAAATCGAGGCCAAGTACTACGCGGACTTTTCGATCATCACCTACATCTACCCTGTTGAGGCCCTAAGGGATCACAAGTTCTAGCCGAAGCCACAGTTTCTGGCTTATCTTCTTAGGCTGATTTCGCCCCGTTTGCGTTCGCCTGCGCAGACGGGGTTGTTTTTCGTCGACGCGTGCGAGCCTTTCGCTCTGTCCCCTCCACCCTTGCAATGCTGATGCAGTTTCTCAACGACAACCGTTTTCTCTCCGGCATTCATAGCTATGAGAGGCTCCTGGCCAAGCTGCTTGCCGTCTTGCTGGCCATCGTGGTGGGGATGGGCACGCTGGAATTGTTCAGCGATGCCGTTCTCAAAATGGTCAACCTGCAGACCAACTGGTTTGATGGCAGCCTGATCAAGCTTCTGGATCGGTTGCTGCTGATCTTCATTGCCCTCGAAGTGCTTCAGAACATCACGGCCTACCTGCGTGACCACGTGGTGCAGATTGAGCTCGTGCTGCTCACGGCCCTGACGGCCGTGGCCCGGAAAGTGATCGTGCTGCCTCCCGGTGCTGAAAACAAGCCGGCCTTGATGGCTGGTTTCGGTGTGATCGTGATTGGTATTGCAGCGGCCTACTGGCTGGTGCTGATGGCCCGACGGTCCAGCTCCCCGGCTTCCTCCAGCGACTGAGGGTCGTTGTTGGAGCCCGTCTCCCCACCGTCCTCGTTCCCCTGCCCCCTTGCCCTGCCCCATCGATGAGCTGGCATCCCCACCTCTGGCATCCCACCACCCAGGTGCGCACCAGTCCCGAGCCCCTGCAGGTGCGCGCGGCCCGGGGGTGCGAATTGGAGCTGGCGGATGGGCGGCGCCTCCTCGATGCGATCAGCAGCTGGTGGGTGACCCTGCACGGCCACAGTGAGCCGGCGATTGCGGCAGCCATCGCCCGCCAGGCCCTGCAGCTGGAGCAGGTGATCTTTGCCAACTTCAGCCATGTTCCCGCCGAACAGCTCGCCACCCGGCTAAGCGCCCTGGCGGGGCTGGAGCGGCTCTTCTTTTCCGACAACGGCTCCACCGCTGTGGAGGTGGCCCTCAAGATCGCCTGGCAGTGGTGGCGCAACCAGGAGGGTGGCAGCGGCCAGGCGGGCCAGCGCCGCCAGCTGATTGCCTTTGACGGTGCCTATCACGGCGACACCTTCGGGGCGATGGCCCTTGGGGAGCGCTCGCTCTTCAGCGCCCCCTACGAGCCGCTGTTGTTTGCGGTGGCCCGGTTGCCCTGGCCCCACACCCACTGGCAGGAGGATCCTCAGGCCGTTGCGCAACGGGAGCAGGAGGCACTGCGTGCGTTGGAGTTGGCCCTGCAGACGCCCACTGCAGCCGTGATTCTCGAGCCCCTCATTCAGGGGGCCAGCGGCATGCGCATTGTGCGGCCGGTATTCCTTCGGGCCGTGGCGGAGCGGGTGAAGGCCGCCGGGGCACTGCTGATTGCCGATGAGGTGATGACCGGCTTTGGCCGCACGGGTGATCTGTTCGCCTGCCGCCGGGCTGGCATCCAGCCCGATCTGATGGCCCTCTCCAAGGGCCTCACGGGTGGCTTCCTGCCGATGGGGGTGACGCTGGCCAGTGAACGGCTCTATCAGGGCTTCATCAGTGAAGAGCCCCTGGCCACCTTCTTCCACGGCCACAGCTTCACCGCCAATCCCCTGGGCTGTGCCGCGGCGCTGGCCTCCCTGGATCTGTTGCAGGCCAATCCGGAGCGCTATCAGCAATTCGAGGTGCGCCATACCCCTCTGCTTGAGGAGCTGGCGGAGCATCCCCTGGTGCGGCGACCCCGCTGCCTGGGCACGGTGGCGGCTTTTGATCTGGACGCCGGCGAGGCGAGCTATCTCAACCCCATCGGCAAGCAGCTGCAGCGCCAGTGTCTGGAGCAGGGGGTCTACCTGCGGCCCCTGGGCAACGTGGTGTACCTGCTTCCGCCCCTGGGCATCAGCCCCTCCCAGCTGCAGCGCTGCTACGGGGCGCTTCGCCAGGCTCTGAGGGATCTCGCCTAGAAGGCTGTCTTCCTGCGGGGGCTGGGGGGGTGGTGATCACGGTTCAGCTGCCGCCAAAGGCCACCTGGCAAGCCGCATTGTGCAGCTGGGCCTCGCTGGCGTTGGTGGGGGCATGGCCGTTGAGCTCGCCATCGGCGCAGTCGGCATCCATGCGGAAGCTGCGGCCATCGCGGTCGACCACGAAGGTCACCACGTGGTCGTTGGGGGTCTCAATCGAGCCGTAATCCAGCCGGTAGGTGCTCTCCGGCACCACGAAGGTGGTCTGCTTCGCATCAATGGCGGAGGTCACAGCGGCATTGATCGTGGCGGCGGTGGCCAGACCGGTGATGCCCCAGGCAGCGGCCTGGGGAGCCCACCATCCCCAGGAGGGAGCGCCCCCATACCAGCCACGCCCATACCACCCGTGCTGCCACGGCCGGTGGCGCTGCCAGTCATGGCGAGCCCAGCCCGGATGGTGACGGCGGTAGTCGACCGGGCGATTCCAGTGGTTGTAGCGCTCGCTGTGGTTCCAGCGGCTGCTGTGCCAGCGGTTGGGATCCCGTTTCCAGTGATCCGGGTGATGTGCCCCGTGATGGCCGCGGTAGTCGTGGCTGCCTCCGTGGTGGGCTCCGTGGTGGGGGTTGGCAGCCGCGGTCGGGGCGAGCAGGGCGGGAGTCGCCAGTGCCAGCAGAGCCGCGAGCAGGGCGCTGCCGCTCGTGGTGCCGGGGCGGATGAAGGATCGTCGGTTAGGTGGGGCTGCGCTCGGCTCAGTTGTCTTCGCCTCAGTTGTGTTCGCCCTCACCCCGCGGCCCATCGGCACCGCCTGCAATGCAGCTCTTGGTCTAGGCCGGCGGTCGGCCTTTGTCATCCGAGCAGCGCCCGCAGACCCTCCACATAGAGGATGCCGCTGCAGGTGAGGCCGCCGGCCCAGCAGAGACCCCGCAGGGGTGGCACGTTGCCCACGTACGCGCCGATGTAGGCCAGGCGCAGGACGGGGTGGATCCAGGCGGCTGCGATCGCCACCGGGTTGGTGACGCCGGCCACCAGACACAGCAGGGCGGCCGGGGCGTGCAGGGTGAAGGCTTCAAAGCAGTTTTGGTGCGCCCACGCGGCGCGCTTCCCCCAGGCTGGCAGGCGATCGAACATCGCCCGGGGAGCAGCCAGATCGGCCATCTGGAAATTGGCTTGGGAGCGGGCGGCTCCCAGGGGCACGGTGCTGAAGACCACCACCCCCGCGGCCAGCAGCAGCGACCAGGCGAAGGGGGCGAGGGCGGCGGTGGGGGCCATGGCGGAGACGGGACTGCAATCTGGCGTGAGTCTGGGCGGTCATCCCGGCCCTTCGCGCGACGATTCACGCCACGATGGCGGCCCCATCCCCTGGATGCCTCGCCCCCCGTGACCAGCTCCGCCTCCAGCGCTCCCCTCAGCTCCCCACCGCCCAACTGGGTGGATCACGGCCATCCCCTCGGCCGGCTGATCGACGTCCTGCTGGCGGTGGAGCCCCTGCGCCGCCTGCTGTTTCTCCAGGCGCGCCAGGTGATCATCCGCACCGCGGAGAAGCGGGGCATCGCCTGGCGGGCGCGCCGGGAGGCGTTGCGCCGGCAGGCGGAACCCCTGCTGGCGTCGGTGGTGAACCCGGCGACGCAGCCCCCCGCCTACTACCGGGCCCGTTTCCACGCCTACCAAGAGGGCAACCTCTGCTGGGCCGCCGCCTGTGAGGCCGAGCAGGCCACCGACGCGATGGCGTTGCGGGTTTGGCCGGGGGAGGTCCTCAGCCCCGCTGCAGCCCAGCAGCGCCTGCGCGAGGCCATCGTTGCCGCGATTGAGCCCAGCCTCGACGGCCCGGTGCACCATGCCCTGGATCTGGGGTGTTCGGTGGGGGTGGGCACCCTGGCCCTGGCGGACTGGCTGGCACGTCGCCAGCCGGAACCCGCGGCGGTGAGCGGCCTGGATCTCTCGCCGGAGATGCTGGCGGTGGCCCGGGTGCGCGACGGCGAGCGCCGCATCCAGGCCTGGCATCACGCCCCGGCCGAGGCGACGGGGCTGCCCGCCGCCAGCGTTGATCTGGTCACGCTGCAGTTCGTCTGCCACGAACTGCCCCAGTCGGCCACCCGGGCGGTGCTGGCGGAGGCGGCGCGCCTGCTGCGGCCCGGCGGTGTGATCGCCCTGGTGGATCAGGACCCCGGCTCCGCCGTGATCCGGCGGCTGCCGGCGCCGATCGCCACCCTGCTCAAGAGCACCGAGCCCTACCTGGAGGAGTATTTCCGCCTGGATCTGCCCGCCGCCCTGGAGCAGGCCGGCTTCCAGGCGGTGCGCGCCGAGGCCTGCGACCCGCGCCACCGGGTGCTGGTGGCGCGCCGCTGAGCCGGCGGGCCCCGTGCCGGGGCGGCAGCGCTTTTCTAGGCTCCGGATACCCCTCTGCCGCGCTCCAGGCCGCACTCGACCCGATGGCTGACAGTTTCTCCTTCGACGTGGTCTCCGATTTCGACCGGCAGGAACTGGTGAACACCGTTGATCAGGTGCGGCGCGAAGTGGTGCAGCGCTACGACCTCAAGGACTCCGGCACCGAGATCGAGCTGGAGGACACCAGCCTCACGATCACCACCGCCAGCGACATGACTCTGCAGGCGGTGAGCGACGTGCTGCTGCAGAAGGCCACCAAGCGCAACCTCTCGCTGAAGATCTTCGACTTCCAGGACCCGGAGGCCGTGGGCGGCAACAAGGTGAAGCAGGTGGTGAAGCTGCGCAAGGGGCTGAGCCAAGAGCTGGCCAAGAAGCTGAGCAAGGCCGTGCGCGACAGCATCAAGAAGGTGACCGTGGCCATCCAGGGGGAGAGCCTGCGCGTGACCAGCAAGAGCAAGGACGACCTGCAGCAGGTGATTGCCCTGCTGCGCGAGCAGGAGAAGGATCTGGAGGTGCCGCTCCAGTTCGAGAACTACCGCTGAGCGGCGCCCATGAACCATTCCCCGGCCCTGTTCGGCAAGACCCGCTCCCTGGAGCTGCGCATTGACGAGCTGCTCGACAAGGTGGCGGAGGGGGGGATCCTGTTCGAGCGCGCCATGGTGCTGCTGCTGGAGCGGGGCCTGGTGCCGGAAACGGAGGAAAAGCTCCAGCAGTTGATCCAGCTCAAGGAGCGCTGCAACCAGCTGCGCCGGCGGGTGGTCGACACCCTCTATAGCGAGATGCTGATCCCCGAATTCCGCGGGGATGTGCTGAGGCTGCTCACCCATCTCTACGGCCTGCTGGATTCGCTCAAAAATGCCTTCCAGGACTTGCTGATCGAGTACGCCGAGGTGTTCAACGGCCAGGAAGGGATCAATCAGGTGGAGGACCTGGTGACCGTGGTGGTGCAGAGCGTGCAGGCTGCCGTGTTGGGAGCCCGTGCCTTCTTCCGCAATCCGGAAGCCGTGCGTGATCACATCAATCAGATCCGCGTCTACGAATCGGAGGCAGACGGCATCACGCTGCGTCTCAAGACCGCCCTGTTCGCCTCCGAGCGCAGCCTGGAGCAGAAACTGCTCGGGCGAGAGGCCCTCGCCGCCATCGATGGTCTTGCCGACCTGGCGGAGGAGATCAGCGACGAGCTCTCGATCCTGGCGATCAAGCGGGTGCTCTAGGTGCTCGCTTCCGGTCTGCTGTTTCTCTCCAGCGGCCTGTTCCTGGGGTGGTCGCTCGGCGCGAACGACGCCGCCAACGTGTTCGGATCGGCGGTGGGCAGCCGGATGCTCCGCTTCTCCACGGCGGCCCTGCTCTGCAGCATCTTCGTGATCCTCGGGGCGGTGAGTGCGGGGGGGGGGAGC
>Ga0194123_10000871_pt1 | contig 51828 bp, 47 predicted proteins | sample TA2MahsurfametaG_5_FD_155479 | JGI IMG/M metagenome (GOLD analysis project Ga0194123, IMG submission 155479) | Freshwater microbial communities from Lake Tanganyika, Tanzania - TA2015023 Mahale A surface | ecosystem: Environmental > Aquatic > Freshwater > Lake | place: Tanzania: Lake Tanganyika... | reverse complement strand
TGAAGGCTCTGCTGTCGCCGGTGCCCGCCGTGCTTCTGATCGACGAACTCGATCGCGCCGATGAGCCTTTCGAAGCCTTTCTGCTCGAAATGCTGGGCGAAAACCAGATCACGATCCCCGAACTTGGCAGCCTGCAGGCGCTGCATCCGCCCCATGTCGTGATCACTTCCAACCGAACGCGCGAGCTGCGCGACGCCCTCAAGCGCCGCTGCCTCTATCACTGGCTCGACTACCCCGATGCGGCGCGCGAATTCGAAATCGTCAAACGCCGCGCCCCGCAGGCCGCGGAATCGCTCGGCCGGCAGGCGGTTGAGTTTGTCCAGCGGGTCCGGGCAATGGGGCTGTTCAAGCCGCCGGGCGTGGCCGAAACCATCGATTGGGTGCGCGCTTTGCAGGCGCTCGACGCGGTGGCACTTGATCGCGACAGCGTCGACGCAACGCTCGGCGTACTGCTCAAACACCAGGAAGATATCGACCGGGTGACGGCCGAGGCACCGCTGTCGGCACCCGGTAACGCCTGAGCACCTTTCCGCCATGACCCGCCCGGGAATCCACCCGCAGCCGCCGGGTGAACTGGTTCGTAACCTGATGATCTTTGTCCGCCTGCTTCGCGAGGCGGGCCTGCGCGTCGGCCCGGAGCGCGCGCTGGTTGCCACCGAGGCGCTTGCAATCATCGGCATTGAACGACGTGATGACGTGCACAGCGCCCTCGCAGGGGTGCTTGTCGATGCGCCCGAACATCGCCCGGTCTTTGATGCGCTGTTCGATGCGGTGTTTCAACCGGGCCTGCTCGAGCAGACACTGCTCGGGCGGGCGGGCGAGGCCGTCCCAGGCGCAGCCAGCCGCGCGGCCCCGCACATGCCTGCGGGCGGCGAACCGGATGGCGACGGGTCGGCGCTGCGTTTTGCGTCCAATCAGCGGGTGGCGCGCGCCCTCGCAAGCTTGCGCGCCGCACGCGCGGCCACCCCGGTTGCCCCGGTCTCGGCGCGCGAGCGATCCGGTGGCTATTCGCGAGATGAACAGTTGCGCGACACCGATTTCAGGGCCATGACGGTGGAAGAGTTCAATGACGCGGCCGAGCGCGCGGCGTTGCTTGCCCGCAGCCTGCCCGAGGAACGTACCCGGCGGACTCGGCCAGCACATCGCGGCGCGCCCGACCTGCGAGCCAGCGTTCGACGCGCAGCGCGCTCGCCCCTGTCGATTGAGCTGGTGCGGCGCGAACCGCGTTGGCGACCGCAGTCGCTGGTCCTCATTGTTGACGTCTCGGGCTCGATGCAGCGCTACGCGCGTCTGATGCTTCACTGGGCGCACGCGCTCACGGTGGCCGATCCGCGCACCGAAACGCTCGCGCTTGGCACGCGGCTGACGCGAATCAGCCGCCGGCTGCGCCACCGCGACCCCGATGAAGCTGTCCGCACCACGCTGGAGGATATTGTCGACTGGGGCGGCGGGACTCGCCTGGGCAGCTGCCTCGCAGCATTCAACTCGCAATGGGCGCGACGTCTTCTGGGCTCGCGAACCACCGTGCTGCTGCTGACCGACGGGCTTGACCGGGAGGACACCGCGCTCCTGGCCAGGGAAGCCGCGCGACTGAGGCGTCACGCGCGACGCGTCATCTGGCTTAATCCGCTGTTGCGATTTGAGGGTTTCGAGGCCCGCGCAGCCGGCGTCAAAGCCCTGCTGCCAGCGGTCGATGCAATGCTGCCGGTGCATAACCTGAAAAGCCTTGAGCGGCTGCCCAGGGCGCTGACCTTGCAGAGGATTCATCAATCAGGACATAACCAGCCGTTCTTTTCCGGGTAATGCCTTTTCGAATAGAGTGCCGACAACCTATCACCCGAGGCAACACGCCAGTATTCGCTATTACGTTTCAAACGACTGTTTCATGTGGCCACCGTTTCGCTCCTGCTGGGTCTCTTTGGGCTCACAGGCGTGTTAGCCCAGCAGCGCGTTGTAGTCGGCGTGGCCTCCAAGTCCGAACTTGCTTCACCCATCTTTCTCGCAGAAGAGCGGGGCTGGTTCCGCGAAGCAGGCATTACGCTGGTTCAGCTACCACGCGCCCAGCACCCTGAGTGACGCGCTTCGGCTGCTTGAAGACGGCAGTGCGATGCCCCTGGCCGGCGGGCAGTCGCTGATGCCAACCTTGATCGCACGCGCGATTGCCCCCGGTGCGATCGTCGATCTCAACCGAATTCAAGATTTTCCTGACGTCGAACTCGAACCCGGTCGGCTTCGCACAGGCGCATTGGTACGAATGCAGCAGGTCATCGATCACCCGGACATCGCACAGAATCTGCCGCTCCTGCACCAGGCGGTCAGCCATATTGGCCATCGCGCCATCCGAAACCGCGGAACGCTAGTGGGTAGCCTGTGTCAGCTCGATCCCTGGGCCGAAGTGCCCCTGGTGGCATGCGCGTTGGAGGCAAGCCTGCTGATCACGGGCCCTTCTGGACCACGACAGGCCAGGTTCAGCGAATTTGCCGCGGCGCCTAATCGGCCGCTTCTCGCGCCCGGCGAACTGGTGGTGGCCGCCGACTGGCCTCTTTGGCGACCGGAGCACGGCGCCGGATTTTCAGAGGTGGCGCGCCGGCCTAATGATCCGGCGCTGGCCTGCGCGGCAGCGCTGATTCTGCTCGACGAAAACCGGCACATTCAGCGGGTGGTGTTGGCGATTGGCGGGGTGTGCCCCCTGCCAATTCGCTGCCACCAGCTTGAAGCCCTGCTGGTTGGCAAGTCGGCCGATGACCTCAGGGCCATCACCACCGACATGATCGAAGCCGATCTTTCTGGTCATGTGATCCGCGACGACGCGCTCGCCGATGCTGCCTATCGGCGACATCTTGCCCCGATCGTGGCCGCCCGAGCGGTTGAACAGGCTGTATCCAGAGCGCGTTGATATGACGAACCGAATCCCGATGTCGTTACAGCTGAATGGCCGCTCGTTAAACGTTGCGATTGAGGCCAGGGAAGCCCTCGCAGACCTGCTGCGCGACCATCTCGGCCATACCGGAACCCATATCGGATCCCAGCAGGGCCATTGCGGCGCCTGCACGGTTCTGGTCGACGGCAACAGCGTCCGTGCCTGTCTGATGCTGGCCGTACAGGCCAACGGCAGCATCGTCGATACGGTTGAGGGGCTGGCGCCCGCCGGAGAGCCCCTGCACCCACTGCAGCAGGCGCTGCGCGCGCATCATGCGCTGCAGTGCGGGTTCTGCACCCCCGGCATCGAAATGACGCTGATCGATCTGCTCAAACGTCAGGCCTCGCCCACCGAAGCGGACATTCGCGCCGCACTCGCCGGCCACCTGTGCCGCTGCACGGGTTATCAGAACCTGATCGAAGCGGTCTTGTCGCTGGACGGCAACAAGGGACCAGGCTGGCGCTGACCGATGCCGAACATCACCGCGCCATCCTCGGCGCGATGACGCTTCACCTCAACGCCGTAGGCGGCAGACAGCACGGCGGGTTCAAGCAACTGCGACGCGGGTCCCCATGCGATCCGGCCAGGGGCCTGCCACAACAGCACCTGATCGGCAACGGCCAGCGCATGGTTGGGATCGTGGGTGCTGAGCACCACCGCTCGTCTACCCTCGGTAAGCCTGCGCACGGTGGTCAGCAGCGCAGCCTGTCGTGCGAGATCGAGACTGGCCGCCGGCTCATCAAGCAACAGCGCCAGCGCGTCCTGTGCGAGCGCACGACCAATCTGAGCCAATTGCCGTTCACCCTCTGACAACTGCGCAAGCGTGCGCTCGCACAGCCGATCCAGTCCAAGCTCGGTCAGCGCATCGTGAGCACGCTGAAGGTCAACGGATGAAGGCCCCGCAAACATGCCGCGTGCGGCCATGCGCCCGAGCAGCACCAGATGCAAAACGGTAAAGGCCCCTTCGTCGACTGGGCGCGGCGCGGCGAAGGCCATCAGCGATGCACGTTCGCGCTCGGTCAGATCAGCGAGTGCGCGGCCGTCCCATCGAATACTGCCGCCCAGCGGCGACAGCGCACCGATCAGGGTGCGCATCAGGCTGGTTTTGCCCGCGCCGTTGGGGCCGAGGAGCACCAGGCATCGGCCACGCTCGAGCGTGAAGGACACAGGCTCGACGAGCGCGCGCCCCGCAGGCCCAAAGCGCAGGGATTCGACACACAGCAGTGGCTCGGACGGGTGCGATACCGATGCGCCATCAGCCTTCATCACCGCTCGCCTCGACGCATGAGCAGAAACAGCGCCGGCGCGCCCAGGAACGCTGCGAGCACACCTGGCGGCAGTTCGGACTCGCCGACCGCCCGGCAAACCGTATCGATCAGCAACATGAACACCGCGCCCAGCAGCGCGCTGGCGGTCAGCCAGCGCGAAAACGCAGCACCCGCAAGCATCCGGGCAAGATGCGGCACGATCAGCCCCACCCAGCCAATGACGCCCGCCACCGCCACGGCCGCAGAGGTGGCCAGCGCCGCGAGCACCACCACCCACAGCCGCAAACGGTGCGGAGAAGACCCCATCGCATGCGCCTCATCGTCGCCAAGTGCGAGCGCATCGATTCGCCAGCGCAGCAACGCAAGGGGAACCAGCGCGAACGCAAGCGCCAAAGCCAGACCACCGAGCGCGCCGGCTGGAATCGACGTGAAGCTTCCCATCATCCAGAAGCTGATCGCGGGCAGCGATGAACGCGGATCGGCGAACGCAATCAACGCGGTCAGCATGGCGCCGGCCAGACTCGATACCGCCACGCCTGTCAGAATCAGGCCGAGAAGCCGGTCACGCGTGGCGAGCAGGGGCCCGAGCGCGAGCACCAGCGCAATGGCCGCAAGCCCGCCCCCAAAGGCCGAGAGTTGAAGCACCACCACGCTTGCCCCCGCGAGAATCGCAAGCGCTGCCCCGAGGGCTGCGCCCGCCGACACGCCCAGCAGCTCGGGGGCGGCGAGCGGATTCCGAAAAGCGCGTTGAAGACACGCCCCTGACACCGCCAGCGCAGCGCCCACCAGCAGCGCAGCCAGCACGCGTGGCAGGCGCAATTGCCAGAACACCTGCTCGAGCGTCGCATCGCGCCCGTGCGCAGGGCCGCCCAAGGCCGCACCGAGCAGGGCAAGCACGTCATCGATACCGATTGGATAACGCCCCACGCCAAGCGACACGAGGCACAGCAGTCCGCCCGCCGCGAGCAACATCGGCAGCAGGGCGGCCCGCCCCCGGGCGCGGGACACAGCAAGGATCGGGTGACCATTCATCGAGCTGACGATAGCACCGGTTTATCATCGCCGCATGGACAACTCAATTGGCTCGCTGCTTTCGATCCGGCTTCGTTTCAGCGATGACGCACGGCTTGGACCAGGCAAGATTGCCTTGCTCGAGGCGGTCGAACGAACCGGCTCGGTCGCGGCGGCTGGACAGTCGCTGGGCATGTCCGAGCGGCGCGCCCTGCTTCTGATCGAATCGCTCACCGCGTTTTTTGGCGAGCCGGTGGTGTTGATCGATCCACACTCAGGCGAGGCCCGCGTCAGCGCGCTGGGCTCAGAACTGGTGCGGGCATTTCGGGCCGTGGAAGCAGATGCCCGACGCTCATTGGACACCCAATTCGCTGCGGTGCGGGCCAAGATGTCAGCGCATCGCGACCACAGCAGCTGATCGACCCAACAACGGATCGCCGCACCGCAGACCACACAGATTTCAGCGGGCGAGCGAGCGCTCATCGAGCGCTGTGGCTTTCACCATCGCGAAAATCCGGTCGCCGGTGTCGATGGCGAGATCATCCACCGCCTTCCTCGTGATCAGCGCCACAATCCGTTCGTCACCGGGCAGTCGGATGTCGATCCGGGCAATCGGCCCCGGATCGCGTTCGATCGATTCGATCGTGCCGGACAACACGGTTCGGAAACTGACATCGCGCGGGCGCTGCACCGCCAACGCCACATCGGTGGCCCGAATCACAAACCGATGCGGCTCACCGGACCGCCCGATCCGGCCCGGCAGCGCGATCATGCCCGCCGGATGATCGAACAGGGTGAGCCCGTAGGCCTCATCGTAGTCGCGCACCCGCGCCTCAATCACCGACACTGCGGCAAACCCACCGGCACCGCGTGCCCAGGCAGGCGCGAGCACCTCGCCTGGCGGGCCAAGCGCCTGCAGGCTTCCCGCATCGATGACAGCAACCGCATCCGCGACGCGTGCCACCTCATCTGCGGCATGCGAGACATAGACGATGGGCACACCCGCCTGCTCACGAAGGCGCAGGATATACGGCAGGATCTCGAGCTTTCGCGCGGCATCGAGCGAGGCCAGCGGCTCGTCAAAGAGCAGCAGACGCGGCGCGCTCAAGAGCGCCCGCCCGATCGCAACGCGCTGGCGCTCACCGCCAGACAGCGTGGCCGGCCGGCGTGACAGGAGCGGTGCCAGACCCAGCAGCCCCACCACTTCATCGAAGTCGAGCGCAAGCCCGGTTCGCTCTGCCTCGCTCCCGCCCGCATCGCCGGCATCAGAATGACCAAACCGCTTTGCGTAGCGCAGGTTGCCGCGCACATCGAAATGCGGAAAGAGTGCCGAGTCCTGGAACACGAGCCCGACGTGGCGGCGGTGAGGCGCCACGAACACCCGCTGGGCCGTATCGACCAGTGTGACGCCGCCCACCCGAATATGGCCCCGATCAGGACGCAGCAGGCCAGCAATCAGACTCAGCACCGTTGACTTGCCGGAACCCGACCGCCCGAACAGCGCGAGTGCGCCAAAGTTGCCCACCAGCCGAAAATCGAGCGTGAACCCGGGTCGGCGCAGCGTGACATCGATATCGATCCGCGTGGACGCTGCCACCGTCAGACGCTCCCTTTAAGCTGGCGCGAGACGCGCCGTGCCAGCCATTCGGATGCCATCAGCGCCGCAATCGACACAGCGATCGCAACCGCGGTCAGCCGCCACGCCGCCGCATCCGCGCCGGGCGTCTGAGTGAGCGCATAAAGGGCGGCCGCCAGCGTCTGGGTTTCGCCGGGAATGGCCGATACGAAGGTGATCGTGGCACCAAATTCGCCAAGCGCCTTGGCAAAACAGAGCACAGCACCCGCAACGATTCCAGGTGCCGCGAGGGGCAAAGTGATGGTGAAAAAAGCTATCGCGGGCGGTGCGCCCAACGTGGCCGCCGCATGTTCGTAGCGACGATCAATCGATTCGATCGCAAGCCGAATGGCCCGCACCATCAGCGGCAGTCCCATGACCGCAGACGCCAGGGCGGCACCGGTCCAGCGAAACGAGAAAACGATCCCCAGATGTTCAGCGAGCCATGCACCGATCCAACCCTGCCGACCGAAGGCAACAAGCAGCAGGTAGCCAGTGACCACAGGCGGCAACACCAGCGGCAGATGCACCAGACCATCCAGCAGCGCGCGCCCAGGAAAACGCTTTCGCGCAAGCAGCCAACCCAACGCGATACCGATGGGCAGCGCGCCCAGCGTCGCGACCGTTGCCACCTTGAGCGTCAGCAAAATAGCCTGTAACTCTTCGTCGCTAAAGCCCAGGGTCATCATCGCAGGCAGCGCTCACATGACAGGGCCACCCGATCGTCACCCATGCCCAAACCGGCACGACCAGGAAGGATGAAACCGACATCGGTGAAGCGCTTGAGTGCCTGGGGCTGACTGAGAAAGGCAAGCGCCTCGGCCGCGCGCGGATGCGTGGACGCCGCCAGCACCGCAGCGGGATACCGAACAGGCGGATGCAGCGACTCGGCAAACATCGCGATCACGCGAACCCTGGGTTCAACCCTTGCATCGGAGGCATAGACGATTCCGAGTTCCGCCTCACCGCGCGCCACCAGCAGCAGCGCAGCCCGCACGTTATCCGTCATGGCAAGACGTGCCGACCAGGGCCGCCAGAGATCGAGCGCATCGAGCGCCGCGCGTGCATACCGTCCGGCCGGCACGCTGACCACCTCGGCGAGCGCGAGCCGGCCGTTGCCTGGCCACTGCGCGAGCGCCCTCCTGAGCGCGCCATCCGCGCCGTCCGCCTGCCCCAGTTCCACCGAGACCGCTGTCGATTGCGCCGGTGGCGGCAAGGTGGCGTCAGTGCCCGGGCGCGTGACCAGCACCAGCCGGTTCGACAGCAGATCGCGACGGCTCTGTTTGCGAAGCGCGCCGCGCTGCGCCAGATGATCCATCCATTCCGGGTCAGCGGACAGAAACAGATCAACGGGTAGCCCCTGCTCAATCTGGCGCACCAGCGCGGGCGTTCCCGCATAGGTGATCACCGCTGAAGGGCCGCCGGATTGCTTCCAGTCGGCCAGCGCCTGATCGAGCGGGCCTCGCAGACTGGCTGCAGCGGCCACCCGAATCGGCCTGCCCGCGTCGGCCGAATCAGGCGCCGATGATCCCTGCGCGTGCACCCAGGTGCTGGGCACCAGCACCGCAAGGAATACCGCTAGCCAGGCGCGCCGCGCTGTGGCGGGTTGCACCAGCCGCAGGTGATCCGCCCGGGCAGGCGCGGCCCTCACCGCCAGTCTCAGGTTTTCTGAACGACGATGGACGGGAACTTGAGACTCATGTCGCGTGCCCTTTCAGCGATGCGCACCGCCACGCGCCGAGCAATGCGGCGATAGGTGGCGGCCAGATCACCATCCGGCTCGGCGACGACGGTGGGGCGGCCCGAATCCGCCTGCTCGCGGATACGAATATCGAGCGGCAAACCACCCAGATATTCAATGTCGTACTCGCCCGCCATTTTCTCGCCGCCGCCCTGACCGAAGATGTGTTCGGTATGGCCGCAGTTCGAGCAGGTGTGCATCGCCATGTTTTCGACGATGCCCAGAATGGGAATGCCCACCTTCTCGAACATCTTCAAACCTTTGCGCGCATCCAGCAGGGCGATGTCCTGAGGCGTGGTGACGATGACCGCGCCCGTCACCGGAATCTTTTGGGACAGCGTCAGATGGATGTCACCGGTGCCCGGCGGCATGTCGATCACCAGATAGTCAAGATCCTGCCAGTTGGTATCGCGCAGCAGCTGCTCGAGTGCCTGGGTCACCATCGGCCCGCGCCACACCATCGGCGTGTCGGGCTCGATCATGAATCCAATGGATGAGGCCTGCACACCATGGCCCACCAGGGGCTCGATTGTTTTACCGTCGCGTGACTCGGGTTTGCCGGATACGCCAAGCATCATCGGCTGAGAGGGCCCGTAAATGTCGGCATCTAGCATGCCCACGGTAGCGCCCTCGGCCGCAAGCGCCAACGCAAGATTGACCGCGGTCGTGCTCTTGCCAACGCCGCCTTTGCCAGACGCCACCGCAATGATGTTTTTGACGTTGGGCAGAGTTTTGACGCCGCGCTGCACAGCGTGCGCAACGATCTTCTGAAACACATTGGCCGACACGTTGCCAACGCCCGGCAGCGCCCGCACCGCAGCAATGACCGCTTTGCGGATAGGATCAACCTGGCTGAGCGCGGGATATCCCAGTTCGACGTCGACACTGACCGAGTCGCCGTCGACCCGGATGTTCTTCGCCGATTTTCCGCTCACCAGATCTTTACCGGTATTGGGATCGACAACGCCGCGGAGGGCTTCGGTGACCTGGTCAACTGTAAGGCTCATGAGAGGGCTCGCTGCGGGAATAAGACGGTAACCCTTCAGTCTAAACGATCAGCCTTTCACCCTGTCCCCGCTAAAATCGCGGTTTTGTCCGTTCAAGCCCGTCCGAAGTTCCTCCGCGAGCCCCCACGACCATGCAACGCCGCCTTTTCGTTACCACCGCTCTTCCCTACGCGAACGGCTCGTTTCACATCGGCCACATCATGGAGTACATCCAGGCCGATATCTGGGTGCGCTTTCAGCGCATGCGCGGACACGAGGTGCACTTTGTCTGCGCCGACGATGCGCACGGCGCACCGATCATGCTGAAAGCACAGGCTGAAGGCATCACCCCGGAACAGCTGGTGGGGCGTATTGCCGCCGAACGGCCGCAGTACCTGGATGGCTTTCACATTTCGTTCGACAACTGGCACAGCACGCATTCAAGCGAAAACACCGAGCTGTCACAGGCGATCTACCTTGCGCTGAAGGGCAACAACCTGATCAGCACCCGTGTCATCGAACAGTTCTTTGATCCGGTCAAGGAAATGTTCCTGCCCGATCGATACATCAAGGGCGAGTGCCCAAAATGCGGCGCGCAAGATCAGTACGGCGACTCCTGTGAGGCCTGCGGAGCGGTCTACGCGCCCACCGACCTGCGCAACCCCACCTCCACGCTGTCGGGCGCCACGCCGGTGATGCGGCAGTCGGAGCACTTCTTTTTCCGGCTGTCCGATCCGCGTTGCGTGGAGTTTCTGCGGGGCTGGACGCAAAGCGGTCGTCTGCAACCCGAAGTGGCCAACAAGGCGCGCGAGTGGCTGGACGGCGAATCAGGGCTGGGAGACTGGGATATCTCCCGTGACTCACCGTACTTTGGCATTCCGATTCCCGATGCGCCGGGAAAGTATTTTTATGTCTGGCTCGATGCGCCGATCGGCTATCTGGCAAGCCTCAAGAACCATTTTGAAAAGGGCCAGGCAGCGCGCCAGACCGGTCAGACCTACGACCAGTTCATCGCTGATCCAGCCGTTGAGCAGTATCACTTCATCGGCAAAGACATCATTTATTTCCACACGCTGTTCTGGCCGGCAACGCTGCATTTCTCGGGTCGCAAAGTTCCCGACAATGTTTTCGTGCACGGCTTCATCACCGTGAGCGGCGAGAAGATGAGCAAATCGCGCGGCACCGGTATTTCGCCGCTGCGCTACCTTGAGCTTGGCATGAACCCGGAGTGGCTGCGTTATTACATCGCTGCCAAACTCAATGCCCGGGTTGAAGACATCGACTTCAATCCTGACGATTTCGTGGCGCGCGTCAACAGCGATCTGGTCGGCAAGTACGTGAACATCGCAAGCCGAGCCGCCAATTTTCTGGTGAAACACTTTGACGGCCAGGTGCTCGATGCGCGCACGCTGTCGGCGTGGCAGGCACTGAACGCACCCGCCACCTCAGACGAGATCGCAGGCTGTCTGGAAGCGCGTGAATATGGCAAGGCGCTGCGGGCCGCCATGGAATTCGCCGATCGCATCAATCAGTATTTCGATGGCGAAAAGCCTTGGGAAATGGCGCGCGATCCGGGACAGCGCGAGGCGCTGCACGCGGTGTGCTCGGTCTGCCTCGCCGGCTTTCATGCGCTCACCATCTGGCTCAAACCCGTGCTTCCTGCGCTCTCGGCCCGCGCGGAACGATTCATGGGATGCGAGCCACTGCAGTGGTCCGATCTCAATCGTCCGCCCTCGCGCATTGAACGCTACGAGCATCTGATGGGGCGGGTCGACACCAAGCAGCTTGATGCCTTGTTCGAGCCTCCGGCGCAAGCCCCGGCGCCCGCCAAAAAGCCAACGCCCGCAAGCCAGTCCAACGCACCGCAGCCCGCCAAACCACCGGGTGCGCAAGACGGCCCCGTCGCCGCTTCGCCCATCAGCATCGATCAGTTCATGAACGTTGAACTTCGCATCGCGCGAATCGTTGAGGCCAGCGCCGTGGAGGGTTCAGACAAGCTGATCCGACTGGCTCTTGATCTTGGCGAAGGGCGTCTGCGAAACGTATTCTCAGGAATCCGCTCGGCCTATGATCCGGCGCAACTGGTGGGCCGGTTCACGGTGGTCGTTGCCAATCTTGCTCCCCGAAAAATGAAGTTCGGCGTCTCTGAAGGCATGGTATTGTCGGCCTCATGGGACGACCCCTCTCAAGGGGCAGGCATCTTCCTGCTCGGCGCAGACAGCGGTGCGCAGCCGGGCATGAGGGTGCGCTAGCCCGGGTACAGGGCGGCGGATGGGCCTAGGCGCCTTCCGCTTCCGGCCGCGGCTCGTCGACTCGCTGCGGGGATACCGCGCGTCCGATCTCCCTGCCGACATCAGCGCTGGCATCACGGTGGGCATCGTTGCGCTGCCCCTGGCCATGGCTTTCGGTATCGCCTCGGGCGTGCGGCCCGAGCAGGGTCTGTTTACGGCCATCATCGGCGGATTGCTCGTATCGCTTTTGGGCGGCACGAAAGTTCAGATCGGCGGGCCCGCGGGCGCTTTTGTCGCGCTGCTCTACGCCATCGGCGAGCGCTATGGAATCGCGAACCTGCTCATTGCCACGCTCATGGCGGGCGTGCTCTTGTTTCTGATGGGTGCGCTCAAGCTGGGCTCACTGGTTCGGTTCGTTCCGGTCTCAATCATCGTGGGCTTCACCAACGGCATTGCGGTGGTGATCGCGCTACAGCAGGTCAAAGACTTCCTCGGCCTGGCAATCGACCGGATGCCCGCCAACTCGCTGTCGCAGCTTCATGCGCTCGGCACGCATCTGCACACGATCAATCCGGTTGCGGTTGCAATCGGCATCGCAACGCTTGTCATCATCATCGTCTGGCCCAAGTCGTACCTCGCCGTGGCGCCCGGCTGGCGGCGGTGGCTGGCCCGGGCGCCAGGAACCATCGCCGCACTGGTGCTGGCAACGCTGGCCGTGAAACTGTTCGGACTGCAGGTGGAAACGGTGGGAAGCCGTTTCGGCGGTATTCCGCAGGGCCTTCCCGTGTTCGCGCTGCCTGCATTTGACTGGCAGACCGCGCAGAACCTGGTGGCCCCGACGCTCGCAATCGCTTTGCTGGGCGCAATCGAATCGCTGCTTTGCGCCCGCATGGCCGACAGCATGATCGACGATCGCCACGACCCCAACCAGGAGCTGATGGCGCAGGGTATGGCCAACTTCATCGTGCCATTTTTCGGTGGCATTGCGGTCACTGGCACCATCGCGCGAACAGTCACCAATATCCGAAGCGGCGCGCGCTCGCCCATCGCAGGTGTTGTTCATGCACTCACGCTGCTCGCAATCGTGCTGCTTGCCGCGCCCCTCGCAAGCGATATTCCCATGGCGGCGCTTGCAGGAATCCTGCTGTTTGTGGCCTGGAACATGGGGGAATGGCGCGCGTTTCCGCAACTCAAACAGTTCACCATCAACTACCGGGTGGTGATGCTGGCCACCTTCCTGCTTACCGTGATCTTCGACCTCACCGTTGCCGTCGAGGTCGGACTCGTGCTCGCCAGCCTGCTCTTCATCGTACGAATCGCGTCGGTCACGCGCCTCGAGCGCATCGATTTGTCGGAGCGGATGTCGGGGCTGGCGTCGGTTGAGGGGTGGCGGCTGTTCGGATCTTTATTTTTCGGATCGGTGAACCGACTCGAACCGCTGCTCGATCCCGCGCGCCCGGTGGCCGACATCACAGTGCTCGATCTGCACCAGCTCATCAACCTCGATACAACCGGGTTGGATGCGCTTCAGAGCTTTCACCGGATGCTCGACAAACGCGGCAAGCGTCTGGTGATCGTTGGCGCGAATACGCAACCCCTGTCGCTGATGGAGCGAAGCGGCTTCACGGCGGCGCTGGGCGATCATTCACTATTCGACACGTTGGATGCTGCGCTTGCTGCAGTAGGTACGCCGCCTGCGCCCGGCGACTAGCGCACGACAATCAACCCGACCTTGGCCATCCAGGCCGCCAGGCGCTGCGCCTGCGCGGAGTCCAGCTTGAGGTTTGCTGCCCACTGATCCAGTTCGATGGCCTCGCCAGGGAGCGTTGGCGCCGCAAACCAGGCGGCTTCGACCGCGGCCGCATCCAGGAGCCAGCCCTCAGCAAACCGCCACATCGACAAATCGCGCAGCATCCGCGGGCTGGGTCCCTTTGCCGTATCGCGATGCAATCGCGATTGCCCGGTGAGCGCCGCGCTGGGGTAGTGGGCAAACATCGTCAGTGGATTGGGCATGCCCGGTTCGCTGATGCCACTGACAGAACGCTCCGCCTCAGTGCGATGGCGCAACAGTCGTTCACGCTGCTCACGCCAGAGCGCCTGATACTGCGGCAGCACCCTTGACCAGTCAAAATGTTCGTGCACTCTTTGGCGACCGTTATCGCCAAGACGCCTGCGAAGCGCAGGGTCGGCGGCGAGTCGTGCAATCGCGGCCGCGCAGGCCTCAAGGTCAACGGCAACCAGCGTGTGCGCGTAGGCCACATAGCGATCGTAGTTGAGCCGGCCGTCCTGATAGCCCTCGATCAAGACAGACGCGCAGGCAGGATCGGACGGTTGGCGGGTGGGTATCAGCAGCCCCTCTTCGCCATCACGAACTGTCTCCCGGTAGCCATCCCAATCGCTCACCACGACGGGTAAGCCTGCCGCCATCGCTTCAACCGGGGTCAGTCCAAACGTTTCCTGAATATTGTCAGACAGCGAGACAAATATGTCGGCTGCAAGATAGGACGCGCGCGTCACACCAGGCTCGCGGCCATCGACACGATCAACCTGAATGCCGGCAACGCTCGCCGCTTCATCAAAGCTTTGTCGGATGGCATCGTTCGCGAACCAGCCACATTCGAGTACGCGAATGCGTCGCCCTGAGGCCGCAGCGGCCCGCGCGCAGGCCAGATACATCGCGAGCGGATTGGCCTTCGCGTGCAGACTCAGCCGACCAACGAACAGCACGACAACGTCATCGTCTGCGAAGCCGTGGCGCTGTCGCGCAGTCGTGCGCGCCGCAGCATCCGGGGCGAAATCCGAGGCATGAACGCCCAGAGGAATGACCGGCAACATTGGCAGCGCGGGCGACACCTTCACGCCCAGTCGGCGGGTAAGGTGATCGATCTGCGCCTGCCAGATTCCCTCAACCGCCTGCAACACCGACCGGGAAGTGCAGATCACTGCATCATGCGATGCAAAAGGGCCTGCAACATAACCAGCCAGCTGACGCATCACCGCATCAGAACTGATGGTGTGCGTAATGCCGCAGAGCGCGAACGACGCCGTGCCACCCGGCTGACGACTACGCTGCCAGCCCAGTGAATCACTGAACGGCGCGGGGTAATACAGCACACCGAGGTCGCCCCAGGCCGCCGGTCGATCCGCTGGCAACAGCCTGACCGGATGGGGCCACCCAGCGCGCTCCAGCGCACTTGCCACAAATTTCGAATCGTTCGTGCCCGGGCAGATCACATCGAGCGGGCGCACTGAATGCGCCCGATAGGCGGCCACGAAACCTCGCAGGAAGCCGCTGCCGGCCGACTGCCGACCCATGAGCCGTTGCGACCCGGTATCGATCGCATCGGCGGCCAAAAACAGGGCGGGTAGATCAGACACAGGGATCAGCGCTTGACGATCGCGACACGGTGACCCGCTACTCGGGTTTGCGAAAAACCGCCGAGATCAGATGCGAAGGCCCCACGTGCGCGGAGCCCTCGGCAAGTTCGGTGTCGCAATCGCGTGATTCGAGCACAGGCCATCCAGAGAAAGCCTCGCCGAGCATGGACAGCGTGTACAGATTGTCGGCAACACCGGGCCCACCCGTTTTGTAAGTCATCTGCCGAAGGCCATAGCCTTCGATAATTAGCAGCCCACCGGGCTGAAGCGATTGCTTGAAGCCGTCAAAGATCTGCGCGCGTAATGCGGGATCAGCGAACTGAAAGAAAATGGCGACGACAACATCGACCGGGGTTTGCGCCCAGGGCCAAGACGCAATGTCGGCGCAGACAAGCGTGAGCGAGCCTCCCGCGGGCGAATCAAATATCGCCCTTTGCCCCGGCAGCGCCGCCAGCGATTCGGTTGCGCCAACGCGCTCAGTCAGACCCTGACTTCGCGCATGCGACACCGCATGATCAATACCGATGTCGGCCAGGTCGAAAGCGATGGCATGCAGCCCCAGCGCGGCCAGCCAGACGCCATTCCGTCCATCACCGTCGGCGGGGCACAGTACGCGCTGACCCGCGCTCACGCGCGCACGCTGGCTGGACAACCAGCCGTTGGGCGCAGATCCGAAAAGCATTCCAGAGGCCGCTGAGTAGCGGTTGTTCCAGGTGGTACGGGGGTCTTTGAAGCCGTTCATAAGTACCCGGATTCTCGGCTCATATCAGGCGGAACGCAGCAACTGCCACCAGCGTGGGCACGAGCGCGGCCAGGAACAGACCGCCCGCGCTGATTTCCTCTTCATCGAACCGGCTTTTGAGAATTGAATAGCCCGCGGGATTCGGTGCATTGGCGATCACCGTGAGGCCGCCGCCTGTCACGGCCCCCGCCACCAGCGACAGTTTGAACTCGTCGCTGAGGCCCTCAACGAGCGAGCCGAGATAGGTAAGCGCCGCATTGTCAGTGATGGCGGTGAGGGCCGTGGCACCGTAGTACACCGCGGTCGGGCTCATTGCCGACAGCGCGGGTTGCAGCCACCACTGCTGCTGACCGCCCAGCACCACCAGTCCGGCCAGGAAAAAGCCCACCATCATGCCCTCGCGCAGAATCAGTCTGTCCTGCCAGCGGTTGTAGGCTGTGACGACGCCCAGGAAAAACAGGAACAGGCCCATGAACACCACCGCGTGGTGTGCCGCAACCACCACCGCGACCAGAAACAGAATATGGGTTGCCGTAAGCGCGATCGGGATACGGTCCTCCTGATCTTTCTTGTCGATGATGGGAATACGCGACAGTTCAGAACGGAAGATCAGCGTGAGCACCAGCGCGTTGATGGTTACCGCCAGCGCTGAACGCCAACCGAAGTTGGTGATCATGAACATCAGATCCCACTGCCAGGTGGCGGCCACCATCAGCACCGGCGGCGCCGCGTACGGTGTGAGCGTGCCGCCGATCGAAACATTCACGAACAGCACGCCCAGCGTGAGGTACTTCAGCCGGTTTGACAGTCCTGGGTTGTAGAAGCGCTCGCGAAGCAGGAGCGCCGCCAAGGTCATGGCAGCGGGCTCAGTGATGAATGAACCGAGTAGCGGCAGGAAAGACAGCGCCACAAAGAACGTGGCCACCTGGCGATGCATGGGCAGCATCTTGGCCACCACTTCCACGCAGCCCAGCGACACCTTCAGGATAGGCCGGCTTGCTGCGATCACCATGATCACGAACACGAACAGCGGCTCGGTGAAGTTCCGCGAATTGAGATACTCGAGCGCGTTTTGTGGGCCCGCTGCCAAAGCGATGAAAGCGATCAGAATCAGTGCCCAGAACCCGAACACGGCTTCAACTTCACCCAACAGGTGAAAGATGCCCGCATGCGCAGGATGTCGATGAGCGAGTTTCTCGAAAAACTTGCCGGAAAACGTGTGCAGGACCGCAACGGCAAAAATGATCGCTGCCACGATCTGGACCGTGGTGGGATTCAAGGCAGGCTCCGGTTAGGTGTTGTCAGGCGCCGAAATAGCGCGCGAAGTTCGACGACATCGCGGCCTCGATTCTGGTCTTGTAGGCGGAAAAAAGAAAGCCAAGCCGGGCATCAAGCCTGACCGAGTCAGGGTTGACTCGCAGAACCCCCGAAAGCCCTACCCGGGAAAAGACCAGCTCATTTCCGTCCCAGCGCGACTCCACACCATAGTCGGCGCGCATCTCGTCAGCGAGCCGTTGCGCGACAGCGCGTGCGCGCTCCAGCCCCAGCGCATGGGTACGCTCGAATGCAACATCGGCCATCAGCGGCCGACCTGGGTGGGGAGCGGCTGATTGGCTGCGAATGCAAGCAGGTTCTCGGCCGCCAGCATCGCCATGCCCACGCGCGAACTGCGCGTTGCGCTGCCGATATGCGGGGTGAGCGCGACATTGGACAGTTCAAGCAGGCCCGGGTTGAGCGCGGGTTCGTTTTCGAATACGTCGAGCCCGGCTGCGGCAGGCCGCCCGGCCCGCAGGGCGCGAATGAGGGCGGCATCATCGACCACGCCGCCTCGTGCGATATTGACCAGGGTGGCATGAGGCTGCATCAGCGCAAGCTCGCGCTCGCCAATCAGATGATGGGTGGCGGGGCTGTAGGGAACCACCAGCAGCACGTGGTCCGATTGCGCGAGCAGCGTATCCAGCGATACCCGCTCCGCGCCCAGCGCCTGCTCGCTGGGCGCAGCACTGCGGTTGCAGTAGAGCACCTTCATCTCAAAGCCGCGCGCCCTGCGGGCAATCGCCGAACCAATGCGACCCATGCCCACAATTCCAAGCGTCGATCGCCAGAGGTCGGCACCCAGGAACTGATCAAAGGCCCAGCGCTTCCAGTGCCCGGCTCGCAGCCAGTGCTCAGATTCGCAGACCCGGCGAGCAGCCGCCATGAGAAGTGCCCAGGCCATATCGGCCGTCGCCTCGTTCAGGACATCGGGCGTATTGGTGACCGCGATGCCGCGCGCTGAGCAGGCCTGGAGGTCAATGTGATTGAAGCCCACGGACCCGGTCGCGACGATTCGGAGCCTGGGCGCGGCTTGCAACAGTTCGACATCGACTTTGTCGGAGGTGACGACAAACAGCGCCTCTTTGTCGGCAACCCGCGCAAGCAGTTCGCCACGCGACCACTCCGCGTCGGTCTGGTTCGATTCGATATCGAAGTGAGGAGCCAGGCGCTCAAGCACCTGATCGAAGATCTGTCGGGTAATCAGCAGTCTGGGCTTCATCGCCGGGCCAGTTGAAAAAAACAATTCGATCGATGATACCTGCGCGCCCCCGACCGCCGTGCCTTACCCACGCAGGCTGATCACTGTCACGTCACGGCGACGTAGCGTCGAATCATCTCAGCGCTTTCGCGCCAATGCGCCTCGAGCGACTCGGGTGCCGACAGATCGCGCGCCAGCACCGCCGACAAGGTGTGCCGATTGGAAAGATAGAAATAGCCCTGTGATGCGATTGCCAGATAAAGCTGCGCGGGATCGACACCGGGGCGAAACACGCCCGCCTGAGCACCCCGCTCGATCAAGCCACCCAGCAAACCGACCACCGGCGAGACCAGCTCACCGAGCTGCGCGGAGCGCCGCAGGTGCCGCGCTTTATAAAGGTTTTCGGTATTGAGCAGGCTGATGAATTCAGGATGCTCAACGTAGTATCGCCAGACGAAGCGGCAGAAGCGCTCGAGCGCGGCCAGCGAGTCTTCTTCATCGAGTCTCAGCGAACGCTCGGCCTCGCGAAGCGAGGCATACACTGACTCAAGCGCCGCACGAAACAACTCTTCCTTGCTGCCAAAATAATAGTAAAGCATGCGCTCGCTGCTGCGCGCTCGCCGGGCGATCCGTTCGCCGCGCGCCTCCGACAGACCGAAACGCGCAAATTCGATGACGGCAGCGCCGAGAATTCGGGCCCGTGTCGCCTCACGATCACGACGGCGCGGGCCCGACTCAGAGCGCATGCGATTGCTGCGCGCAGGCTCAGTGCGCAATGACCGGCACCTCGGCGGCAGGCGGCGTATTGCGACTGCGCTGACAGCGCACGATGCCATCGATCATCACCATGCCCACGCCGGGAATATCACCCAACCGAATACTGTCGAGCAGATCGGTGCCCGCGGAGTGCTGCGCCTTGTCGATGAATACAAAATCGGCGGGCCGACCGACCTCGATCAGGCCCTGTGGCAGCGACCGCATTCTGGCGATGTTGCCCGTGGCAAATCCAAACACGATTTCGGCGGGAATATCGGCCATGCTGGACAGCAGCGCGATCATTCGCAACATCCCCAGCGGCTGCACACCCGATCCGGCTGGCGCATCGGTGCCCAGGATCACGCGATGCGGGCACTTCAGCTCGATCGCGTGGCGCGCGGTGAGAATCGCAATGCGTTCATTACCGTTATGCACGATCTCGAGCGCACGGCTGCTTTTTTCGCACAGCGTACAGACCGATTTGTAGGACAGCGAGGTATGACCGCCATTCACATGCCCGATCACATCGGCATCGGCCTCCAGCACCACGTGCTCATCGATGAGACCTGATCCGGGAATGGACGGGCCACCCGTATGGATGGTGCTTTGAATGCCATGACGCCGCGCCCAGGCCACCATCTGGGCAGCCTCGTCGCCCGCTTTAACCGACCCCAGGCCAATCTCGCCAAGCAGGCGCACACCGGCGGCCGCCAGATCAGCGAAGTCCTGTTCGACCATGCCTTTCTCAATGACCGGCGCGCCTGCCAGCACCTTGACGCCGCCCCCTACGCCCGCTGCGCGCATGCCGTCGAAGGCGCGCTGCGCGGTGATTGCCAGCGCCTTGACACCAACGATGTCTTTGGGCCGGCCGGGCAGGTGCACCTCGCCTGCAGAAATCATGGTGGTGACGCCGCCGTGCATGCACGACTCGATCCAACCCAGCTGATTCTGCCGCGGCGTCCAGTCACCAAACACAGGGTGCGTGTGCGAATCAATGAGCCCTGGAGCAATCGCCGTACCCTGACAGTCGATGATGCGCCTGGGTTCGCTGGTGTCACAGTCTTTTTCGCGACCCACCGCCGTGATGACACCATCGTTCACAACGATGGTGTCTGCATCCAGAATCGGATGGTCGATATCGCCCGACAGCATCAGGCCGACACGGCGGATGACCACCTTGCCTGATTTCTCGACGATCGCTGCTGTTGCCATGGTGTTTCTCCTGATCGCGCGTTCGTCCCGTCAGCGCTTAACGAAGGCCGTCCTCGCCCTTGATTTCATGCTTCTGCAGCCCGCCAATTCGCGGCAGCGGCCGGCCACTGTCCGTGACCGCCACCGCCACCAGAATCTCGCCCGCCCGGGGCGCATCGGCCACGCGCGCTTCAATCGCATCGAAATGGCTGCGTACGAAGGCTGCGTCCTTGTGTCCGAGCGGTACATCGATTGGCGTGCCCGGGCCGCCTGCCTTCTTGGCCGAAGGCACCAACGCAGCCCCCTTCTGAACCGCTTTACGAAGCGGTGCACCCAGCTTCGGATGCAGGATGGCAGCAGCGTGTTCAAGCTCGCCCGCCTCGCCCACCACCGCCGCTTTGCCGTAGCTCTCTGCCGCGTCGGGCGCAATGCCAAGCGCCTGCACGCAGCGCTCGCCGAGCAGCCCGCCCAGCTCTTCGCCGATCGCAATGAGTTCGTCGAGCGATTCGCTGTAGCGACCCGCATAAGGATTCTCGATCACTGCCATCGCAAGCGCGCGCCGGGTGGGCGGCGTGACGTCACGGCCCATCTCACGACGCGTTTCTTCGACGCTGACAATCAGCTTGCGAATTTGTGCTGCCATAGGAACTCTCCTGGATTGATTGCCTGACTGGCGGTCGGCGCAGCGACAGACACTAGACCGCGAGATACTGCGCGCGCACCTCGTCATTGGCGCGCAGCGCCGCCATCGACCCCTCAAAGCGAATTCGGCCTTTTTCGATGATGTAGGCGCGATCACCCACTTCCTGGGCAAAGTGCAGATTCTGCTCGGAGAGCAGCACCGCCACACCCTGCCGCTTAAGCTCGGTGATCGCAGCGGCCATCTGGTCAACAATCACTGGCGCCACGCCTTCAGAAGGCTCATCGAGCAGGATGCAGAGCGGGTTGCCCATCAGCGTACGGGCGATGGTGAGCATCTGTTGCTCACCGCCTGACATGCGACCGCCCGGCCGATCGGGCATCTCGGCAAGATTAGGGAAAAGTTTGCCGATTTTCTCGAAATCCCAGGCAGGGACGCCTGGTCGGGGCGGCTGCCGCCCGACCTCAAGATTTTCGAGCACCGTCAGCTCGGTGAAGATCCGTCGCTCTTCGGGAACATAGCCCAGGCCGCGGCGTGCCACTTCAAAGGGCTGGCGACGTTCGATGGTCTCGCCCATGAACTTCACCGTGCCCTCGCGTGGACGAACCAGACCGGCGATCGACTTGAGCGTGGTCGACTTGCCCGCGCCATTGCGACCAAGCAGCACCACGACCTCGCCGGCACATATAGTGAGCGAGACATCAAACAGAATATGCGCCTGGCCGTAAAACGCGTGAATGCCAGAGACTTCAAGCATGACCGCGCCTGCAGCGCCGGCAGAAGAAGAGTGAGTAGCGTTCATCAATCTGCCCTCAGTGCTCGGCTCTGGAACCGAGATACACGCGCTGCACCTCCGGGTCGGCGCGCACCGCCTCGGGCTGCCCCTGGGCGATCAACACGCCACGGTTGAGCACCATCATCCGGTCTGCATGGCGAAACACCACATCCATGTCGTGCTCGGTAAACAGCACCGCCACGCCCTTCGCGCGCACAAGCTCTGCGGTGAGCGCCATAAGATCGAGGCGCTCGCGCGGCCCCATTCCGGCCGTGGGCTCGTCCATCAACAACAGCTTCGGTTCATTGGCCAGCGCGATCGCAAGCTCGAGCCGCTTCAGGTCACCGTAGGCAAGCACCGAACACGGCCGGTCGGCCTGCGCCTTCATGCCCACGCGCTCGAGCAGATGATCGGCCTCATCGACAAACGACTCGGCGGCGGGCCGCCAGCCTCGGGCGATCATGCGGTGATGCGACAGAAGCGCCATCTGGACGTTTTCACGTACCGTCATCGACGAGAAGGTGGCCGTGATCTGAAATGTGCGGCCCACGCCCATGCGCCAGACCGCGCGCGGCTCAAGCCCGACAATTTCACGCCCGGCCAGTCGGATTGATCCGGCATCAGGCCGCAGCTGGCCATTCAGCATGTTGAAGCAGGTGGACTTGCCTGCGCCATTGGGGCCGATCATGGCCAGCAACTCACCTGCTGCGACACTGAAGGTGACCTGGTTCACCGCACGCACACCGCCAAACGCTTTGGACAGGCTATTGACCTCGAGCAATGCACTCATCGTGCACCTCCCGCATCGCGCTCGGGCATCATGCGATCCCGCACAAATCCGGCAATGCCCTGCGGGAATGCCAGCACCAGCACCAGGATGGTGAAGCCCAGCAGCGCCCGCCAGTAGTCGGTCTGACGCGCCACCGTGTCCTGCAGCCAGGTGAATGCCGATGCGCCCACCAGCGGGCCGGCCAGCGTCTGGATACCGCCCAGCAGCACCATCACCAGCCCATCAATCGAGCGCCCGACGCCGATCACTTCGGGCGAAATACTGCCCTTTGAAAATGCGAACAGCGCGCCGGCCAGGCCGCAGATCAATCCTGCAAGCACAAAGCCCGCCAAATGCACGCCGACGGCGTCGATGCCGATCGCGTCCGCGCGCAATCGCGAATCGCGGACTGCGCGCATCGAATATCCGAACGGCGACATCAGCACCCGGCGAAGCAGCACAACACCCGCCACGGTGAGTGCGAGCGTGAAGTAGTAGTAGACCCATTTCTGCGACAGCCAGGCCGCTGGCCAGACCCCCACCACGCCGTTGGAGCCGCCCGTGACCTCATCCCACTGAAACATGATGGACCAGACGATCTGAGCGAACGCGAGCGTGAGCATCGCGAGGTACACGCCCGACAGCCTGACGCAGAACCAGCCGAAGATCAGCGCACCCAGACCCGCCACCAGCGGCGCGATCATCAGGGCGGCCTCCATGGGCATTGAGGCGAGCTTGAACAGCAGGGCTGCGCCGTAAGCACCCAGCCCAAAGTAGGCGGCGTGACCAAATGAGTGCATGCCACCGGGCCCCATGATGAAGTGCAGGCTCGCGGCAAACAGCACGGCGATCAGGATGTCGATCATCAGCACATTGATGAACGGCATTTTCAGACCCACCACTGGCACCAGCAGAAGCAGCACCAGCACCAGCCAGCCGAATCGCTTGAGAAGTGGCGTGGCGGGCCGCAAAGGCGCCTCGATCTCGGCCGTATTGCGGGTCGCCGCTGCCGGTTTGCCGAGCAGGCCCCAGGGGCGCCAGATGAGCACGGCGGCCATCACCAGAAACTCCACCACCAGCGTCATCCGCGAAAGCGAGAAGGTGAACCCGCCGATTGATACCTGGCCGATTGCGATGCAGAGCGCCTTGATCTCGGCAATCAGCAGCGCGGCGAGAAAAGCGCCCGGTACGCTCCCCATTCCGCCGACCACCACCACCACGAATGCATCACCGATGGCAGCCAGATCGAGAAACTGATTGGCGGGCTCGCGCGGCAGTTGTAACGCACCGCCGAGTCCGGCGAGAAACGCGCCCAGCATGAAGACGCCCGTAAACAGCCAGGCCTGATTGACGCCCAGCGCACCCACCATTTCGCGGTCCTGCGTTGCGGCACGAATCAGAATGCCCCAGCGGGTACGCATCAGCACCCACCACAAAATGGCGAGCACCAGCGGCCCAATGAAAATCAGCACCAGATCGTATTGGGGAAACTGGCGCCCCATGATTTCGATCGACCCTTTCAGGCCGGGCGCTCGCGGGCCGAGCAGATCTTCAGGTCCCCAGATGACAAGCACCGCATCGCGAATCACCAGAACCAGCGCGAAGGTTGCCAGCAGCTGCAACAGTTCGGGCGCGCGGTAGATACGGCGCAGCAATACCAGCTCAACAACCAGGCCGACCAGCGCCACCACCGCCGCGGCGATCAGCAGTGACAGCCAGAAGCCCAGCGGGCCGCTGCCAATCTTGCCAACGATCGAATACGCGAGGTAAACGCCCAGCATGTAGAACGAGCCGTGCGCGAAATTGACGATTCGCGACACACCGAAGATCAGCGACAGTCCGGCCGCGATCAGGAACAGGCTGGAGGCACTGGCCAGACCGTTCAGCATCTGGACCAGCAAAGCGGAAAGGGTCATGAGGATTCAACCCGGTGAAGATGCGCCAGGCGCAGGCGAGTCGGCGCTGCCGCGCGCGTTCGCAAGAAAGCGAAGCGCGCAGGCGGCAGCGGGGCAACCGGCGACCGGTCAGTCTTTCGGACGCAGGCTGGCCACTTCGGCGTCAGAGGGCTGGTACTTGGCGCCATCTGCGTACCGGAAGTCACGCATCGTGCCGCGGCCGTTCCGAACCGTGGTCCGGCCCACATACGCGCCCAGCGTGGATTGATGATCCTGAGGGCGGAACACCACTTTGCCCATCGGTGAATCAAACTGCAGCCCACGGAATGCGGTGATCAGCTTTTCGGTATCAGCGCCACCGGCTTTGATCAGGCCCGCGCCCATCGCCTTCAGCGCCGTGTACCCAACGACGGACCCCAGCCGCGGATAGTCTTTGAATCGCTTCTGATAGGCGTCAACGAAAGCCTTGTGTTCGGGCGTGTTGATCTGATCCCAGGGATAGCCTGTGACCAGCCAGCCTTCGGGCGCCTCGTCTTTCAGCGGATCGATGTACTCGGGCTCACCGGTGAGGAGGCTGACCACTTCGCGGCCCTTGAACAGCCCACGCGTGTTGCCCTCGCGAACAAACTTGGCCAGATCGGCGCCGAACAGCACATTGAAGATCGCATCGGGCTTTGCATCGGCGAGCGCCTGGACCACTGCGCCCGCATCCACTTTGCCAAGCGCCGGCGCCTGCTCCACCACGAACTCGACATCGGGCTGAAGCTTGCGCAGCAGGTTTTTGAAGCTGGCAGTAGCTGACTGACCGTATTCATAGTTGGGGTAGACGATGGCCCAGCGCTTTTTCTTCCAGGAGGCGGCTTCGGGAACCAGCATCGCCGTTTGCATGTAGGTGGACGCACGCAAGCGGAACGTGTAGCGATTACCGTTTTGCCAGACGATTTTGTCGGTCAGCGGCTCGGAGGCCAGGAAGAAGATTTTTTTCTGCTTGGCGAAATCGGTGAGGGCCAGGCCAATGTGCGACAGAAACCCGCCCACCAGCAGATCAACCCGCTCACGACTCACCAGTTCCTCGGCCACCCGAACGGCATCTCCCGGATTGCCGCCGTCATCGCGCGCGATCACCTCAATCTTTCGTCCACCCACGCCACCGGCCGCATTGATTTCTTCGACCGCCATCTCCCAGCCCTTGCGATACGGGTCCAGGAATGCCGGCTGCGCTTTGTAACTGTTGATCTCGCCAATGCGGATGGGGCCGGACTGCGCCCAAGCGCCAAGCGGTGACAGTGCCGCCGCCGCAGCGGGGGCAACGCCCGCCGCCAGAAACTCACGTTTTTTCATTTTCAGAACTCCTCCGTTTTAGGTGGGATCAGCCGGTATAAAGACGACCCCGTTGGGTTGCAACGCATTAGTGTGCGGTGGCTTGTCCATGAGAGGCAAGCGTTGATTCGTCCGACGCGGTCGACTCGGCGGCAATCAGTCGATCGAGCGTCCGATGCATTCGGACGGCTCCGGCATCGATGCCCAACTGCACCGGACGCACCACCAGCGGCTCGGCACTGGCCTGCTGAACCGCCTCGAGAATTTCCTTGTCTTCATCGAAGGCCATCACGAACTGCTCGGTGATCTCGCGCGAAACCGCCTCGTCATCGGGGGCGAAATTGCGCAACTGGCACCAGAAATAGTGCGTGGTGGTGGCCGTTTCGGGCGTCAGAAAATGGTTTGAAAACATCCGGACACCCGCCTGTCGGGCCGCTTCACTGTCGCCGCTGCCCACGTCATGCGCGCCAAAATCAACCACATTGATCGAGGGCGCATGCCACCAGTAGTACTGCCAGCGGTCAACGTTGCCTGGCCAGCGACCAAAGCGCTGGAGAATCGGCGCAGCCGGTGAGTTGCGGGTCCAGCGGGTGACCAGAATCGTGTCGCCATCCTGACTGGTTTCAATCGGGATATCGGCCATTGCCGACGTGCCCAGCGTTGACTGATGCACATAGGTGACGTGCACCGGATCCAGCAGGTTCTCAACCAGCAGCCGGTAGTCGGCTTTCACGTGCGTGTAAGGCCCGGTGTTCAGCGTCCAGCCTGGCTTACCCCAGGGCAGCCCCTGAAACAGCCTGGCAGGATCGGTAAGCCGCGGATCCCCCATCCAGATCCAGACCATGCCCCAGTGCTCGATCACTGGAAAGGCGCGGACATTCGCATCGGGCGGAATATGCGTCTGCGCGGGAACCCGGGTGCATTGGCCCTCGGCGCTGAAACACATGCCGTGATAGCCACACTGAAGCGTGTCGCCCACCACCGTGCCGCGCGACAGCGGCAGCAGTCGATGCGGACATTGGTCAACCAGCGCTGCGGGTCGACCATCAGCGCGTCGGAAGAACACCACCGGCACATCGAGAATGCGACGTGCAAAGGGCTTGGTCCCCAGTTCATCACGCCATGCGCCCACATACCAGGCGTTGCGAACGAAACTCATCCTGCGACCTCCAGTAAGCGGGAGCGGTTGGGCTGGCCTGCGAACGCGGGCAGCACGCACCCCGATCCCGCCTGCACCCAGCGCCCGGCTAGGTTGAGCAGCGCTTGCGAAATCAGTCCCCGTTCGACCAGTTGCTGCGCGCAGGCCAGCCCACTGGCAAGCGCCTGCTCGATGCTTGCCGAGGGCAACGCCCCCACCGCCACGGTCACGGGCAGAGTACCCAGGTCGGAATCATCACGGACCTGGTTGGCCGGAAGCCTGCGGATGGCCGGGTCGGTAACATTCACATGGTTGGCGATGATGGTGGCGGCCGCGTCGGCCGCAGCCGCATCGCGCGCCACCACGGTGACGCTGTCAGCGATGCCCAGCGACAGGCTGCGCCCTCGCCAGCCTGAGGTGGCCAGGCCCCTCAGCCCGCTTTCGCCCGTGACCACCAGGCTGGCATCGAGCGACGGATCGTCGATGTTGGCCACGACGCCCGCGCGCCAGTGCTGTCCCGGGGCCAGATGCAGCGCGATATCGCCGCCGTTGTTGATGTAGGCACGCAGCACGCCAGCGCGACGGTACGCGTCAATCAGATGATCAGCGACACTTCCGGCAACCGCTGCCATCGGCGTGATGAACAACCCATCGTGGGCATGCGGCAGACACGCACCCACCATGCGCCGTGCAACGGGCCCGCTGACGGACGCGGCAGCGCCCGAGCGTGGCAGCGCCTGGCGCAGCGCCGAAAGTTCGCTCACCAGTTCAGCAAGCACCGATTGAAACGCCTGCCAGCAGGCCTGATGCGCCGCGTCGCATGCGGCGGGCTCACCGTCTGCGCCAATCACGAGGTCAATCGGGCCGTGCTGATAGTGCCAGCGGCCGTCACCCAGCCGGGCCCGCTGCGGCTGCCATGACGGGGTCATTGCCCCACCCCGCCCAGCCAATGAGCGCTCATTGGCGACCCTGCGCAAGCCTCACCGCAGAGGCTCCAGCGGCCAGGGGTTATCGCCCTGCCAGTCAATGACCCGGTGCTCGCCCGCGGCCCACACATCTTCAAGACGCCGAATGCGATCAACGTGCCCACCCAGGCGTTCGTAGTCGTCGCGTCGCATCGTGAACTCAATGGGTGCAACGATGGCAGGCGTGGGCACCGAACCAAATGAGCCCGGTGGCATTCGCGTGACATCGACCATCACGGTGATGCCGCCACCCGGCCACACATAGGCTTGCGCGCCACCGCAGGTGACGCGCGTCAAAAGGTCTTTGATGGAGCGGGTGAGAAGGATCGGATTTTCGGTGACGCCTGCACGCAGGCTGCCCCCCGCGCCCCCCAGAAACAGCACCGTGGCCAGCGCGGGTTCGCAGTTTTCGCCAATCCGATCAACCACCGTCTGGATGGGCGCAGGCATGGGCGCAGGCTGCGGCACCAAGGCGTCATCGAGCACATACCATTGGGCATGCTCGCCGGTGGTCGACACCATCAGGAGTTGCAGTCCTGGCCGCGCCACCTTGGGATCCCATCCTTCGATGATGGACAGTGGATCAACGATGTCGGTGCCGCCCCAGCCGGTGCCTGGATTGGCCACCTGAAAGTAGCGGCCGGGCGTTGACTTACGACCGCGCAGCCGAATGCCCGAAGGCTTCATATCAAGACATTTACCGGCCTGATGTTCGGTCAGAACGCCTGTGATGTGGTCATCGACCACCACCACCTCATCGGCATGCCCGAACCACTGCTTGGCGAAGATGCCGATTGTGGCTGAGCCGCAGCCGACCCGCATCCGCTGTTCTTCAACACCATTGACGATGGGTGGCCGGCTGGCCTGCACCGTCAGCTTGGCGCCACCCTCAATGTCGAGATCGACTGCATGGTGGTTGCCCAGCCGTTCCATCAGCTCGCAGGTGATCCGGCCTTCACGCTTGGAGCCGCCCGTAAGATGGTGCACGCCACCCAGCGACAGGAACTGCGACCCGTATTCGATGGTGGTGACATGGCCCACCGCTTCGCCCTGGTGTCGGACGGTGGCCTGCTCGGGGCCCAGGTAGCGGTCGGTATCGATCTTCACCTTGAAGCTGCAGTAGCTGAAGATGCCTTCGGTGACCACCGTAACCATGTCAACGCCCTGCGCACGGCTGGCAACAATGAACGGCGCAGGCTTGTAGTCGGGATAGGTGGTTCCACTGGCCACCCCGGACACGAACACCGGTGCATCCTGATGCAGCAACCCGCCTTCCCAGGTGGCCGGATCAGCCGGCACCAGTTCGACACCGGGCCGCTGCATGAGCACGACCGGATCCATTCGGCGAAGCTGCCCTTCAACATTGCCCCACCGATCGCAGGCGCCCAACCTGCCTTCGCTGATCTGGCAGAGCACGGGACAGGCGTCGCACTGAATCTTGTTGGACGCCATGTTCTCGGGCGCACGCGCCTTGACGACAGCGGCGTCAGCCGCGGGCGCGGCAACGTCAGACGGCTCTGGGGAAGCACTCATCGAGACAGTTTCCTGGTGGTCAGCACACGGATCGGATCAGCGCACATCGGAGGCCTGACGGCGAAGCGCAGCAAGCATCCGGTCGGGCGTCACGGGAACCTCGGTCATCCGCACGCCGGTTGCATCGCGAATCGCATTGAGAATCGCTGGCGCGGTGGCCACCAGCGCCGGCTCGCCAACGCCTTTCGCACCATTGGGTCCGAGCGGCTCTGGATCTTCAATCAAATGCACCACAACGGGCGGCATATCGCCCACGGTGGGGATCAGATAGTCATGCAGGTTGTCGGTTTTGAGCGCGACGTAGTCTTCCATCAGCGCAAGCCCCAGACCCTGCGCAATGCCACCGTGAATCTGGCCCTCGACCTGGGTGGGATTGATGGCACGGCCCACGTCATGCGCCGCATGGATGGACAGGACGCGCACGCTGCCCAGCGCCACATCCACCTCCACCTCAGCGATCTGCGCGGCGAATCCGTAGGTGGCATAGGGCACGCCCTGGCCCTCGGCATCAAGCGGCACGGTGGGCGGATTGAAACGGCCAAAGCCTACGGCCACCAGACCGCGCGCATCAACGGGCAGCGTTGACAACACAAGCTCGGCGCCGCCCGCAGCGATCTTGCCCGGACGAACCTCGAGCTGCGCCGACTCGGGCGCACCCAGCCGCGCAAGCAACTGCCGGCGCAAGTCTTCCGCGGCCAACCGCGCCGCATTGCCCGACACGAAGGTTTGCCGCGAGGCCGAACTCTTGCCCCCGTCCAGCGTGAGCGCGGTATCCGCCACGGTCTGATCGATGAGCGCGAGCGGAACCCCGAGCGCATCAGCGGCAATCTGCGGCATGATCGTGTAGGTGCCCTGCCCGATATCCACCGCACCGTTGAACAGCACAAACCGGCCATCGGGCTTCAGACCGATTTCCATCTCGGACGGATTCGCAATCACGGTATTGCCAATGCCGTACCACATGCATGCAACACCAACGCCGCGTCGCAGGGTGGCGGGGTTGCGGCCATGCGGGTCGCTGGGTGCGGCGATCGCGCTGTCGCGTCCAGCCAGAGGCTGCTCACGCCAGCGACCGATCCGTTCGCGCGACGCGCGCCAGGCGGGCCGCAGCGCGTCGAGACAGGCCTGCAGCCCGACGCTCGCCTGCAGCGTCTGGCCGGTGGCGGTGCGGTCACCCGCGCGCAACGCGTTGGCGTACCGAAGTTCGAGCGGGTCGGCGCCAATGCGGGCCGCATAGTCATCGATCAGGGATTCGCAGAGCAGGGTTGACTGCGGCACGCCGAACCCCCGGAATGCACCGGCGACCGGATCGTTGGTGATGACCGCGCGGGTAAGCGCCCGAACCGCCTGCCAGCGATACGGCCCGGCTGCATGAATGGGGACTCGGTTGGCCACCGTGGGGCCCCATGACGCATAGGCGCCGGTGTTGAAATCACCCGTGAAATCGTAGGCCACAAACTGGCCGTCCGCGGTGGCGGCAAACTGTGCCTCCATGACCGCAGGATGGCGTTTGGTCGTGGACCGCATCGATTCAGGACGGTGATACACGATGCGCGCAGGCCTGCCGAGCCGCCGCGAAGCGGCCACCAGCAGGGGCTGAACCGAGAGATCGAGCTTGCCGCCGAAGCCACCGCCGACTGCAGACGGAATGATGCGCACCCGCTCAGGCTTCAGACCGAACATCCACGCGATCTCGTCGCGGTCCATGTAAGGGGTTTGCGTGCAGGCGAAGATTGTGACGCGCGGACCGTCGGCATCGACCTCCCAGCGGGCCCAACCTGCCTCAGGCTCAATGTAAGCATGCTCGACATGCTGCGTACGCATGGCAAGCGAAAGCGCATGCGGCGCAGCGGCGGCGAGCGCGGCCATATCGCCCGACACCACGCGTCCGCGGCATAGCACGTTGTCGGGCCAACGGCTCTGGACTGCCGGCGCACCGGGCGCAAGGCCCGCCGCAACACCCGACACGGGCGCAATAGGTTCCCAGGTCACCGGAAACGAGGCCTCATTCACCGACTCAATGGCTGACTGGGTGCCGGCCACGACTGCGATGGCCTCGCCCGCAAACCGCACCTCAGCCTCGGCAAGCGCAGGCTGGTCACGCAGATCAGGGAAGATCGCAAAACGGTTATTCGGGATGTCGGCGCTGGTCACCACATCCACCAGACCTGGCTGACTGGCGAGCCATCCTGCGAGATCCCCGAGTGTGAAGCGGGCCCGGGGATGCGGCGAGCGGATGGCACGAAGCCACAGCGCATCCGCTGGCGCCTCATCGGCGCCGAAGCGCTCTGCGCCGGTGACCTTGGACGAAGCATCAAAGCGCTCCACGCGCGCGCCCACCGCAGAACCCGACGGAACGGTGTCGATGGAAACTCCAGCGGATTGCCCTGCCTGGGGCTGACCCACCGACAGCACCGCATCGATGATTTTGCGATAGCCCGTGCAGCGGCACAGCACACCGCCCAACCCGTCAAGCACCTGCTGCTCGGTGGGCTGCGGATGGCGGCGCAGGGTGTCGGCCGCAGCCATCAGCATGCCGGGCGTGCAGATGCCGCACTGGGCGGCGCCGTGATCGACGAACGCCTTCTGAAGCGCCGACAGCTCGCCCTCGGCGGGTGCGAGCGATTCAACGGTTTCAACGGTGCGTCCTGCACATTGCGCACCCGCCACCAGGCATGCGCACACCTGCTGCCCATCCAGCAGCACCGTGCACGCGCCGCAATCGCCTGCGCTGCAGCCAACCTTGGTGCCGGTCAGGCCGAGATCGTCTCGCAGGACATCACTGAGTCTGCGTGCTGCGCCTTGCGCGTCGATTGAAACGGGCTGGCCGTTGACGGTGAATAGAATGGGCTGCACCCGGGCACCCAGCGCGAGGTCAGAGGGCTTGTTCATGAGCGGCTCCGTGCCTGCGGCAATTCGGATGATGAGAGGCTGCTGCAGGCCATACCGATGGCCCGGACGATCAGCTCGCGAACCGCCTCCCGACGGTAGGCAGCGGTGCCCCGCACATCATCAATGGGCGACAGTGCTTCAAGCAACGCCTGAGACTCGGATGAGGCAAGCAGTTGGGCTGCGATGTGAGCGGCCTGATCGCGTGGCGCGGACATCAGACGCGACTCGAGATGCGGCAGGCGCTGGGCTGCCGCCGAACAGGCGCCCACCGCGATCGCGCAGCGCGAGAGCGCGCCATGCTCGTCTGAATCGATTGAAACCGTGACCATCGCGATGGAAATGACCAGATACCTGCGATGGCCCAGCTTCAGAAACTGCGACCGCGCACGCGGCGACCCGATCGGCACCAGCACCGCCACCAGCAGTTCGTCAGGCGTCAGCGCAGTGCGCCGATTGCCAAGAACAAATTTGGAAAGCGGTAATCGCCGGGTGCCATGCCGGCTTTGCAGTTCAGCCTCGGCATCGAGTGCGAGCAGAGCTGGCACACCGTCGGCCGCGGGCGAGGCATTGCAAAGATTACCGCCTATCGTGGCCTGGTTCTGTATCTGCCGCCCACCGACTTCGGCAGCCGCCTGGGGCAGCGCTTCGAACCCCGCTGGCAGCACCGTCTCGCGAAGCGCCATCCAGGATTCCAGGGCGCCAATGCGCCACCACGAGCGGCCGTCAACGCCCGCCACGCGCGACTGGCCTCGCAAAGCATCGATTCGGCTCAGATCGAGGATCGGGCGCGAGACGGGCCGGCCGACATGCGCAGGGTAAACATCGGTGCCGCCCGCCAGCGGCAGCCATCCAGGCTGGGCCAACAGGCTGAGCGCGTCGTCAAGCCGCTCTGGTGAGCGTGGTGAGGGATTCGCCGCTTGCCCGGTCATGATCAGTCCCCGAGTGTGAACCGCAGCTGCCCCGGGCGCCTGCGCCGGGGCTTTATGAAGCCGCGGCTTCATTAGTTTTGTGTCGAAGGTATCGCACGGTAGAATCGCCGTCAATCCGGTCGAACTCCGCCTGTTCGAACGCTTGTCCAACCTGCTCTTCTTCCAGGAAATCCCGTCATGACCCATGTGGTGACTGAATCCTGCATCCGCTGCAAGTTCACCGATTGCGTCGATGTATGTCCCGTCGACTGCTTTCGCGAAGGCCCAAACATGCTGGTGATTGACCCCGACGAGTGCATCGACTGCGCAGTCTGCATTCCCGAGTGCCCGGTCGAGGCCATCAAGGCCGAGGAAGACGTTCCAGCAGACCAGCAGCATTTCATCGCGCTCAATGCAGAACTCGCCAGCGGCTGGCCCAGCATCACGCGCACCAAAGAAGCGCTGTCGGATGCCGAGCAGTGGCGCGAGGTCAAGAGCAAGCTCGACCAGCTCGACCGCGGCTGACGCGCTGCGATGACCGTCCAGCTTGCCTGGGATCTGCGCTTCGAAGACCTCTACAGCAACGAGGGGCTGCGCCGGATCGACCAACGCTTCGTCGCCGAGCTCGATGCGCGTGAGCCAGCCCTGGCCGAAAAGTTCCGATCCGCGCGCGAGAAGGTGGGTGCCGGGAAACCCCTGGCACCCAAGGACGAAGCCGCGTTACTGCTTGAGGTGGCGCCCCATATTGACGCGTTCGTAGGCGCGCTGTTTGGCGTCTCCGAAGAGCTCGCCGATCTCCGTGGTCGTCACCACGCGCTTGAGCCGCTCTACAAGGTCAAGTGGAAATTCGTCAAGCGGCAGGCAATGCTCAAGTTCAGCGCCGAGGATCTCGCAGGGTTTGATGGCGAGGCTGCCGAGCGCGAGCTTGCAGCGCTCATGGGCGCGGAAGCTTTCGAGGAACTGCGGTTTGCCGAAGCGGTCCTGAACTGGCAGCAGCAGGGCGAGTCGGCCGCTGGTTCAATCGATCTCGCGCTTCGATTCAGCGCGTGGGCCACGCTCACAGACGCCGGCCGCGCGCGGCACGGTCACGGCATTCTGTTCAGGCAGCCCGGCAAGGTGGACCCCTGGGCGCTGCTCACCCACGCCCACAGCACAACCGAATCGTCGGTCACCATTCACACCATTGATCCGGCGCACATCCGCCGGCGCAAAGGCTTTCAGCTCACCGATGAGGGAACTGACCTGCGCGGCGCGCTCGATCAGGCCAACTACTGCATCGGCTGCCACGCGCAGGGCAAGGATTCGTGTTCGCGCGGTCTGCGTGAGAAGCCCGCCGCCGACGGCAGCGTCGTGTTCAAACGCACGGTGTTCGGCGTCACGATGGCGGGCTGCCCGCTTGAAGAGCGAATCTCGGAGTTCCAGATCCTGAAAACCCAGGGTCACTCCATTGGCGCGCTCGCCATGATCACGATCGACAATCCGATGGCTGCAGCAACCGGCCATCGCATCTGTAACGATTGCATGAAGGCCTGCATCTACCAGAAGCAGACGCCGGTCGATATCCCGCAGGCTGAAACCCGGTCGCTCAAAGACGTGCTCGAACTGCGCTGGGGTTTCGAAATCTATTCGCTGCTCACGCGCTGGAACCCGCTCAATCTGGGCAGGCCGGTGCCGCGCGCCGCCACCGGACACAAGGTGCTGGTCGCAGGCATGGGCCCAGCGGGCTTTACGCTCTCCCACCATCTGATGAACGATGGCCACACGGTGGTCGGCATCGACGGACTCAAGATCGAGCCGCTGCCGCCCGAGCTGGCAGGTGTGCGCCACGATGGCGCAACGCCCGGCGAGCGCGTGGCCTTTGAGCCGATCGAGCACATTGAAACGCTTTGGGAGTCGCTCGACGATCGGCTGATGGCAGGGTTTGGCGGCGTCGCTGAATACGGCATTACCGTTCGCTGGAACAAAAACTTTCTCAAGGTCATCCGGCTGCTGCTTGAGCGGCGAGCGCAATTCACGCTCATCGGAGGCGTGCGCTTTGGCGGGACGCTCACCCTCGCGGATGCCTGGAAACTCGGCTTCGATCACGTGGCACTCGCCATGGGCGCAGGCAAGCCCACAGTGCTCGACATCCCGAATGGTCTGGCCCGGGGCGTACGCACTGCAAGCGATTTTCTGATGGCGTTGCAGCTTACCGGTGCCGCCAAAGACGATTCGCTTGCCAACATGCAGATCCGCCTTCCGGTGGTCGTCATCGGCGGCGGCCTCACGGCGGTTGATACCGCCACCGAGTCGCTTGCGTATTACACCGTGCAGGTCGAAAAGTTTCTGTCCCGGCACGAAGCGCTGGTTGCGCTGGCCAGCGAATCGTCGGTACGGTCAAACTGGAGCGCGGAAGAGCGTGAAGTCGCTGAAGAATTCCTCCTTCATGGCCAGGCGATTCGCGCCGAGCGTGAAGCTGCCGCAGCGCAGAACCGCCCGGCCCGCATCATCGAGCTGATCCAGCAATGGGGCGGCGTCACGCTGGCCTATCGCAAGCGAATGGTCGACAGTCCGTCGTACACGCTCAATCACGAAGAGGTCGAAAAGGCCCTGGAGGAAGGCATCCGGTTTGCCGAATGTGTCGACCCGCGACGAATCGATGTCGACGCGCGCGGCGCGGCGCAATCCATCACGCTCGCGCGGCAGATCCGCGCCGAAGACGGCCGTTGGTCGAATGCTCAGGGCGACAACGCGCTGGTCAACTGGCCAGCACGCACCATCTTCGTTGCGGCAGGTACCCAGCCCAACACCGTGCTGGCACGCGAAGACGCGACGCACTTTCATCTTGACGGCAAATATTTCCAGGCGGTCGACGAACACGGCGAGCCGGTCAAGCCCGAGTTCTCATCCAGCAAACCCGCCGAGGCGCGTGTTCTGCTCGCACGCGCTGACGATGGCCGCATGGTGTCGTTCTTTGGCGATCTGCATCCCAGCTATTTTGGCAATGTCGTCAAAGCCATGGGATCAGCGCGTCAGGGCTACCCGGTGGTCTCACGGGTACTCAGCCAGCGGGCGGCCGCCTCGCCGCTGTCGCACGACGCGTTTGCCACCCATATCAATGGTCTTCTGCGTGCTCGCGTCGAGCGGGTCGTTCGGCTGACCCCAACCATCGTCGAGGTGGTGGTCCATGCACCGTTGGCGGCGCAGCGATTCGAGCCTGGCCAATTTTATCGACTGCAGAATTTCGAAGCGCTTGCACCAGTGGTTGATTTTGGCGGACATCGCACCCGGCTGGTCATGGAAGGGCTCGCGCTTACCGGCGCATGGGTCGACCGCGAACGCGGACTGGTGTCCACGATCGTGCTTGAAATGGGCGGATCTTCAAACCTCTGCGCGCTGCTGCAACCTGGCGAGCCGGTCATCCTGATGGGCCCCACCGGCGCCCCCACCGAAATCGAAGGCGACGAAACCGTCGTGCTGGTGGGCGGTGGCCTGGGCAATGCTGTGCTGTTTTCAATCGGGGCCGCCTTCCGTTCGTGCGGCTCAAAGGTGCTCTATTTCGCCGGCTACAAGAAGCTGATCGACCGCTATAAAGTGGAAGAAATCGAGGCCGCCGCCGACGTCGTGGTCTGGTGCAGCGACGAAGCACCCGGCTTTGCGCCCACCCGACCTCAAGACCGCACCTACGTCGGCAATATCGTCGAGGCAATGAAAGCCTGGGCCAACGGATCACTCGATGCAGCGCCAGGCTCGCCACGGTTGCACGATGCCGACCGTCTGATCGCCATCGGATCTGACCGCATGATGGCGGCTGTCGCGCGCGCCCGTCATGAGGCGCTCGCCAATGTGCTGCCGCCCAACCATCAGGCGTTTGGCTCCATCAACTCGCCGATGCAGTGCATGATGAAAGAAGTCTGCGCACAGTGCCTGCAACCGCACCGCGATCCGCAAACTGGCCGCATCAGCTACGTCTTCTCGTGCTTTAACCAGGATCAGCCGCTCGATCAGGTCGATTTCGCCGCGCTCAATCAGCGCCTTACGCAAAATTCACTGCAGGAAAAACAGGGCGCCGCCTGGCTCGCCGAGAATCTGCGACGCACGGGGCATCCCAGCCGCGTCTGACGCGTTGCACGATTTCGGGCAGAATCCGGCAGTTCCGAAGCGGGAGAGACAGATGCTCTACCACCTCCGTGAAGCACAGCGCGCAGTGCTTCAGCCGTTGTCGAGCTGGGCTGACTCAGTCAGCCAGCTCTACACCAATCCGTACAGCCCGCTTGCCTACACGCCGTTTGCCAATCGCGTTTCAGCGGGCCTTGAGCTTCTGCACCGCCTGGGCAAAGAGTACGAAAAGCCCACTTTCGAAATCGATGAAACGGTGATCGACGGGCAGCCCGTCAGCGTGGTCGAGCGAATCGAGATCGCACGGCCGTTCTGCCGACTGCTGAAGTTCGAAAGGCTGCTGCCCAGTCAGCTGCGCCGCCGTTCGTCAGACCCCACGGTCCTGATGTTCGCGCCGCTCTCAGGGCATCACGCCACGTTGTTGCGTGACACGGTGCGCGCCCTGCTGCCGCATCACAATGTGTTCGTCACCGACTGGATCGACGCCCGGATGGTGCCCGTCTCCGAAGGGCCCTTCCATCTCGACGACTATGTTGGCTATGCCATCGACTTTATCCGCCACCTGGGTCCACAGGTCCATCTGGTATCGGTGTGCCAGCCTACGGTACCGGTGCTGGCCGCGGTATCGCTCCTTGCGCAAATCCGCGATCCGCATCAGCCGCTCAGCATGACGATGATGGGCGGCCCCATCGATACGCGCCGCAACCCCACCGAGGTGAACGCGCTGGCCCAGCGACGCAACTACACCTGGTTTGAACGTAACGTGATCTATCGCGTGCCCGGTCGCTATCCTGGCGTGGGGCGGCAGGTCTACCCGGGCTTTCTGCAGCATGCGGGGTTTGTCGCAATGAATCCCGACCGGCACCTCAATTCACACTGGGACTACTACCTCGATCTGGTTCGCGGTGACATGGAAGATGCGGAAGCCCACCGCAGGTTCTATGACGAATACAACGCGGTCCTTGACCTGCCCGCCGAGTACTACCTGGACACCATCCGCACGGTGTTCCAGCAGCACGCCCTGCCGCTGGGCAAGTGGGATGTTCGCTTCGAGGGCAAAACGCTGCGCGTCGATCCATCGGCCATTCGCACCGTTGCGCTGTTCACCATCGAGGGTGAGCTCGATGACATCTCGGGCTCGGGACAGACGCAGGCGGCACACGACCTCTGCACGCGCATCCCGCGCGAGTGGCAGCGGCACCTGACCGCCGAAGGCGCCGGGCACTACGGCATTTTCAGTGGACGCCGTTGGCGCGAAAAGATCTATCCCGAAGTGCGCACCTTTATTGCCGAGCATGAGCAGCGAGGCAAGGCCAGCGCCGGGCGCTGACTGTCTCGTTTCGCTTTACCCGGTTTCACCATCGCCGCAGCATGATGCCGCGCCCCTCCGCTGAGGCAATCGACGAACTGCTGCCGCAGACGCAATGCCGCCGCTGCGGCTATTCGGGATGCCGGCCTTATGCCGAAGCGATGGCCCGCGGTGAAGCGCCCATCAACCGGTGCCCACCTGGCGGTTCCGAAGGTGTCGGGCGCCTGGCGGCACTGTTGGGCGTACCGGTGATTGCGCTGGATCCCGCCTGTGGCTTTGAAGGACCGCGCAGTGTTGCTCGCATCGAAGCCGAGCACTGCATCGGCTGCACCAAGTGCATTCAGGCCTGCCCGGTCGATGCGATCATCGGTGCAAGCAAGCGGATGCATACCGTGATTGCATCACTGTGTACGGGATGTGATCTTTGCGTTCCGCCCTGCCCGGTTGATTGCATCGTCATTGAGCCGCTCACACCGCAGCCCGAACCGGTCTGGAGTGCGGGCGAACAACGGGGCGCTCGCGACCGGTACCACGCGCGGGCGCGTCGTCTGGCGCGCGTCGCCGGCGAGCGCGATCAGCGACTGACCACCCGCGCCAGCGCCAAGCTCGACGCACTTGAGACCGAGGCTGCCGACGCCGAAACCGAGCGTAAACGCGCTGTCATTGAAGCGGCACTCGCCCGTGCGCGGGCACGGGCAGCCGAGCGCGCCGCTCGCAACCCTGGCACCGGCTAAGCGGCAGGGTACCCCTCGTGAACCGCGAAAAACGCATCAGGATCTTCAGCCGGCTTCGGAGCGAAAATCCGCATCCGACCACCGAACTTGAATATTCCACGCCGTTTGAACTTCTGGTGGCGGTGCTGTTGTCGGCACAGGCCACTGATCGCAGCGTGAACATTGCCACCCGCAAGCTGTTTGCCGTGGCGCGCACGCCCGCCAGCATTCTTGCGCTTGGCGAGGCGGGTCTGTGCGAATTCATTCGCACCATCGGACTCTATCGCTCAAAGGCCCGGCATCTGCTGCAGACCTGTGCGCTGCTTATCGAGCAGCATGGCGGCGAGGTACCCGCCAACCGTGAGTCGTTGGAAGCGCTGCCCGGTGTGGGCCGAAAAACCGCCAATGTGGTGCTGAACACCGCGTTTGGACAGCCCACCATGGCGGTCGACACCCATATATTTCGTGTCTCCAATCGAACCGGAATCGCGCCGGGGCGCACACCGCTTGAAGTTGAGAATCGGCTGGTCAAACTGGTGCCCGAAGCGTTTCAGCAGGATGCCCATCACTGGCTGATCCTGCATGGCCGCTATGTGTGCAAGGCGAGAAAGCCCGAGTGCTGGCGCTGCCTGATCCGCGACGACTGCGAGTTCCGGCGCAAAACACCCGCGCCCACGCAGACCTAGCACGGGAAGCCACCATGTTTGACCCCTCTCAGCACGACGTGCGGCGCTTCTTCTGCGACACGCAAAAGAAGCGCCTGGCCCGTGAGCCCCTGTCGCCCATCGAGGCAATCGCCTCAGATTGGATCGAAGCACACCCCGAATACCACGCGCTCTTGAACAATCCCGAGCATGCGGTCAACGAACGCTTCGACGCCGCCGACAGTCGTGGCAATCCCTTCCTGCATCTGTCGATGCATCTGGCCATTACCGAGCAGTTGTCAATCGACCAGCCGCCCGGAATCCGCGCCGCCTGGGAGCGACTGGCCAGTCAATCAGGCGACCCGCATTCGGCCGCACACCAGGTCATGGAATGTCTGGGCGAGGTGCTGTGGCAGGCACAAAGAACTGGCCGCCCCCCCGATGGCGAGGCCTATGTTGAATGTCTGAACCGCCGCGCCAGCACCCGCCCGGCAACCCCTTAGTTGAATTCGGCGGTCAGGCGCTTTCTGTTAACCTTCGGCGGGCTTTTGCTCTGCACCGCTGCGTGCGCGGTGTGTCGTTCACCCGGCCAGTTTGCGTAACACCTTCCGCAGGGCGCCCCAGATACGGGAAAAACGATGTTTGGACGATTGATGCCCCGAGAGGGCCGCTTTTTTGACCTGTTCAATCGGCATGCCGACGAAATCATCGCGGGCAGCGAGGCGCTGGCCGAGCTGATGCGGCAGTACAGCGACGTAGCCAGCCGGCGAACGCATATCGACCGGATTGAAACAGTCGAAAAGAGCGCCGACCGAATCACCCACGAAACCGTTGCACTGCTGCACAAGACCTTCGTCACGCCGTTCGATCGCGACGACATCCACAAACTGATATCGAACATGGACGACATCCTGGACCTGATCCAGGACGTGGCCGAGTCGGCCATGCTCTACGACCTGCAGCGCATCACGCCCGAAGCGCAGCAACTCGCCGAACTCAATGAAATGTGTTGCAAGCGCGTGCAGATGGCAGTGCGAATGTTGCCCTCCATGGACAATGCCGAAGCCATCCTGAAGCTTTGCCGCGAAATCGATCAGCTCGAATCCGACGCCGACCGGGTCATGCGCGCGGGGATGTCCAAGCTGTTTCGCGACGAAAGCGATGTGCGCCAGCTGATCAAGCTCAAGCAGATCTACGAGCTGCTTGAAGCGGTCAGCGACAAGTGCGAAGACGTCGCGAATCTGCTCGAGGGCGTGGTTCTTGAGAATGCCTGAACCCAGACGACTGGGCCGATCATGACAACGCTTCAATTCAGTTTCACCGTATTGGTTTTCCTGGTGATCCTGGCGCTTGCCTTCGACTTCATGAACGGCTTTCACGATGCTGCAAATTCCATTGCAACCATCGTCTCAACCGGTGTGCTGAAGCCTTACCAGGCGGTGGTCTGGGCCGCATTCTTCAATGTCATTGCACTGTTCTTTTTTGAATTGAACGTGGCCTCCACCGTCGGCAAGGGGATCGTTGATCCGGCTGCGGTGGACCACGTCGTCATTTTCGGCGCCCTGGTGGGCGCGATCTCCTGGAACGTGATCACCTGGTGGTTCGGTATTCCGTCCAGTTCATCACATGCGCTGATCGGCGGTCTGATCGGCGCGGTGTTGGCGAAAGCCGGCGTCGACCCGCTGCTGTCGTCGGGCATCATCAAGGTCGCTCTGTTCATTCTGGTGTCCCCCACGCTGGGATTCCTGCTGGGGTCGCTGCTGATGGTGGTGGTGGCCAACACCATGCGAAACGTCACGCCCAGGCAAAGTGATCGCTGGTTCCGCAGGCTTCAGCTCGTCTCCTCCGGTCTCTACAGCCTGGGCCATGGCAGTAACGATGCGCAGAAAACTATGGGCATCATCTGGCTGCTCCTGATCGCGGCGGGCGCCACCTCCCCGGGCGACACAGCACCGCCCTACTGGGTGGTCGTATCGTGTTACCTGGCCATTGGGCTTGGCACGCTGTTCGGCGGCTGGCGCATCGTCAAAACCATGGGTCAGAAAATCACCAAGCTCAAACCGGTGGGCGGGTTCTGCGCTGAAACCGGCGGCGCCATGACGCTTTTCATCGCCTCGAGCTTCGGCATTCCGGTGTCAACCACTCACACCATCACTGGCGCGATCGTGGGTGTCGGGTCATCGCAGAAGTTCTCGGCGGTACGGTGGGGGCTGGCAGGCAACATCGTGTGGGCCTGGGTCGTCACGATCCCCGCATCCGCAATCATGGCCGCGTTCGCCTGGTGGCTCGGCAGTCTGTTCCTGTGACACGCGAGCCCGGCGCACAGGCTCTCTGGCTGGAGTTGCCACCCATTTCTGCCGATGCGCCGAAGCGGCTGCTCGTGTTTCTGCACGGTGCGGGCTCGAGCGCCGAACGGTTCGCACCGATCGCCATTTCCTGGCTGCTTAAATTTCCCGGGGCAACCGGCGCAATCCTCCATGCACTGAGGCCATCCGGCGCAGGCTCCGGCGGCGACTGGTTCGACAGCCTGGGCACGGCCGAGACGCTCGCGCCACGCGTTCAGGCCGCAGGCCGCCAGGTGGCCCAACGAATCGAAGCGCTGCAATATGCCAGCGGGCTTGGCGGCCGCGACACTGTCGTGATCGGTTTTTCGCAGGGCGCAACGCTGGCGCTCGAAGTGGCGCGAAGTCGCCCGGATCTGCTGGGCATTGCAGTGAGCTACAGCGGCAGGATGATTCCGCCCCCGCGTAACGGCGAGCCACCTGGGCCGGCGATTCATCTGCTGCATGGCGAACTCGATAGCGTCGTGCCCGTGATCCACTCGCAGCAGGCGCACCGTCGGCTCGCCGCCAACGGTACCCATGTCACGCTCGACATCCTCGAGGAGCATGGGCATTCAATTGGCCAGGACATGATCATCCTGGGCACCACGCGCGTCATGCAGACGCTGTTCCGTCACCGCCGCCCACAACCCAAGCCGTCAGTCAGACCCGTGCTGCACTGAAGCGGCCTGGACTAGCCGCGGTGTTCGGCGGCAATCGGGCGGGTTTCGCCTGACTCGGTGACTGTGCGCGTGGCATTGACCGACGCATAGATCCACAGAATTTTCATGGGTTGCGTGTCGGACAAATTACGAAACCGGTGCGGCAGATTCGGTGGAATCCAGGTCGTGTCGAGCGCCTTCAGTTCGCAGGACTCCTGGCCTTCAATGTCAAGCATCGCATGCCCTTCCAGCAACATGACGCTTTCCTCGCAGTTGTGGCTATGGAAGGCAATCTTGGCCGCAGGCGCAAACTCGGTGATGCCATTGATGAAACCTGTGGCGCCACAACCGGGCATCACCAGCGGTGTGGTGCGCGCGCCGCCGCCCCGGTCATGGCTCTTGATGGAATCGGGACGCAGTACCACGGGTCTGCGGGAATCTGATGCGCTCATCGAATTCAATCTCCTGAATGGGAAACCAGTGCGTTCGCCCAGCCGCGCCTACGCAGACCGTGCAAGCCGCGGCACGCCCAGCGAGTCGGCAAGCAGGTCGAGTTCAGCCACCAGCGCAGGCACCAGTGCAATACCCGCGGTGCGCGCCGCCTCACGGCGAAGATGGCTCTGCTCGCCGGGTAGCCAGATGCGCTCGACGCCAGGCAGGCGCGCCGAGCTGCGAATATCGCGAACCAGCGCATCCACTGCATCGCTAAAGCCAGCCGGATCGCCGAATGCGGCGAGGTCAATGACCAGAATCGCCTGGCCAGTATTGGTGACGCTGACATGATCAGCATTGAAGTCGACCACGTCGCGCCCCATGGCAGCCCCACCCAGGGTTCCAGCGAGCAACCCAACCATCAGCGCAAGACCATAGCCTTTGTGCTCACCGATAGGCAGCAGAAACCCTTCGTGAGCGCGTGTGGGGTCGGTGAGCGGCTTTCCCTCCCGGTCGATCATCCAGCCCTCAGGCATTGGCTCGCCCCGCTTGGCGCGCGCCTTGACCTTGCCATAGGCCGCAACCGTGGTCGCCATATCCAGCACGACCGGCGGCTCATCGCCCGCCGGAAAGGCCGCGGCAATCGGGTTGGTTGAGAGCAGCATGTCCATACCGCCCCAGGGCGGCAGATGGTTGGCGTTGCCCACTGCGAAGTAAAGACCCACCATGTGGTGATTGAGCGGCATGCGCGCATAGAGCGACGCCGGACCCGCATGGTTGCTGTACCGCGTGCTGACCCAGGCGACCCCGCAGTCACGCGCTTTGGCAATGGCCAGATCGACCGCTCGCGAGACCACCAGGTGCCCCATCCCATTGTCACCATCGATCACGGCCATGGCGGCCTTCTCGCGAACCACACGAATCTGGGGCCGCACATTGATGCCGCCCGCCTGTATCCGCTTGGTGTACTGCGGCAGACGGATGACGCCGTGGCCGTCTGACCCTTGAAGATCGGCCTCGGCCATCAGTTCAGCCACCTGAGCCGCATCGGCATCAGGCAGCCCCTGCGCCGAAAGCGCCGCTTGGATGAAATCGCGCAGGGCTTCAAACGCCACGCGAGGAGAATCAGGCAAAGCACCCATTGGCAACCACTGAAAACGAAACGGTGGGACGCGCAAGGCCCCGCCGGGCGCGTGCGCTTCAAGCGCGCGATACTACACCGGCAGGGCGGTCATCATTGACAAGCGGCAGTTGAACGCCGATAGTCGCGCGCACTCGGCACAGACCGAGAGGCCGGACGCCTGTCCGGTCACCAAACCTGACTCAGACCGGAGACTGTTCCATTCATCCCCGCCCCATTTGTTCCCGCCCCATTTCCGAACGGCGCCATCGCAGCGGTGCGCCCCTATTCTGATGCGCAACAGTTCAGATCGAATTCTCAGCACGCACACCGGCAGCCTCCCCCGGCCGTCTGCCCTGGTTGACCTGTACGCGCGCCGCGCGCGTGGCGAAGCGGTCGACCCACCCCAACTCGCGCAGGCAGGCCACGCGGCCATGCTCGCGTCGGTTGAGCAGCAGATTCAAGCCGGGCTCGACGTCATCAACAACGGCGAACAGCAACGCGAGGGATTTTTCCTGTACGTGCAGCATCGCATGTCCGGTTTTGGCGGCCAGTGGAAGCGCTGGGCGCGCGCTGACGTGGAGCGCTATCCCGCTTTTCGGCAGATGCTTGAAGAGCAGAGCCGGGGGCGAGCCGCGGTCAGCAATTTCGCCCCACCCCGCGTGGTAAGCGACGTCCGGTATCTTGATCCAGCGGTGGCGGGTCAGGAGGCGGGTGAGTTTGCCCAGGCGCTCGCGCCATATCGCGGGCGCTATGTTGAGGGATTTCTTACCGCCCCCTCACCTGGCATCATTGCTGCCGCCTGCCGCAATGAACACTACGACAGCGAGCGGGCCTATCTGCGGGCACTCGGTGAGGCGCTGCGCCATGAATACGAGGCGATCGTCAACGCAGGTTTCGTTCTGCAACTGGACTGCCCCGACCTCGCGCTTGAGCACCATGTCTCGTTCCATGAGGCTGGGCAAGCGCGCTTTCTCCAGTTTGTCGAGCAGGTGGTCGAAACCCTCAACGAAGCAATCCGCAACATTCCGCCAGACCGCGTTCGCATGCATGTCTGCTGGGGCAACTATGAAGGGCCGCATGACTGCGATGTGCCGCTCGCACTGATCTGGCCCATTCTGCGGCAGACGCGGGTGGGCGGTTTTGTGCTGCCGTTTGCCAACGCCCGCCATGCGCACGAGATGCGAGTGCTGAAACAGCTGCCGCTGCGCGACGACCAGGTCATTGTCGCGGGCGTGATCGATGTGCTCACAAATTTCATTGAACACCCGGAGGTGGTTGCCGATCGGCTCGAGCGCATGGCCTTATTTGTGTCGGGACCCGAACAGGTCATGGCGGGCACCGACTGCGGCTTTGATACCTCCGCAGGCATGGGTCGCGTCGCCACCGACGTGGTGTGGATGAAGCTGCGCTCGCTCACCGAGGGCGCGCGGCTTGCCAGCGCCCGCTTGTTCCCGGGTCAGCGCTGAGTCGCGACGATGGTTGAACGTCTGCTGAACCTGTTCTGGATCCTGCTGGGGAGCGCAGCCGCCTGGCAGTCGTGGAAGCTGGGTTTACGCGGGCCTTCGGGGCCCGAGAGCGGGCTGTTTCCGTTTATCGCGTCGTGCGGAATCGCCGTATTGGGCCTTAGCCTGATGCTTGCACGCGCCAGCCGCGTGGCGCAGCCGCAGTGGCCCGACGCACGCGCCGGACTGCGAACGGTAGGCGTCGCGCTGGGCATCGCACTGATGGCTTTCGGGATGGATCGGCTCGGGTTTGTCGTGAGCGCTGCCATCGCCATGCCGGTTCTGCTTCGCACCATCGATCGCGCGTCCTGGCTTGAGACGCTGATACTCACGGTGGGATCGATCGCAGCAATCGTGCTGGTCTTCGGGAAACTGCTGGGCATGCCGCTGCCACGCGGCCCCTGGGGCTGGTAGCCAATCATGGACGCACTCTCCGGGCTTGCAATGGGCTTCAGCGTCATGCTGACCCCGGCAAACCTGTACTTCTGTTTTCTGGGCAGCCTGATCGGAACGATGGTGGGCGTGCTGCCAGGCCTGGGGCCGCTTGCCGCGCTGGCCCTGTTGCTTCCCGTCACCTTCACCCTGAGCCCGATCGCGGGGCTCGCCATGCTCGCGGCGATTTTCTATGGGGCCATGTACGGCGGATCGACCACGTCGATTCTGGTGAATATTCCTGGCGAAGCGGCATCGGTCATTACCTGCCTGGACGGCCACCAGATGGCCCGACAGGGGCGCGCGGGCGCAGCACTAGGCATGGCGGCGCTCGGATCGTTCATCGCGGGAACACTGAGCCTCATCGTGCTGACTTTCTTCGCGCCCGCGCTTGCTGCGATTGCGATCCGTTTCGGTCCGCCTGAGAATTTTGGACTGATGGCGCTGGGCCTGGTCTGCACGCTTTTCATGATCACCGGCTCGAAGCTGAAAGGCCTTCTGATGATCGCGCTCGGTTTCCTGCTGTCGTCGGTCGGTATGGATATGGTCAATGGCAACGAGCGCTTCACCTTTGGCGTGACCGACTTGACCGCAGGCATCGAGCTGCTGGCGGTGGTCATCGGGTTGTTCGGCATCAGCGAGATTCTGCTCAATGTCGAGTCGGTGGCGAAGAACTCGCTCGTTGCCGACCGCATCAAAAAGCTGATACCCACCTGGGCCGACTGGAAGGCGTCGTTTGCGCCAATACTGCGCGGCAGCGGCCTGGGCTTTTTACTGGGCATCGTACCGGGTGGCGGCCCCATTACAGCGTCGTTCATGTCGTATGCCATGGAGCGTCGAATCGCGCGCGAGCCTGAGCGGTTTGGCAAGGGCGCGATCGAAGGCGTTGCAGGGCCCGAGTCCGCCAACAACGCAGCGGTGGCGGGCAGCATGATTCCGCTTCTGTCGCTGGGCATCCCCAGCAATCCGATCACCGCCCTGTTGCTTGGCGCACTGATCATCCAGGGCATCCAGCCCGGCCCGCTGTTCATCACCCAGCGCCCGGACCTGTTCTGGGGCGTGATCGCTGCAATGTACATCGGCAACGTGATGCTGCTGGTGCTCAACCTGCCACTCATCGGCCTGTGGGTGCAGATGCTGCGTATCCCCTACCGGTTTTTGTTTCCGCTCATTGTTCTATTGGCCATGGTTGGCACCTACTCGGCCAACAAAAACGTATTCGATCTCTGGATGATGCTGGGCTTCGGGCTGCTCGGATGGTTGCTTCGAAAGCTCGAGTACGATATCGCTCCCTTTGTGCTTGCATTCGTACTGGCACCGCTGCTGGAACAGTCGCTCAGACAGTCCATGACGATGTCGGTTGATGGTGCGATGATTCTGTTCCAGCGACCGGTAAGCGCCGGACTGGTCGCCGCCAGCGCGTTGCTGCTGGTGCTCATGGTGATTCGGCAGTTCAAAAGAAAGCGAGGAGATTCATGAAGCGTCATACCCTGAAAGTACTGGCTGGTCTGGTGTTGTCAGCCGGTCTGGCAAGCCCTGCGCTCGCCTCAGACCCGGCGGTAGCCAAGCTCAAGCCCAAGGATTTTCCCAACCAGCCCATTGAATACACGGTGGTGTATCCGGCCGGCGGCGGCATGGATGTCACCGCGCGCCTGCTCGGCCGATATGTTGAAAAGGTCAGTGGCGACAAGGTTCTGGTGAACAACCGCACCGGCGGCGGCGGCATGGTTGGCCACACCTGGCTCGCAACCCAGGCCAAGAACGACGGCCACACCGTTGGCATCGTCGCGAATCTGCTCTGGGGCGATGCGCTGCTTCGGGCGCAGGGTAAATGGTCGCTCGCCGATCTCGAGCCTATCGGCTACATCAACAGCGATGCGCTGATCTGGCTGGTCCAGGGCGACGGTGCGCTCAAAGGCAGGTCGCTCAAGGAAATCCTGCAGATCGCCAAGGACAAGCCCAACACCATCCGGATCGCCACCGTGCCGGGCACGATGTGGGAATACCTGGTGGAGCAGCTTGAGAACAACACGGGCGCCAAGCTCCTGCGTGTGCCGTTCCAGGGCGGTGGCGCGGGCATCAATGCGCTGGCGGGCGGCAACGTCGATCTGGCACAGGGCTTCCTGGCCGAGTTTCGTGGCCTTGCCGAGGCCGGCAAGGTGGCGCCAGTGGCGGTAGCAGCCAATTCGCGGCTGCCACACCTGAAGAACCTGCCAACCTTCAATGAACAGCTTGGCGCCAAGGAGTACACCTGGCAGGTGGTTCGCTATGCGGTCGTTCCCAAGGGCACCGCCGCCGATCGTAAGGCCTACCTAAGCGCCGCAATCAGCACCGCCATGAAAGACCCCGAGCTGCTCGCTGAATACTCGAAGGCTGGCGTTTTCTTTGATGACGCGCTGATGAAGTCAACCAACATCGCGCGCGACATCAACGCTTACGCGGAATCCGAGCGGGCGTTCTACGTGAAGACGGGTCGGGTGAAGTAAACCGACCTCAAGCAGGGGGCGTGCGACGACCACTCCCCCTGCGATGCAGCCGGGACCTCAAAGGTCCCGGCAACGATCGAAACGCTGCGGCCCGACCGGCTGAGTTAGCATCACGGTCTTGCTCAAGCCGGAGATGCATTCATGAACCGCGAAGTCGTCGTCGTCAGCGGTGTGCGCACCGCCATTGGAACTTTTGGCGGCAGCCTCAAAGATCAGCCCCCCACTCAGCTCGCAGCCTCAGTGCTGCGCGAGGCGTGCCGCAGAGCAGCAGTGGGCGCCGAGGATGTGCACCATGTGGTGTTCGGTCACGTCGTCAACACCGAGCCGCGTGACCTGTATCTTTCGCGCGTTGCCACGATCGAAGGCGGTTTGTCGAAAGAGACGCCGGCGCTTACCCTGAACCGTCTGTGCGGGTCGGGGCTTCAGGCAATCGTCTCCGCGGCGCAAACCATCATGCTGGGCGATGCCGATGTTGCGGTGGGCGGCGGCGCCGAAGTGATGAGCCGTGGCCCCTATCTGCTGCCCGGCGCGCGGTGGGGCCAGCGGATGGGCGACGGCCAGATGCTCGACATGATGACTGGCGCGCTGCATGACCCGTTTGGTCGTTTCCACATGGGCGTTACCGCTGAAAATGTGGCCAAGCAGTGGCAGATCAGTCGGGAAGACCAGGACGCACTCGCTGTCGAAAGCCATCGGCGCGCTGCGAATGCGGTCAAGAGCGGTTATTTCCGCGATCAGATCCTCGATATCGAACTCAAGTCGCGCAAGGGTCCGGTGATCTTCAACACCGATGAGCATTTCCGAGGCGATGCATCGATTGAGGACATGGCAAAGCTCAAACCGGTGTTCGTGCGTGAAAACGGCACTGTCACGGCGGGCAATGCGTCCGGCATCAATGACGGTGCCGGAGCAGTGGTCCTCATGGAGCGCCGCACTGCCGAATTGCGCGGCCTCAAGCCGCTGGCGCGTCTGGTCTCTTACGCGCATGCGGGTGTCGATCCCTCCGTGATGGGCATCGGGCCCGTACCCGCATCACGCAAGGCGCTCGATCGCGCCGGGCTTCGCACCACCGATCTCGACGTCATCGAGGCCAACGAGGCATTTGCCGCGCAGGCGCTCGCAGTCACCCGACAACTTGATCTGGATCCGGCGAAGGTCAATCCGAACGGCTCTGGCATCTCACTGGGTCACCCGATCGGCGCCACCGGCGCAATCATCACGGTAAAGGCGCTTTACGAATTGCAGCGCATCCAGGGTCGCTACGCACTGGTCACCATGTGCATCGGCGGCGGACAGGGCATCGCTGCGGTCTTCGAGCGCGTCTGAGTGACCGATCCATGGCGGGCAGTGCTCACCCCACACAGCCCGCCGCAGAAATCCTGCAGGCGCTGGCACGCCTCGGGCTGATTGCCCCCGGCGAGCAGGTTGATCTGGCACCGCTCGCGGGAGGCGTGTCCTCCGATATCTGGCGAGTGAATCTTCGCAGCGGTCCTGTGTGCGTCAAGCGTGCGCTGGCGCGTCTGAAGGTCAGCCAGATCTGGGAAGCGCCGGTCGAGCGCAACCGCTTCGAATTTCGGTGGCTGCAAACTGTCGCCCGCATCGCACCCGAGGTCGTGCCACCTCTGATCGCGGACAGCCAGCCCGACCAGTTGTTCGTCATGGCGTTTCTTGAACCCGACCAGCATCCGGTCTGGAAACAGCAACTGCGTGAGGGCCTTGCCGACCCAGGCTTTGCGGGTCAGGTGGGGCACAGGCTTGCGCAGATTCATGCTGCGACTGCCGACCAGCCCGATCTGGCCGCCCAGTTCGACACGGGCGCCTTTTTTTACGCGCTGCGGCTGGAACCTTACCTGGAGGCCGCTGCCCGACAACATCCCGACCACTCCGATGCGTTACGCGCGCTGGTGCAAACCACTGCCACCACCCGACGGGCCCTGGTGCATGGCGACGTCAGCCCAAAGAATATTCTGTGTGGTCCTCGGGGGCCGATCTTCCTTGATGCCGAGTGCGCCTGGTACGGCGATCCCGCCTTCGACCTCGCGTTCTGCCTTAACCACCTGCTGCTCAAATGCGTCTGGGTACCCGAGGCAAGCCAACGTTTCATGCACTGCTACCGGGCGCTTGGCGCCGCCTATCTCGCAGGCGTTCAGTGGGAGGAACCCGCTCTGCTAGAAGCCCGTACTGCCCGTCTGTTGCCAGGACTTCTGCTCGCCCGCATTGATGGCAAGTCGCCCGTTGAATACATCACCACTGACGCACAACGCACGTGGGTTCGACACGTTGCGCGCGCGCTGCTTGCTGCGCCGGTATCACGCCTGGATGCAATAGCGGCTGCATGGCATAAGGAGATCTGCTGATGACGAACACAACGATTCGCCGGGTGCTTGCCCGACGCGTATGGGATTCGCGTGGACGCCCCACGGTGGAGGCCGAAGTGCACACCGATCGCGGGGTCGGGCGCGCCATCGCTCCTGCGGGCGCATCCACAGGGTCAGGCGAAGCCCGCGAATTGCGCGATGGCGGCAAACGGCTTCGTGGGCTGGATGTCAGCCAGGCCGTGGCAAACGTCAACGGTCCGATCGCGAAGGCGCTGGTCGGCTTGAATGTCGCTGACCAGCGGGCCGTCGATCAGACAATGATCGCGCTTGATGGCACGCCAGACAAAGGCCGGCTTGGTGCAAACGGTATCGTTGCCGTGTCGCTTGCCGCCGCACAGGCTGCCGCGCAGGCTGCGCAACGTCCGCTTTGGCAGCACCTTGCGCAACATGCACCCACCGGCAAGGCGCCACGACTGCCCTTACCCGAGGTCCAGATTTTTGGTGGCGGCGCACATGCGGGCGCACGCGTCGACCTGCAGGATTTTCTGCTGGTCGCCCCTGGCGCACGCAGTTTCGCCGAGGCGATTGAATGGACCGCC
>Ga0194123_10000869_pt1 | contig 51914 bp, 45 predicted proteins | sample TA2MahsurfametaG_5_FD_155479 | JGI IMG/M metagenome (GOLD analysis project Ga0194123, IMG submission 155479) | Freshwater microbial communities from Lake Tanganyika, Tanzania - TA2015023 Mahale A surface | ecosystem: Environmental > Aquatic > Freshwater > Lake | place: Tanzania: Lake Tanganyika... | reverse complement strand
TAAGTGCTGCTGGCAAAACCCTTGATGAATTCGCAATCTCATATGTAGTCAAGGTTTTATCCGCTCATCGAATGCCAGATGAAATGGCCGAGTTTGCCAAAACTGCGGATGCTCAAGGCCTTCAAGTAATCATCACAGCAGCAGGTGGCGCCGCTCATCTTCCAGGCATGGTCGCATCCCATACCCAGCTACCGGTTATCGGTGTGCCAATAGCGCTGAAAGAATTAAAAGGTTTAGATTCCTTGCTTTCTATCGCTCAGATGCCAGCTGGAGTACCAGTGGCGACGGTGGGTATCGATAATGCAAAGAATGCGGCTCTATTAGCGGCTCGTATTCTTGCACTCTCTGATAGCAAGTTAAGTGCTAAGTTGAAGGCCTATAAAATAAAGATTAGAAAAGATGCTATTCGTAAAGGTAAAGGGATTAAATAAGTTTAAGGGATGGCTGAAGGAGCTATAACTTCTTTATTTCTCTAGCCCAAAGCCAAAGCCTCGACCCGGTGATTAGCAATCACCGAGGTATTTCCTCGGATGGTTGGTGTTTCAGAACAAATCCACGTTCAAAGTGGGTTGTGAGGGATTCGAACCCCCGACCCGGTGATTAAGAGTCACCTGCTCTACCAACTGAGCTAACAACCCGGTCTTCGCTTCGCGTCAGCGGGGAATCTAGCGCGAAGACGGACTATATCGGCTGGCGAGCGCTTACCAAATTCGACACCATGACGCTATGAAATCGGTCTTTCTGCGACCTTCTCTGGTTTCGACATTTCTCGTATTGGCTTTATTAGCTCCACTTTCGCAAGGTCAATTGGTCAACGCTTCAGAGAAAAAGGCCATCGAAGCCCTCAGTCAACTTGACGTGAAGGGGCGCGCACCAAAGACGGGGTATGAGCGCGCTGCATTTGGTTCGCCATGGTCGGATGTCGATCGAAATGGTTGTGACACCCGCAACGACATTTTGTTACGGGATCTGATTTCGGTCACTTTTGAGAACCAACGTGATCAATGTGTGATCATCAGCGGAATTCTTCAAGACTTCTATTCTGGGGAGACCATCAACTTCATTCGAGGTCGAAGCTCAAGCCTTGCCGTGCAGATTGATCATGTGGTTTCACTATCAAACGCGTGGCAGACCGGCGCCTTTGGTTGGGGGAACGTGAAGCGGAAAGAATTCGCAAACAATCCGCTCAATCTTCAAGCTGTTAAAGGATCGCTTAATTCTCAAAAAGGTGATGGTGATGCTGCGACCTGGTTGCCACCGAATAAGTCATATCGTTGTGCCTACGTTGCCCGGCAGATCGCCGTGAAAAGTCAGTACGGTCTATGGGTCACGCCGCCTGAAAAAAGAGCAATGCTTCGAATTCTTTCGGGTTGTCCGAATCAAGAGTTACCGGCACGCCAATAAAAAACTATTTGAGATTATCGAGACTGGATTTGGGGTGAGCGACGGGGGTCGAACCCGCGACAACCCGGACCACAACCGGGTGCTCTACCAGCTGAGCTACGCCCACCATTGGAGTTTTGTCCCTCTTCCGTGTCACCGAGATTATCTTCACTGACGCAGGTTGAAGAACTGGCAAATCATACCGCCCGAAAAATTCTTGCTTTTATCGGCCGATTTCTTGAAAGATCGTCGCTCGATAATGTGCCAATTCCGCTATCGAGTCTCGAATATCCGCAAGGGCTCGATGGTTTCCCGTCTTCGCAGGAGCGCTCTCGTATGCCTTCGGGTACCAGCGCTTAGCGAGCTCCTTGATGGATGAGACATCAATGGTGCGGTAATGAACGAAGGAATTGAGGCGTGGCATATCCCGCGCGATGAAGGTTCGATCCATGCCGATGGTGTTGCCGGCGAGGGGCGACTGGGCGTTTTGGCAATGTGCAGATAAATAGGTGAGGACTTCCTCCTCTGCCTCAGAAAGGGATTTTCCGTGAGGAATCTCTGCGAGAAGCCCTGACTCCTTGTGCATGGTTCGAACAAAGTCACTCATCTGGGCAAGGTGAGCATCGCTCGCCTTTATCACTACATCAACGCCATCTCCGAGGAGATTGAGTTCGCCATCGGTCACCAATACACCTATCTCGACCAAGGCATCGTTCTCGACCGAGAGACCGGTCATCTCGCAATCGATCCAGATGATGGGGGCGTCCACGTGGTCACCTTAAATGCTAGAGAGGTCAGGAGAGACGCCCGACTTCATGATTTGTTCATCTTCCGTTCACCCTTTTGCTACGCCCGATTGTGACTCCTGCCCAAAGATGCGCCTCATGCCCGCCCCTCAAGCGCTAGCAGATGCACCGAATCTGCCGAAGCCTCGAGTAATCACGACAGAACCACGACTCTCGGACAAAGTCTTTCGAGCGGTAGTCACGGCAGGTGGGCTCTCCTCACTCGTAATTCTTGGATTGATCGCTGTTTTTCTTGCCTATCAAGGTTTTGAAATCCTTGTTACTGAAGGACTCGATTTCTTCACTTCGTCAAAGTGGGAAGTTATCACTGACGAATATGGAGATGTCGTAAGTTACGAATTCGGCTTGGCAGCGATGTTAGTGGGCACGATGCTCTGTGCTCTTGTTGCGGTCTTTGTCGCGATTCCAGTATCTGTTGCCTCTGCTCTCTTCCTCTCGTTCTATGTGCGTGGAAAACTGAAGGCGATTCTTATTGGTTCGGTTGACTTGATGGCCGCGTTCCCATCAATTCTCTTCGGATTCTGGGGCTTCTTTGTTCTGATGCCACGTGCTGAATACTGGGCGATGTTGATTAATAAGTATCTGGGTTGGATACCGCTCTTTGCGGTAGATGAGCGCGTTTTCACTCGATCACCATTTCTCGCAGGCTTAGTTCTCGCAGTCATGATCATCCCCATCACGACTTCGGTAGCAAGGGAGGTCTTTGATCAAACTCCGTTGGACCGAGTACAAGCCGCCTACGCACTTGGTGCCACTAAGTGGGCGATGATTAAGGCCGTAGCTTTACCGTATGGTCGCGGGGGCGTTGTTGGCGGCGCGATGCTTGGCCTCGGTCGAGCAATGGGTGAAACGGTTGCGGTTTATACCGTGCTGAACATTGTCTACGACATCAACTGGCAGATTCTCTTCGGCGCTGGTGGAAATATCGCCTCTCTCATCTTGTTGAAGTTTGGGGAAGCAAGACCCCTTGAAGTACAAGCCCTGATGGCGGCCGGTCTCGCGCTCTTCTTGCTCACACTTCTCGTGAATTTCATTGCGGACTTCATCGTCAAGAAGTCAGGAAAGAAGGGCCGATGAGCATAGAAACTGACAATCCTTTGCCTTCGAAAGAAAAGAAGATCACTCCTCAACCCCAGACTCCTTGGAAGACTTCGGGAACAGAGCGCGCTAGTTCTCTCATTTTTATTCTTGCAGCGGCGGCAGCTAGCTACATGACTGTTGCTCTGACACCCATGAAGGGGATATTGCCTCTCACGCTACTCTTCTTTATTTTTGCGGCGCTCTTCTCTTTCATTCGGGGCAATCGATCTCGTGGCATAGTTGCTGGACAAGATAGCGCTGCTGGAGTGGTGATGGCGATAGGAATGTTTGTCGCCCTGCTTCCAATCGCATCAATTCTCTACACAACGGTTTCGAAAGGACTACCGGGTCTTCATCGAGGGCTCCTCTTCAATGACATGTCCGCAGCCACGCCAACCGATCCCATCACCGAGGGTGGGCTTTCACATGCGATCGTCGGCACTTTTGTCATGGTGATGATTTCGCTGGCAATCGCGCTTCCACTTGGTCTACTTACAGCGATCTATATAACGGAAATCCGTGGAAGATTTACGCGACCGATTCGCTTCTTGGTTCAAGCAATGAGTGGCGTTCCATCGATTGTCGCCGGCCTCTTCATTCTCTCTGCTTTCGTCTATCCCATCACCAAGACTTTCTCTGGCCTTATGGGATCACTTGCTCTTTCGATTCTTATGATTCCGACCATTGCACGTACTGCCGAAGAAGTCTTGCGACTGATCCCCGAGGACCTTCGTGAAGCAGGTCTAGCGCTCGGTGGCACGCAATGGCGCACTGTTGCCATGGTGGTCGTCCCCGCCGCTCGCAGTGGGCTTGTGACTGCGGTGATCCTTGGAATTGCTCGAGTTGCCGGTGAGACAGCCCCAATCCTGCTACTCACCGGTGGTGGTGACCAGATAAACATCAATCCGGTAGAGGGCGCAATGGGTTCCCTCCCCTTCTACATCTGGAAGTCATTCTTCTTCGGAAGTGAAGAGGCGGTAGCTCGAGGCTGGGCTGGACTCTTGGTCCTGTTGACCCTGGTCTTGATTCTCTTTGCAACCGCAAGATTTTTCAGCACGAGAAAGGTTCGATGACGATGTCGACCACCCCAGAAAGCCTTAGCGCAAAGCAAAAGGAATTGGAGAAGAAAATGACGGAAGAGCGTTCTCAATCGCATACGGCCCCGGCGTCGCTCGCGTCAGTGGCGCAGACAAAGGTAAGTCGCCCCGCTGGCGCGAAGCGACTAGGCACAGGCCTTGAAGCTCGTGGTGTTCATGCGTGGTTTGGTAAGAATCATGTCCTCTCTGACATTTCCGTTGACTTTGCTTCCGGAACGGTAACTGCATTGATTGGACCTTCGGGTTGCGGAAAATCCACCTTCATTCGAACCCTTAACCGAATGCACGAATTCATTCCAACCGCCGCGATGGCGGGTGAGGTTCTCTTGGATGGGAAAGATATCTACGCCCCAGGGACTGATGTCACAAAGATTCGTCTCAAGGTAGGCATGGTCTTTCAAAAGCCGAATCCATTCCCATCTATGACGATTGGTGAGAATGTTCTTGCTGGACTTCGCCTTGCTCAACTTAAATCCACTAACAAGGACGATTTAGTCGAAGAGTGTTTGATTCGTGCGGGCCTATGGAATGAAGTAAAGGACCGCCTAGATGAGCACGGTGGTGCACTCTCCGGTGGTCAGCAACAGCGACTCTGCATCGCAAGATCGCTGGCGGTAAGCCCCCATGTCTTGTTGATGGATGAGCCCTGTTCTGCCCTCGATCCAGGTTCAACGCTTCGAATCGAAGAGACGATCTCTGAGTTAGCTGAGAGCATGACCATCATTATCGTCACTCACAATATGCAACAGGCGGCTCGAGTCTCTGACTACACCGCATTCTTCTTATCTGATGGTGGCCCAGGTGAGATGGTCGAGTATGGCAAGACCAGTGAGATCTTCTCCAACCCCAAGGATAAGCGAACCGAGAACTACGTAACAGGAAGATTCGGTTAAGAAGAAGTTCATCTTCTTGTTAGTTGTTCGTCACCAATAAATCTCTCTGAGTTTACTGTTCTGCGTAGCATCGCCTTACCTCGTTCTATTTATTGAAAGGAATTTGGATGAAGTTCTCTCGTAGTCGACTACTGGTGGTGCCAGCAGCCCTCCTGCTAGCAATCTCTGCGACGCCAGCCCATGCCGCCGATCTCAGCGGATCTGGCGCAACATTCGTGCAGGGAATCATTGAGGCTTGCAAGAGTGGTTACAACAAGAAGACCAATCACAGCGTGACATATACAGGTACAGGTTCTTCAACTGGCCGTACTAACTCAGATCGTTCAATTGGTGATTTCTGGTTCTCTGATGACCCACATCTTGGCTCAACACGTCGTGCAACTGTGGTCAATTTGCCGATCGTTGCGGCACCAATCGCGATCATGCACAGCCTGCCTGCGAGAACTCAGCTTTATTTGAGCCCTGAAACCATCGCTGGAATTTTCTCTGGCCAAATCACAAAGTGGAATGACCCGAAGATCGTTGCGGAAAACAATCGAACCATCACAGAGGTTATCTACAAGAAGGACTCCGTTGGGAATGTTCTGAAAGACAAAAATGGTAACAATGTTGTCCTCCGAAATGTTCAGAAGAACATCCGCTATACACTCCCAAATCAGAATATCCGGGTTTTTTACCGATCAGATGGTTCAGGAACGACTTCAAACTTCACTAGGTATATGAATGCAACAGCACCTACAATTTGGACCAAAACTGCCAACAGCACTTTTACCACTTCTTTCCCTGGTGATATCAATGCTGCCGGTATCAAGTCTCGATTTGTTGGTGCTAGCGGATCTTCAGCAGTATCGCTCAACACTGCGAACACCAAGTACGCCATCACATACGCAGAAGAGAGTTTCGCGAAGCGAAATGGCTTGAAGGTTGCGGCCGTCAAGAATGCTTCCGGTACCTACGTAGCTCCAAGCACTCCTGCTACCTCGGCATTCCTCAACGAAGCAACCATCAATGAATCAACGGGTGGTGTCACGTATAAGTATGACACCACTGAGAAAGGTGCCTACACATTGGGTATCTACTCCTTCATGATGCTCGATCTTGAACCAGCGAATAAGGAAAAGGGCGCTGCAGTCAAGAAATGGGCCGAGTACTTGCTCAGTGAAGACTGCATTGTCAAAGAGGGAACTGCAGAAGGTTTCACCTACTTGACTGGCAAGCCGCGAACATTTGCGGAAGCCCAGCTCAAGAAGATGAAGTTGTAACAATCCCTTCCGAAGGAAGTCTGGGCCGACTTGAGGGAGTCGGCCCAGATTTTTTTATCGCCTAATTTTCAGAAAAGTGCGCGCCCGGCAGGAATCGAACCTGCGACAACCCGCTTAGAAGGCGGGTGCTCTATCCGACTGAGCTACGGGCGCAATGGCGTAAGTCTAAGGTCACATTGTTTCTACTAACTCAAGAAGAGGGAGACGATAGGGTTTCGTCTCGTGGCTGAGTTCATCTACACAATGAAGAAAGCGCGTAAAGCGCATGGTGACAAGGTAATTCTTGACGACGTCACTTTGATGTTCTACCCGGGCGCCAAGATCGGCGTTGTCGGTCCTAATGGCGCGGGTAAGTCAACCGTCCTTCAGATCATGGCTGGGATCCAACAACCATCTAATGGCGAAGCTTTCCTTTCACCCGGTTACACAGTAGGAATCCTCTTGCAAGAACCACCGCTCAATGAGACGAAGACTGTGCTTGAGAATGTTCAAGAAGGCGTTGCCGAGACTATGGCACTAGTCGCTCGCTTCAATCAAATCTCGGAGGAGATGGCCAACCCCGATGCCGATTACGACAAACTTCTTGCTGAGATGGGCGAACTTCAAGAGAAGTTGGACCACTTGAATGCCTGGGATCTTGATTCGCAGTTAGAACAGGCGATGGATGCGCTCCGATGTCCCCCTGGGGATGCTGATGTGAAGGTGCTCTCTGGTGGAGAGAAGCGACGTGTTGCGCTCTGTAAGTTGCTCTTACAAAAGCCTGATCTCTTACTACTTGATGAACCGACAAACCATCTTGATGCTGAGTCGGTTCTCTGGCTTGAACAGCATTTGAGCAAGTACGAAGGCACGGTCGTCGCGATCACGCATGATCGATACTTCCTCGACAATGTCGCGCAATGGATTCTTGAACTCGATCGTGGTCGCGCATATCCCTACGAAGGTAACTACTCGACATACCTTGAGACAAAGGCCGCACGATTGAAGGTTGAAGGCCAGAAGGATGCCAAGCGCGCAAAGCGTTTGAAAGAAGAATTGGAATGGGTTCGGCAGAATGCCAAAGGACGTCAAGCGAAATCAAAGGCCCGTCTTGCTCGTTATGAAGAGATGGCGGCAGAGGCTGAAAAGATGCGAAAGTTAGATTTTGAAGAGATTCAGATTCCGCCAGGTCCGCGTCTTGGAAATATCGTCGTTGAGGTCGAAAAACTAGGCAAAGGATTTGGCGACCGACTTCTCTTTGATGATCTCTCATTCACACTTCCGCGTAACGGCATTGTTGGTGTGATTGGTCCAAATGGCGCTGGAAAGACCACACTCTTCAAGATGATTCTCGGACTTGAGCAGCCAGATTCTGGCTCGATCAAAGTTGGTGAGACAGTTCGCACCTCTTATGTTGACCAGTCGCGAGCTGGAATTGACCCGAAGAAATCTCTCTGGGAAGTTGTCTCAGATGGTCTTGATTTCATCAAAGTCGGTGCGGTTGAGATGCCATCGCGCGCCTATGTTTCGGCTTTTGGCTTCAAAGGCCCGGATCAACAGAAGCCTGCAGGAGTTCTCTCAGGGGGAGAGCGCAATCGTCTCAATCTTGCGCTCACATTGAAGATGGGTGGAAACCTGCTCTTGCTCGATGAGCCGACCAATGATCTTGATGTGGAGACGCTGGGCTCGCTTGAAAATGCACTTCTTGAATTCCCGGGATGCGCGGTAGTCATCTCGCACGATCGTTGGTTCTTGGATCGGGTTGCGACTCACATTCTTGCTTATGAAGGAGACTCACAATGGTTCTGGTTCGAAGGAAACTTTGAATCCTATGAGGCAAATAAGATCGAACGTCTAGGTGTTGAGGCATCGCGTCCACATCGAGTCACATATCGAAAGTTGACCAGATGAAGCGCCACATCTACACAATGCTTTCGCGCTGGGGCGATATCGATGGCTTTGGGCATGTCAACAACGCCGCTTACCTCACCTATATCCAAGAGGCCCGTGTTGATTTCACTTGGTATGCAAGAAAGCGCAAGGGCGAGAAGCCTTACTTTTTGGATATGGTCGTTGCTCGCTCGGAAGTGGATTACATCGTTCCGATCTATGATGGTCATTCATCACTTGAGATTGCGGTCTGGGTCGGGCGAATCGGTAATTCCTCCTACACCTTGAAATACGAGGTGATGGGGCAGGGGGTTACCTATGCAAGGGCCTCAACAGTGCAAGTGACCGTGGATATGGAAACGAAGCGTTCTCGTCCTATTACCGATGACGAAAGAGCATTCTTGCGTGAGTTTCAAGAGGATGGTCACTAGATGTCACTCGTTTCAAATCTTCCTTCGCGCGAGAAAAGAGCATGGTGGCGTGATGCAGTCACCTATCAGATCTACATTCGTTCATTTTCAGATTCAAATGGCGATGGCAAAGGTGATGTCGAAGGGATTCGCGCTCGACTTCCATATCTCAAGGCGCTAGGGGTTGATGCAATCTGGATTACACCGTGGTATCCATCGCCACAAAATGACCATGGTTATGACGTCGCTGATTACATGGACATTGAACCAGATTACGGGACTCTTGATGATGCGAAGCGTCTGATTGACGAGGCCCATTTGATGGGTATCAGAATGATCGTCGATATCGTCCCAAATCATTCAAGTGATCAACACAAATGGTTTCAAGAGGCGCTTCTTGCTGCTCCTGGATCAAAAGAGCGCGATCGTTACATCTTTCGAGATGGAAAAGGTCCAAACGGAGATATTCCACCAAATAATTGGAACGCGGTCTTCGGTGGCTCTGCTTGGCATCGCATTACTGAGCCCGATGGAAAGCCAGGGCAGTGGTATCTCCATCTCTTCGCGGTAGAACAACCAGATTTCAATTGGGAAAATAGCGAGGTCCGTCAATATTTCGAAAGAGTGCTGCGATTCTGGCTAGACCTTGGCGTCGATGGATTTCGAATCGATGTCGCGCACGGAATGATCAAGGCCGAAGGATTACCAGATCAACCTGCACCAGGATCACCAGAGATGCTTGCTGCGGTTTCGATGCCATTTTGGGATCAAGATGGCGTTCATGAGATCTACCGCTCGTGGCGAAAGATTTTGGATTCTTATCCAGGCGATCGGATGGCGGTCGCTGAAGCCTGGGTCAGTCCGGCATCACGGATCGCTCGCTATCTTCGCCCCGATGAATTAGCGAACTCGTTTAACTTCGATTTCCTTACTTCAAAGTGGGAGGCGAAGACATTGAGAGAGCGAATCGATGGATCAATCGCTGCGATTAGTGAAGTTGGCGCACCAGCATCCTGGGTATTTAACAATCACGATGTCGTTCGTTCGGTTGATCGGTTCGCGCTGGGCTTGACACCAGGTACTGGCGATACGACTCTTGACCGCCATGGCGATTCCGCGAAGTTGGATATTCGTGTTGGTGTAGCTAGGGCCAGAGCGGGAGCGTTACTGATGTTGGCGCTACCTGGCGGTGCTTATATTTATCAAGGTGAAGAGCTGACCCTGCCTGAAGTTCGCGATATCCCAGAAGATCGACTGACAGATCCTCGCTGGAAGATGTCGGGATACACCGATAAAGGTCGTGATGGATGTCGGGTGCCGATTCCGTGGACGATGAAAGAGGAGAGCGGTTTTGGTTTCTCTCATCAGAACACGATGGGTATCGAAGAGACTTGGTTACCCCAGCCGAAGTGGTGGGGATCGTATTCCGTTGAATCACAAGAGAAGGATCAAGACTCGTCACTGGCGATGTATCGAAAAGCGCTTTCGATTCGGCGAAGTGAGAGTGGTCTTGGTGATGGACCGATGAAGTGGGTTGAACTCGGTGATGACCTGCTCGCCTTTGAGCGACCCGGAGATTTTCTCTGCGTCGTTAACTTTGGGAAGGAAGCACCTCTTCCTCAAGGAGATGTCATACTCTCGAGTGGGCCACTTGATGGTGGAAAGATCCCATCCGATACGGCAGTCTGGATGCGCATCAGCCATTGATGAGAATGAGTCGATGAGCACTGCTGAAGTGCAGGCAAAGACGGTCAAAGTCTTGGCCTCCGCCCAAGTATTGAGCGGTGTCGGAACAGCTGGGACATTTGCTGCTGGTGCACTTCTAGTCTCTGAGATAACTGGTTCAGAAACCCTCGCAGGTCTAGCTCAGACAAGTTCTGTTCTCGGTGCAGCAGTCCTTGCTATACCTCTCTCATCGCTTACTGCGCGAGGTGGAAGGCGACTTGCGCTCTCGATAGGGCTTCTCGCGGGAACGATGGGCGCTCTCTTTGCAATTCTTGGTGGCCTCGAGGAGAACATCTTCTTGATGCTGACCGGAACTTGTCTTGTTGGCTCGGCATCGGCTGCCGGGTATCAAGCGCGATTTGCCGCGATAGATCTTGCTGATGATTCGAGCCGTGCAAAACAACTTTCTCTCGTTGTCTGGGGCGCAACGATTGGTGCTGTAGCGGGACCCAATTTGATGGAACCCGCTGGTGCGCTCGCCGAAAGCATCGGTTGGCCACGACTCGTTGGCCCATACATCGTCGCTGCCTCGTCACTCTCTCTCGCGGCGATTGTGATTCAAATATTTCTCCGTCCAGATCCATACCTCTTGGCGCGAGAAGCAAGCGTTGATTCAGGTGAGAGACGCTCTGCTGTGAGACCCGCGCTGGCGCACATTCGTTCAAATCCACGAGCACTTTTTGCCATATTGGCAATATCGATAGGCCACCTAGCGATGGTTTCGGTGATGGTGATGACTCCGGTGCATATGGCACATGTTGATGTCACGCTCACAGTCATCGGATTGGTGATAAGCATTCATGTGATTGGAATGTATGCCTTCTCTCCGATTGTGGGTCAACTCAGCGATCGACTTGGTCGAGTTGAATCAGTTCGCGTCGGAGTTCTTATCTTGCTTGCTTCGATGCTCATCTCAGGATTTGCAGCCCCTGATGATTCAGTCTTGCTCGGGATTGGCTTATTTCTCCTAGGGCTTGGCTGGTCTTTTACTCTTATTGCTGGTTCGGCCTTACTCAGCGAATCCGTAGCGACATCAATGCAGCCCGCCTCTCAAGGAGCGAGTGATTTGATGATGAATCTCAGCGCAGCCGGCGGTGGCGCACTTGCGGGTTTGATTATCGGGACTCTGAGCTATGGGTGGCTCTGTTTCTTTGTTGCAATCCCAGTCATTTGGCTTGGTATTCGTTCACTGAAAGTCAGGCAATAGTCTTCTCGCTGTGAGTACTGAACAAACTCTCTTTGATCGCATTGGCGGTCAAGAGACCTTTGAAGAACTAGTCTCACATTTCTACGCCCTCGTCGCAGTCAACCCGATTCTTCGTCCGATGTATCCCGATGATGATTTTCAGGCCGCAGCCGAGCGATTGATGCTCTTTCTTATCCAGTACTGGGGCGGTCCGCACACTTATAGCGAGATGCGAGGTCATCCAAGGCTTCGAATGCGACATGCTCAATTTCCGATTGATAGCAAAGCGAGAGATGCATGGCTTACCTGTATGAAATCTGCCGTTGATCAGCTCAAGATTGAAGCGAGTGACCGTAAAGAGCTTTGGGATTATCTAGAGATGGCAGCGCATAGCTTGCTCAATACCGCAGATTCTTAACACCAACTAGAGCGAGGCTCTATCTGCCCTTCGAGCGATTGCCTAACTTCAAGATCTCGCCGTTACGCAGATACCAGAGCGTCCCGTCCTTATCGCGAATCGAGGTAATGCGAAGACCTACTGATTCAACGATCCCTCGGACATCAAGAATTTCCACTTCATCGCCGACGCCATATTGATCTTCAAGGAGCATAAATAGTCCTGCGATGAAATCTCTGATGAGATTCTGTGAACCAAGGCCGACAGCAACGCCGAGTACGCCAGCGGATGCGATCAATGGACCAAGATCCATTCCAAGCTCGCTCAAAATTGTGGAGATGGCAACAAGTGCGATTACTGCATTCGAGACGCTTCGAAGAACTGTCCCAGCAGTTTGAGCGCGCTCTTTCTGGCGGTTTAGCGATCGGTTCTTTCCTGGAACGAAATCCGCGCTAGCCACCCGATTCATCGCCCTGGTAATCGCGCGGGTCGCGACTTGGCGCAGGATGAGGGCCAAGACGACGATGATCAGGATGCGAAGCGGCGCTCCGAGGAACCAGTCCAAAAGTTCTCGCCCGTTCAAATCCAAGGAATCCATGGCTTCCCCCGCTTCTTTGGGCCCGTCACTGGGATGGGACTTTATTGGAACTTCATCAAAATATCCCGATTTTGTGAGGTCGTTACGGCAATATATGCCCACCAGCACGAGCCACGCGCTGAGTCACAAGGAGTCCAAGACGTGTCAGGGAGTAGCAGAACACTCGTACTGAACGCCACCTACGAGCCACTAGGTGTCGTCTCTGATAGACGCGCGCTCATTTTAGTTTTGAATAACCGTGCCACTGCGATCGAAGAATCTGATCGAATCCTTCGCTATGAACGTGGCGAAGTCGCGCTACCTGCAGTTATCAGACTTCATAAATTCGTTCGAATCCCTTATCGCCACACAATTCCTTTGTCACGTCGTGCGATCTTCGCTCGTGATGGCGGAAGGTGTGTCTACTGCCAAGCAACTGCAACATCTGTCGATCACGTCGTGCCAAGATCTCGAGGTGGCGTCCATCATTGGGAGAACGTCGTCTCCTGTTGCCAGAAGTGCAATCACGTCAAAGCAGATAAGACTTTGAAAGAGTTGGGGTGGAAACTTCGAACTCTTCCTCGCGAGCCTGTTGGCGTCGCCTGGCGAATATTGGGTACATCACGTGCTGAGCGAAGTTGGATTCCCTATCTTGAACCGTACGGCGTCGCTAGCGCCTCGGCATAACTAGACTCTGGCCCATGAGTTCACTTTTTCACGCACTCGCAATGCCGTTGATTTCTAGCGCCTCGGGTATCCGACAAGAAGATGGATCAATGCCGGGAGAGCCATTACCTCTGCTCGACGGACTTCTCTGGTTTCTTGTCGCGCCACTTCTTATCTCGGGACTGGTCTGGATCCTTGTTTCGGCATCGCATAACCGCTATGCATCACCAGAAGCGCTCGCCCGCAAAGGAAGTAAGAGCGAACCTAAGCGAGACCTTCTTACATCAATCGAGTAGTAACCGATTAGACCGGTAAGGCTTCCCTTAGCGATCCTTTGATTTAACCTTTAGCGCACGCTCGAGCGCATCTCGCCCCTCAATGACAAGTCTTCGAAGAATTGTCGGTGCATCTTTACCTTCACCAGTAAGCCATCCATTTGCCTTTGCGAGGGTCGCATCAGTCACGATGTAGGTAGGAAAGAAGATCGAGACGATCTTGCTCGAGACTTCATAAGACTTTCTTCCCCAAACGTCAAGCAAGATAGAGAAGTACCTATCGACATACGCTTCAAGCAAATCTCTCTGTAGCGGGCGAGCAAATCCCGTTAAAGTCGCAACGCGCTTTGAGTTGGTGAGATCTCCTTCAATGGCTAAGTCCCACGCTCTCGCTTTTGCCTCTCTATTGGGAAAGGCAGCAAGACAGAGCTGATAGGCATTTTCGCCAGTGACAGTGTTATCGCGTTTGAGTTCTGCATCAACCTCGGCTTGAGTGGCGATGCCCTTCTCTACGAGATTTGTGAGGAAGTGCCAACGCAGGTCTGCATCAACAGCGAGCCCATTAATTCCACCCGCGAGCATCTCGCTGATACGCGCGCGTTGTGAGGGAGTGAATGCAAAAGTGGCAGCTCCCCGTGCAAATTGAAATTGATGGTCACTGCCGGACTTTGCTGAGTCTAGCATGGCATAGAACGCACCAGCGACCTTTTCGCGAAGACCATCACGATTCTTATCTGATGCATAGAGCTCGACCGCTGTTACAAGTTGTAGTGCGACATTGGTGACAGTTGTGATGTCATCCTCGCCGGGAAGCCCTGCTATTGCGATTTCAACAAAGTCGGTGGCAGATATCTCTGCATCACGGAGCATGTCCCATGCAGCGCTCCAACAGAGCGCGCGAGAGAGTGAATCATCAATACTTCCGAGCTCTCGCTTCAAAGTCGCGATTGATCGCTCGTCGAAACGGATCTTGGCGTAACTCAAGTCTCGATCATTGATCAGAAGTAAGTCAGCGATTTCCTCTCCTGCAAGCCCCTTTACTTCAGTGAGCGCTCCAGCGAGATCGAACTCCTCCGATTTTCTCCGTGTCAGAACTTTCTTGCCTGAAACTTCCTTGAGGTCATAGAGGCCGACTGCAATTCGGTGGGTGCGAAGTTCCTTTGAACCCTGAGGGATGAGAGGCGCTTCTTGGGCGATCTTGATTGAGGCATAACGTCCACCGTTCTCTTCAATGACGGGTCGAAGCGTGTTGACTCCAGCGCTTTGAAGCCAGGTCGAAACCCAAGGATCAAGATCGCGTCCTGATGTCGCTTCGAGTTCGACGAGCAGATCCTTGAGTGTGGTGTTTGCCCAGGCATGTTTTTCAAAATAATTTCGAAGTCCCTTGATGAAGTTCTCTCGTCCGACATGTGCGACAAGTTGTTGCAAGACTGATGCACCCTTCGCGTAGGTGATTCCATCAAAGTTGGCATTGACCGCTTCTATATCGACCATATCGGCGACGATCGGATGCGTGGAGGTGAGTTGGTCTTGGCGATAAGCCCAGTTCTTTCGCTCAGAATTGAATCCTGACCATCCATTTGTGAAGCGAGTTCCTTCAGCGAGCGCCAAGTAAGAGGCGAACTCTGCAAAGGATTCGTTAAGCCAGAGATCATCCCACCAAGACATCGTCACCATATCGCCAAACCACATATGCGCCATCTCATGAAGGATGGTCGAGGCTCGGCCGGCATACATTCGCTCAGTAACCTTGCTTCGAAATACCAGTAGATCTTCTCGGAAGGTGACTGCACCTGAGTTCTCCATTGCGCCCCAGTTGAAGTCCATAACCGCGATCTGGTCGTACTTTTCGAATGGATAAGCAAGGCCGAAGACTTTCTCGAAATATTCGAAACCTTCTTTAGTGACCGTAAAAATTTCTTCTGGGTCTAAATGCGATGCTAGTGACTTGCGGCAGTAGATACCAAGATCCACTCGCTTCTGACCTTGATAGACGTCATGAACATGCGAGTAGGGCCCCGCAATTAATGCGGAGATGTATGTCGGAATTCGCGGCGTGGTTGCAAAAATCCAGGTTGCTTTTTCACCTTCACTCACTTTCGAAGTAACGGGGCTATTGGAGATAACTTCCCAACGTTTTGGAGCAATTGCGGTGAGAGTGAAAGTCGCTTTCAAATCAGGTTGATCAAAACATGGATACATTCGCCTGATGTAGGCGGTCTCCCCTTGAGAATAGAGATAGGCCTCACCATCTGCGGGATCGAGTGAATATTGAAGTCCCTCGCCATTCTTGGAGTACTCGCCCTCGATTTCGACGATGAGATGGTTGGAGGTATCCACATCATCAAGAAATAGGGACTCTCCATCCCATTTAGATGGGTCAATCGATTTGCCGTTCAGTGTTGCAGAAATCAATTTCTGACCAACGGCATCGATAAAAGTCGAATAACCCTTCTTATTACAGGTGAAGGTGACCTCGCTACGAGCGATGAACTTCTCGCTACCGTGGGTCACATCGAGTGTCACGAGGTAGCTATCAACCGAAAGGTGCTTCGAACGTTCCTGCGCCTCTGCGCGTGAGATGTTTACTCCTGGCACGAGATTCCCCTCTAGTGGTGAATTCAGTTAAAAACTTCAGTTGGTTTCTCTGGGTGGTGCTGAGGGGAGAACTATAAATGGAGCCAGAGTCGAGATAAATGGCAGAGTAAGTGCCCATGGAACGCCCCTCGATACGCAGCTATCAACTCCGTGGGGCGCGAATGACAAAGGCACAGCGCCAAGCGATCGAAGATCACGCAGAACAATTCCTGATTGAGAATCCCACCTCTTTTCACCCGCATCAACTCTTTCCGGCAATGGGAGAAGTAGTGGTGGAAATTGGTAGTGGCATGGGGGAGGCGACAGCGGAGATAGCCAATACTTTTCCTGAGAAAGGATTTCTTGCTATCGAGGTTCATCGCCCCGGAATTGGTTCACTGATTCTTCGGGCAATCGCGCTAGAGCTAGGCAACTTGAAAATGATCAATGATGACTGTCACCTTATCCTCAATCTCATTGAAGATGACTCAGTCGATACCTTTCATATTTTTTTTCCAGATCCTTGGCCGAAGACGAAGCACAAGAAGCGGAGATTAGTCAATGATGATTTGTCTCGAGTCCTCTCAACGAAGTTAAGAATCGGTGGTGAACTTCGAATAGCCACAGACTGGCAGGATTATGCAGTTCAAATAAGGCGAGTTCTAGATTCAAACTCTCAATTTAGGGGCGGAATAGTCGAGCGACCCTCGTGGCGTCCACTCACCAAATTCGAATCACAAGGAATCGATAAGCGACACCTTGTCACCGATTTTCTTTACACCAAGATCTAAATCTTTCCGTTCTCTTCGAACGAAGAAATCTGACCAATGCGCCTAACATGACGTTCATCTCCAGTAAATGCAGTCGCGAGGAAAGTATCAACAAGTTCTAGACAGAACTTCTCGGGATGCATCCTTCCGCCGATTGAGATCACGTTGGCATTGTTGTGTTCTCGGGCGAGTTTTGCCGTTTCAATACTCCAGACTAGAGCAGCTCGAACTCCCTTGACCTTATTCGCAGCGATTTGTTCGCCATTTCCTGAACCGCCAAGGACTATTCCGAACGATCCAGGATCAGAAGCAGTTGCTTGCGCGGCAGGAATACAGAAAACAGGGTAGTCATCGAGTGCGTCATATTCGAAAGGCCCGTGATCGTTGACCTCGTGGCCTTGGGCTTTCAGATGTTCGATGATCTTGGCTTTGAATTCCAAGCCAGCGTGATCGCTACCGATATGTATTCGCATGCGGTGATTCTTCCAAAGACTTTACAAATCATTGATAAAAACGACCGCGGTGCCATCGATTTTTCGACGACACCGCGGTCTACCCTGTTAGGAGGAGAGAAGTTCTTTGGCGTTATACCCCGTTTTCGAAGTTGAAGAGGACTTCTACTTCCCCTTCTGACCCTTCATACCGCCATGACCTCGACCATGACCTTTACCCATGTGGTCGTCGCCACCTGGGCCCATTCCTGTTCCATGGCCTCGTCCGCCAAGTGAACCTGGAACGCGATCAACAAAGAATGTGACGCTAGCGCTAAGCCCCGCCTTGAGAGTTGTGGCCTGTGCAGCAGTCAACTTTCCATCTGTGACACCCTGATCAATCTTCTTGGTGTGGAATGCAATCAACGCATCAATCAGCGCTTGACGTTTCGCACCAGCGATTGCACCAAGGCTCTCACCTGCTTTGAGGCGAGTTGTGATTGTTGCCGAATCCAAACCAATTGTGGTTGTGATCAGTTTCTGGAACTCAGTTTCCTCTGCCACTCGCGCTGCCTGTTGAGAAGTTCGCTGATCTTCAAGCGCCTTCTTGATCGCATCGATCTGTGACTGAGTGAGAGTGCCCTTGTCCTTGAGACCAGTGAGAACACCGTCAAGGTTTCCGCCTGGACCTCGTCCACCGTGAGCTGATGCAGCAATTGCCGAACCTGCGGTCAAAGCAAGTCCTACCGCTACCACTATCGCTACCAGTTTCTTTTTCATCTATACATCTTCGTTTTCCGATTTGATCCCTAGTGGTTATCCACCAAACGCCCGTGCGCCTGATGAGTGGAACTAAATACCCGAGTGCTGAACGGTCTAGGCATTTTTCCTGAGAGACATGTGTGAATTGGGGCGGCTGCCGACCTCTTCGGAGGGGATTGTCCGCCTTTCTCTCGCCAAAAGATAGGCAAAGTTCACCTTCTCTTTTCACGTGAGAAGACTCACCATTTTCGCCCAAATCACCGTTCAGTAGATGAGGACTGAGCTTATGAAGAATCACCTTGCCATCAAGTTGTCTGCCCTGCTTTGCGTCATCACTTTTATGCCTGAAGATGCTTATGCGACAGGGAGTAAGTCAACGAAGTTTCGATCTGTCGCAGGACGTGAGAGTTCTGAGGTCAATACGATTCTTAATGGTCGAGGAGTGCCAAAGGTAACGCTTGGCGCGAATGGTGACTTTTACATCGATGTCCTTACTTTCACGATCTACGGCCCAAAACGAAATGGCAAGTGGCCCATGGGTACGAGCCTCAAAGGTCCGCAAGGGATTGAAGGAAAAGCCGGCGAGAAAGGTGTTTCTGGTTCTCAAAGCTCTGGTGCGCGAGGAGAGAAGGGGGAAAAAGGCGATCGAGGCGAGCGCGGAGAGAAAGGTGAAACGGGCGAACGCGGTGCAAATGGTGCACATGGCGCAGTAGGTGCGACTGGAGCCGTAGGACCTGCGGGAGCTACTGGCGCAACTGGAGCAACAGGCGCGACAGGTGCGACGGGCGCGACAGGTGCTGCTGGTTCAACAGGCCCTGCAGGTGCGACAGGAGCCACTGGACCGGCAGGACCGCGTGGTGAAACAGGAACAACAGGCGTCGTGGGACCGACAGGACCAACTGGTCCATCGTCGGTGCAAGTAGTTCAAGTTGATACTTTCTCCGTCGGCGTCGTCAACGACATTAACTACCGTTCTTCATTCTTTGGAAGTTTATCGGTCGGTAAGAAATATCAATTTGAAATTTTGCTAAGGGGAAATGTCACAAATTCGATTGGACTCGGTAGCGCTTATGGACTTGCCCTGGAGTCATCTGAAGCATCCCTAGTCTTCGAGTATTCGTCAGCAATTCACGACGGTTCCTATCGCGATTCCTCAGGAGTACGTTCTGGATATCACTTCCGAATAGTCGGAACCGTTAGTTCTGTGGCCGCATCAGCATCATTTCGAGTAGCAATAATCCATTCTGATGGCACTCAAACCATGTCGACTACTGGTGTGGCCTACTTCAGAGAAGTTGGTTCCGTAACTTAATCAGAGCTCTCTCTTCTACTGTGGAGCGGATGACGGGAATCGAACCCGCATAGCCAGCTTGGAAGGCTGGAGCTCTACCATTGAGCTACATCCGCCTGAACCGGTATTTGTGAACCAAGTTCTCAGTGGTTGAGGGGGCTACGGTATCGGCTGGGGGATTGCTCTGACTATTTCTGCCCTAGACTCACGCCCCTATGCCGCGGGGCGTAGCGTAGTGGCTAGCGCGTCTGCTTTGGGAGCAGAAGATCGAGAGTTCGAGTCTCTCCGCCCCGACCATATTCTTATAAGAATCTTTTCGGGGAGATATTTGTGAAGAGCGCAGTCGAATCAATCGGACCAACCCGAGTCAAGCTCTCCATCGAAGTCACATTTGAAGAACTCACTCCACACATTAGCAGGGCTTACAAATCCATCGCTGAAAAAGTGAATATCCCAGGATTTAGAAAAGGGAAAGTACCTCCCTCAATGATCGACCAGAGAGTCGGTAGAGGTGCAGTTCTCGATGAAGCGATTAATGATGCACTTCCTTATTTCTATAGCCAGGCGGCGCGTGAACACGAAGTATTTGTAATTGGTAGACCATCAGTCGATATCACCGAGCTCAAAGATAACGAGCTTCTCTCCTTCACTGTTGAAGTGGATGTTCGTCCTGAGATAACACTGCCTGATTTCTCAACTGTTGAAATAGAAGTTGATGATGTGAAGTTAGAGGATTCCAAGATTGATGAGCAGATTGAAGCCCTACGTATTCGTTTCGGCACCTTGGTTGAAGTTGAGAAAGTCGTTGAATCAGGCGACTTCGTCAAAATTGATCTTCGTGCAACTGTAGATGGAAAAGATGTCGATGGGGGAGTTGCGAACAACATCTCCTATGAGGTCGGTAAGGACAACATGATCGATGGCTTGGATGAGGCTCTTATCGGAATGAAGAAGGATGAGAGCAAGACATTCCAAGCTCCGCTTCAAGGAGTCTCGGAAGGACAACTCGGCGAGATCGACGTGAAACTAGTTACTGTAAATCGCAGGGACTTGCCGCCACTTGATGATGAATTTGCCAAGAAGGCGAGCGAGTTTGAAACTCTTGAAGAGTTGAAGGCTGATACTCGCGAGCGTTTGATGAGGCTAAAGCGACTCGAGCAAGGCGCCCAAGCACGCGACAAGCTCGTGCAATATCTACTCGACACAGTCGAGATCGCAATCCCAGAGAACTTGATTTCAGAGGGTGTTCACGATCATCTTGAGAAAGAAGGTCGTTTGGAAGATGAAGAATACCGAAGTGAAGTCACTACAGAGCTCAATCAATCAATAAAGAATGACTTCTTGATGGATGAGATCGCAAAGAGCGAGAAGGTTCAAGTGAGCGAGGCGGAGTTGAGTGAATACATTGTTCGCTCGGCCTCTCGTTATGGAATGGCTCCGAAGGATTTTGCGAATGAAGTTGGGAAGGCAGGTCAGATTTCGTCGCTCGTTTCCGATGTCGCCCGGGCCAAGGCGCTTGCGGTGATTCTCGAGCGAATCAAAGTTAAGGATGCTTCTGGAAATACAGTCGACCTCACTGAACTTCGACTAAAGCCAGCGGTTCAACCCGAGTCCCCTGCGGAATAGGTTTTTCCAGGCTCGATTTTTCTATCACAATTGATGCGCGGCCCTTCCTAGAAACTCCTTGGGATTCGCGCAAACTCTTGCTAAGTTTTGGCTGGAAGAGGCGCCATCAATGCGTCGTTGGATCGTTCTTGCTCTTTCGATTTTTGTCGTTTTGACCCCACTAAGCGCTCAAGGATCCTCGAATCAGGTTGATGAACAACTCTATGAACTTCCCATGCCGACCAAGGAAGCTGGCTGGTTGGGTGCCTTTGTTGATGATTCAATTTCTTTCAAGTTCTCTTCATTGATTATTGCCAGTGACCGTGAAACTATCAAGAACGGCAAAGGGTTTCCTTGCTACGACCTCAAGTCAGCCGACTGCTTGAAACAAGAACGCATTAGCTTCAATGTGTACCTACCACCGTGCTCTGCAACTTTGACAACAGACTGCATCGTTAGCCTAAGCGCAATCAAGCCCGATGGCACGGTCTTGAACGGAAAACTCCTCGGCACAAAACCAAACTTGTCTGAGCCAACTTTTCGCGGTGATAAAGCGAAGAACTTCCCTGATGGGTGGTTCCCTTCACTCTGGTCTTTTGATGGCGTTAAGCACGAGGGCGGTGAGAGTTTCATGTTGAGGGCATCAATCATGGGATTCCAACAACCCATTGAAAATCCTCAAGACAATTTTCAGTTGAGAATAGGACTGAATGCTGTGAGTTTTGAACCCACTCTCGAGCGCGGGTCATGGACTAGAGAAACTTTGAATTTTCCCGATGGTGACAAGAATGGAATGATAAATCTTGGGGGAGCGGAAGGGCCAGATTGCCGCTTCTTTCTCGCCATTCGAGAGTGCGCCTCTTCCTGGGCTCTGCCAAATGATTATCGCTTTAAAGTTATCGTGAAGGTTACTGCAAAGACAAGTGGCTGGATCAATGGACGACTTTCTGATCCAACTCTTTCAATGACGCGTGACTCTGATGGAAGTTACAGGTACACAATAGAGGCGGCACCGATGCAAGTACCCGTTTACGGAGTATGGACTCGCTTCAATAATCTTTCGAGGGAATTTCAAGAATACGTCACTCAACAAGGTGGAAAAGCCGGTCGGGTCACTTTCCCTGATCCGTGGAGAGCAGTCTATTCAGGAAGTGGGCCAAAACCTTTCGACAAGATCTCCTCTTTCCATAACTTGAGCAACTACAACGAAGCAGACTTCAAGGAATTCCTCTACTTCGTAAAGGAAACAACTGATACAGCGGTTGCGACCAAAAGTCTCTGGCATCTGGAGACAAACCAGAATTACGTTCAGGCAGGCAGTCTAAAGATCAGAGAATGTACGCCCAAGGCTGACGGAATTGCTGGAGTTGTCACGACCAACTCAACCATGTTTCTTTCTACACCACCTCAATTCGATGAGAAGAATCAAACTCTTGATTACAAAGTAGCCGCACCACACTTCGATAAGAACGGAAAGCCGAATGTCGGTTCCTACAATCTGGTTATCGACTCCAAAGTTGCTCGATGTCTCTACAGCTTCTCAGATGCTCCGATAAATGCAAGCGTCTCTATTGTGAACACTGACGGCACGCAACAAATCGCAACGAATGTTGTGAGTGAGAAGAATGGCTGGCTCTCTCTATCGGCAAATGGTTATAACTACTCTGCCCCTACAGTAAGAGTGAAACTGACACAGCAGAGTTCCAGTCAACCTTCGTCAAGCGATTCAGCTTCACAAGCCTCGACGACTGCCCTGCCACCGATACTTATCAACCCTAAAGTTGTCACGAAGATAACCGCCAAAATGGGAGATGTCATCGTTTTCACAGTTGAGAAGCCAACTACCTGGAGTGCCAAGATTGCCAACAAGAAGGTAGTGGCCTTTGTGAAAGGACGGCGAGAGTCGACCTATGTAACCAATCCGGGTCTTAAACTCTTGAAACCAGGTAAGAGTGTCGTGACGCTAACGAGTGGCAAGTTGAGCTACACAATTCCGATTACGGTGACTCCCTAAAGCCATTGCGCCCTGAGCGAACAAAGGTGCATTAGTTGGCCAAAAGTCGGGAAATGGGCGGCTATCGGGAAGCAACTGCCAGCAAAGATTGTTAGGGTCATCAGGTTGCCCGAGCGACTTCATCACCAACTCTTTGGTGGTAGAGACGAAAGAAAACTGGGCGAGAGCAGAAGATCACGAAGGAGATTGGCGTGGAGATCATTACCCCCAAACTGGCAGGACCAAGTGCGCTGGGTGGATTGGATGACCAGGTCTACAACAGGCTTTTGAAAGAACGAATCATCTTCCTTGGTTCAGTGGTTGAGGATTCAATGGCGAATGCGATAGCGGCTCAGATGCTCTTGCTCGCTGCCGAAGATCCTGAGAAAGACATCTTCTTGTATATCAACTCTCCGGGTGGATCAGTGACTGCGGGTATGGCCATCTACGACACGATGCAATACATCAAGAACGATGTCGCAACTGTGGCAATGGGTCTTGCAGCGTCGATGGGTCAGTTCTTGCTCTGCGCCGGAGCGCCAGGAAAGCGATATGCACTTCCACATGCGCGAATCATGATGCACCAACCTTCAGGTGGTATCGGTGGAACTGCAAGCGATATTCGGATTCAAGCTGAGCAAATGGCGCATACGAAGAAGACAATGGCAGATTTGATCGCGCATCACACAGGGCAGAAAGTCGAGACTATCGTTACCGATTCGGATCGCGATCGTTGGTTCACTGCGGCCGAAGCGAAAGAATATGGATTTGTGGATCACGTTGTGAAATCTGCCGGCCAGGTTTCAGGTAGCGGAGGTACAGCGCGATGAAGAGGGAAGATTCAATGAAGCATGAGATAAGCGCTCGCTACGTTCTTCCGACTATCGAGGAGCGGACTTCATACGGGTACAAGCGCCTCGATCCATATACAAAGCTTTTCGAGGAGAGAATCATCTTCCTCGGCCAAGCTATCGATGACACCGTCGCAAACGATGTGATGGCACAGATCCTCACTCTTGAGTCGATGGATCCAGATCGAGACATCATCATGTACATCAATTCACCTGGTGGCTCATTTACTGCGCTCACTGCGATTTACGACACGATGCAATTCGTCCGCCCAGATGTGATGACAATTTGCTTGGGGCAGGCGGCATCGGCTGCTGCAGTCCTTCTTGCGGGCGGTACAAAAGGAAAGCGTTACGCACTGGAGCATTCGCGAATCCTGATTCATCAACCGTATAGCGAAGGAGGGGGTCAAGGATCAGATATCGAGATCCAAGCTCGCGAGATCCTTCGTATGCGAAATCTCTTGGAAGATCTCTTAGCGCGGCATTCAAGCAAGTCTCGCGAAGATATCGAAAAGGATATTGAGCGCGACAAGATCCTGACTGCTCAAGAGGCGGTCGAGTACGGACTCATCGATCAGATTCTCTCGACGCGTAAAGCAAAGAAATAGCTTTTCGGATTCTTTCTTACGTGCAAGAGAAGAGACTTCTTCAACACCGCGACTTCGTACTGCTCTGGATATCAGGGCTGCTCGTTGTCATCGGGTCATCTGCATTTCCGATAGCACTTGCAGTAACTGTTCTTGATTCAGGCGGAAGTGCAACAACGCTCGGTGTGATCCTTGCTTCGCGGGTTCTTTCATCTGTCCTACTTGCACTTGCTGGCGGGGTCTGGGCTGATCGATTCAAGCGCAAATACATAATGATCGTGGCAGATCTACTCCGTGCAGTTCTCACTGTGGTGCTGGTCATCGTTGCAGTCACAGATCTTCCTGCGTGGACGATCGCTCTCGTCGTCTTCTTGATGGGTGCAGGAGAGGCACTTGGTTTTCCTGCCTCCGGCGCGATTTTGCCTTCGGTACTTCCTGATCGGTTATTGCCAGAGGGAAACGCCTGGCGAGCGATAACGGCGCGCGCAGGCGCGATTCTTGGCCCCGCACTAGGTGGCGCCATGGTTGCTGTGATTGGGAGTGAGTGGACCTTTTTAGTGACTGCAGCTTTCTTCGTGGTTGGCACCGCACTTCTCTTCCCAGTAAAAGAGGGCGAGTTCGAGCGAAACTTGACCGAAGGTACTTTCCTTCGTGAATTACGAGAGGGCCTTACAACAGTAAGAAGAATGCCCTGGGTGATGTGGATCGTAATCATGGCAAGCATCCAGTTGATGGTCGTTGTAGGTGCAGAAGTGGTCTTATTGCCAGTTGTTACTCGCGAAGAATTCGGAACTAACTTTGTCTTTGCTGCAGCATCTGTTGCGGCAGGCCTTGGCGGAGGAATCTCAGCTCTCGTTTGGTCGAAGATCAAAGTGCCAAAGCCGGGCCTCTGGTCTGTGCTCTCATGGATGCTCTTTTCGACATCTCTCTTAGTCTTAGTGTTTCCGATTCACCCATGGGTTGTCATCGGTGTCTACTTCATTGTTGGTCTATCGACTGAACCTTTTGGTGTCTATTGGCCGACGGCGATTCAACGTGAAGTACCTCGAGAGTTGCAGGCACGAGTATTTAGCGTCGATCACATGGGTTCTCTTGCGCTGATGCCGCTGGGGATGGCTTTGGTTGGTCCAATAACCGAATGGATCGGCATGAGGGAGTACCTGCTCTTTGCCACCGGCTTTCATATCGTGACCTGTTTACTGGTGCTCTTTATTCCAGGCGTGATCGAACTCAAGACTCCCACGGATTCCTCTCAGGGCGAACAAGTCCTCCGAGAAGAAGCTAAGTGAGCGATTTATCCTTAAGGGGCTCGATTGGTTCGGTGCTTGATGGCATTTGATCAATCGTCCTTCTCCCAAGAGAACTTCCCCTATAGAGAGGCAAACCGTGACGCGTATCGGTGAGAGCGGCGATCTCCTTAAATGTTCCTTCTGCGGAAAGACGCAGAAACAAGTGAAGAAGTTGATCGCAGGACCAGGCGTCTACATTTGCGATGAGTGCATCGAACTCTGTAATGAGATCCTGGAAGACGAGTTAGCCGAGGCTTCATCCCTTGGGCTACAAGAACTTCCTAAACCAACTGAGATTTACGAATTTCTTGATCAATATGTGATCGGCCAAGAGCGAGCAAAGAAATCGCTCTCGGTCGCCGTCTATAACCACTACAAGCGAATAAAAGGCGATGGCCCGAAGCGCGATGGCGATATCGAAATTGCAAAGAGCAACATCCTCCTTCTTGGCCCCACTGGTTGTGGCAAGACTCTTCTCGCTCAGACTCTCGCGAGAATGCTTAATGTTCCCTTTGCTATTGCTGACGCGACTGCGCTCACCGAAGCAGGCTATGTCGGAGAAGATGTCGAGAACATTCTGCTCAAGTTGATCCAAGCTGCAGATTTCGATGTGAAGAAGGCAGAGCAAGGCATTATCTATATTGATGAGATCGATAAGGTCGCACGAAAGAGCGAGAACCCATCGATCACTCGTGATGTATCTGGTGAAGGTGTCCAGCAGGCGCTCTTGAAGATCCTGGAAGGAACAACTGCATCAGTTCCACCACAAGGCGGACGGAAACACCCACATCAAGAATTCATTCAGATCGATACTGCGAATATCCTCTTTATCGTCGGTGGTGCTTTTGCTGGCCTTGAGAAGATCATCGAAGGAAGAAAAGGCAAAGCAGGTGTCGGGTTCAATGCCGAGTTGAAGTCGATTGAAGATAAGAAGAAGGAAGATCCATTCGCAGATGTGATGCCCGAGGATCTCCTCAAATTCGGCATGATTCCCGAATTCATCGGTCGCCTTCCTGTTGTGACCAGCGTTGAGAGTCTCGATCGAAAGGCGCTATTACAGATCCTTACCGAACCGAAGAATGCTTTGGTCAAGCAATATCAACACCTGCTTGAGATGGACGATGTCGAACTCGAGATCGAGCCAGAGGCTCTTGAAATCGTCGCAGATCAGGCGATTGCTCGCGGGACTGGTGCCCGAGGTCTTCGCGCGATCATGGAAGAAATCTTGCTTGGCGTCATGTATGAAGCGCCAAGTCGCAAAGATGTCGGTCGCGTCATCATCAATGCCGCTGTGGTCCGTGACAAAGTGGCGCCGCTTTATCTAGAGCGTGGTCCTAACGCGCCAAAGCGCGCGAAGAGTGAACGCCGTAACGAAGAGAAGAGCGCGTAACCTAGACTCGCCCACTATGAAGCGCTCGGAAACGCGAGAACTTCCTTCGACATTCGATCCCGGTGAGTTGGAAGCACGGCTCTACAAGAAATGGCTCGATGCCGGTTACTTCGTTGCTGATGCATCTTCGTCAAAGCCACCATTCACCATAGTCATCCCACCACCGAATGTGACGGGATCACTTCATATCGGCCACGCCCTCGATCACACTTTGCAAGATGCCTTGATTCGCATGAAGCGAATGAAAGGTTTTGAAGCGCTCTGGCTTCCTGGGATGGATCACGCCGGTATCGCAACGCAGAATGTCGTCGAGAAGCAACTTGCAGCTTCGGGTAAATCACGCCATGACCTTGGCCGTGAAGAATTCGTCAAGCGGGTATGGGAGTGGAAGGCGGCATCTGGCGGAGCGATTCTCGATCAGATGAAACGACTTGGCGATAGCGTGGATTGGACCCGAGAGCGATTCACGATGGATGAAGGTCTATCGAGGGCAGTGCTTGAGATCTTCAAGAGGCTCTTTGAGAAAGACCTTATCTATCGCGCAGAACGAATAATCAACTGGTGTCCTCGTTGCCTCACTGCGCTCTCAGATATTGAAGTCGAGCACTCCGATGACGAAGGCGAGTTCGTTCAGATCAGATATGGCGATGATGAGACATCAATAACTGTCGCGACCACCCGTGCCGAGACGATGCTGGGCGATGGCGCGGTCGCAGTTCATCCTGGTGATCCGAGATACCAACATCTCGTAGGGAAGAAAGTCCTTCTCCCGTTGGTCAATCGCTATATCCCGATCGTCGAAGATGAGCTCGTTGATCCTGAATTCGGTACCGGTGCCGTGAAGGTGACTGCTGCCCATGATCCGAACGATTTTGAAATGGGCAAGCGCCATGGTGTCGAGATGATCATCATCATGAATGAACATGGCGTGATGGAGGGAACTGGGACTCAGTTCGATGGAATGGATCGATTCGATGCACGAAAGGCAGTGGTCGAGGAACTTCGCCGCCAAGGAAGAGTCGTCGCAGAGAAGCGTCCTTACATTCATGCAGTTGGACATTGTCAGCGGTGCGATACGACCGTTGAACCACGACTTTCATTGCAATGGTTTGTGAAAGTTGGTCCGCTAGCAAAAGCGGCAGCTGACGCTGTTCGAAGTGGCAAAGTGAAGATCGAACCAGAATCCCTGGCGCCACGATATTTCGATTGGGTCGATGAGATGCATGATTGGTGTATCTCAAGGCAACTCTGGTGGGGACATCGAATACCAGTCTGGTACGGACCCGATGGTGAGATGGTTGTTCTAGGTCCAGATGAGAAGGCACCTGAGGGTTACACACAAGATCCTGATGTCTTGGATACCTGGTTCTCATCGGCGCTCTGGCCATTCTCGACACTCGGTTGGCCCGATGCGAGTGATGACTTAAAGAAGTTCTACCCCACGAGCGTTTTGGTTACTGGATACGACATTCTCTTCTTCTGGGTAGCGCGGATGATGATGTTTGGACTTTTTGCTATGGATGGCGTCCCGCCATTTCAAGTGATCGCACTTCATGGATTAGTCCGTGACAAATTCGGCAAGAAGATGAGTAAGTCCCGCGGAAATGCCATCGATCCACTTGAGTTCATGGATAAGTACGGCTCAGATGCGCTCCGCTTCACTCTCGCTCGAGGTTCCAACCCTGGTGCGGATATGGCGATGGCGGAGGAGTGGGTAGCGGGCTCGAGGAATTTCGCGACAAAGCTTTGGAATGCTACACGCTTTGCTCTTCTCAATGGCGCGCACTGCAACGGCGAGCTTCCGAGCCGAGAGAAGTTGAGCGCCATCGATATCTGGATTCTTGAACTTCTCCAAGAGACGACTAATGAGATGGATGCCAATCTTGAGGATTTCGAATTCTCGAAAGCGAGTGAAGGGCTCTATCACTTCGCTTGGGACGATCTCTGCGATTGGTGCCTCGAGTTATCAAAGGCATCCCTTGCTGAAGGAGGCGAATCTGCCGAAGTTACCAAGCGTGTGCTCGGTGAGGTTCTCGATCGACTCTTCCGTGCCCTTCACCCATTTATGCCATACATAACAGAGGAACTCTGGTGCACTCTGACTGGAGGTGAAACGCTCGTCACTTCTTCGTGGCCGAAGGTAGAGAAGGTTGCGCGCGATAAGAAATCGCAGGCGATAGTCGATGACCTCAAGCTATTAGTGACCGAGATCCGCCGCTTTAGAAATGACCAAGGGGTGAAAAGCTCGGCCAAGCTCGCAGCGAAGATCACAGGTTTAGCAGAGCGTGGACTGGATGATTATGAAATTTCACTCCGCTCGATGGTCAAACTTGAAGCTGCAGAGAGCGGATTCTCGCCAAGTGGAAGAATCGAAGTCGGCTCTTTCACCGTTGAATTCGATCTAACCGGAACGGTCGACGTCGAAGCGGAGCGAGCAAGACTCAATAAGGATCTAGCAACGATTGAGAAGGATCTTGCTACCGCGAAAGTGAAACTTGAGAATGAGAACTTCATGGCGAAGGCTCCACTTGAGGTGATCGAAGAGATTTGCGGGCGACATGATCATTGCATCAAAGAGATCGAGCGGATCAAATCCTCACTCGCCTCGCTACCGACAAAGTAGTGTCCATGGCACATGCCGATGACCTCGAACGATTGAAATTCGTCGAAGCAGAATTGCTGAAGCGTTGGCCAGAGACTCGACTCGAACCCACGCTCGAGCGAATCGCTTATCTGACCGATGCGCTCGGTTCGCCACAACTCTCTTATCCAACAATCCACATCACTGGGACGAATGGCAAGACCACTACCTCTCGGATGATCGATGCGATCCTTTACCAACTCGGTTATCGAACTGGTCGATTCACAAGCCCGCATCTTGAATCAATCACTGAGCGAATATCGATAAACGGTGAACCAATTTCTGCAGAAGCGATGGTTGCGACCTATAACGATATTGCGCTCTATCTTGAGATGGTCGATGAGCGAATGAGCCACCCACTCTCTTTCTTCGAAGTGATCACCGCGATGGCCTTCGTTGCTTTTGCTGAATATCCCGTAGATGTAGGCGTGATTGAGGTCGGAATGGGCGGGGAGTGGGATGCCACCAACGTAGTCAACGCTGTGGTCAACGTGATCACGCCGATCGGCTTTGATCATATGGAATATCTGGGCTCTACTCTCGATGCGATTGCACAAACCAAGTCAGGGATCATCAAAGCGAATTCGATCACTGTCCTCTCCGCTCAAGAAGCTGAGGCCGCGAAGATTCTGATCGAACGATGTATTGCAATGGAATCTGCACCCATTCGTGAAGGTATCGAGTTTTCCCTTGCCAAACGAGAGATTGCGTTGGGGGGACAGGTTATTTCTATTGATGGCGTCAATGGCCGTTACGAGGATCTCTTTCTGCCTCTTCATGGCGAGCATCAAGGCCATAACGCAGCACTTGCTGTCGCTGCAGTCGAGGCATTCACCGGGGAGAGCGCAATCGAGAGTGAAGCGCTCAGTGAGGCATTTGCTCTGATGCGCTCGCCCGGACGACTAGAAGTGATGCTTCGAGAGCCGACTGTCATCATCGATGCGGCGCATAATCCGCATGGCATGAATTCCTTGGTGAGAACTCTTGAACATGAATTCGACTTCACCAAGCGAGTAGCGCTCTTTGCGCCAATGGGAGATAAGGATGTCGAGGGGATGCTCGAACTCCTTGAGCCACACTTTGATGCGATCATCGTGACGAAGAATTCTTCTCCTCGCTCCACCGAAATCATTCGCTTAGAAGAACTCGCGGTTGCGCGTTTTGGCAGATCACGTACCCAGAGTGCGCCAGATCTGGCGCGAGGCATTTCTGATGCGATCGCGTGGGCGAGAGCAGAGGGAAGTGAGAGTCCAGAACGTGGCAAGATGCGTGCAGCGGTCGTGATCACTGGCTCTGTGGTCACTGTGGGCGAGGCTCGAGGAATCTTGAAATCGATGGCGCGAGATGGCGCCAGATGGCGCGAGATGAGAGCAGAGGGAGTCGAGTAACGATGAAAGTAATGGCGCGAAGTGTCTTGGTGATGGAAGCGATCACCATGGGATTTGCGCTCTTGCTCGTGCGATTGGATGCCAATGGCTTCGAGCTCTTACTAGGAGGAGTCATCGCAATCGCATTGATTCTCAATTCAGGATTGCTCAAATTCAAATGGGGTTGGTGGCTTGGTGGATTACTTCAAGTCGCGGTGATCTTTTACGGATTGATCATTACCTCGATGTTCTTCATGGGTGCGATCTTTGCCGCACTCTGGATTGGTGCCATCGCCGTTGGCCGAAAGGGTGAACGAATCCAAGCCGCTCTAAAAGCTGAGTATCAGGCGCGAAATGAAGCCAAGGGCGAAGCAAAGTCAGAGTGATATCACCCGACTGTCTTGGCAGAAAGTTAGATTTTTTCGAATGAGATTTGACGGTTACACTCACCCGTTGTGACCGCAAATCGCCAACGCACTCTCGTGCTCATCAAGCCTGATGGCGTTAAGCGACGTTTGATTGGTGAAGTGATTGCGCGAATCGAGCGCAAGGGATATTCCGTTGTAGCTCTTAAGATGCTTGATGCTGACCGCGCTCTACTTGCAAGACATTACGGCGAGCATGAGGGCAAACACTTCTATGAACCACTCCTTGAGTTCATGAGCTCTGGCCCGATCGTCGCGTTGATCGCAGAGGGCGAACGAGTGATCGAAGGCTTTCGAACGATGGCTGGGGTTACTGATCCAACGGTGGCAGATCCTGGTTCGATCCGTGGAGATCTGGCTCGCGATCAAGGGACAAAAGTTGTGCAGAATTTGGTTCATGGCTCTGATTCCGAAGAGAGCGCGATTCGTGAGATCGCGATCTTCTTTCCCGAATTAGCCTAGCCGCGAAAAGATCGATCACCATCTTTCTGGTGAAGGAGAAGAGGAGCGATGAGCACAGCAAATAAGTTCGCATTTGTAGGTCGCGATATGGCCGTTGACCTTGGCACCGCGAACACTCTGGTCTATGTACGAGGCCGTGGCATCGTGCTTAACGAACCCTCTGTCGTTGCGGTAAACCAAGATAATGGTGCGATCCTTGCCGTTGGTTCCGAAGCGAAGAAGATGATCGGTCGTACCCCTGGAAATATCGTGGCAATCAGGCCACTCAAAGATGGCGTTATCGCAGATTTCGATACTACTGAGCGAATGCTTCGCTACTTCATCCAGAAAGTTCATCGTCGTCGCTATCTAGCAAAGCCAAGAATCGTTGTCTGTGTTCCTTCAGGAATCACTGGCGTAGAACAGCGTGCGGTCAAAGATGCCGGATATGCCGCCGGTGCACGAAAGGTCTACATCATCGAAGAGCCTATGGCAGCAGCAATCGGCGCTGGTCTTCCGATTCATGAGCCGACTGGAAATATGGTGGTTGATATTGGTGGCGGAACGACAGAGGTCGCAGTTATCTCCCTCGGTGGAATCGTTGTTGCTCAATCAATACGCACCGGCGGCGATGAGTTGGATCAAGCAATTATCAACTGGGTCAAGCGCGAGTTCTCACTACTTCTTGGTGAGCGCACTGCTGAAGAGATCAAGATGGCGATTGGCTCAGCCTGCCGACTTCCGGATGATGTCGATGCCGAGATTCGCGGTCGTGACCTTGCAACGGGCCTGCCAAAGACAATCCTTGTTTCGGCTGATGACATCCGTAAGGCCCTGGAAGAGCCGGTCAATGCCATCGTCAATGCGGTCAAGTCCACTCTAGATAAGACGCCACCAGAGCTCGCTAGCGATCTGATGGACCGAGGGATCGTTCTCACTGGAGGTGGGGCCCTTCTTCGCGGACTTGATGAGAGATTGCGACAAGAGACCAACATGCCGATTCATATCGCCGACCAACCGCTCAACGCGGTAGCTATCGGATCCGGAAAGTGCATTGAGGAATTCGAAGCGCTCGAGAAGGTATTGATCTCAGAACCACGCCGCTAGATATAGGGTCAAGGCTACGAGTTCTGAATAGTTGAGGTCAGAATAGAGAAGAGTTGAGATAAAGAGGTAGGTAGCCGAGATGGTTCAGCGGGGCAGTGGTCGAACTCGATTGCTCCTCGTCACTCTGCTTGTCACCTCGCTTCTACTCATCACCCTTGATCTTCGCGGTGTGAGTTTGGTGAATTCGTTTCGCACTGGAACACAGACAATTCTTAAACCATTTCAATCATTAGGTTCGGCGATCTTCTCGCCGATCGGTAACTTCTTCGGCGATATCGCGAATATCGGGCAAGCCAACGAGAAACTCGACCAACTCGAAGCGGAGAACAAGCGTTTGCTGGAAGAACTCGCCGAGGCCGAGGACATCAAGGGTGAGTTGAAGCAACTCAAAGATGTGCTCGATCTTGCTGGTCGCGGGGGATACAAAGTGGTCTCTGCGAAAGTGATTGCATTCGATAGCGCTGGGAATTTTGAAGAGACAGTCACCCTAGACATTGGTTCAAGTAGTGGAGTCTCGCGAGATATGACCGTCATATCTGGAAGAGGTGTTGTCGGCGTCGTCAAATCTGTGACTTCACGTTCTGCCATCGTGCAGTTGATAAGTGATCCTGGATTTCGAATGGGTGTGAGAATCGCTGGAACACAAGCGATGGGAATCCTCGCTGGAGAGGGTTCATCCTCCTTTACGCTCGAACTTCTCGATGCACGAAGCACAGTCAATGAAGGTGATGTTCTTCTAAGCCGTGGCAGCACTGGCAATCGTCCATTCCCACCAGGTCTTCCTGTTGGAGTGGTCACAAAGGTCGAGGATTCAATTGGTGCCCTCACCAAAAGTGCAACGGTGCGGGCATTTGCAAATCTTGGCTCACAGGGCGTCGTCTCGGTGATTCTTTCTACGAAGGTTGATGATCCTCGTGATGCGTTGGTCCCAAAGCCACCCGCACCAACGCCCATCCCAACCGTGACGGTCTACCTCACTCCCTCGCCTGAGCCGACCAAGAAAAATAAATCAAATCGGGAAAACGGATGAGTATCTATCGCACCTCAATCACAGTTTCATTCTTCGTTTTTGTTTTCATACTTCAATCAGCGTTGATCAATCAGATTCCATTCTTTATCGGTGGGTTTTCCCTCTTTTTGGCTATGACTTTTAGTTGGATCGCTAGCACTGACCGCGCCGAGACATTCGCTGTAGCGTTCATCGCCGGAATACTCCTTGATTTGAATCCATCCCTTGAAGCCCCAGTGGGGCTCTGGACATTCACACTTCTATTGCTCTCGTACCTAATCTCGCTCTATCGGGAGAGCCTTGGCGACCTTGATGAGAGACCGATCACTGCGGCGCTCTATCTTGTCGCAACGACAAGTTCGGCCATCTTGCTTTACTTGATTGTTGCGGCACTTTTGGGTATCCATATCCCACCTGCGCTCACGGCAGTTATTGATACTTCAGGTAATGCCATCTGGACCCTCCTGCTCTCACCTATTTATTTCCCATTGATCAGTAGATTGAAGATCAGGATGTTCTCTATTCGGAGTGGGGTATGAACGAGAGATCGCGATTGAACATGATCGTGGTTCAAGTATTGATCGCATCAATCATGGTCACGCTCTTGGGGCGCCTTTATTACATGCAGGTAGTGGATGTCGAGAGATACCGCTCAGCCGCTCTCAATGTGCAGAGTCGTGATGTTGTCACCCCAGCAAATCGTGGACTCATCGTTGATAACACTGGAATTCCGATGGCAATCAACCGTGCTGGTCTTGAAGTGACCGTCGATCGAAGCGTTATCGACAAACTTCCTGATAAAGGCGCATCAGTTCTGAGCGAAGTCGCTCGAATTCTTGGTCTTGAGTATCAAGATGTCTACATTCGGACGCGTCTCTGTCCAGAGTTGAAGGCAGGGCAGAAGAGCGGTTGTTGGAACGGAAACAGGTATCAACCGATTCCGATAACCAAATCGGCAAGTGAGAAGCAGGCGCTCTCAATTCTCGAGCGAGCTGATCGATTTCCTGGCATCGATGCCGCCCCGATCTCGATTCGCTATTACCCATCGTTGGCAGGTGAGAATGGCGCGCATCTCCTCGGTTATGTAGGGCCAGTGACCGAAGGTGATCTCAATTCATCCAATGGCGGATACTTTAGAAACGAGTTGATTGGAAAGTCAGGGATTGAATTCCAATACGACAGTGAACTTCGTGGAGTTCCTGGGGTGCGAACTGTGATTGTTGATCGAAAAGAAGCGGTGACCCGCGAATCAAGGAATGTGGCCCCTGTATCTGGAAAAAATTTGGTTCTTAATATCAATGCCAAGATACAGGCGATTGCTGAAGCAGAGCTCGCTGCATCTATCGCTCGCGGCAAAGCGCAAGGGCGTCGCGCTGATGCAGGCGCTGTTGTCGTGATGGATATGCAGGGTCGCGTTGTCGCCCTAGCTTCTTATCCGACATACGATCCGAATATTTGGGAAAACGGCATCACGGTACGGCAGGCCAAGCGTCTCTACAGTGAATCGGCGGGTGTTCCAGCACTCTCTCGCGTGACCCAAGGAAATTTCTCTCCCGCATCGACATTCAAGGTTGTCTCAACCGCGGCCGCCATCAATGCGGGTTATAAGTTGAATCAAACTTTCAACTGTCCCGCTGAAGTGCAGATTGGCACTCGAACTTTCCGAAACTTCGACAGCAAGGCAGCTGGTCGAATCGACTTGAAGAAAGCTCTCGCCATTTCCTGTGACTCGCTCTGGTATCAGGTTGCTTATGACGAATGGGTGCGAGATGGGGGACTTCGACCAAAACCAACTCCCAACGACCACTTCTTCACCACGGCGCGACTCTTTGGCCTTGGCCAGAAGACTGGAATAGACCTTCCATCGGAGAGCGCGGGCAGACTCCCGGATAGAGAGTGGAAGAAGTCTTGGTATCAGCGAAACAAGGATTTCTACTGCAACTACTCATCGCGAGCGAAGAAATCCCAGTTGACTCCATTGCTGATTGAAATAGCAAGAGAGAATTGTCTTGATGGCGACAAAGTCCGTGCCGGAGATGCCGTCAACTTCTCGATTGGCCAAGGTGATCTTCTTGCAACGCCGCTACAGATGGCAGTGATGTATACCGCTATCGCAAATGGCGGCTCTCTCTACAAGCCGCAGATTGCGCGCGCAGTGGTTGATCCAAATGGCACTGTAATCAAGGAATTCGAACCACGTGCCGTCGGCACTCTGTCGACAAAGAAGAAGACCTTGAAGTTGATTCAACAGGGACTCCGCCAAGTCGTGACGGGTGGAACTGCTACGGGAGCATTTGCCGGGATGAAAGTCGAAGTAAGCGGTAAGACAGGTACTGGGCAGGTATTCGGTCGAAATCTTGATGGTAGTGCGAAAGATGACACATCATGGTTTGCCTCGTACGCGCCGACGAAGAAGCCGGTCTACACAGTTGTGATGATGGTGAGCCAAGGTGGATTCGGTGCAAGTACCTCAGGCGTTGGCGTGCGACGAATCTATGACGGGATCTTCGGTGAAGGTGGAAAGAAACCAATCGCCCCCAACGGGATTCCCTCGAAGTTGCCAACTATCGATGTAACCTCATCACTTAACGATGAGCAAAGTAATAGCGCTCGAACAAATGAGACTGGGACGGTGAAGAGTGGCAACTGAGCTCTCCTACCGCCGTTCATCATCGCGCTTCTCACTTCGTGATTGGGATCTTGCCCTTGGTCTTGCAGTTGTTGGCCTGCTTGGCATCGGCACGATCTTGGTTTATGCAGCCACTCGAGATTGGTTTGCGTCCAATGGCCTTGATCCCCAGTATTACCTCAAACGTCATGTCATTAATATCCTGATTGGTGCACTTCTTGCCTGGTCTGTGACCCTCATTGATTACCGGATGATTCGGGCCTATACGCCAGTTCTCTGGGGCATTGGCGTTCTTGGATTGCTCTTAGTTCTCATTCCTGGAATCGGTGTGACTGTCAATGGCGCTAGGGCGTGGATCGGTCTTCCCGGTGGTTTCCAGATTCAACCAGCAGAGCTTGCAAAGATCACGATCATCGTCGGTATGGCCTTGATTCTCTCTGAGCTGCATGGCAATCAGGAACACCCGCAGAGTGAAGATGTCCTCAAGGCGCTCGCCGTTGCCGCAATCCCAGTGATGCTGATTGTGCTTCAACCTGACCTTGGGACGATTCTCATCGTCAGTGCATCTGTAGTCACCATCATCGCCGTTTCGGGGGCACAGATTCGATGGGTTTTCGGATTGATAACACTTGCAATCATCAGCGGTTATGTTGCAGTGCAGGCTGGGATGGTCAGTGAATACCAAGTCAAACGCCTTGAATCATTTATCGACCCAAATGCCGACCCGATGATGAGTGGTTACCAACTTCGTCAGGCACGTATAACGATCGGATCAGGAGGCATTTCTGGAACAGGCCTCTTCGATGGTCCGCAGACCAATGGCCGATTCGTTCCGGAACAACATACCGACTTCATATTCACTGTTGCTGGGGAACAACTAGGGTTCCTCGGATCTGGATTGATCATTCTGCTCTATCTCATCATCTTGCTTCGTGCATTTGCCATCGCAAAACGCACCAACGATATGTTCGGCCGATTAGTTTGCATCGGAGTGATAGCTTGGTTCGCATTCCAAACTTTTGAGAACATCGGAATGACGATGGGATTGATGCCGATGACTGGTGTTCCCCTTCCATTCCTCTCGTATGGTGGATCAAGCATGTTCGCCTGCTTGATCGGAATCGGGTTGTTGCAGAACGTTCACCTTCGAAGCGCTCGCTAAGGGCGCAGAAAACACGCATATTTCTTGCGTGATTAGGCGCAACCGGTCATCTCTGCCATACTTACGCCAGCGCCGATGCGCACAGGTTTTAGTTTGAAAGCTTGTACCGCTCCATGAAACGTGCGGTCGCTTTCGGAATGTGCACATCTCGCTGACTAGAACGGCCTTGAGGCTGTTCCCAAGAGAAGTACTCAACGAGATTTGAACGAAGGATTTGAGGTTTAACTAATGGCCAATGAGCCAATTGAAAAGAAGGTTCGCACGCGCAAGAAGAAGAGCGAATCATCCGAAGCGGCTTCCACCGAGAGCGCTGAGCCAAAAGCGAAACGTGCCACCAAGGCGATTCCGGTCCCGCTATTTCAGGCACCGCCACCGACTAAGTCAGTTCCGCGCACTACAAGTGCACGTAAGTCTGCTGCTCCATCGCCTGAAGCAGATGGTGATGATCTTGCCGATAAGAGTGGAAGACGTCGACGTAGAAGGCGTGGCGGACGTGGTCGTCACCGCGATGGCGATCTAGCGACTATTGAAGCGAACGATGATTCTGCGGAAAAGCGTGAAGCCGGTGAGATCAAGGTTCGCAAGCGTCGAAAGCGAGTCCGCCCCGGACAAGAGAATGTCGCTCCCGGTGAAGTAGTCGATGAAGATGGCGTAGTCACTGTCGTCAAAGTCCGTGAAGAGCGCTCGGCCAGAAGCACTCCATCGCGCACACGCGAGAAACGTGATGACTATCGCCGTGAACGGCGCAGCCCTAGAACTTCTCGAGGTTATCGAGACTCCAATCGTGACTCCTATCGTGACTCCTATCGGGATTCGCATCGTGATTCTTATCGAGAGAATCGCCGTCGAAGCGTCATCCTTACCGAGGGTGAATTCCTGGCTCGACGAGAATCCGTTGAACGCGAGATGTTGGTCCGTCAAAAGGGAGATCGAACTCAGATTGCCGTCCTTGAAGACAAGATATTGGTTGAGCATTACGTCAATCGAAATAGCAATATCTCTTATGTAGGAAACGTCTATCTCGGTAAAGTCCAGAATGTCTTGCCTTCGATGGAAGCCGCTTTCGTTGATATCGGTAAGGGACGTAACGCAGTGCTCTATGCCGGTGAAGTGAATTGGGATGAAGCGGGACTATCTGAGAATAAAGAGAAGAAGATCGAGCACGTCCTCAAATCTGGCCAAATGGTGATGGTTCAAGTAACCAAAGATCCGATAGGACAAAAAGGCGCTCGCCTCACCTCGCAAGTTTCACTACCAGGTCGTTACGTGGTCTTCGTACCAGGTGGCGAGATGAGCGGAATCAGCAGAAAGCTTCCCGAGAACGAGCGAGCCAGGCTCAAGTCAATTCTTTCTAATCTGATCACTGAAGAAGAGGGTGTGATCGTCCGAACTGCTGCAGAGGGTGCGAGTGAAGAGGAACTCACACGTGATGTTGCGAGATTGAAGGCGCAATGGGAGGACATCAAAGCAAAGTCAGATAAGAAGAACATCAACACCCCGACTCAGCTTTACGGTGAACCTGACCTCACAGTCCGCGTTATTCGAGATATCTTCAATGCCGATTTCAAGAGCCTCAAAGTTCAAGGTGACGCGGCGTGGGATGACATCAATAACTATCTTTCGCATGTTGCACCGGAGTTGAGCGAGCGAATCGAGAAGTACACCGGTACACAAGACATCTTCGCTGAGTTCAATATCGATGAACAACTTGCAAAGGCGCTTGATCGCAAGGTCTATCTGCCATCTGGCGGTTCACTTGTCATCGATCGCACCGAGGCTATGGTCGTCATCGATGTCAATACGGGTAAGTTCATCGGAAAAGGTGGAAACCTAGAAGAGACGGTTACAAAGAACAACTTAGAAGCGGCAGAGGAGATTGCCCGTCAGCTCCGGCTTCGAGACCTCGGTGGAATCATCGTGATTGACTTTATCGACATGGTACTTGAATCAAATCGTGAACAAGTCCTTCGTCGTCTTGTTGAATGTCTTGGTCGCGATCGCACTAAACATCAAGTCGCTGAAGTGACATCACTGGGTCTAGTCCAGATGACGAGAAAGCGCGTTGGACAAGGTTTGATTGAAGCCTTTTCGACTGTCTGCGATTCATGTTCTGGACGAGGAATCCATATTCATTCTGATCCCGTGACAAAGCGAGCTCCAGAGCGAGAATTGCCTGCTGCCTTCAAGGAATCGTTGCAAGGCGATCACTCCTCAAGCAAGAACGTTGATGCAGGTGATGATTCCAACGAAGAGTCAATTGAATCTATCGAGAAGGTGGATTCGCTCAAAGAGGGCGAGAACTCCGATGACGAGCCAAAACGAGGTTTTGGTAGACGTCGACGACGAGCGGTAAGTACTGGGGTAATCACAGCCGAATAGGCCAGTTTGACCCCCGTTGGGGCCGTTGCCTATCCTTGGCCGCTGGCCACGGATGGGGATTCGTAAGGCCCAATGAGTTTCTGCATTCGAAGTGAATGTGGAGTTTTCCAAGAAGTAGATGTGCGAAGTAGATGGAGAGAATCGTGTACGCAATCGTCAAAGCAGGCGGCCGTCAAGAGAAAGTTGCCGTCGGCGACACAATCATCGTCGATCGACTCGACGCGGCGAGTGGCGCTTCCGTCTCATTCCCTGCACTTCTCGTCGTTGATGGTGAGAAGGTAACCGCCGATCCAACGGCGCTCGCTTCAGTCAAAGTCACTGGCGAGGTGGTTGATGAGGTCAAGGGCCCGAAGATCCACATCCTTCGTTACAAGAACAAGACCGGATATCGCCGGCGTCAAGGTTTCCGTTCCAAGAACACGCGGGTGAAGATCACCGCGATCAACGGCGCGAAGTAAAAGGGAGGCGAAGAGATGGCAAGTAAAAAGGGTGTCTCCTCGACACGAAACGGTCGCGACTCCAATCCACAGTTCCTTGGCATCAAGCGATTCGGTGGTCAGGTAGTCAACAGCGGTGAGATCTTGGTCCGCCAGCGTGGCACCAAGTTTCACCCAGGAAAGAATGTCGGAATCGGAAAAGATGACACGCTCTTCGCGCTGGCATCAGGAACAGTCGAGTTTGGCCACGCACGTGGTCGAAAAGTCGTCAATATCGTCCCGGTTTCGTAACAACAGCGGAATTCCAGAGATCGGGTCCGCAACGCGGGCCCGATTTTTCATTTTCAGCGCGCTAAGAAGTCAAGAAGTTGTAAGAGAGGTGTAGATCAGATGGCGAGCTTCGTCGATCGCGTCACTCTCTATGCCACTGCTGGCAAAGGTGGCGACGGATGCGTCTCGGTCCATCGTGAGAAGTTCGTACCACTCGGTGGTCCTGATGGTGGCGACGGAGGTCGAGGCGGAGATGTGGTTCTCGTCGTCGATCCCAACGTCACAACGTTGATCGATTTTCATCACTCGCCACATCGAAGCGCGACATCAGGTCGAGGCGGCCAAGGTGGAAAACAAGACGGTCCATCCGGTGAAGATTTGATTCTTCCGGTTCCAGAAGGCACCGTCGTTTCCAATGAGAATGGTGAAGTACTCGCGGATTTAATCGGGGCGGGAACTAGATTTATCGCGGCGCAAGGTGGTCGAGGCGGCCTTGGCAATGCAGCGTTGGCATCACGTAAACGCCGCGCACCAGGCTTTGCTTTGAAAGGTGAACCAGGTGAGAAGAGATCACTTCACTTAGAGTTAAAGAGCGTTGCCGATATCGCTCTTGTTGGCTATCCATCTGCAGGAAAGTCATCACTTATTGCGGCAATATCTGCTGCAAGACCAAAGATCGCTGATTACCCATTTACCACTTTGGTGCCGAACCTTGGCGTGGTCAAAGTGGGGGATACCCGCTTCACTGTCGCAGATGTCCCTGGACTGATCCCAGGTGCAAGTGAAGGAAAAGGTCTTGGCCTTGAGTTCCTGAGACATGTAGAGCGATGCGCAGTTCTTGTCCATGTTCTCGATTGCGCAACCCTAGAAAGTGATCGTGATCCGTTAAGGGATTTTGATGTCATTGAGAAGGAACTTGCGCTCTATCAAGCAGAGATTCCTCTTGTAGATCGTCCGCGCATCGTCGCCCTTAACAAGATTGATCTACCTGATGGTCAGGCGATGGCCGAGATGGTGAGATCGACCCTCCAAGATCGTGGTTACAAGGTCTTCCCGGTGAGCGCTGCGACTCGTGAAGGGCTTCCTGCACTACTCAACGCGATGGCTGAAGCAATCTCTAATTTTCGCGCTAGCCAAGAAGTCGTAGAGCGCACTCGAATTGTCCTCACTCCGCCAGCAATCGATGATTCTGGCTTTGACGTTGTCGCAAATAAGGATGGCACATTCACTATCACCGGCGACAAAGTCGAACGTTGGGTGGCGCAGACAGATTTCTCAAATAAGGAAGCAATCGGATACCTCGCAGATCGACTTGCACGAGCAGGTGTTGAGAAACAATTATTCAAAGTTGGGGCTCGAGAAGGAAGCGAAGTTCGCATCGGTAATGGCGATGATGCAGTCGTCTTCGACTGGGAACCAACGATTGAAGCGGGGGCTGAATTGCTCGCTGGGCCACGCGGTGATGATTTGCGTATTCCGTGGGAGCGCGACCGATGAATCGCGATTCGGTGACCAAAGCCGAACGCATCGTCATAAAGATCGGCTCATCCTCCTTGACCGGAAGAAGTGGCGGCACTCTTGATCGAGACGCACTCGATTCTTTCGTCGATCTCATTGCCGCTTTGATCAAGCGAGGGAAGGAAGTGGTCGTTGTCTCCTCAGGGGCAATCGCAACCGGACTCGCACCACTTGGACTCACCTCTCGCCCTAAAGATCTAGCGTTACAACAAGCTGCTGCCTCGGTAGGACAAGGGTTGCTGATTCGAAATTACTCGGACTCATTCTCTCGACACGGACTGCTCTCAAGCCAAGTCTTATTGACTGTCGAGGATGTGGTGCGCAGATCGCATTACAAGAATGTGCAATCGACGCTCGCGAAACTCCTTGAACTCGGCGTCATTCCGATCATCAATGAGAACGACAGCGTGGGAGTCGCAGAGATCAAATTCGGTGACAATGATCGAATCTCAGCGCTGGTCTCTCACATCGTCAAGGCAGATCTCTTGGTGCTCATCTCAGATGTAGATGCGCTCTACGACTCACCACCGGATCAATCCTCAGCCACAGTCTTAAGTGGCAGTGCGATTAGAACCGTTCGCGACTTCGATGAGATCGCTGCCATCTCCTTGACTGGTGTCACATCGAAAGTCGGTAGCGGTGGAATGATCACAAAGGTTGAAGCTGCGAGGATTGCTACATCTGCGGGTGTTACCACGCTCCTTACTAATCTTGAGTTTGCATCACTTGCGTTATCGGGTCAAGAAGTTGGAACAATCTTCCTAGCGCGCGAGGAGAAGATGTCATCGAGACTCTTCTGGTTGGCTCACGCTTCTACTTCGCGTGGTCGACTCGTTCTTGACGCAGGAGCAGTCATTGCAATCCGAGAGCGTGGCACATCTCTGCTGGCCGCGGGCGTGACGCAGGTAGAGGGGGAGTTCTCATCGGGAGACACTGTCGATCTAATAGACCAAGAAGGGCTTGCAATTGCCCGCGGAATTGTGGCTTTCGATTCAGATGAGATACCAAAAATTCTTGGCCGATCGACAAAGGACCTCGCAAAGGAATTTGGTCCCGAGTATGAGCGTGAGTTGATCCATAGGGACGAGATGGTGCTCTTGTGATAAAGGAGATGGCCGCTCGAGCCAGGCGAGCAGGAAAAGCCCTGGCCGCTTCCAGCTATCAAGATCGTCAGCGGCTCTTGAATGCGATTGCTGATCGAATTGATGGTGGTATTGCTGCAATTGTTGCGAAGAACGAAGAAGATGTCACTCGAGAGCGTGAAGCAGGGATGAATGAGTCCCTCTTAGATCGACTGACACTTAATCCATCTCGGGTACGCGCCATCGCTTCTGCAACTCGCAAAGTTGCGACTCTGGCCGATCCACTTGGTCAAGCAAAAATATCAAGAAGATTGGAGAACGGGCTTCAATTGGATCAAGTCACCGTTCCATTCGGAGTCGTCGGCATGATCTATGAGGCTAGGCCAAATGTCACTGTAGATGCTGCGGTTATCCTGTTGATGTCGGGTAATGCGTCCCTCCTTCGAGGTTCATCATCAGCCCACCTTTCTAATAAGTACTTGGTTGACCTGATGCGAGATGTCATCGCGAAAGAGGGCTTCGATCCAGAGTTGATTCAGCTAATCCCATCTTCGGATAGAGATAGCGTCCGGGAACTCTTGCATGCGCGCGGGGATGTAGACCTAGTCATTCCACGAGGAAGTGCCGCGCTGATTCGGATGGTCGTTGACGAGGCTCTCGTCCCAACGATCGAGACCGGTGCGGGCGTCTGTCACATATTCTTCGATTTCAGTGCTGATGCAAAGAAAGCGCTGCCGATTCTGGTCAATGCCAAGACCAATCGCCCCAGCGTCTGTAATGCAGTAGAGACGCTCCTGGTCCATCGTTCACGTAAAGATGATCTCCTCCCTGATGCCCTTCGAGAACTCACTTCCCATAAGGTGAAGTTGCATTGCGATGAAAGGAGTCTTCAGGTCGCAAGATCCCTCGGTATCGAGGCGCATCCTGCTTCGGATGAGAATTTTCACACTGAGTATGGTCGGTTAGAGATCAACATCGCTGTAGTCGATGACCTTGATGCAGCAATCGCACATATCGATAGATTCGGCACAAAACACACTGAAGCGATAATCACTGAAGATGCGGATGAAGCGAAGCGATTCGTCTCGATGATTGATGCCGCAGCAGTGATGATCAATGCATCGACTCGATTCACTGACGGCGAAGAGATGGGTTTTGGCGCTGAGATCGGCATCTCCAATCAGAAGTTGCATGCTCGAGGACCGATGGGTCTGGAAGCGATGACCACTACGACCTGGGTCGTCTCAGGAAATGGTCAGGTGCGTTCATGATTCTTCTTGCTCGCACAGGTTCTCGGTAGGCTAACCATCATGTCGAGCAAACCGTCGATCTCGCGCGAAGAAGTCGCCAATCTGGCTAGGTTGGCCCGGATCGATATGAGCGAGAGTGAACTCGACCATCTATCTAGTGAACTTGACCTGATTCTGAGCGCTGTTGCACGAGTGAGTGAAGTTGCCAAAGATGACATCGCGCCAACTTCACATCCATTGCCACTGCTCAATGTCTTTCGCGAAGATGTCATAACTCCTTCGCTGACAGCCGATGAAGCGCTCTCTGGCGCACCAGCAAAAGAAGAAGGACGCTTCAAAGTTCCTCAGATCCTGGGTGAAGAGGCATGATACGAAAAAGTGCCAACGAAATGGCGGCATCACTCGCTTCAGGTGAAGTGACTTCAGTCGAACTCACCAAAGCACACTTCGCACGTATTGAAGAAGTAGATGTCAAAGTCAGAGCCTTCCTGCATTTGGATACCGAAGGGGCATTAGCTTCGGCATCAGTCATTGATGAGCGGAGGAAGAAAGGCGAAGAGCTTCCGCCTCTCGCTGGAGTTCCGCTTGCACTGAAAGATGTCTTAGTGCAAAAGAATGTTCCGACTACCTGCGGTTCAAAGATCTTGCAAGGGTGGCGCCCGCCATATGACGCCACAGTAGTGAAGAACTTAAAGAAGAACGGTGTGGTCATTCTTGGTAAGACAAATATGGACGAGTTCGCAATGGGATCCTCTACTGAGAATTCGGCATTCCACCCGACTCATAATCCATGGGATCTGACTCGAATCCCGGGCGGATCAGGTGGTGGTTCTTCGGCTGCGATCTCCTCATTCGAAGCACCTCTTGCTATCGGCACCGATACCGGTGGTTCGATACGACAACCTGCTGCAGTCACGGGAACAGTGGGCGTTAAGCCAACATATGGCGGCGTCTCTCGCTATGGACTCGTCGCGTTCTCATCATCACTCGATCAGGCGGGACCCTGTGCTCGAACAGTCCTTGATGCAGCGCTACTGCATGAAGCGATAGCAGGACATGACGAAAAGGATTCGACGTCGATTGATGCGCCAGTCCCAAAGGTTGTTGAAGCTGCAAGACGTGGTGATGTCAAAGGAGTTCGGATCGGCGTCATCAAAGAATTACAGGGTGAGGGCTACCAAGCTGGAGTGCTCGAAAGATTCCAAGAGTCGCTCGATATTCTCTCAGGGCTTGGCGCCGAGATTGTCGAAGTTTCATGTCCATCATTTGATTACGCACTTCCGGCCTACTACCTGATCGCGCCAAGTGAGTGTTCGTCGAATCTTGCTCGCTTTGATGCGATGCGTTTTGGCCTGCGCGTTGGTGAAGGAAGTGCCGAAGAGGTAATGAACGCGACGCGAGAAGCAGGTTTTGGTCGTGAAGTAAAACGCCGAATCATCCTCGGTACCTACGCGCTCTCTAGCGGTTATTACGATGCCTATTACGGAAGTGCACAGAAGGTTCGCACTTTGATCAAGAATGATTTCGAGAAAGCATTTCTCTCGGCTGATGTCCTTGTTTCACCGACTGCTCCCACCACTGCATTCAAGATCGGGGAGAAGAGCGATGATCCACTTGCGATGTATCTCAATGACATCGCAACTATCCCGGTCAACCTCGCAGGAATATGTGCGATCTCGATTCCATCGGGGTTAGCAAAGGAAGATTCGCTTCCTGCTGGTTTCCAAGTGATGGCGCCAGCGATGGCAGATGACCGCCTGTATAACGTAGGAGCCGCCCTTGAGCGAGAACTCCTTGCCAAGTGGAGCAAGCCACTCCTTGATTTCGCGCCGGAGCTCGCATAATGGCGATGAAATACGACCAAGTCGTCTCCGCATTTGACCCAGTCTTGGGTCTTGAGGTCCATGTCGAACTTGGGACCAAGTCGAAGATGTTCTGTGGTTGCGCCACACTCTTTGGCGCAGAGCCAAACACTCAAGTCTGCCCAGTATGTCTTGGCCTTCCTGGCTCGCTGCCCGTTGTCAATCGCAAGGCGATTGAGTACACAATCGCAATCGGTCTCGCGCTCAATTGTTCGATCGCTCCTTATTCGCGATTTGCTCGAAAGAATTACTTCTATCCCGATATGCCGAAGAATTTCCAGACCTCACAATATGACGAACCCATCTGCAAGAACGGCTATCTCGATCTTGAGGTCGAAACCGAGGATGGCATCAAAGAATTCCGTGTCGATATCGAACGAGTTCATATGGAGGAGGACACCGGAAAGTCTCTCCACGTGGGCGGGGCGACTGGAAGAATCCATGGCGCTGATTACTCACTTCTTGATTACAACCGTGCCGGAATCCCGCTCGTTGAAATCGTGACTAAGACGATTGAAGGAACTGGGAAATATGCTCCACTTGTTGCAAAAGCCTATGTGAAAGAACTCAGGGACATCCTTCGCTCACTTGGCGTCAGCGATGTAAAGATGGAACAAGGATCGCTTCGTTGTGATGCGAACGTATCGCTGCGACCAATGGGAGAGAAGAAACTAGGAACACGAAGTGAAACCAAGAACGTCAATTCTCTCCGTTCGGTCGAACGTGCAGTGAGGGCCGAGATGATCCGTCATGCTGGAATTCTGGAAACAGGTGGCAAAGTCAAGCAAGAGACGCGACACTTCCATGAGAACACTGGCGAGACGACAGCGGGAAGAAGCAAAGAGCAGGCCGAGGATTATCGATACTTTCAAGAGCCAGATCTGATCCCGATTGCACCAGCAGATTCGTGGATCGATGAGATTAGAAAGAACCTACCTGAGCGACCGTCAGAGCGACGAAAAAGATTGCAGAGCGCTTGGTCAGTGCCAGATAAGGAGATGGCGGCGATGGTTAATGCCGATGTTCTTGATCTTGTTGCTGAAACTGTGGAACTTGGCGCAGATCCAACGAAGGCTCGCGGTTGGTGGCTTGGCGAGATCGCACGTATCGCGAATGAGAACGAGAAATGGGCAGGAGAGCTGCCTATCTCCCCAGTAAACGTTAAAGAACTTATCGATTTGATAAACGCGGGAGAGTTAACCGACAAGCTCGCACGCCAAGTCGTTGAAGGGGTTATCAATGGTGAAGGTTCTCCGAAAGAAGTCGTAGCACAACGTGGATTCAAAGTAGTTTCCGATGACACCGCCTTGATGGAAGCAATTGAGCGCGCCATCACCACACAGCCTGATGTCGCAGATAAAGTACGAAATGGTCATATCCCGGCAGCAGGAGCGTTGATCGGAGCAGTGATGAAAGATACGAAAGGTCAGGCCGATGCCGCCAAAGTTCGTTCCCTCTTGCTCAAGCATCTTGGTCAGAGCGAATAGATGGCGGAGTGAGGGTTAGAGAGTTCTGATGAGTTCGAAGAATCCGATGAAGCCGCGGTCTCATATGGTGACCGATGGCATGGAGCGCGCTCCAGCGCGCGGAATGCTTCGCGCAGTTGGAATGACCGATGAAGATTGGGTCAAGCCACAGATTGGTATTGCTTCGTCATGGAATGAGATCACCCCATGCAATCTCTCACTTGATCGTTTAGCGAAGGCCTCGAAAATCGGTGTGACAAACGCCGGTGGTTTTCCGATGATGTTTGGCACTATCTCGGTCTCAGATGGCATCTCAATGGGTCATGAAGGAATGCATTTCTCCCTCGTCTCGAGAGAGATCATCGCTGATTCAGTCGAGACGGTGATGCAGGCAGAGCGATTCGATGGAATGGTCACTTTTGCCGGATGCGATAAATCGCTTCCCGGAATGATGATGGCGGCGGCGCGCCTTGATGTGGCAAGCGTATTTCTCTATGCCGGTTCGATCATGCCCGGAAATGTCGATGGACGAGATGTAACGATCATCGATGCATTCGAGGCGGTTGGTGCCTGCGCGAGAGGCTTGATATCAGAGGCTGAGGTCGACAAGATCGAGCGAGCAATTTGCCCAGGTGAAGGTGCATGCGGCGGTATGTACACCGCCAACACGATGGCAACAGTCGGTGAAGCAATTGGACTCTCACTCCCAGGTTCGGCATCTCCTCCTTCCATCGATAGAAGGCGCGATGACTATGCAATCAAATCGGGTGAAGCGGTTGTGGAATTGATCCGAAACGGGATCACTGCGCGCCAGATCATGACGAAGAAAGCATTTGAGAATGCGATCACGGCGGTGATGGCACTCGGTGGATCGACAAACTCGGTACTCCATCTCTTGGCTATCGCGCATGAAGCAGATGTCGATCTATCACTCGATGATTTCCAGCGGATCAGCGCTAAGACACCGCTCCTTGCTGATCTCAAACCTTTTGGACGTTTTGTCATGACCGATCTCGACAAAGTTGGCGGGATTCCAGTGGTCTTAAAAGCTCTTCTTGATGCCGGACTCTTACATGGTGATTGCCTCACCGTTACTGGAAAGACGATGGCTGAGAACCTCGCCACGATTGCACCACCAGATCCAGATGGAGAGATCCTTCGAGCGACAAAGAATCCGATGGGCAAAGGTGGCGGAATCACCATTCTTGGTGGCTCGCTTGCACCAGAAGGTGCGGTCGTCAAGAACGCTGGTATAGATGTAGAAGTTTTTGAAGGTCCTGCTCGAGTCTTTGACCGAGAACAGAGCGCGATGGCAGCTCTTGAGAATGGAACAATCAAAGAGGGCGATGTGATTGTCATTCGTTATGAAGGTCCGAAAGGTGGACCTGGAATGCGCGAGATGTTGATGATCACTGGTGCGATCAAGGGAGCAGGTCTTGGTAAGAAAGTCCTACTCCTAACCGATGGACGGTTCTCTGGTGGAACAACAGGACTCTGCGTTGGACATATCTCGCCTGAAGCAGTCGATGGTGGCCCGATTGCGCTGATCAAAGATGGCGATCGAGTGCGGATAGATATCCCATCGCGAAAACTTGATCTCTTGGTTGATGCATCCGAAGTAGAGAAGCGAAAGGCATCATTCTCACCTCTGCCACCTCGCTATACCCGAGGCGTATTGCATAAGTTCACCAAGTTGGTTGGCTCTGCCTCTAAGGGAGCGGTCTGCGACTAGTAATCGCCGATTCTTGGCGTCTTGCCACGCTCAGGATGTGAGATGGCTATCTCAAGGGTTGACGGACCTTGGGGTCGATTGGGAGACTCTGCCCGTGCGTAACGCATTCACTGCCCGCTCACTCTCACGCCGTATCTCCGGCGTGATCGTGGTTATTTCAGTGGTGATTGCGGGGCGCGCGATCTGACGCAAGTCAAAGGTCGCGCAACCCTCAGTGGAAACTGAGGGTTTTTTCGTTGGTGGGCCCGAATTTCAAAAGTCGGGTAGCGGTTCGAGTCGAGAGAGGCGGGCGAGAGAGTTGAGCGAGCAAGTAACTGGAGCGCAATCACTAGTGAACTCTTTGGAGAATGCCGGCGTCGATGTTATGTTCGGTATTCCAGGAGGTGCGATTCTTCCTGCTTACGATCCGATCTTTGATTCAAAGATTCGCCACATACTGGTTCGTCACGAACAAGGTGCAGGTCATGCGGCAACTGGTTATGCCCAAGCAACTGGCAAAGTCGGCGTCTGCATAGCGACCTCAGGACCTGGTGCAACAAATCTTGTCACTCCACTTGCCGATGCCCAGATGGATTCTGTTCCTATTGTTGCGATTACCGGTCAAGTCCCGGGACCTGCAATCGGAACGGATGCATTCCAAGAGGCTGATATCCGTGGCATCACGATGCCAATCACTAAGCACAACTACTTGATCACAGATCCCGATCAGATCCCTGCTGCCATCTCTGAGGCATTTCATATTGCAAGTACCGGTCGCCCAGGTCCGGTCCTTGTCGATATCGCAAAAGATGCGCTTCAGAAGATGACTACTTCTACTTGGCCGAAGCAACGAGTTCTTGCTGGATATCGTTTACAACTCGATCCTGAAGCGAGTGCGATCGATGATGCCGCTCGCCTTATCGCCGAATCAAAGAAGCCAGTCTTCTATGTCGGCGGTGGCGTGATCAAGGCAAATGCCGCCAAAGAACTCTTCCGTCTTGCAGAGTTAGTAGGCGCACCTGTTGTCACTACTTTGATGGCCCGGGGCGCATTCCCAGATAGTCACCCGCTCCATCTTGGCATGCCGGGAATGCATGGCACTGTTGCTGCAGTCACCGCGCTTCAAAAGGCCGATCTCTTGATCACACTCGGTGCGCGATTTGATGATCGAGTCACTGGAAAACTCTCTACTTTTGCCACCAATGCCAAAGTTATCCATGCAGATATCGACCCGGCAGAGATCGGCAAGAATCGTTTTGCAGATGTTGCTCTCATCGGTGATCTCAAGCGAACTATGACGGCGTTGGTTCCAGCACTTGAGAAAGAATTCGCTAAATCAAAGCCAGATCTTGCACAGTGGTGGAAGCAGATGGGTGGACTTCGCGCTACCTATCCACTCGGTTATGACCATCCCGCTGAAGGACTTTCGCCGCAATATGTAATCGAACGAATTGGTGCGATCTCAGGTCCTGATTCGATCTATTGCGCCGGCGTTGGTCAACATCAGATGTGGGCATCACAGTTCATCAAATATGAAAAACCACGGACCTGGCTTAACTCAGGTGGTCTTGGCACGATGGGTTACGCGGTTCCAGCAGCGATGGGTGCAAAAGTTGGCGCACCTGATACGCCAGTCTGGGCGATTGATGGCGACGGTTGTTTCCAGATGACTAACCAAGAACTTGTCACTTGCGCTATCAATAAGATCCCGATCAAGGTCGCGGTTATCAATAACGAGAGCCTTGGCATGGTCCGGCAATGGCAGACGCTCTTCTACTCTTCACGTTACTCAAATACAGATCTGCACTCCAAGCGCATCCCAGATTTCGTCAAACTTGCTGATGCGATGGGATGTATCGGACTTCGCTGTGAAAGTAGAGATGATGTCGATACGACAATCAAGAAAGCAATGGAGATCAATGATGCTCCAGTCGTCATCGACTTCAGTGTTCACCGCGATGCAATGGTCTGGCCGATGGTTGCTGC